>Ga0307509_10008736_pt1 | contig 12816 bp, 8 predicted proteins | sample 10_EM_MG_FD_202245 | JGI IMG/M metagenome (GOLD analysis project Ga0307509, IMG submission 202245) | Populus trichocarpa ectomycorrhiza microbial communities from riparian zone in the Pacific Northwest, United States - 10_EM | ecosystem: Host-associated > Plants > Roots > Unclassified | place...
GCAGCCGAGGTGAGGACACGAGTACCTTCTGTTGTGACTGCTTTGTTGTAGTATATTAGATCTCCGCTCTGGCCAGAAGTAGAGGATGGGACGTGGAGAATAAAGCGACTGAGAATACTTTACAATATGGATCACCGTAACAGAACAACACCGGCTCAACGCGACCATCTTGTGTGTCACGCCATTTCTTGAACTCGTTGGTTTCCAGCACCTATTTTCCCACCCCATCGACTCGGGCAGCTCGCACATCTTGGTGCCGTTGCTGTGGTTCAAGTGGCGATAGCCACTGCAGAACTTGATGCCCCTCGGTATCAATTTCTGAAACGGGGTTGACAATATTGTTGAACGAGTTATTATTACTGAAGGAGCCGAAATCACTGGTGGTCGGCTGCTGCGGGAACGACATCGGGGTTAGCGTCTATTATTTGAATTTCTTTCTTTATAAGTGTTAGAGAGGGGTCGTGTTTAGTGAGAGTTGACGCCCCTCGTGAGAGGAGGATCGCTAAGGCCCTGTTCGGTTGCGATGGGACCGTTCAGGACCCTTCAGTTGTGAAATGGTTTGACAGGTAGAAACGGTCGTTGACAATTCGGCACGGTTCACAAACATGTGTGAATCAACAATCAACCTTTGGTTGCCAGGTGAAAGATTTTCACCTTAGAGCGTCCTGAAGAAATTTGTCTAGTGCTTTCAATCTTTTTTGCGTTCAAACCATTGACACTCCACCGGCTACTCTCAACTGGGATTCCAACTCCCAATACAGGTGGCTGTCTCCCGCTCTCAACCACAAGTACTGCTCCTACTTTGTATCCGGTTCCTGTTCCAACAACTACACCTACCTCGAGCTTCCAGCTCCAGCCTTCAAGCCTCCGGGAACTGACCTGCTCCGCCCTCCAGCTGTGACCCCCAATCCTTGTGTCAGGCTTTCCCTCTCTACGTGAGTGCTACTCCTTCTCTTGAGCTCATACCTGCTCCAGCAACTCCAGTACAAACTCGCTATATCTACCATCAGAGATCCCAACTGTACCACATCACTAAACCACAATAGACATAGCTCAGCAGGCTAACACAATTACAAATACCAGTTAATAAGATTCAGCAAGCTCCACATCTCGAAGCTATACCTTGTTGGCAAACACTATTCCGTGACCGGGTATTTTGTTTCTTATTATGCAAGCATAGGCCCCGATTATTAATAGTCGATACACTGGGCTTTTACTGTACTTTTACTCTCATCTTTTTGCATCACCCTTGAGGCCTCGCAGCCAGGCTCTACCCCGTCCGAGTCTGACACCCAACTCTTGTGTCTGACTTTTACGCTCAATTGCGAGTACTCCTTATCGAGTTCTAACATCAGTGTTAGATCTGCTCCTAGCTCTCACTCGAAATTCTGCTTCTTTGCACCTTCTGCTACTTCAACTCCAACTATCAAGTCCTATCTCATATATTTGCTCCTGCTACTCTCAAGTTTAATATTTTTGGGAAATTCTGTAATATTATTCAAGTAAGCCTTACCCAATCTAGTAACTTGATTGTTGTTTATACATATAGTAAACTCAAATTAATTAGTGTAATGGACAACTTGAATTACCATATATCAGATAACACACCTCCTAATGGGCTATTTGATTTCCAAATCAGCTGCTCCTTCAACTCTGATGTTACTATAGAGTAATCATTTCAAAAGTAGGATGCAGTTCACCATACTAATTTCAATAGTCCTCCAACACCTCAATTTACAAGTGGTGGTGGTATTCAGGAATGCCAAAGAATTATTCCAGACAATTTCAATATCCCTTCCTCATTGACAAATCATGAATCCAAGTCTTGAAAACTTCATGAAAAAGCAGTAGACTTGTTGGCTGAAATGTGGACAATGTCTTTAGAGAAATTAGTTGATTCTGCTTTCAGGCTGCGAAATAATCTGAGAACTGTTTCAAGATAGAAGTTTGGAATGACATTGCTCAAACAGTTGTTACAATAACTTAAAGGGAGATAGCATTAATAATGGTAAAGTGCCAAAGCTGGATGGGAAGGCTTCAATAAAAATGGAAAATATGGGTGTGTTTGAAGGAAGTGAGTTGTTTTGAATATTATCTTCATACAGGCATTGTTAGAGTAGAACGACCCTACGATGGGTAGCTACAATGACTATTACCTTAGCCCAAATGATATACCAAGTGGCAACCAGAGGTGGTATGGTCTGGTATACTTAATATACAACAGGCTGGTTAACTTAGCGCAAGGCCAAGGGACAAATAGAGTAGCTTCGGGTACTCTATTAGGCAGGGTAAGCTTTCAGGGGTAAGTTCACATAAAGTCAAGAGAACCACCGGAAAGTTAAATAGAGCTCCACAACGATATTAGGTAATAACGGCAGGACTTCCAAAACAGTTAAAGGCTTAAGAGGGCAAAGTTACCCTACCTTAGGGATTTGACCATTATGCTCATGGATCCCACTTACTCTACTGAGGTATCCAAGTTACCCTACCTTCAGCGGCAAAGGCATCCTGGAACTTAGAGGTCAATTGCTTCACATTCTATAGGTTCTTAGATGTTGAAGGGTGTACACGCACCTACCCAGAATGGCCAGACCCCTGAGCAGCAGTTGCCCAAACATACTACTAAATTTAGGAGTGTTGGGCTAAGACCCCCCTCTTGCCCCAGCATTGGGACGGCATGTCATAGGGAGAAGGCTGCATAGTTGCTCCTTTGCTAGTAAAATGAGATCAGGATGGTTTCAGGACGAATACCTAAGTAACCAGGTGGAACCTCCTCCGCTTGATTTGTAGCATTACTATGGGTTGTCAATGGACTCTAGAGGTATAAGTCTTATCGTGGTAGAATATATCCCGAGAGGCTGACTATGGGTAGTGCCCATTTAGCCAACAATCGGTTAAATCTCACCATGGGAGCTTGCAGGTGATATTATTTCATTCAGGAGTCTCGTAGATTACATGATGTTTTATTTTTTTCAATTCTTTTATTTTTTTTGAATCTTGTTTATTAATTGTTTCTATCGGGGCCAGCAGGGCCAAACAGGCACAATCCGCGGTGTTAGGTACAACCGACATTCGGCCAAAATGAAGACCATGTTGTCCAAAACCTCCAACTCCAGTCCATCCCGTGATCCCCAAGCTAAAACTCTCTGACCCTGCCCGACAAAGAAAACTCCGCCCAGTACTATGGGTAGAAACTACAGGGAGATGAGAACACGGGCCTGAAAACAGCGAACCAATAAACTCCCGCGAAAGCCTAGACTAAAAGAAAAACCCCAACTGACAGTAGACACAACTAACAAAGGAAAACAAACCCACTCCCCCAAGTCAAACTACCTATAAGCTAAACCGTAGTAAAACAACATCGGGCCCAGCTCCCGAGGGAATAGGGACCACTGAATGATGGGTCTCCGGGACACTCGATGGGAGAAAAGCTCCCGGAGGCATATAGCCCCGCCAGCAGAGGGTCAGGATGACCAACCAAGTTCGAGAGAATGCCGCCAGGAGAAGGAAGGCTCATGGCAGCCGGAGAACCATCCGGTCGGCTATTTCGGGAAACGGAACCCGGAAAGAAGGTTTAAACTTGCTCCCATAGTCCGAGGAAATCAGAAGGGAACAGATGTCTGGTGGTGGGCGTAGAGCTGCGAGCAGTAGGGTGCCAGTTGATCCACAGGTTGGGGAGGGCATTAGCAAAAACAATAGCTCGCGCCCTGAGCGTCAGGTGCGTCTGATGCACCTGACGCCCAAAACGTCAATCGCGAATCACGAGGCAACCGGATGGAGCTCCGGATCTCAGGACGCACCAGACGCAGCAGCTAATCTCAGGATTCACCGGGCGCACACCAAATTCTCAGGAAGCACCGGGTGCACACCTAATTCTGAGGACGCACCGGGCGCATACCTAATTCTCAGGACGTCCCCGGCGCACACCTAATACTCAGGATGTACAACCTCATCTTCTGGAGATAAGCGAAGGGTCCCCCCTTTACCTTTTTCTGACCTTGGTCACCCGGGTCATACTATATTTCACATCATGAAAAAGTATTAAATTTACTACTAACAGTCTTCTATTCTTCTCATATACAGCTTATGGACACCCGCCCTTCCCCACCCCCTCTTACCTCCCGCTGGACCATTTAGCTCCATGGAGAATTGGCACCTCAGAACCCTTCTTATACCGGCGTGTAGCTGGCGTTGCGCCCAGTGACGTCCAAGTGACAGAATCAAAATCGGCTGAGTAGTTGTAGCGGAATCTGGCATCGAGGTTAGGATTGTGAGAGACAAAAGAGCACTCTCAGTAGGGTGGTGAACTCCATGAATACTGATGCGCCAGAGACGTACCTCATACCGGCGTGTAGCTGGCGTCGGGCCCAGTGACGTCCATATGAGAGAATCAATATCGGTTAAGCGGTTGTGGAGGAATCTGCCATCAGGTTCTGGATCCCTAGTGTATTAGGATTCTTAAAGGTCACTCTCAAAAGGGTGGGTGATCTGCATGAATACCGATGCGCCAGAGACGTACCCTATACCAGCGTGTAGCCCGCGTCGAGCCCAATGACGCCCAAGTAACAGATTCAAAATCGGTTGAGCGGCTGTGGAGGAATCTGGCATCGAGTTCAGGATTGTGAGAGACAAAAGACCACTCTCAGAAGGGTGGCGAACTGCATGAATACTGATGTACCAGAGACGTACCTTATACCGCCGTGTGGCCGGCATCAAGCCCAGCGACGTCCAGGTAACAGAATCAAAATCGGTCGAGCGGCTGTGGAGGTATCTGGCATCGAGTTCCGGATTGACAAAGACAAAAGACCACTGTCAGAAGGGTGGCGAACTCCATGGATACCGATGCGCCAGAGACGTACCTCATACCGGCATGTAGCTGGCGTCAAGCCCGGTGACGTCCAGGTGACAGATGCATAATCGGTTAAGCGGTTGTGGAGGAATCTGCCATCGTGCCCTTGGATTGCCAGCATCCCCGCACAGCTTTCCCACTACCCCCCCCCAGAGTAGATAGAGATTTCTTGAGTATTGATGCGACAGGGACGTCCCTTATACTGGCGTGTAGCTGGCGGCGAGCGCAACGACGTCGCGCCCTCAAAGCTGGAATCGGTCAAGTAGTTGTGGAGGAATCTGGCATGGAGTCCTGGGATCGCCAGCATCCCCTCTCATGCTTCCCAGAACCCCCCGCAGAGTAGATAGCCATTTCATGAGAATCGATACGCCAGAGACGTACCTTATACCGGTGTGTAGCTGGCATCGAGCCCAACGACGTCCAGGTGACAGAATCAAAATCGGCTCCGCAGTTGTGGAGGTATCTGCCATCGAGTTCAGGATTAGTAGAGACAAAAGACCACTATCAGGAGGGTGGGCAATCTCCATGAGTGTTAATGCAACAGGGACGTACCTTATACCGGCGTGAACCTGGCGTCGAGCCCGGCGACGTCCAAGTAAGAGATCCAAGATCGGTTAAGCGGTTGTGGAGGACTCTGCCATCAAGCCCTGGGATCCCCAGCATTCCCGCTCAGCCTTCCCAAGACCCCCCCCCAGAGTAGATAGTGATTTCATGAGTAGTCATGCGACAGGGACGTACCTTATACGGGCGTGAAGCTGGCGTCGAGCCCAACGACGTCCAGGTGACAGAATCAAAATCGGTTAAGCGGTTGTGGAGGAATGTCCCATCGGGTTCAGGATTAGTAGAGACAAAAGACTACTATCAGGAGTGTGGGCGATCTCCATGAGTATTAATGCGCCAGGGACGTACCTTATACCGGCGTGATGCTGGCGTCGAGCCCAGCAACCCCCCAGTGTTAGATTTAGGATCGGATGTGTAGTTGTAGTGGAGTATTATGCAGGATGCTCGGGAATATGGATGTTGAGGGTGATGATGAGTGAACAGTTAGTCGCGTCGCATATGAGGCTAAGTGCCGGGAAACCATGATAAACCATGCCAAGAGATCCCCAGGGGTACCCCTGAAGTGAGCATCTCTTGCTGGTAAATCATGATCAGCAATGGTGTTGAGGGACGAGTCTGGAGGCACTGGAGGCAGAGTTGCTTTGACTTATATGTCAGGACAGAATGTGGTGTATTAGTTTTGCTCCAGATGCATGGAATTTGAGCGGGCATTGCCAGGCAACTCAGGAGGTACTGGACACAGGAGATGTAACTCAGGATGCAGAGGACGCAGGGGACGCAACTCAGGATGCACAGGACACAGAGGACGCAAAGGACTCAACTCAGGACGCACAGGACGCAGATGAAAATATCCCATGAGTCAGGACGCAACGGCGCTGTATCTGACGCAGGATAATCTTTTGCTGATGGGGAGGGCAGAGGGCTAACCAACATGAGAAGTACGAGGAAGGCTGACAGAAGCTGGGTCACGATGTTTCCAAAAGTCCGACTGTACGAGCAGAGCACAAAGGAGACAGTGCAATACCAGAGAGCACTGCCACCGGGGACAACTACTTTACCGATCAACCGAGAATAAAGACAGACCGTTGACGAGTGAGGGGTTGCCAACCGTGGAGGGCTGCCTAAGCGAGCCCGGAGAAGAGGGGGTGAAGGCAGACTCAACCGACCTCTAGGAACAAGCTCGTCAGGCATGACCATCAGAAGGGAAAGGAAGAGGGGATGGAGATGGCTTCAATCAGACAGAGGCAATGTGGCATGTCTGATGAGAGGGGAGTGGATGGAGGTGACAATGATTTCTCGTGGTGTTGAGATTTCAATCGCCGCAGGTGTATAGGTGACGAAGGATGGTCAATTACATGATGCACTGCATAGCTTATATAGAAGAAACTACCACTGGGCCACTGAATCCACCACCTAGGAATTGACTCCAGTTGTTGTAATGACAGTTAGCCACTGGCATGGCATCAATAGTTAGAGTTTTTCCACTGGCGGTTGTATTAGTAATACGTGGCAGAAACTCATATCCTATTGATCGAGTTAAGTCAACCTGAGCAGGTCCGATACTTCTAGCAGGAACGTTCCTGATGGAGGGTAGACCTTGGACAGCCCTGAGCAGGAGATAGTGCTTGTACAAGGTCAGAGAAGTGGGGAATGTCAAAGGCTTAAATCTGATATCTACTTAAGTTTCAGCATTTGGCATACTACTTTGATAACCAACTTTCCTACAGAAACCTTATTGAGTGAAGCTTTCTGCTGAATGATATTAAGTTTAACCGTTTTGATTGTTCGTGAATTATTTTACCGCATCTTTATCTTCTACTTTGAGAGTTAAGTGCAGTCGCAACCTTAGAGTTCACCTCACTATAGGGGGCCCCGTTACAAGAAGCTTTCAGGACAATTATCTTAGTAACCAGCCAGAACCTTCTCCTATTGATTTGTAGCATTACTATGGGTTCTCAGTGGACTCTCGAGCTATGAGTCTTGTCACAGTAGATCATGTCCCAAGAGGCTGGCTATATGTCGCTCTCATTGAGCCAACCATCGGTTACATCTCACTGGGGGAGCTTTGATGTCTGATTATTGTATTGAGTACTCGAGTAGATTAAATCATGGACTGCATAGCCTGTATAGATGAAACTACAACTAGGCCAGTGAGTCTACCACCAACAGCCCCTAGTCAGAACTATTTGTGATATGCTAACTAAGCACCTTGCCAAATGCCTTATCACCAAGTTGGTGTCAACAGTACTCGAGTACCAGATCCCAACCAGATACACCAAAACCCCAATACACCTTTTTCTTTAATAGTTTTCTTCTACCAATCTTTCAACGGTAACAAAGTATTATAGGAAAAGATAAGATAGAGCATAAAGGAAAACCAAGGGAACAAGAGAAGAAACGACGCCAGAAGAGGATATAACCGGAGACAGCAGTGAGCCTTATAGTTTCGAAGTTTCACTGTGGGAAGGTTTGAGGATGTTGTCGCTGCCGTTGTTCAAGGAGATTGTTACGGCTGATGTGTCCCATTGAAGGCAGGCTATCGGAGAGAAGCCAGGGTTGGCTTGCCATTTTGTCGGTAACATCTCTCACCTGGCTCGAGGCAGGCTTGTCTGTCTGACTAGGTTGTTGCTCTTTGGGTAGCTTGAAAGAGCTTGAACAGAGTAATCCGCTCCTGGCATGAGTACTCAATGTACCACTTCTACAGGTCCTCTTGCCAGTGGCATAATATTTGGATCCCATGCTCCTCGATTTCAACTCCTGCTGCCCAAGGGGCAGCCCCCCTATGGAAGCTGTGTCTGTTCCACATCCCCTGGCCCAGACCAGCTGAGATTGGAATTTTTTCTGGTCTGAGTACGACATATTCCCGGGTGAATACTTGTTGTCTGTGTTTTCTGATGCTGAACAGTGGTTGGTGGTTTGACCAGTAGGTATCTATGGCCAAGAATCTTTCATAATATGTATGGGATATGCATTGTCCTTCCAGGAGGTGATTGTTAGGTATATTCCATTTCAGAAGGGATTGCTTTTGGATTCTGGTAAAATCACTTTCATATATTGCCTGCTGGTTTGTATCCTAATACTCCCTTTTATTAGGAACAAGTATGGCAATGTAGGGCGCAAATCTCTATGTCTGTTAATAGGTAAACTCTCTAACTTGCAAGAATCCAGGGAAGGCTAGTGTGAATGTTGTTTTAAGAACAATATTATCATAGTCTGATAATGCAAGGCATTTTAAGATACTCGGTATCTAAGCGCGTGGGTTAGTGGTGCACGGATATGGTATTCTGGTTCATTGTGGTCCCTTTTAATCCCTTGAATCGCACGTGCGAGTCGAAGGTCTGACAAAGCAGAGTATTTGATTCCCAAGTCGAGTTAGTAAGATTTTATGCCCGCAAGGTATAATTTTATTGTTTTTACTTTTACCATTCCTGCCAGGGAACATGCCTATTGGATCAGGAATGTTGCTTTGACTGGGAAGCAACCCCGGTTTTGATGCCACAAGTTGGATAGTGTACAGAATATTATGAAGTGAGTTCTTGGCGTTTCGTAGTTGTGATGTGTTGCTGGTGCTAGCCCACGCATAAGTAGTACACTGATGCTTGTGAGAGCCCTGATTCCTGTATGTTAGAAATCCACCTGTTGGCAGGTTGCATGTAGGGTACAATAACTGTAGTAGCCGGTCAGCAATTCTCTCAGTTTCGCACCGTGATAGTGCATCTGCCAAGGCAATATCCTTGGTGGAAACCTATCTAGCTTCTAGCTCTAAATCGTACTCAGTGGCTAGGAGTAAACATCTTTGTAGGACTTGCATCGAACCACCGCCGATAGTTTGATTTGTTAGTCCAAGCATAACTGCCCTGTTATTGATATGTATTATCTGCTTTTTCCCTTTCCTCTCCGCCCCCCAATGTAAGAGCACCTGCTCTACTAGTCGCATTTCTTAGGTATTAATGTGTTGTCAGCCTTTGGCTAGCCAGGTCAGAAAGGCTATTCAGAATGCTGCCTCTCGCTCTGGATAGGTTTGATTTTGGCTCACATAGAAAGCCTCGAGTTCCTTTGGGCTAGCGGTATTTGACAATGCCAAGATAGGTTCCCTCCTTGCTGTTGCTATTGACCTCTCTGGTGCTTGCGATAGCACTTTACTCCACCAGGAAATATCCTTCTATACGTCCCCTGACATTCGTCTTTGCTTATCTAGCTCCTGGGGGACAGTATAATTGCATATTATAGAGCCGTCTAAGAAACGTTCTTCCTAGTGAGCTTACAGTGGAGATGAAGTTTAGGTATCCTGTGATTTTTTGGAATTTCAGGAAGGGATAGGAAGTTCCTCTTCAAGGTGTTTTGAACAATGAGGTGGGCTTTGTAGTGCTTCTTCTCCGGCAGATGAATTACCATTGTTCCTGTCTTGAACTCGATCCCAGCAAAGCTTACGATTTCTCCATCCTCATTCTTGGAGGCTTTGATAGTAAGGCCCCCCTTCCGGCACTGGTTTGAGAAGGTTTCGCTCTATCTTTCGAGAATTGCACATGGGGGTAATACCAGGAGGAAGTCATCTAGATAGTGGATAACTATGGCTATCAGGTTCTTCTCTTTTAGCTGTTGCTCGTGTATCCCTTTGAAAACTTTGGAAAACAAGTTGAAAAAGGTACGGGGCAGTTCGCAGACCGAAAGGGAGAAACCTGTCAACAAAATATTGGTCTAGCCAATGGAATCCTTGGAGTGGTTAGTCTTCCGGTGATATAGGTATATGCCGAAAGCTTGATTCAAAGTCCCGCTTCAGTAAAATACAGTTTTGTCCAAGCCCTTCAACTGCTACTATGCCATCCTCAATTTCAGTATACGCTATTGTGCCGTAGTGCTCGGGGATTCTACTATTAATAGCGGTTGGGAGTCCTGCCTGAAATAATAGGTGATGTATGCACCTTTTGCTACTATCAACCTTGTCCGCTAACCACAGTAGTGCTGTGGTGTAATAGTCAAGAAGGTTTACCCTATGGCTGTATACTTCTAACCGGACTTTCTTGGGCTCAGACACTATATCCGCTGTAACTTCATCCGTATTTTCCTCTGCACTTGCTAGATTGCGGTGTACGATGATCCTGCTGTGCTGTTCCTCATATCCGATTCATGCTCAGTATTGGCACAAGCCTCGGATTTCAGGTATAACCTTCTGGTCAGGGAACTCTCCCTTAAGGTCCCTGCAGCCCTATACTCTCAGTTGGCCTGCTGGTGTTTGCATTGCGTGAGGTGTGAACAGTGGGTAATGAATTACAGTCTTTGGGCATGGCAGTTGTTGGCTAACAAGGGAATTAGGATATGTGGTTTGGCTTGAGGGAGTTTCTGGTCTTGTGGTGATTTTGGCAAACATTGTTTGAGTAGCAGTAAGCTTCGTATTATGAGAGTAGGAGAGGTATGTTCAGTGGTCAGGGCAATAATAATTGGTTGGGCTAGAAGGGGGTAGAATGTAAGGGGAAGCTAACATTGGTTAGTGCCCGTAAAAGAAGGCAGTAGTCATCCCGTACTATTTCCAGACGGGCACTGTGGTTCGCAATGGCTGCTGCCACATGAGATACCGGAATGTTAGTAGCGGCACTGTGTGGACCGGCACTCCCGGTAGTTCCAATTCGGACAAACCTTGGTAGTTTGGGGCATGGCCGCAGAGTTTGCTCACAGGTTCTGAGCAGTGGATAGGCTTTGGTGGCCATAAGGCATACGGTATTCAGGGGAGCTATATTGGGATAGTGTGCTTGGACAGAGAGGTAGGTACCCATTCCCAGCAATGCTCTCGCGGATGGGAAGTTAGCTTATTCTTGTTGAAAATCACCGGTGATCACGCCGGAAGCAAACAACCTTCCGCTATACGAATATGTTTCCTCGTTTGTCGCTTATTAGTTTTCTTAGTTTCTTTTGTCATTCATTACAAACCAAGAGGAGGAAGGGGATACCTGGTCCGTATCCTATATGTGAGGATTCGCATACTTCGCCGGAAAGGTCTGGCAAGTAGAGCGGTGGAGGGATCGGAATGTTGTGCGCATCTCCGAAAGGATTTCCACTGGATGGAATGTTGAAGAACCCTCTTTGTATTTTCTATTTAAACTGGCTATTCTTCCTTAGATAGAAAAGTATGCAAGACACGAATCCTCTGAATATACAGCAGTTCCCTCCTTGGCTTCTTTGTCCTTCTTCATCTTTCCTGCCTGTTCTTCTAGTATCCAGATCTCATAACAACAATTCTTGGGGTTGATGCTGACGCCAGTTTTTGGTACTGTGCCCAGGTGGCTCTAGTGGCTGAGTGTGCGAAGCATTTTGAGGCGATTAATTCGCTATCAAGCTGTCGCCATTCTGTCCCCTGGTCGATAGCTTTGCCGCGGGTGACTTGTTTCACGTGGAATTGGAAGTGGTAGGCTTTGACACCTTCCCATGCATACTTCTCCAGCAAATCGTACAGATTCATTGTATAAATTGAGAGACTGGTTTCGAGGTCGCCTTGGAGAGGGTAAGGGGCTAGCTTTACCAGGGTCCCACCATAGGGAGCCCATGCCTTGAAGTAACTGCTCATTCTATATCTGCTTTCTTTCCCATCCCGTTCCGCCTACTCGAACTTGATACTACCAATGTTGATTGTGGGCTGAGACTCAGCTCTTTCTTTCACCCTTGTCAGTAAGCGGTAGATATTTGTTGGCTTAAACCAGTTTTCAATTATTTGTACTAATGTTGCTCGCTCGACACCGGGGAAAAATATTTCCACCCAGTATGCAATACCAGATGCACTCTCACTGGCGGGGTGGATGAGTATTTGGCTAAGGCTGTACATAGCGAGTGATTTTGGGTCTCTCGTGCTCATTTGGTGCTCCTGACCATGCTTCTTTAATGTAACTAACTCGGTGTAACCGGGGCACCCTATAGAGAGGTGAACTCTAAGGTTGCGACCGCACCAAACACTCAAAGTAGAAGATAAAGATGAGGTAAAATAATTCCGAAGAATCAACGGTAAAACTTAATATAGTTAAGCTCGAAGCTTCACTCAATTTAGTTCTCTCAAGGAAAAGTTGGTTGTCAAAGTAGAATGCCAAACGCTTAAACTTAAGTAGATATCAAATTTAAGCCTTTGACATTCACCACTACTTCCGACCTTGGTGCGAGTACCCTGTCCTGCTCAGGGTTCGTCCGAGGTCTACCCTCCATCAGGATTTATCCTGCCGGAAGTGTCGGACCAACTCGGGTACACTTAACTCCGTCAATAGGATATGAGTTTCTGCAATGCATCTCCAATACAACTGCAGGTGGAAAAACTCTTCCTATCGAAGTCATACCAGTGGCTAGCTGTTATGACAACAACCGGAGTCAATACCTAGGTGGTGGACTCACTGGCCCAGTGGCAGTTTCGTCTATACAAGCTATGCAGT
>Ga0307509_10008738_pt1 | contig 12815 bp, 11 predicted proteins | sample 10_EM_MG_FD_202245 | JGI IMG/M metagenome (GOLD analysis project Ga0307509, IMG submission 202245) | Populus trichocarpa ectomycorrhiza microbial communities from riparian zone in the Pacific Northwest, United States - 10_EM | ecosystem: Host-associated > Plants > Roots > Unclassified | place...
CGCCGCGCGGTCCGCGCGGCGGGGCGACTGTCGTTCACCGCCTCTCATTGTCCCTCGCGCCAAAATCCCAAAGATACCTTTGACTTATGCCCGATCCCAACGTAATCTTTGGGACATGGAGAGCGCCGACCCCCGGGCGATGCGGGCCCTGACCCATCCGCTCCGCCTCGATCTGATGGAACTGCTCGCCGCGAACGGCCCGGCCACGGCCGCCGCCTGCGGCAGGGCCCTCGGCGTACCGCAGGCCAACTGCTCATTCCACCTGCGCCAGCTCGCGAAGTACGGCTATGTGGAAGCGGCGGATCCGGGCGCCGACCGGCGTGAACGCCGGTGGCGGGTGGCCGAGGCGCGCCCCTCGATCCGCTTCGGCCCCGAGAGCGACGGACTCGTCAAACGCCGACTCGAACGTCTCGTCGTCGAGCGCGAGACGCAGGCGATCCTCGACTACGTCGACCGCGGCGACGCGGAGCCGCGCAGCGGATCGGCGGGCCTCACGGCGGCGATCGCGGCCCTGACCGCTCAGGAGGCCGCGGAACTCAAACGGAAGTGGCGCGATCTGCTCGAGCCCTACCTCGTCACGGCGCGATCAGTCGGCGCGGAACCCGATGGCTCCGAGCCGCGGCCGGCCCGCGAGCACATCAGAGTATTCATGGCCATGACGCCCATGGCGTCGATGGACCAGGCAGATCAGGCGGATCAAGAAGATCAAGAAGATCAGGAAGAGAGCGGACATGAGCACGATGACTGACGGTTTGATCGACTTCACGAGCGCGGCCCCGGTCGCCGGTTCCCTCGACGTAGCCTGGAACCACGGCACGCGCGGTAAGGGCGCCGCCCCCGAGCCCGCGATCCAGGTCCACCACTACGACGAGCACACCGTCGTCCTGCGGCAGAGCAAGACGGTCAACTACGAGGCCCCCTTCCTGTTCCTGCTGTTCGGCAACGAGCGCGCCCTGCTGCTCGACAGCGGGGCCACCGCGGACCCGGACCTGTTCCCGCTGCGCTCCACCGTCGACGGCCTCATCGCCGCGTGGCTCGAGCGCCACCCTCGGGACGCGTACGGACTGGTCATCGCGCACACCCACGGACACGGGGACCACGTCGCGGGTGACGCCCAGTTCGCCGACCGCCCCGACACCACCGTCGTCCCCCGGGAGATCGACGCCGTGCTGGCCTTCTTCGGCTTCGACGCCGACACCTGGCCCGCCCAAACCACGACCTTCGATCTCGGCGGCCGCGTGCTGGAGATATTCGGCTCCCCGGGCCACCACAAGGCCGCGATCACCTGCTACGACCCGTGGACCGCGATCCTGTTCACCGGGGACACCGTGCTGCCCGGCCGGCTCTACGCCTTCGACTACCCCGCTTTCCTCGCCACGCTGGACCGGATGGCCGCGTTCTGCGAGACGCACCCGGTCAGCCACCTGCTGGGCTGCCATGTCGAGATGACGAACCGCCCGGCCCGCGACTACCCGCTCGGCGCGACGTACCAGCCGGACGAGCGCGCCCCGCAGATGACCGTCGCCCAGCTGACCGCGCTGCGCGACACGGCCAGGTCGGTGGCTTCCAGCCGCGGGGTCCACCGGTTCGATGACTTCATCATCTACAACGAACCGCGCAAGAAGGACATGATCAAGCTGATGCTGCGGGGCCTGGCCGGCAAAGCCGGACTCTGACACCCCGCGCTCGGGGAAGACACCGAAGCCGACCCACTCGGCAAAACGTCCCCGTCGCGCACGCGGACCGCGTGCGCGACGGGGATCGTCCCGCCGAGAGATTCAGTTGCCTGTCATGCCTGTCAGCTGCCCGACACCGCGTCAGACGGCGATGGCGTGCAGGCCGCCGTCGACGTGGATGACCTCGCCGGTGGTCTTCGGGAACCAGTCGGAGAGCAGGGCGATGACGCCGCGGGCGGCGGGCTCGGCGTCGGTCAGGTCCCAGCCGAGCGGCGCCCGGCCGTCCCAGACACCCTCGAACTGGTTGAAGCCCGGGATGGAGTTCGCGGCGATGGTCTTGACCGGGCCGGCCGAGATCAGGTTGCTGCGAATGCCCTTGGCGCCGAGGTCGCGGGCCAGGTAGCGGCTGGTGGCCTCGAGGGCGGCCTTGGCGACGCCCATCCAGTCATAGCCGGGCCAGGCCACCTGCGCGTCGAAGTCCATGCCGACGATGGAGCCGCCGCGCTCGCCGAACAGCGGCAGGGCCGCGGTGGCGAGGGACTTGTAGGAGAACGCCGACACCTCGAACGCGGTCTTGGCCGAGGCGGCGGGGGTGTTGAGGAAGTTGCCTCCGAGGGCGTCCGGCGGGCCGAAGGCGATCGAGTGCACGAGGCCGTCGATGCCGTCCAGGTGCTCGCGGACGCTGGCCTCGAGCCCGGCCAGGTGCTCCTCGTTCGTCACGTCGAGCTCGATGACCGGCGCGGGCTTGGGCAGTTTGGCCGCGATCCGGTTGACCAGGCTCAGCCGGCCGAAGCCGGTGAGCACGACCTCCGCGCCCTCCTCCTGGGCCAGCCGCGCGACCGAGAAGGCGATGGACGCGTCGGTGATCACGCCGGTGATCAGGATGCGCTTGCCGTCGAGAATACCCATGCTGATTCAGTGCCCCATTCCGAGACCGCCGTCGACCGGGACGACGGCGCCTGTGATGTACGCGGCCTCCGGGGAGGCCAGGAACTTGACGACGCCGGCGATCTCCTCGGGCTGCGCGTAGCGCCGGAGGGGGACGGCGTCGAGGATCTGCTTCTTGCGGTCCTCGCTGAGCTCCGCGGTCATCGCGGTGTCCACGAAGCCGGGCGCGACCACGTTCGCGGTGATCGAGCGGGAGCCGAGCTCGTGCGCCAGCGAGCGGGCCATGCCGACCAGGCCGGCCTTGGACGCGGCGTAGTTGACCTGGCCCGGCGAGCCGGACAGGCCGACGACGGAGGAGATGAAGATCAACCGGCCGCGCTTGAGCCGCAGCATGCCCTTGGCGGCGCGCTTGGCGACCCGGAAGGACCCCGTGAGGTTGGTGTCCAGCACGTCGGTGAAGTCCTGCTCGCTCATCCGCAGCACGAGGGTGTCGCGGGTGATCCCGGCGTTGGCCACCAGGATCTCGACCGGGCCGTGCGCGGCCTCGATCTCGGCGAAGGCGCGCTCGACGTCCTCCGTGGAGGTGATGTCGCACTTCACGGGGAGCACCGAACCCTCGCCGGCGGCCTTCAGCTCGGGCGGCTCACCGGACCGGTAGGTCAGCGCGACCTTGTCCCCCTGCTCGGCGAACGCGGCGGCGATCGCGAGGCCGATGCCCCGGTTCCCGCCGGTGACGAGTACTGACCTGCTCAAGGTGCGGACCTCTCTGACGTCGATCTGCTGCTGTCGTTCCAGGCCTTACCGTACCGGCTCGGCGCGTCGACCTGCCCTAGCGGACCGTACAAAGAAACACGGCGGGCGTTGATCGACACCGCTCCCCCGGTCTTACCGGGACGTTCACCCGGAACTAGGCTGGGGGTGTGAGGCTCCACTTCCCCCGGCGCGCGCGGCACGCCCCCGCGTACGGGATCACCACGGCGGACGGCAGCCACCTGGACGACGTCGCCCGGCGGCAGAAGCAGTACGCCGCGACGATGGGCTTCCGCGTGGTGGCGATCGTCGTCGTGGTGTTCGTACCCGGACTCACCATCATGGAGCGGGTGATCCTGGGCTTGGTGGCCACGATCATCCCGTACGTGGCGGTGATCCGGGCCAACGGCGGCCCGGCGCAGGACGCGGCGCCGACGAATCTGATGATCGGCTCGCCGGAGCAGAACGAGCTTCCGACGCCGGACCGTAGCATCTCCGCAACCGGTGGTGCAGACGATCAAGAATGCTCCGCCGAGTGGGCAGAGGTTGATGACGTGATGGAGCGTCAGGAGCACCCTGAGTAAACGTGAACATTCGTTCTGACCTGCGGAAACACCGTCATCGTGGGTGTGTGCGAATTCACCGCAAGTCATATTGGTCTGGAGTTCACACCTACCGGTGGAGTGTGCCATACTTCTTACGCACGCCTCGTTCCCCCGTCGAGGCGCTGCCCAGCAGGCGCCGCCGTCGACAGCCGCGCCTGCCGCGAACGGTCGGCATCCCCCCCGTGTGCCGACCGTTCGCCTTTTCCGAAACAACCCGGCCCGGAATGTTTCCGAATCCTCGCCTCAGCCGCCGATCGCGGACATCGGCCGCACCGGCTGGACGAAGTCCGGCTCGCCGATCCCGGCCCCGGCCTTCTTGCCCAGGAACGCGATCCGCCACCGCTCGGCGATCTCCGCGTCCGCGGCCCCGCCGCGCAGCGACGTGCGCAGATCGGATTCTTCACGGGCGAACAAACAGGTGCGCATTTGACCGTCGGCGGTCAGCCGGACGCGGTCGCAGTCCCCGCAGAAGGGCCGGGTCACCGAGGCGATCACGCCGACCCGCGCCGGAAGTCCGTCGCCCGTCCGGTATCCGGTGACGCGCCAGGTCTCGGCCGGGGCCGTGCCGCGCGCCTCGGCGCCCTCGGGTACGAGCTCGAACTCGGCCGAGAGCCGTTCCAGGATCTCCTCGGCGGTGACCATCTTCTCGCGGTCCCAGCCGTGCTGCGCGTCGAGCGGCATCTGCTCGATGAAACGCAGCTCGCAGCCGCGTTCCAGGCTCCAGCGCAGCAGATCGGCGGCCTCGTGGTCGTTGACCCCGCGCATCAGCACCGTGTTGATCTTCACCGGGCCGAGCCCGGCCGTCAGAGCGGCGTCGATTCCGGCGATCACCCGGTCGTGCCGGTCCCGGCGGGTGAGGGTGCGGAACAGCTCCGGGTCGAGCGTGTCCAGGGAGACGTTGACCCGGTCCAGGCCCGCGGCGGCCAGCGGCGCGGCGAGCCGGGACAGCGCGACGCCGTTGGTGGTCAGCGAGAGCCGCGGGCGCGGCGTGAGCCCGGCGATGCGCTCGATCAGGCCGGGGAGCCCGGGCCGGATCAGCGGTTCGCCGCCGGTCAGCCGCACCTCGCGGATACCGAGCCGCTCCACGCCGATGCGCACCAGGCGGACGATCTCGTCGTCGGTGAGCACCTCTTCGCGCGGCAGCCAGGGCAGACCCTCGGCGGGCATGCAGTATGTGCAGCGAAGATCGCATTTGTCCGTCACCGAGACCCGGAGGTCGGTGGCGGTCCGTCCGAAGCGATCTACCAGCATGACCCCAGCCTAGTCCTTGGCGCCGCGCCCGTTGCCTCCGCGGCGTTCAACGCTTGTATACGGCCACGAAGTCGCGGCTGCTCGGCTGGTAGTAGCGGTCGGCGGGCTGCAGGAAGTCCCACAGCTTGTTCGGCGTCGGATCCGCCGCGTTTCCGCTGGTGACCGTGTAGAACATGTACGAGGTCCAGTCGGCGTTGATGTCGAGCTCCATCGCGTTCACCGCGCCGGCCTGCTTGAGCAGCTGGGCGAGCGTGTTGACGGACAGGTCCGCGCCGCCGACGTAGATGATGTCGCCCTTCGCGGTGATGCCGACGCCCGAGCGCGGCACGAAGAAGGCGTTGTTCACGGTCAGGCCCCACTGCGCACCGGAACCGGAGTTGGTCGCCGACGTGACCTGGCCGTTGTCCACGAGCAGGCTCAGGTTCTGCCGCACGCTGACCACCTGCGGCGTCATCGTCAGGTCGCGGCCCCAGGCGCCGATCTTCAGCGTGCCGTCCTTGTAGAACACCTCGGAGGCCTTGCCGTCCACGAGCGTGCGGACCGTCGTGCCGTCCTGGTAGTAGCCGCTCAGCGAGTCGTTCGGGTTGACCTTGAAGCCGCCGTTCCACGTCGCGATCAGGTTCGTCCGGGAACCGGCGGGGATGTCGTCCGGTGTCGTGAAGGTGCCGCCGGGCTGCTGGGAGCCGGGGTGCAGCTGGAACGTCAGCGCCTTCTGGCTCATCCACGAGACGTACGCGAGATCCGAGGTGTGCTGCGCGTCGGGGCGCAGGCCGGCCCACTCGACGATCGGCACGCCCGCCGCGTCGCGCTCGACCGGGTGCCATATGCCCTCGCCCGCGACGCTGCCGGAGGCGAGGGGCGCGATGTTGGCGGGCAGCTCGTCGCGGGCGGCCTGGGACGGCGAGACCGTGGCGCCCTGCAGCGTCTTGACCTGCTGCGTACTGAGCTTCCCGCCGGTCGGCGGCGCCTTGTAGGTCGCGTTCTCCAGCCAGGTCACGGCCCAGCTGAGGTGATGGTCGCGGCCCCACTCGGCGACGCGCGCCGCGACGGTGTCGGAGCCGGGATAGGTGAGATACGGCTCGAGGGTGTACGCGACGTACCCGAAGACCACCAGGAAGACGAGCGCGACGCTCCGGAATATTCGGCGACGTATCTTCCGGCCCCGGGTAAGCGGCTTGCGCCGCCTCTTGCCCCGACGCCGGTTCGGGCGTTCGACCAGCACGCGGTTGCGCCGGTCGACGCTGTGGGCCACGCCCTTCCCATCAGCCATGCGGCCTGAATCTCCCGGATCTGCGGTTGCTCGCGGCGGGAGACGACCTGGGCCGCCCCGCGCGACTGTCCATGATGGGACGGACGTGCGGGACGGCCCAACGGTTCCTGAAATCGACTTCAGGTGTGGCGCAGTCCGCTACGCGGGCGGCGGCTGCTGGCCCGAGTTCGGCGGCCGGTAGCCGGGCAGCGGGGTGAAACCGGAGTGGCCCCAGCCCGCGGCCGGGTTCCAGGTCGGCGCCGCCGGGTACGCGCCGGTGCTGCCGGTCGGCGCCCAGCCGCCCGTGCTGCCGGGGGCCGGGGGCGGTGCGGGCTGGCCCCAGCCCGGGGCGGCCATCGGCTGCTGCATCGGCATCGCGTAGGCGCCGGCCGGGTGCCCGTATTGCCCGGCCTGCCGCGCGTGTGCCTCGTCGGCCTCGGTCAGTTGTTGCTCGATCACGCCGCCGGCCTGCACGTACGCCATGAACAGCAGCACGCTGACGACGATCTCGACGATCCAGAACCAGTGCCCGGCCACGTCGTCGTTGATACCGTGCAGCAGCGAGGTCAGGCCGAGGCCGACCAGGGCGAGCCAGGAGTAGCGGCGGTGCTGGAACGCCAGGCCGACGAAGTAGCCCGAGATACCGGCCCAGACCGCGTGGCTCATCGGGTCGGTGACGAAGCGCCAGGAGCCGCTCTGGATCGAGGTCATCGCGATGTACTGGCCGATCGAGCTCGGGTCGGCGCCCTGGTTGGCCGCGGCGGTCGCGATCTCGCCGGAGTTGCCCGGGATGTAGACGTTGATGTACTGCACGGCCTCGGCCGCGCCGAAGGCCAGGCCGCTGACGGCGCCGAGGAAGAGGTAGTCCTTGGGAGTGAGCGGGCCCCAGACGTTCTTCAGGATCAGGCCGAGCACGACGATCGGCAGGATCTTCACGAACTCCTCGGGCAGACCCACGGTGAAGATGTACGACAATAGGTTCTGGTTCGGCGTCTCGAGCTTCTTCTCCAGCCAGATCGCCAGCGGCGCCTCGAAGATCAGGCCGATCAGCCCGACCTCGAGCAGCATCATCGGCCGGATCATCGGCGGCCGGATCGCGATCCAGAGCACCAGCAGCCAGGCGCACGCGAAGTAGATCGCGAAGGCCCAGGTCGACTTGGATATCTTCGTCACGTCGTCGCCCACGTAGACCAGCGTGATCGACGGCACCACGACCAGCGCGACGAACAGGATCGTGATCCAGTTGCGCAGCGAGCGATCGCGGATCCAGTGGTGGATCGGCAGCAGCATGACCGGGTTGAAGTGGTTCGCCTGGCGGGGCAGCTGCGGGAAGTACGGCTGCTGGGCCGGGTAGCCGCCGGACTGTCCGTACGGCGGCGCGGGCGGCGGCTGCTGGCCCCAGCCCTGTTGCTGCTGGGGCTGGTACGGCGGCTGCGGCCGCTGATACTGCGGCTGCGCCGGCTGCCCCCAGGCCTGCGGCTGCGCGGGCTGCGGCTGCGCGGGCTGGGGCTGGTACCGCAGCGGCTGGTCGTGCGGCTGCGGCGGCTGAGGGGCGCCGTACCCCGGCTGCTGCCCCTGCGGCGGCTGGGCCGGCCGGCCGCCGGGCTGCGATGCCCCGTATCCGCGCGACGGCTGGTCCGGGCCGGGTGGCACGGTCATGGCGAGGATCTCCCCCTCATCGTGGCGACCCCGGAGCGGGCCCCCGGTGATCTTCGAACTCGGAATACGGATACGCATGCTTTCATGCCCGTGCGGCGCGCCGCCACACGAGAACCGGCGGTCGCGCCCGCCCGGTGTCGGTGCCGCCGTGCACAATGGGTGGGGTCAGGACTAGCGGTGCGGGCGACCGTCGGCAGGAGCGAAATGATCACCATCACGACCGTGAACGTCAACGGATTGCGTGCCGCCTCGGGCAAGGGCTTCGACCAGTGGCTCGCGGCCACCGGCGCCGATGTGGTCTGCCTGCAGGAGGTGCGCGCCGAGCACGCGCAGGTCCCGCCGCAGCTCAGGGAGCCCGAGGGCTGGGCCCGCCCGCTGTTCGCCCCCGCCGCCGCGAAGGGCAGGGCCGGCGTCGGCCTGTACACGCGGGTCGAGCCGACCAGGACCCAGGTCGGCTTCGGCAGCGGCGAGTTCGACGAGTCCGGGCGGTACATCGAGATCGACCTCCCCCCGGCCGAGGGCCTGCCCGGTATCACCGTGGCCAGCCTGTACCTCCCCTCCGGCGAGACCGGCACCCCGCGGCAGGAGGAGAAGGAGCGCTTCATGGAGGAGTTCCTCGCCTACCTGATCTCGGCCCGCAAGCGCCTCGAGGCCGCCGGCCGCGAACTCGTCGTCTGCGGCGACTGGAACATCGCCCACCGCGAGGCCGACCTGAAGAACTGGAAGACCAACCAGAAGACCGCCGGCTTCCTGCCCGAGGAGCGCGCCTGGCTCAGCCGGGTCTTCGACGAGGCGGGCTACGTCGACATCGTCCGCGCCCTTCACCCGGACGAGCTAGGCCCGTACTCCTGGTGGTCCTACCGCGGCCGCGCCTTCGACAACGACGCGGGCTGGAGGATCGACTACCAGATCGCCACCCCGGGCCTCGCCGCCCTGGCCCGCGAGGCCAAGGTCGAGCGCGCCGTCGACCACCCGTCGCGGTGGAGCGACCACGCTCCCGTGACGGTGACGTTCGCCGCATAATCGCGCGGGCAGGCTGCAATCCTGCCGCGCACCCAACCTGACTGGCGAAGCTACGCGCGCGGGCTGCGGACGGTCACTCGGGCTGCGCTGATCCGGTCTTTGGAGTCAGCTATCGCAGATACACCGTCTCCACCCAGGCCGGTGGCAGCCGGGCTGCCTTGACCTCCGCCGACTCCTCGGAGTATCTGTTCGGCGGCTTGCCGAAGATCCCTGCGATGACGCGCGGGCCCGGCGACTCGCCGGGCCACGGCGTGTACCCGTCGGTGAGGACCACGATGACGTCGGGACGCGGCGACGCGGCGGCCGCACGCATGATTCCGCGCACCATGTTCGTCCCGCCGCCGCCGACCAGCGCGATCTCCTCGGAGCTGCACACCGTCTGCACCGTGTGCACGGCCGAGTCGCAGCTGTAGACCGCGACCCGGTTCCCGCCCACGCCGACCGCCTTCGCGATCTCCGCGACCTCGCTCAGCGCGCTGCCGAGTTCCCCGTCGGAGACGGATCCCGAGGTGTCGACGATGACGGCGACCCTCGGCAGCGGCCTGCGCAGGCTCGGCAGCACCACCGCGCCGCCGAGCGAGGAGGTGCGCCGGCCAGGACGCTGATACGAGTAGTCCGTAGCGCCGCCCGCCACGGCTAGCGCGCTGCGGAACGCGCCGCTGAGCAGTACCCGCCAGTCTTGCGCGGCCTCTGAGTGTCCGTCGGCCCAGCGCCGCCAGCCCTTCGGCGCCCTGCCCGGCGCGCCCTTGATCGCCTCGCGGACCCGGATCCGGATCGCGGCGCCCTCGTACTCGCTGATCGGGGCTTCGGACTCGTCCTGCAGCTCCCACGGCACGTATCCGCCGTGCGCGCCGGAACCGCAGTCCAGCCAGCGGATCCGGCTCAGCATCGAGGGAGTCATATGTCTGACGTACTGCTCGAACAGGTCGCAGTCAGGCACCTGGAGCGTACCGTTCGTGAGCTGCCGGTGCGTGAACGCGTGCGAGGGCTTCGAGAGGCCCAGGGCCGCGGCCAACGGCACGTTGCCGAGCAGGTCGTCGTTGATCTCGCAGTCCATGGCCAGGTTCAACCGCATGCGCTCACGCTCCGGTTGCTCGGGGTCGAGAGGGGGCGAGCCGGGGCCCCGGTGGTGCTTACTCCGCTCCATCAGTACTTCTCCGCGCCGGTGGTGGTCGCGGACCAGGTGCGAGACCTCGTGCAGCCAGACGAAGGCGAGGTCCGGCAGGGTCGTCGCCCGGACGAACTCGGGCGAGACGTAGCAACGCCAGAATCTGTCCACCGCCATCGTGGGGGCGAGCTCGCTCGGCACGACCGTCATCGCGTACAGCGCGCCCGCGAGGTACGGGCATGCCCGGACCGCGAGGTGGCGTGCGGCGAGCAGCTTGGGCGTGTCCAGTCGCTCGGCCGCCGTCGGGCCGGTGACGGCCGGGGCTGCCGACTCTGGGCTAAGTCCGCGCGCCGGTAGGACGACCGGCCGCGCCGTGAGCGGCTTGAGCGGCGGGCTCGGCTTCGCGACGACCCGCGTGATCACTTGTCCCATTCCAGCACCTCACGCAGCGAGCCGAGCCGGTCCAGGGTCTCGGGCAGTGGCCATGCGGGTTCGCGCATCCCGGCCAGTTCCATCGTCGGCGCGGCCAGCAGATCGACCGGTACCTGTTCGGCGAGGCGCGCGACCACCTCCCAGCCCGCCCGCCAGCGTTCGTAGGTCAGATCCCGCTTGATCACGTCGACGACCGAGCACAGCAGCGCGTGCACGAGATCGCCGCGGCCGGGCAGTTCGAACCCCAGCGGATCGGCGAGTACCGACTCCGGCCCGGCCAGGTCGTGCCGCTCGAGGAACGCGAGCAGTTCGAAGCCCGCGCCGTCGCCCACGACCCCGCGCACGGCAAGTGCAATGGCCTCGCGCTCGGCGTCCGCGGCGTAGCCGAACGCGAGCAGCCGCAAGGCCATCTCCCACGTGCGCGGCGACGGCCAGGCCCCACCGCGCAGCGCAGCCGTCGTCGGCATGCGATGGCTGTAATCAGGTCGCGCGGTCAGGAACGCGCACACGCCTTCACGAGCCCGGGCGACCGCTTGTACGAGCCGTCCCGGATCAAGCTGTGGCAGCGGGACGAGCGGCCAGGTACCACCGAGCCCGCGCACCACCACCTTCGGATCGTGCTCCCATTGCAGGTGCACGAAGCGGTTCGCCAGCGGCGCGGCCAACTGCCAGCCGTCGGCGGCGCTGCCGGCCGGGTTAGCCGCCGCGACGATGCGCACGGATTCGGGCAGCTCCAGGCTCCCGACGCGGCGTTCGAGCACGACGCGCAGCAACGCGGCCTGCACGGCGGGCGGTGCGGACGAGAGTTCGTCCAGGAAGAGCAGTCCGACGCCGCCGCGCACGAGCCGAACCGCCCAGTCGGGCGGGGCCATCGCCACACCCTGTGTCGCGGGATCCGGCCCGATGACGGGGAGGCCGGAGAAGTCCGACGGCTCGTGGACGCTCGCGATCACGGTCTCCAGCGGGAGGTCGAGGCCGCGGGCGAGCTGGGCGAGGGTGGACGACTTGCCGATGCCCGGCTGCCCCCAGAGCAGGACGGGCAGGTTCGCCGCGGTGGCCAGGGCGAGCGCCTGCACGGTCGGGTCGCTGCCGGGGGCGGTATCGGCCGTGCGCGTCAGGGCGATGAGTCGGTCGGCTGCGTGAAGCTGTGTCAGTGTCATGAATATCACCTGTGTGCTCGGGCCGAATCCCCCTTTCGGGAGCCGTGGCGATGGTTCTTGTGGTCCTTCCGCGCGCAGCACCAGTACGGGCTGTCGGCGCCTCCTCGCGGCAGGTCGCCGCTCAGGATCTGGCGGAGTCGGCGGGTACGGTCGTTCAGTGCGTCGAGTGCGTCCTTGAGCGTGCGGCCGTCTTCGAACTCGTAGTCGGAGGCCGTCGCGGCGGAGTCGGCATGCTCGCACAGCACGTCGATGACCTCGGCGATGCGACCGTGCTCCAGCAACTGCTCGGCGAACTCGATGACGTGTCGGCCGGTATTGAGATGGTGCGCGGCCGCGGAACAGGGGTTCATCTGGCCGCCGAGCAGCGTGACCAGGGACTCGCGGGCCTCGACCGACTGATGGTCGGCGGTCTGCCAGCGGCGGTCCCGCTGCACGATCCGATGCAGCTCGGGCCCGCACTGCACGCGGACCTCGGCGGATCCGTCGGGCGTCGCCGCGAACGAGGTCGCCCCGGGGACAGCGCGGTAGAGCCAGTCGTCCGTCAGCCTCGTCGCCGCCAGTGGTGCCGCCGGCTCCGCTGCCGCCGTCTGCGGTACGAGGGCCGCCGCGACCAGCGGATGCAGCTCATCCGGTCGTATCAGCTCGAAACGCAGGAGGTCGACGTCCACCGGTCGCATCCACGCGGCGTCCGGAACGGTCGGCAACGGGCGCGCGACCTGCCGCGGCACGAGCTCGGCCGAAATCGGCGGTGAGCCTTCGAGACCGGCCAGCCCGCGGAGCACGATCGCCCCGCCGCCGAAGCGGATGGCCGCCACTCCGACACCGGGCAGCGCCTCGCGCACGCGGCCCGCCAGGCCCGGCAGGTTCACCGGGACGCCGGCGAGCCGACGGTTCAGGCGCTCCGAGGAGCTCGCGACCAGCCTGAACCCGGCGGCCTTCCAGGCCTCGACGGTCTGTCCGGCATCCTGAAGTCCGGTGATCTGCTGCGCTCCCCTCCTCGTCGCGCAGAGATCG
>Ga0307509_10008739_pt1 | contig 12813 bp, 15 predicted proteins | sample 10_EM_MG_FD_202245 | JGI IMG/M metagenome (GOLD analysis project Ga0307509, IMG submission 202245) | Populus trichocarpa ectomycorrhiza microbial communities from riparian zone in the Pacific Northwest, United States - 10_EM | ecosystem: Host-associated > Plants > Roots > Unclassified | place...
CAGAAAACTGGCAGGGGCTATAGGTGACGGCCGGGCCCTGTAGATGACGGCCGGGCCCTGCAGATGACGCCGGGGCCCTGTAGGGTACGTCAATCCATCAAGATGACGGCCGGGCCCTGCCGGCAGATCCCGTTCCCAATAAGACTGCAGGGCCCGACCGTCAACCCATAGGACTGCCGTCTTTATGAAAGACGGACGCTTTGCCCGGCCGTCCGTACCCACCCTGCCCGGGACGCCCGGGACTATAGTCCGCCAGGGCCCTGCCGTCCGCCCGGGACGGTTGGGAACACTGATCACCGAGGGTATAACGTTTGTGCTCTTTATGCTCGATGACAAACTTGGGGATATCATACTTAGTCTCCCAGACGACCAGAAAGAGGGTGCCAAAAAGGCGACTAGTGGTGGTTTATTCACACGTGATAGCGAGGCCGACTTGCGAAGGAGTTAGTCACCGCAATTGTCATTAGAAATATTGCAGATGGGTTGATCATGGACACTATTGCGGATGCGTTACGGCAACGATGCTGAAGTTTCGTCAGCGTCGGTGATGTCGTAGTGTTTAAGGCCATTGAAGAAGTTTGCAGAGAAAAGCGTATGGGGATCCGGACAACAGGAACAGTCTTCTGGGGGAGAGTTTGCGATTATTCGAGGAGACTGCAGCAAGCTTGACAATGGAGAACCTCCGGGACACCCGAATAGAATATCAGAGTTAGAATTACTATCCGGGATCCGTGCAGCTAGCTCTCACAGTCGCTAGGGAGAGTGGCAAGGGTAATGAAGTCTTGGGATTTTGGGCTGATGGAGCTATTCGGACGGTAAGTTTTTCTTCCGGTATAATGTTTGTGTATGATATGAGCTAATTGAGCTGCGAATAGGACCCCAGAACCCACTTCCATGCGAAACGTGAGGAATGTTACTAGTTAGTGTTTGCAGTGTCGAACGAGTTGGATTCGGAGCCCGGGCAGAGTCCGGAAATGCAAGATAGCATGCCGACTCCAGCAACCAGCCCGCGAAATGAAACGTGGCAGCCCATCTATACCCCTGATGGCGAGGTCTTCCATAATACTCTTAACGATTGGCTTCAGAGACCTGGACTGTTTGATAGACTCCTCGAGATTGGCTCTCCGTATGTTCTTGGATAGCTTCATCGACGAGGTTCGGAATCCCGTGGTCATTACGCCCTATTGGGACAGGTCCACGGTGGAGCTACTGAAGTTCTCCACAAACTTGCCCAGTGTGACTTCGATCCGCCGCTTGAGAAGAGACAAGGGTTTCTTAGCCAAGCAAAGGACTTCTGCGGTAGTTCCCGCCCAATAGGTATTTGGCCCAAGATGAATGAGCTGAGCTATACTCTGTAGGAGGAATTGGATGTTGCGGTTATCCAGGATGATGTGCTTCGATGAGCAAGGAAGATAGCAGGATCAGCTCTTCAAAGAAAGAAAGGTTGATCAAGGAGTTAGATTCGAAATTGCGTACTCTGAGTGATGTACGTTTTAATCCTGTTTCTTTCTTTTGTTTAAATTACTAATTTTTTATATATACAGCTTTTTAATCGCCTTACGGATCCTTATGGGTACATTGACGTTCTTGCCATTTTCCAGGGCGCGGGCTATCGTGGGACCGGGGAGATCAAGAAGTATTGGGAGCGGCTCATCAGCATTGGTGCCCCGTTTTCTTTCCTGCCTCTCCCCCCATCCCTGCCTTAATCACAACTCTTCTCCATCAGTGACACTAGAGGGCTGGCTACTACTCCCCCATACAATCATTCTACCAATGGAACGAAAAAGACGGGGATTCGATTGCACTGGAGGATAGGAGAAGAATAAATTAGTTAGCGAGGGGTGGCAGGGAGGATGCAATATGGAGGTTCAATGGAAGCGGGGGAGGTGGCTTGTGTGACTTAGGGCCCGTTTACCTAACCGTCTAGTTCTCACATTTTGGTGGGGAAACTAGACGGTGGCGTCTCAACCAGGATCATATTCCGATAGACGTGGCAAAACTGTTTACCCTGTTTTCAACCGTCTAATATTCTTGCTGCTAGACGGTCAAAACCTGACGCTGCTCAACAGGTCGTTTTGCAACCACCGTCTATCAACACCACTCATATATCATGCACGCAATCGCAAGAATAGCTTCCAATCAGCTCTAATTTTTTTCTGCAAATAGCAATTTGTTCTCTCATAACCCAGAGTGAGTTTGGAGACAAAATTCCTATCCTCTGTCTGGGAGGAGGCATTGTTGGTCAGTCTACTATCTCGGTTGCCGAGCACTGTTGCGAGCCGAAAGCTACATGGTTGCACACCTCCCGTCAATTAATCAAATTTTGCACACTAAACTACACTAGACAGTATAATTAGGTAAACACGCACCCATCCATTCACCCTACACACCTCCCACCGTTTAACCTTCCTTGACGGTCGGCACCGTCTCCGGTTGCTAGACGGCCGTCTATAGGTAAACGGGCCCTTAGTAGCATCCAAGGCTCTATACACATTAGCAATAAAAACCCATATAGTTCCAGCCGTCTTGACACAACAGTTTGATCAAGGCGACGGGCGACGCCTTAGCATAAATTACTTAGCATTAAAACACTGTATACGTTCGAATCAGGACAATGGTATAGTTATCTTTTATTGTAATAATTATTTCTATTTGAGTAAAAGGCTACAGGAGACAGAAGGAAACAAATATAAAGGAGCGTGCGCCACTTCTCAGGCTGCATAGTTAGTCTCCACCTGATTGCCTGCCGAGTTTCTACTCCTCACCCTGGAACCCTATGGGCAAAGGCGTCCCCCGTTGCATCTATCGAACTTTTGTGTCGGGACGGCCAGAACCATACGATAATCCATTCCTTCCACCGGATCGGATTAGGGAATGCGGAAATGGGGTGTTTGCTGCCCGGGGGTTTGGGATACGTATGGGAAATGAAAGCGTTTGGCGGTGAAGGTTGCATCTGGGGTTGGGGCTTGAAAACTCATGCCTCGGTCATGCGCTAGGCATTTTTTTCTTTTTTCGTTGAGATGGAGGTTTTGAAAGGGTTCCCTCTATGGTAACGGGAAAATGTTTTCTTTTTCGTGATTTTTATTTTCTATTAAAATTTTCTAAGAGGGGGCTGTGGGACATAATATATCACTCGGGTGAGTCAGTAGTCTGAGTGTAAGTTTGCATAGCACACGGTGGAATGCAATATTACGGCATGTATTATGGTAAATTGCCGTAAGTTTGCCAGACATGGTTGGCTAGGCCGGAATGGAGAGAGATTTAAGATCTTTTCAAACGGAGGCCAAATGGAATCCCCCCTTCCTCCCCCGTCTCTATTCAGAATATCTAATTTAGGGTTTTAAATCCAGTTAAACATTGTGGATAAGGGTATTGTACTATATCTTGTCTATTCCTCTGTGGCATTTTCCTGCACACAATCCTCCTCATAACAAACACTCCCGCACTTGCTTGCCTCGGTACGGTAGAAACAGGCGCCACCAACGCTACACTTTATATTACAAGCAAGAGCTTGGGAATCCTAATCCGACAGCGTAAGGAAATCAGTATAGAGGTTGGGGCGGGAATGTGATAGATTGGTGCATTCCCATAGCGTACGATTTCCTTCGACCGGAATAAAATACCCAGGCCGGGTTTCTGTGGCCGTCTTGCCTCGGGGGGAAGACGGCGGTTATCAGAAAGCGGGGTTTTAAACAGCGGGGCGGGTTTGAGAGTGGATAGGGGGAAACAGCACGTAAGCTACCCATGTCCGAATGTGTTAAAGAGGGTGATTCCTCCTCGGTCTTGGGGTATGCTGGCGGTAGCTAATGCTGGGGGCGGTACCAGTGGTAGCTCTTACACTCCCCGGAGGCCGGGAGGCCACGCTAACTGGCCGAAAATGGTAGGGTAGTGTTGGGCCTAATTTTTCTAGCCCGCCGGAGTGGTATTTTTAGAGCTCTTTTGTCCTCATTCTAAGTAGCTAGGTGTATTAGCAACAATCTTGTTGGTACCACAACCCCCCACCTATGTCAAACTAACCACGATATTGCAGTTCTGAAGAAAGGCACACAACGTAGGCAACAGGGAAGGGAAGGTCTGTCCAAATCAACCGCGCGCGTATACATCTCCTGTGCTGCCGAGAGGATTTAAGCGGATATTTGGCTATTGTAGTCGCCGAACGGCTTCGGCAAGAGCAGTCTCGTCCAATATGAAAGGTCCCACTTTTGCGCGGATTCCCCCGCACAGAGAAGAATGTTGGGGAAAGGGTGGCCTTGGAGATCGGAGGAGGGACAGGTCAAAAAGGCCTGACCTGCTAAGGATTCAGATCGCTCAGGTAGGCTCTGTCGGTGTCGAGTGAGTCGCACCGAAAAGCTCGGGGATGAGCCCGGAGGTGCTTTTGAAGGGTAGAGCGGACCAACAGGACGATGGGTTCTCCTCGTCGACCGGAATAGGTTCTTGGAGACGGATAATGGTGTCCCTATTAAAGGAATATTTTCGGTATTGAGATTCGACCACCTTATTTCGACCACAAGAGCACGGCATGGTTCGCCAGGGAGATTCCCACAGAGCCGCCAGGGCCAACCTCGATTTCCCCACACCCCGTCATCACAGCGTTGGACCACACGGACCCCCCAACCCTAACCATGCAAATCGGTCCGCGCGCTAAGCTTTTGTCGCCTAAGACAGATTGTTCCCGCGTTGATCTTTAGCGGCTCTACCCATTCCGGTTGTAATTAGTTTTTAAAATCAGTAAAGGTCTTCGATGCCACGGATCCCGATCATAAACCCCTCCAATGCCACAATATCCCTCCAATGCCACTGCTTATTAAGTATTAAGGATGATGATCAGATAAAATACAAATTAAATGAAAAATTAGAAATGAAAAAAATTAAAAAAAATTAAAAGAGCGAGAAAGAGGGGTTAGATTAACTATGAGCATTACGGCAAGTTGCAGAGTTATGTCCAATGGCACCACAGGTGGAGCAGTGTGGGCGAGGTCAGGGATTATTGTTTTGCTGCCTTTGCATAACTTCTCCAACCCGGAGTCATGCTTTCCGTGGACATCCACCAGGGTTCCGAATGGTTGGCGGAAGACCCGACTGGACTAGCTAGTCCGGTCGAAAGTCAAGTCTAGTCTAATGGTGGAAATCTGACCGACTGGACAGTCAGGATTATTGAAACCGACTCGACTAGGACCAGTCCAACCAGGCCCGCCAAGCAATAGGATATGCTATTTTTATCACAATATATTGCCTTCAAATAAAGCTTTTCGTAATAAAAATTATTGTTTCCATGCCTCGCTTTGATTAGGGGTAGTGAAAATAGGTTCTCAAGTATTGAACTATTTTTGGTGCATTATGTGAGTGATATTACATGACCATGTGCCACAATACAGGTATTCGATGCGACTTATCCATCGGGTAATTGCATTTACACGACATGTTATCCTCTCCAGGATGTCCTATCAACCTGTATCGAGGACGTGTTGATTTATACCGTGGCAAGTGGCTTTGGAGTCCTACTATAGCTTGACCTGGGTGCCATTCTGACTCTCCTCCGATCTTTTATAAAGACTGGTCTGGGACTAGTCCAAACCGGACCGGACCACCCAAGTTAGTCGGGTCCGGTCATCGACATCAACCTGGGCGGGCCAGTCCGGTCCTACCTCCAAGACTTGACCGGTCGGACTATTCGGAACCCTGACATCCACGGGGCCTGCGGGTAAGTCGTGGTTCTACCTGGGCAGCGATAGGTAGAAGATTCCCATGTCCAAGGTGTTCGGGACGGATGTCTGGAGGTGGTGCTGGCCCGGGTGCCGCCTTGTTTCACGGAATATTGGTAATATCAACCAGAAGAAGGTTCGTTTCATATGTCTCTTTCCAGGTAGAAAGAGCAAGGATATCAGGAAGGTAGTTCTGAATGAGCTGAGAGCAAAATTAGTATGTTGGATAGTAGTAATGAAAAATGGGTTCACTTACCTGATGGAGATTCATTATACAGGGTAATGCATGAGCACATGGAATTCTGTTCCCTGGATAACGCCCGCAAGTGCATGTGCTAGTAGGAAGATTTACAATCTTGACATTCCCATTAGGTTGTGTGACAGGACCATGTATCGCATTTGCCATTTGTGCAATATTTTGTCGAGCACAAATCCTGCTTTCCCCCAATTCTTTGATACAGAACTTGGTATATAGAACTCCTGGGCCTGCATTACAGGCAGCCTGATAGCACTCAAATCTTGGTTTCATGACACGATGCCAAATTGCATTAAGTAACTCGACAATAGATAGCTCACGGTCTAGCTTTAATGAGTTGTTAACAGACGCGACAATATTTGAGATATCATGCCCATACCTGCTTTCAGGAAAGTGTGCCTTTGCCCAAAGCCTAGGATCAATATTGAGTAAATATTGCTCAGCAGCAGGCTTTATTTCACTGAGGGTAAGCATGTTATTTTCAAATTTTGGAACACTTTCAGCTCTAGCAATAGCCCAAAACTTTGATGCCAAATCCCTTCTGTATGTAGTGGTAAAGCTTTCCTTCAAATGCTGGCAACAGAAAGCGCGAACTACTGTGTGTGCTAATACATTTGAAGCACTAATAAGCCCCTGGTCACCATCACTGATCAGGGTGGTGGCTTCAATACAGATATCCGGAATAGATTGCTATAGATTGATGAGAAAGTACTCCCAAGAACTATTTTCAGTCTCCACCATCGCCCAAGCAAGGATTAGGGTATGACCATTGGCGTCAATTGTAACTTCCAATAGCAGGATCTGAACAAATTTAGTTTTTAGGAATATTGCATTGGCTGCGATAAAGTGACGACATAAGCGGAAGAACTTGCGTGACTGGACAGGACAGATGAAAATTCGCTGAAACTTATGGGTTTCATGATTGCTGAAAAGCCGTATATATATATCGGGATTGGGTATCTAAACAGCCTCCACATATCTTGGGAGCTGTTGAAACCCTTCCCGTTGGACCTCCAATGGGTCAGCTAGAGTTCGTTATGGGGTGGGGCACAGCGGGTTTTCACTCACCAGGCCCTACCCGGACAGGGAGTCTCGGGGGGTATTTTTTGGATAATTCTAGCCCCGCCCCCGTCCGGGCCCCACCTACACTCACTCCCTGGACAGGGCCCCATTTGTTACCACCTATTGTTAACTGGGGCCCGTCTGCGGCAGGAGTGGAGCAGGGGCCTGAGCGGGGAGAGAGGCAGGGAATACCCAAGAAGCCACTCCGCTCCAGGCCTGACAGCGGGGTGGGGCTGGGACAAGGCTCGGGGGCCCGTGTTTTTCAGGGCCCCGTCTGCCCCGTAACGAACTCTAGTGTCAGCTAAAACACTGTTTTTGATTCAGCACGCTGACTTGTAAGGCAGCATTTCCCCAAATTGGACACTGAGGCTGTCACCTATTTCCCGGGGCTTTGTTGCTTGTGTAACATTCAGGTGCTTCGGAATATGCCGACTGAGCCAAGAGCTTGATCCAGCCACACTATACCACTTACTTCCCTCTCCAAGAAGACAGCTATGTTCTGAATTCACTACCATAACGTGCATCTCCCCTTCCGCAGTGCAGCTAGCTCTGATTCGGGATTTATAGTCCAAAACAACACCTTTCTAGATTACACGGCTCTGATCCTTATCAGCAATCAGGAACGCAACTCTTGCCTTTATTGACCAATCCTTGATCCATTCCTTAAGGCCATCAAAATTGTCGAATAATGGCAGAAGGCCGGGCCGACTCAGTAATGGTGAAAGTGCTGACATTGCACGGTGTGGTAGCCAAGAGGAATAAAAGTTGTCTTCCTAAATAGGTGCTGGTGGGTTCTCCGCTGTTTGGTGTCAAGTCGGTCACTATTGCTCGTCAAGTCTGCTTGATGAGAAACATCACAATTCAATTTTTAATTTCATACCAGTTAATCTTTTCACCCTATTTTATCTCATCATCATCCTTAATACTTAATAAGCAGTCGCATTGCAGGGATATTGTGGCATTGGAGGGATTTATGATCGGGATCCGTGGCATCGGAGACCTTTACTGTTTTAAAATTCACTTCTGTCGCCCCTGTTATTTTATTTCGGGGGCGTTTGAAGTCCCCTCTTGTTCCCAAGCTTCCTACGTTATACTTAATAAATCCAAGCGGTGTTTAGCAAAAAGAGAGATACCGGTGTCTAAAACTATCATAATTATTATTATGTTGGTAGTCCTTGATGGGGCGGAGATATTTATTCTTACTGGGTGGGTGCCCACGAGGTTTCCTTGCATTTGGTTTTCTCAAAAGGGACATCGGAGGAATTGCCCTGTTGATGAGGACCACTGGGAATGCTCTAAGCGTAGGAAGCGACAATTCACTTCACGCAGCGAGGTACAATACTAAGAGAGCTTCCTGTGCTAGAAGTGATAATCCACTTCATGTGAATATCGTAAGTAGTGAGTCTTGCGGAGTATGGCTAAGCGTTTCGGGTTAGCGTTGGCATCGGCTACGGTGGTGGGGTTTTCGGCGCTGTTTGTTTGAGTGTCCACGGATTTTATCGCTACTCCGGATACATGTTGGTGCACTCTCTACCAGATATTTGTAGGCAATGCTACCACTCCACCCTCACTACAAGTGTGGTATTCAGGAACATTTTATTATTATTTAGGTTATGGCAATTGTAATAAACCCTTTTTTCGTAGGCCTCGGGCGCAGATGCCCCCTTCCCCCTTGATTCCACCATTTTGGAAACAACAGAAAAAATGAACCCCCGCCCCCCCCGATTCGACTACCGCCTCCCCTAATTCTATCATCTCGGAGGAAACAAAAAAACGCGGAAGAACAAAACACCAACGACACCACAACAACCGGCACCCTGACCATGCTTAAAACGGTGGAACACTCTCGGTTCTTACTTGCGGAGGCCACTCGGTGGAGCGATGGTGTTAAGTTAGAGGTGGATGGTGAGTCGTATCTCGTCGGGGGTTTGCTTGGTGTCGAAGTATTTCTTGGATTCTATCATGTAGTTACGACGGGCATATCTCGTGTAGGCGATCACCACACTTGGACCTAAGCATCCTGTAGCAAAGACCAGAAGGGGTCCCATGCTTGGCAGCAGTCCACAGCACACTGAACACAAACTTCTGATTCTTCCTCCACCACTCACCAAATACATGATGCTCGGGAAATGCTCGGTTCGTGTAAGAACCCTTAATGTTTTGAAATGTCCTGTTTACTAACTACATGTTTCAACATTCTTCGGCCAGGTAAAATATGGTGTTCAGTGAGCGGTGGAGGAGGTTTGTGTGGCTGAGGTGATTGGAAGTGGTTGGGGACAAAGCAGTGATTAAATACACCCCCCTAGTGGCAAGCGATGTCGTGCCCACTACCTACCGGTATTGCGAATGGAGAAACAAGGTACGAACCTATTAAGTGGGGTGGACGGGGATATATACTCGTAATTTCCTGTCGAGGCTGTCGTTCGTAAAAACGACTGCTCTTGCATAGGGAAAAACCTTGAGGCACGGACAAAGAAAACGATTGCTAAACGGAGTCTCTTAGAGAAGTTTAGCTTTAGGGCTCCTGCAGAAAACTAGGGTGGGGACAAAAAGGATAGAGCGTCTGTTGACTCAAGGTACGGATCACCATACTTATTGATTTCAATATAGTAATATCTGGCATTAGTTCAATTATTACCGGATCCGAAACCGAGCTTGTGGAAGACTCCAGCCCCAATGCCTCTCCATTGCCGGAGGCAGATGAGGAGTTTGCGAAGATCGCAAAAAGTGCTATGATGATCCGAACCCATCAACTAATGAGGAACCAGTGCAAGGTAAATCCGATCGGATGGGCATAGATTCCACCTCGACTCCTAAGCTCGGCAAAGAGAAGGGGAAAGCTCGGGCTACGTCGGAAGGGTTTGATGAGGAAGAAGCGACCCGCCATGCACTCGCACTTTATTAAGGGAAGGGCAAGGCAATTGAGGTCAGATCCTCGACACTTGACAAAGGGAAAGGGAGAGAAAGCATAATGTCCTCGAAAATGGCCAAAATACTCCTACCGCCTGTCGGAGTATTCCTCCGAACAAGCTTGGCGAAAATGCTTTAGATTTAGATTTGGAGCTTGAAATTATAAAGCCGTGAGATGAAGAGAAAATTGCCAGTTCCGAGAGTAAGAAAATGGTTGATCAGCTGCATCGAGTGAGGAGGGTGAAAACACCGGTCTAGGCTCATGGGAAACCTAAACTATTGTTCGTGAGCTTGAGGCGTAATTGGGGAAAAAGAGTAGATAGCAAACGATACAGGAGCGAGAGAAGCGAATTGAGGAGTTAAAGGAGAAAGGCGTGATTACCCAGACCGCTGAAGAGAAATCCAAAACCGAACGGCAAGCTGTTGATTATATGGAGAAGGCACTTGGGGAAGCCTTAGCTATTAAGAGGAGAGAGAAGAAGGATGATCTCGGGAAAGAGGGTGCCACTATAGATGACATGGACACCAACTACGACAATGAAGCAGATGGCGACTGGTTGGAAGATGAAGATATTGTGGAAATACTATCTGGCTCTGAGGAGGAGGAAGATGAAGGGGAGGAGGAGGAGGAGGAGACCGCAAATCCCAATGATCTCATTGATGAGGATGAGAACGAACTTACAGGTGCCTAGGAATCCCGGCATTCCCCTTACTGTACCCTCAAGGTAATGACCTATTGTCACCAACTCCTCGGTTATCTGAGATGCCAGCTGCTTATATTGATGAAGTAGACGAAGATGAAGATGAGAGTAACAGAGATTTCGCGCCTTTCAAAACCCTTAAGAGAAATGCTATAAGAATGAAGAAATTGCGCACCGCGGAATAAAACGAAGACGAGGAGAATCAAGACAACGCGATTGAGTCTGAAAAGCAGAATACCGCAGAGTCCAGGATTGCCTCTATTGTCCGTAACAAAATCGCTGGACCTCCTCCTTTGGGAATGGCACAGCATTTTAATGGGTTAAGCGGTCCTCCTCCAAGTGCGGAAGTTATTGCAAGTCCGGAGAAAGCCGGGGAGAGGGCAGAAGCGTTAAGACGGGATTCCAAATTCGCTGGTTCCCTTGGATTTCGGGGACGACAAACTGGATTTGGGGTTTAGGAGGAAGGATGACCAGGATTCAGAACCGGTTGATGAGCCGTGATTTCCAACATTGGACCCACACTACGAGCCATCCACACAAACGTCGAGTTTTCCTGATCCGACACAAGGTGACGAATTCGCCAGGTCTTTGAGCCCGGCACCTCCGAGATTTGATGAGGATGAGCCATCAATACAGATACCTGATTCACAGCCTCCTAAGGGAAAGAGGGGGAGGCTCGTGAAGAAAGGCGCTGATCTTAACGCTGTAATGGAGGAGGATGAAAAGGAAAAGGAAAGCGACGGTGAGAGAAAATCGGAAGAGGTCGAGGGGAAAAAGGCGACCGCTTTTGATGTCATGAGAAAAGCTGAGAAGAAGGAAAAGGCGGCTGGAAGCTTTGATAAAACAAAGAGTGTAGCGAAGGGGATGGTAGGTGAGCAGGCAGAAAAATCTGAGGACGAATATGCAGGTATTGGCGGCGCCAGTAACGATGAAGTGGTGGTTGAGGCACACGATAGAGATGTCGAGAGAATGATTGATGATGAAGGAAAGGAGGTTGTCGATGAGGACGATATCCAGCCTTTTTCGGGGGTGAGCGGGACAAAGCCCAAGATGAGAAGGATGTCACCAAGCTGTTTTGAGACCTCCCGACAGGGTTGTTCCGAAGAAAGCGGGGCGCCGATTTCGACCTCGACGACTCAGATGATGATGGCGGTGAAGCACGGAGAAGGTCCCAGAGGCGCCAGATGGCAAAATAAGAAAAGAATTGATCGCTAATGGCAATACCGAGAAGCTTGTGACGAACCCCAAGAAAGTTAGCTTTCTCGAGCGCAATAGAAGATAGAGATCGCGACGACCAGATGGACTCTCTTGATAGGGCCGAGGAAGATCTGTTTATTGGTTTAGGACTTTTAGAAGACGGCCAAAGCCAGAATCCTTGCTAGAGCCACGATTTAGGGGAGGTATCACTGGTTGCAAGATCTTCCCGTGGAGGAACCCCCGGATCGCAAAACAGCTCCGGAGAGAGAACGGGATGCCCATCACCTCTAATACCCGGAGAACCACCAGACCCGAGAAACCATCCCTCGCGGGTGTCCGAGAGGTTCGTTAAAACTTTCCGTCCAATTATAAATCTGCCGAGTGATACCATATGATTGCTTTTTCCTTTCCTTTTTTTTTCAGACTATCATTCCCCCATCGAAAGCGATAGCGAAATGGTCGAGCTTTCCGATTCGGATGACGAGCCAGCCGAGGCGTTCATGCACAAACGCCGGTGAACAGTAACGGCAGTGGTTACAGACAGTGTTGCCGCCTCAAGATCCAACCGCGCCATGAGCGAGAACGCGAAAATGGCTTTCCAGTCAGCCACCGAAACTCAATTCCAAGCTCCAAGCCTGCTACGCAGAGCCACAACCAACATGTCTTCCACAAGCGGTGATTTTCAGGAGTCTTCCGGCGCCTCCTCTTCTACCCCCGGGAGCGGGAAACCCATGGAGAGTACGACGGGGACCAAGAGGGGCGGGAAGGCGTTTAGCTCTAACGTCATTTACCTAGTAACGGCTCGCTACCGGGATGCGGCTCCCCTTGGCAACCACTGGAAAATCAAATGTATATTGTAATATCTACATAAATAGTAATAATACCACATGGAAAATTTGTTAGAAAGTACTTTTAAATATGGAGAATCAGAATATGAAGTTTTTAATTAATAAGAAAAAATAATGCCTCTTGTATGCTCACTTTA
>Ga0307509_10008740_pt1 | contig 12813 bp, 3 predicted proteins | sample 10_EM_MG_FD_202245 | JGI IMG/M metagenome (GOLD analysis project Ga0307509, IMG submission 202245) | Populus trichocarpa ectomycorrhiza microbial communities from riparian zone in the Pacific Northwest, United States - 10_EM | ecosystem: Host-associated > Plants > Roots > Unclassified | place...
TACCATATCTATAAATAAATATATATATAGATATATATATATATATATATATATATATATATATATTATGGGTGTCATGTCCCATTCGTTGACTAATATAAAGAACTCATATTGAATATTTTATTAAAATAATAATGTTTTGTTTTTTATTAAATATTACTAAAAAGATAGTATCAATCAGTAAATATCTTATTTGATTTAACGACAACATTTCGGTTCTTGAATTTTTTAAATTACCTGTGAATTTTTTTTCTTATTTAAAAAATTTCATTAGTCATATTTTTTTCATTTCTTAGACGTTGGGTCTATTTAAAAGTATATGTATAATTACTTTTCAAAATATTTTTTACTTATAAATATATTAAAATAATTTTTTTTATTTTTTAAAAATTATTTTTAATATCAACGCATCAAAATAATCTGAAAATATCAAAAAATTATTAATTTAAAGTAAAAAATTAAAATAAATTTAAATTTTTTAAAAAATATTTTTAAAACACAAAAATAATATTATATATAAATTTTATATTAAAGGGCATTGTTCTCCAAATAATTAAAGTACGGTAAGAAAAGCAAGAGATAAATTTTGAACGCTTAATTGATAATTAAAATAATAGCATGATTTGACTGATGCGACGCTTGCAACCCTTAAATTGACCCACATGAATCATGCAATTCAGCCCAGGCTGGATTTATTTTATCTCTAATTAAAACATTTTTTTCTTTTTAGTTTAATGTGGGTGTTCGGGCCAGCTTGCGCGTACCTCGACTAATCTCATGGACCCTGAAGTTAACTACCATGTAAGCCTCCAGTGGTCATTATATAAGCAACCAAAGGACTCGAACCTGAAACCACAGAAAAAACAAACCTTTTAATCCCGAGCTAATTAAAACATTTCTTAGACACAGATATGGTTGCCAACAACATCATTTTATTACTATTATTATTGTCGTGGTTATATGTCACACCACACAATCTATGAGCAGCATTTGATGTCTAATTAAATAGTTTTTCTTTTTTTTATATTAAGTTGAGTGTTTTATTTTCATTATTTTTTTAAAAAAATTATTTGTTGTACATAGATTCATAGGTTATTTTTTATATTTTATTTAAAATCTTCATAATTCACAGGTACAAGCAGCAAAATCATCATCATTGATTTTTAAATTTTTTTTTTTTATCTTGAGGTAAAAAATCCCAAATTGCCAAAACTTAGTTTAAAATCCTTAATTAATCAAGAGATCCAAACTCTTCACTAGACTCTACAACATATATTTGATTGCTAAAATTAATAGGGATTTTCTCAATTATTCTCTTGAAGTTTGCACAATGAGATTTAACCCCTCAAGTAGTCCTTCCATAAGAACATTTTCGGAAAGCTAAATATAAATTTTTGATGGGTTGGGCCTCGTACTTAGATCTTTCTCTCACAGGCCTCCATTTTAACCCATTATCTAGGCTCTAGCCTAGATGGGATACGGGCTTCGGCCCATATGCTATTTTGAGCTTTCCTACCCGGTCCGACCCAAAATTAACTGATGTTTTGAGTTGTGCTGAGTGATTGGGCTGGGTTGTGGCCCATAGAACCATTAATGGGACGGTGGGCTGGGTTAAGGACCCAATCACCATGCCTAAGGCTCAAGGGATCAGCGCCATCTCGACGCTGACATACACTCCTCGGTAACTTGACCCTTATTCTTTCACATTTCACTCTGTGAAAGAAAGCAAGCCCTAATCCTAACGAGATGTAGATGGCGTCCGAAATTGTTTTTAAAAGCATATTCGACATGAGAAAAATATTAAATTTATTTTTTATATATATATTTTTAAATTTTGATGTGTTAATATTAAAAAATAAAAAAATATTTTAATATATTTTAAAACCAAAAATTATTTTAAAAAGCATTTTATATTATAATAACACACGTAATGGGCACCCTCACTAGCTCTAAGTCCGTCGAGCATAATTTCTGTCAAAAATGGGTCTCATATTATACATCAAGGGGACAAAACATACGCTCCATCAAGGGTACAAGCTATTTCTTGGAGATTGACGGATGCCAGACAAAAAATTGAATATATAATGGGTAAAATTTACAATTTTTTTTTCCCACTATTATAATGTTTTGCGTGCACGCTAAGCAGAACTACTCGTGAAGCTATTTCATTCGATCTTGTCATCTGACAATTCCCGTGTACCAAAACTATTATTATGAAACAAGGATATTCAAAACTAAACTATTGAATATCCATTAAGTTTGTGTATGATAAATATTTTCTTATACATATCATATATCTTCAAAGTATACGAAATTAGTAAATAATAATATTTTCATGCGCTTATAAATACTTTATCAACACTGATGGATCAATATTTACTTAAAAAAACATAATTAAAAGGGTAAAAAACAAGATAATAACTTAATGTATTAAGACTTTGTAGGATACCATGTTCAGGTATCATGGACCTAGCATTACTTTCAGACCCAATATCTCTGGATTCAGCTATACATTAAATCTAAATATACATGAGTGGTGAGATGCTAGACCCAACCTTCTTGAATTCAGTTTATATAGATCTAGTAAGATGCGAGACCCAACACCCTTGAATTCAACTATATGTTGAGTCCAAGTGCATATGAGTCTTGCTAGGTGTCAAATGAAACATCACTAGGTTCAGCAAAACACTAAACTCAAAGACATATGGATCTGACAATGTGTTAAACCTAAACATCTTTGGGTTCAATTACGCGCTAAGCCTAATTACATTTGGATCTTGCACGGTGTTAAACCCACACTTCCTTGAGCTTAGCTATGTGCTGAGCCCAAGTATATTTGGCCCTAACAAAACGCCAAGACCCAGCTATCTTGAGTTCAGCTACGTGTTGAACTCAAGTGCATATGGGTCTGGCTAGGTGCAACACCCAACATCATTGGGTTCAACTACACGTTGAGCCCAAGTACAAATGGTTTTCAGAAGGTGCCAGAACCAAATGTCATTGGGTTCAACTATGTGCTAATCCAAGTACATGTATGGATATGACAAGACACCAGACCCAAACATCCTTGGGTTCAGCCATGTGCTGAGTCCTAGTGTATATGGGTCTAACAAGGTGTCAAACTCAACTATCTTGGATTTAACTACGTGCTGAACCCAAGTGGATATGGGTCTAGCAAGATGTCAAGACCAAACTACATTAGATTCAGCTACGCGATGAGCGCAAATGCGTGTGGATATGGCAAGATGCTGAGCCTAAGTACATGTGGGTATGATAAGGTGCCAAACCCAACTGCCTTGGGTTCAGTTACACGCTGAACCCAAGTGCATATGGGTTTGGCAAGACGCCAAGGCCAAAATACCTTGGGTTCATTCATGCGTTGAGCCTAAATACATATGAGTTTAGCTAGGTGTTAGACCTATCACCCTTGAGTTTAAAGTCATTCCAAATCCAATACATATAGAGATGATAATCTTTTTAGACCCTATACTGGGTCGTGTGGTTTTGTTCGTTCATTCTCATGGATTTTTAACATGAAATGTTACAAGTCAAGAATGATAGTTTTTCTACATCCTTGGACGCATAAAAGTCTCTAAATGACCTATCGTATTTCTATCAATATTAATTTTCAGCAAGGGATACCTATCACTCATTAATATTATGTAAGTGATATTTATCCCTCATTAATATTATCAAGAGAAAATGACGCTTCAACCCTTCCATTCAAGAAACGTGACAAAGTTTAGAGGCTATATATACCCTTTAAGCCACACATTTTCTATATTTTATTTATACCCTTATTTTATAGAGCATTTATCATACATTAAAAACAAACACTCTTGTTTTTAAAAATTAAAAGCTCATTCTCTCATTTATTACAATCCCTTATACGAAGTCACTAATTTTATTATCAGAGAGTCCCTAAATCCCACCAAAAGAGAATATTTTGCAGGTGTTGAGTCTTCTATCACCAATCATCAGTGGTCTTCTGTTACCAATCACCATTTTCTTGAACTCTAGAGAAGAAAATATTGACATGAACGTGTGATAATTCTCTATCAACACTAAAAAAACCTTATTCCTAATCACATTAGATATATTCTTAATAGCTTACACATACTTTGTTATAAAGATAATATTATCTAATCCATGACAAGATTTAAGATTCAAGTGTATGCTCTTTATCACAATTAGCGTGGGAGTATCTTCATCGTTGATGATTACTAGAGTGCTGGTATAACTACAAAACAAGCCCTTTTGAGAGATCAAGGTACTTTGATACTTAAATCAGGTAAAAATATAAGGAGACAATCTTATAGAGATTTTATTATCCGTATAAAAAAGTTTTAGTAAATTAAGGATAAAGAAGATGGTTGAAGAAAATGAATATCGAGATCTATGTAAAAAGGTTTTAGTGAATTAAAAATTTTTAAGCCACCTAAAAATGAAAAACATGATTTTGTTCTTTGCAAATACTTTGCAATATGTTAAGTAGTTGTTTTATTTGAAATTTTGTCATTTAAATATATAAAAAATAATGGAATAAATATGTTAGAATTTTATATGTATCATAAACTCTTAGAAATTGTTGTTAAAAAACGTATAATTGATTTAATTTATCTTAATGTTTTAGGATAACTCTAAATATTTCCAAGCTATTGATATATCCTTTTGAAAATTACTTTGATAAAAATATTGAGAAACTTAGCCTAACCTAATTTTTTATTGAAAAAAAAAAAGAATTTTCATTTGGAGCTAAAATTCATTTTTTTTCTAATAAATCAAATGGGATTTGAGTTTCTCACATAAGTGTAATTTCACCAATTTCAATGAAAAGCCCAACAAAACGATATATTAGAGAATGATTCAAAATCTAGGGACAAATTAGAAGTGGTTAAATTTATAGGACCAAATTGGAGACATGGTCTAAATTTAAGGACAAATTGAACTAATTCTCTTTGTCCACATTGTTATATATATCCAAATTCACAATACATAGTTCTCTTCTCTATAGTTATTAAATATAACTTTAGGCAAGATTTAGTTGAGTGCTTGGATCATCAAGCTACTAGTCATCCCACAAAAACTTTCCCTTTTCCAAGTCTAGCAAAAGCATGTCTCTAGAAAAACAAAAGAAAGGAAAGAAAGACTGGTAGTTAGTCCTCACCTTTTTTTTTTCTTTTAACAGCGTTAGTCTTAGTTCCTTAATAACACCTTTGCCAGTGACGTGTAATATCTTGATTGGATTACCGCTAAATAGGAAGAAACAAAGCAACCATCAGTTTGACATTTAACTGTGCTGGAAAGAAAGGAAAAAAGAGAGGGAGAAAGAAGAAAGAAAAGAGCAGCTGAGCTGAGTGGATCGATGCTGATCTGCTGTATTTATTTACTAATTTAAGATTTCAACATCAACCCATTTCAAAACAAGTCTAGGTAATTTCTGGGCTCGATTTCAATTCTCATAAAGCTTTCAACTTTCATCGACCACTTCAGTTTTTATGGAGTTTCAAAGGTTTTTTTTTTTTAATTTTTTTTCTGTTCTGGTTCAATAGATATATAAGAAGATTTGATTCAATCATGGAATTAATTTATCTTTTTTTAAGGTCCTTCATGTTTGACAAAGTAACAATACGGTGCTGAATTTGACCAAAAGATCATCATGGTAAAGTAATTTTGGGTTTTGTCTTAGTACTTGTTTGGTTTGCATTAATTTCTTTTAAAGCAGTAGCTATGTGTTTTTGGTGCTTCAGAATTTCTTAGTTGGAGCTTTTAAACCACCATGTAGTGTTTCTATCATTTTTGCTGATGGAAGAACACGCAAACAGGTACCTTGTTAATCTGGTAACATTGCTCAAGTCTTCTGCTTTTTCTGTATTATTATTGTTGTCAAACATTTACGTTTTCGTTAATTGTTACTGTAGTGTAATGTGAGGAATTCTGTTGTTATTCGTGTAGAGATGGAGGCTAAAGCCTTGTGTTTACTAAATTTGATTTCTAGGATTTTTGATGTCTGGATTAGGATATGAATGTAAGAACATAAAAGAAGGGCCTTGTGGGCCACTTGATTTCTAGGTGACCCATGAATCCAACCACCATTGCAAGAATGCTGAATAGTAGGAAATATGAGGCAAATATTTTTTGGGCAATAAGTCTGATAGTAATTTTATTTTTCCCTGTTTAGCATTTGGGATGAATTTATAGCCTTGTTTAAAAGGTCTTCTCTCTCACATCATTTCAGTCATGTTGGTTATATTTTTTGCCCCAAAATTGAAGTAAACTTCGTATGAAAATCCATTACATCAATGGCTACTCTAACATATTGAGTTCAATGAAAGGGTTGATATTCTAAACATCATATGTGGTCAGACATCAGTTAAGTAATTGGGCGACAACATTGGGTGGTGTTCTTTATGAGATAGAACATGGAGTTTGGTTCAGTGAACTAATGAGTTTTTCCTAGATATGTTTGCATGTAGTGAAATATTGGATTTTGTTGAGAGGCTGTCAAAAAATCATTTTAGTCAAGCATATAACTATTGCTTCTATGTGTTTCAATAGGTTCCATTAAAGAAGGAAAATGGCCAAACGGTCATGGTTCCTCTCTTCCAAAGTCAAGAAAACATTGTTGGGGAGGTAATTACTGAATTTTTGGTTTTTTCTTAATCTTACAAGTTACATATTTGGTGATGTTGTCATTGAGACTGAAATTGAATTTTATTATTGCTATATCCATATTCAGGTTGTCATAGAACCAGTTCAAGGGAAGAAGGTTGAACACAATGGTGTTAAAATCGAGCTGCTTGGTCAAATAGGTGTGTTGAATTCGCTTCCATTTCTGATATTTAGATCTTGTATTTTATATCTGGGAGATCACGTTCATATTGTTATTATTATTATCTATTCAATTATGTGGAAAATTCTAACATGAACGAGATAAGTAAAGATAAGATCTGGAAGCAGGCAATGCTGGAAATCTACATGCTGAATTATTTGGGAGTTGTAATGCTTGTGTCTAATTTAGGATTTGAAAGCGTTATCAATGCCCTTAAAAGTTAGAAGAGAAGTGAAAAGAAAGCAATGTTGAGAGCTTCTTCTTCCTGCATAAGTTGTCCAAGCCTATAACTGATCTCTATAGCTTGTCATTGGTCTCACTATTTATGTTAACAGAGTCTCTTTGTGTTGTACTTGAGATTTTGGGTTAAATGCTGTCTCCACCAAAGGGTGGGTGACTCAAGGGAAGAATGGTGGCTATCTCTTATTGTCAAACACAAGATAGTAATATTTAAGAAAGATTGTTTATATTTTTTTCTGCGAAGAATTTTGATTTGGAGAAGAATATAAAATGATATATAAGAAAAGACTTAAGAAGACAAAAATAGCAGATAAAAAGGTAGAATGCATCCGTTATGCATTTATGATTAAAAAAATGACATAATTAATAATTTGATAGAACTCTTTTCCCTTTCTTGTTTTCTTTGTAACTGATTGTTTCCCTTTGGGGTAGTTATAGGGTGAATATTTCTTTGATTCAAGCTAACATTAATTGTAGGACTACATTTATTGGCTTATCACATGAGGAAATCACATTTCAGAGTATGACATATTTCTTCCCCTCTTTGCAGAATTGTATTTTGATCGAGGCAACTATTATGATTTTACATCTCTTGGTGAGTGCACCTAAACTTTTAATTCTTGTAGAATTGGTCACTTAATGAAGGGCTATATATGGTATAACATGTTTAGCCATTAATTTTTTTTAGTTTATATGTGTATAATAGTTTCATTATTTTTCAAATACATGGTAAATTAAAATTTTTGTCGTACCTTCTATTAGTTTTGTGGTTGGTGTTGTTAATCAATTAGTGAAGGTAGTTTTTTTTATCCATGATGAACTCTTGTCCTGTCATGTGCAGTGCGTGAACTTGATGTACCTGGAGAATTATATGAAAGAAAGACATATCCCTTTGAATTTTCTACTGTGGAAATGCCGTATGAGTCCTACAATGGAGTGAATGTGAGGCTTAGGTAGGGTATCCTTTTGAATTGCACTGGTTTAATTATGTAATTGATAATAATTTGTAAGCATGCTTGGGGGTGTTTCCCAACACCGCAATCAAACCCTAATTTTCATTGGAAGACCAATGATCAAACTTGCACCCAGCAATACTCTTGCCTATGGTTGTCAGGCTAGATATGTGAACCCCTTGTTTCTTCATCTGTTTCCTATTTCTTTCATGCTTTTTCACCTTCACTGTTTATAGATTCTTATGATTTGCAAAAGGTTACCTGATCCTCTCTCCCTCTCTCTTCTTGTTATATATTCAATGTGAAAGAATTCTCATAGTTTGGCATTTGCTACTGAATGATTTTTAGTAGTTCTATAAAGTGGGGACAATTGCTGATTCTCTAGGCATTAACACACACACGGACATGTGTAAGAAAACCAGATTTTGGCTGATTGGTTATGCATATAAACATTGTTTAGAAAGATCAATCTTGCCTGTTTTAATACTGGAGCTAGAGCATTTACCTGTAGGTTTTTTAGCAGAATTTATTTATTTAAAGAGAGCTGGATGTTATGCAGGGAACAAACTATAATATATTAGTAGAAATTTTTTGAGATCGTGAGAGGCATATGGCCATTTTGATTTTTGTGCTCCCTGTGAGTTCAAAGTGATTTTCACCATTTCATTCTTTGTACTTTTAGATTAGACTGCAAACAGTATTAGAAATTATAATGGCTTTTGTTGTATAATTTTGAAATTTGAAACTAAAATAAGTTTTATTTTTTAAAAAGCATAAAATCCAACGCAAGCTTTATTGTTGTTTACAGGTATATATTGAAAATGACAATCAGTCGAAATTATGTCAGCAACATTGTCGAGAGCCAGGATTTTGTGGTAATAATGAATAATTGCTCTGTTGTTGTTACGGTTGTCATATTAACAAGTGATGCAACAAACAATGTATATATGTATGCTTTTGTGTTATTTCTTGATTTAAGAATATGGTTTGCGTTATATGTGACATTAATGTGTTCGAATAGCAACTTGTAGGATTTTCTGTCTTATGCACCTCTTTCATATTTCTTGAGCACTTTCATGTGCCTCAAGTTGGAAGAAGTTAATCAGTTAGACCATTCGTCATTATTATGCAGTCTGTAGGAAAAAAAGGGGGTGGTGGTTGCAAACCTATCTACTGGAATTAATAGGTGAGCTGTTTCACAAAGTTGACATCTTTACTGTGTAGCTGTCATCATTTTATAGAGGAATGTGTTGGAGGGGATGTTGAATTCTAGGGCTGTCTGATATAGTTGGAAAGCATATGGAGAATAGGGTGTGAATTTGTTCGATAATGGTAACATGAAGGATCATTTAAACAGTGAAAGGAATTTACTGGTTTCCTGATTGTGGAGAATGGTAGCTAGAGACATTGTAGCAGAAGTGGTTGCTGCTAAGGACCAGGATTGATAAATTAACTAGAATTCCGGAATCTTCACTGACAGAATGAGAAGGGCCGGTGCTTCCTATTGGTCTCGCAGAAGTGGATGCTGTGAGAGTGTTTGAGAAACTCCCATACAAATGGATAGAGCAATTATGTAGATATTGTCGTTCTCCTATTAAACAAAAAACTAAGTGCAGTCAGACAACGTCCAACTAATAAAGAAGCAATTACCCAAATATAAGGTTGGTTAGTCAAATAATTGCTCAATGCATAGGTAGTTTTGCATATTCATGTTAAAATTATACACAGGATATCATCTATTTATGTTTCAAAATCAGTCTTGCAAATTGGTATTCTGATAATTCTTTTTTCTTTTTGATGTAAGGTTCTTGAAAGGCAAGTCTTTGTTCTAATGCTTTTTATTTTTTATTTGTTTGATTTTCTTGTCAATATAAATAGTCTTGAGAGGGTCACATAACAGCTTGTTTTGTTTTGTTTTAACTTTAATACTCTTGTTCAGGTTCACAACTACACTCCGCTTCCATCAATCAATAACAGCATCAAGGTCAGGATTGAAATAATTCCTCTTCTGCATGTCTATTATTATATGGACATCCACATGTCAAATTTGCAATTGTTTGATTGCTCTTTATGTGGACAGTTTACTTGTAATAATTCTATATGGGAAAGCACATTTTTTCACATTAAACTTCCTTCAAATGTTTGTTTATCTTGTCAATACAACTCATCTCTTCTGCTCTATTAGGCCTTGAGAATTATGAATCATAGCCTTAAGTCATCCTTTTTTTTTCCCTAATTGTTGTTTGTGGACATCCTTTGTCTCATCACATGTTTGACTCGAAAATTACTCAGCTAGATGCCTGACATATTGGGTTGAGATGTTTGTGAAGGCAAGTCATGACATATATGAATTATTCTACAAAACATGGCTGTTGATCATGAATTAGCACTCAAACTCATTCTAAAAATTGATCCTGATCCCTGTGTGCTATTCTTGGTGGTACTTTTAGATGGAAGTTGGAATTGAGGACTGTCTTCATATTGAATTTGAATACAGTAAAAGCAAGTAAGTCTAAATGAAGCTTATAGTGAATAAAATGACACGTGATGAGTTAAGTTGGAAGGGAGCTTTATGTCGTCTTATTGAGTTCAAATGAATCAGGTACCACTTGAAGGATGTCATCGTTGGCAAAATATACTTTCTTCTGGTGAGAATTAAGATTAAGAATATGGAGCTTGAGATCAGGCGCCGTGAGTCGACGGGATCAGGGCCTAATACATATGTTGAGACAGAGACCCTTGCAAAATTTGAATTGATGGATGGTGCTCCTGTCAGAGGTACATAACTTCATAGTATTTTAGTTTCTTTTTTTTTTTATCACCAATAATATGCATGATTGCATTTAACAAATCACTCCCAGAAAATCTGAGTGACGCATCTGAATTTCAACTTTCCTATAGACCATTAAAATCATGCCTGTCATGCTTGAATTTTAACTTGATCTCGATATGGCTTAACTTTTACCTCACATTTAGTTATCTGTTATAAGTTACCAGTGTTGCAAGATTTTTAAAATGTTCTGGCAGCAGAGTAGGACCACTGTAGATGCCTTTGAGGCTTATGTGTTTATTTAAGGTTGTCAAACACTCTTTTACCATGTGGCAAACTTTTTTTTGCCTATGAAGTAAGGACACTTGTAGAAACACTAGGAAATAAAGATGCCAGAATGGAAAAGTAGGAACTAGACACAGAAAACAAATCATATTTTAATGACAAACAAAATTAAAGGAATTGCACCTCATTATTGGAAGTTTAGCTAAACTGTAAAGTATGGTTACCTTGTATAATTTTTGAGAAATGTATGCATGAAATACACATGCAAGCTTTATTTTACAACTTCAGAATTATGTGATTGCATGTCATCTATATGCAGCAATGAACCGCTTCTATAATGCCTTTATTTTATGATTTATGCACCAAGTCTTGATGAGAAAAATGCGAAAATTTGATGATGTGTTGCATCTATTCATCTCTGTTTGTGTGCTGAATAGTGGTCTCTATTCATATTTCAGATATTTATATAACACTGATGCAATTACTGATGCCCTAACAGGTGAATCGATTCCAGTAAGACTGTTCCTGAGTCCATACGAGTTGACACCCACATATCGCAACATTAACAACAAATTCAGTGTGAAGTACTACTTGAATCTTGTTCTAGTTGATGAAGAAGATCGGCGGTATTTTAAGCAGCAAGAAATCACAGTTTATCGGCTTCTTCCAACTCCCTGAATGAGTGTCCATATTAGAGGAGCTCAGAAATTTTATCATGACAGAAAGGAAAATAGGAGCAGTATCTTAGCAAGTAGTTTGCTTCTTTGAAGGACCAAGGATTCAGATTTGTCATGGAGAGAGATTTCCCTGTTTTCATGTTGATGATGCCCTTCTTGATTTTGACCAGTGAAACACATCTGATGGCAAAAACCTTTCCATGTTTGGGATACTTGGAACTGCAATATTTCCATTGTTCTAATTTGGTTGTTGCATTTCAAGGCTACCCTTGACAGTGTGTAATGCAACTTGTATTTTATTCTGTAAATTGACATTTTTTTTCACCCTCATAGAATGTGTTGTGAAATTTTTCTTTCTAGGTTTAGCTTGCTTCATGTTTCCCTTTTACATGGAAGTTATCCTATGCTCTGAATTTGAAAAAAAAATCTGTTTTTTTTTTTTGGCCTTTCTTTAGTCAGGTTTCCTTATATCCGTGCAACCGTGATTGTGATAACTATCTATTTGACTTGTGATTTGAAGTCAAATATTTTTTTATAAAAATATTGTATATTGTGATTTTTTTGATGTGTTTTTATAGATAAAAAAAAAAAAATCTATTTCACTTGTAATAAAAAAAATTCTAAGTGCAAATAAAAAAAAATTATGTATATATATAATCAAATAAATCAAGAATTATATGTATAATAAATAAAAAAAGTTATTAATAATAACTAAAAATAAAACTGGAAAAATTAAAAGACAGGTATATTAAAATATTTAATCTTGCAAGATAAGATATTTATCTAGTTATACTTGTTGAATTTGTTTATTAAATTTTTTTTTATTCTATCAAGCGATAATAAAAATAGGCATGCATTAAATTGATTGAATAAAATAAAAGAGAGAAAAAATAATATGTAAAAAAAAAATAATTATAGATGAATCAACATAATCTTTTAAAAAATTAAACACACAAAATAATTTAAAAAAATCTCTATACAAAAAAGGTTATATAAGAAAAAAATTTACACGAGGGATATCAATCAAAACATAAATTTTAAAATTATTTAAAAAAA
>Ga0307509_10008741_pt1 | contig 12812 bp, 7 predicted proteins | sample 10_EM_MG_FD_202245 | JGI IMG/M metagenome (GOLD analysis project Ga0307509, IMG submission 202245) | Populus trichocarpa ectomycorrhiza microbial communities from riparian zone in the Pacific Northwest, United States - 10_EM | ecosystem: Host-associated > Plants > Roots > Unclassified | place...
CAGCAAATAAGGGAAGGCTGGACCTGGTGCTTGATGTTCTTATTTGAGAAGGAAAGCAAGAGGAAAAGAAAACGTACAAAGGCAGATGGCGTTTTCATCTCAATGTACAATTTGTGGCTATCACAATTAATGTGTATGCTTGCCTAGTGGATAGCTATTTATTGGAAAAAAACAACATTATATCAAGAACTCCTATCCTTTAATATTTATTTTGTTACGTGAATTTCTAAATTTTACATAGCTTATATATTATGGCATTAGTATTTAGATGAACAAACAAGAAGATTTTGACTTTTCTTTGCCAATTCACTGGCAAAGAAATTTTTCCCATCAAAATATAAGTACGAATTAAAAATAAAAAATAAAACTAGACAGGAAAACCAGCAAGCCAAGTTTGCAGCATGTACACGTTAATGAGAAGAAACAAAGGGAGACTAGCAAAGAAATATTTGGTCTCATGGATGGTTACCATTTTGTCTGTCAACCTAGAAAGGAGGTCCAATACTTGTTCCAATTTCAGCAACTTTTGATTATTTTGTTTCTTCAATTATTCTACACATTATTTTGCATAAGAATATTCCAGATGTGTTTGGTATGCTTACTAGAGTGTATAATAGAAATAGAAATAGATTAAATTGGACTAGATTGGATAGCAGATAAGCTTGTACTAGACTAATTGTGTTGATCGATTTGATAATCTCATTGGTATAATAACATAATTGTCTCACTATGATTGCCAATTTGTTAATCGATCCGTGTAATTTCAAGTAGAGACTGGTAATAATCTTGCATAGCAAACTGAATGTGAAGTTTTTTATATGGTTTAACAAGTCCAAAGGCTAAAGAGTAATACCAAAAAAATCTAAAAAAATAGATGAAAATAAAAGAAAATAACTATTTAAAAAATCTTGTAAAGAAAGAATGTTGTAAAGGAAAGTTGTAAATAAATTGCAATAAACAAAAAAATATTAAATTGCATAAAGCTGTAAAGAAATTGTATATGTGGGACTGACCATCGTTTCCAGTTACTAGATGACCTATTTGAAAAAAATAAGACTAATAGTTGTTTACTACCAAACAAGGAAAATAAAACTAAAATTGATCATTAGTTAGATTCACCAAGCTAAGGAAGAGTCTAAGTTGACCTAGAAAAATAGAAAACAATTGACTAATAGAACTAAAAGTCATGATTGATCAAGAAAAACTAAGTGACAATAAAGATAAAATTTTACATGATTGACAATAGAGAAAAACTAAGTCCTATATAGAATAAGAGTTCTCAATGGATTAAATTGGAAAGTATTACAAATTAAGGACACACACATGGAATTGAAGTTGTAGTAAAATTCATAATATAAATTCCTTATTTATTATAAATAATTTATTAGGATTATAATTTGAAGTTTACGCAAAACTCAAACTTATTTAAGTCCTCCAACATAGCACCCTCTCTCTCTCTCTTTCTCTCTCTAAGTCCTAGTATTCAATTGATTTTGATTAATCTTACTTTTGTTTCCTCATTCTAATAATCATAAACTTATTTAAGTTTTTATCTATTCTAGCCACCACCTCTCATGGTTGACCACCACCATTTCAACTGCTGGAAACTTGCTTTGTTTACCCTTCTCTTTACAAGTTATAACAAAATAAGTTTTTGACTCTATTTTTTAAAAAATTAATAATTTAATGTGTTATTTTGAATATATTTGACATGATTTGATGGGTTTTTATGTAATTTAAAAACTAATTAGGTTTAAGTGAAGTTAAGCTAAGTTAGGGATTTGTTATTTAATTATTTAAATGTGAAATTTTTGTGGTTAGTATTATTAATGTGATATTTTTAATTGATTTTGTTGTATTTCTATGGTTTAAAGATAATTAGGTGTAGGTTAAAATAAAAATAGTAATTTGGTGTTTTTCAAGTTTGCTGATTTTATTGTTAGTTTTATATTTAAATTAAAGCTAGGACTTTGAGAAGGGGGTTTTGATATATTAGTTGTGAAATTAGTGAGGTTATTGTTGTTAATATGAGGTTGTGAAATTGATCTGAGAAATTTACAGGTTTAAATTGCATAAGAGTAATTTTCGAGATACCTAGTTTTTTGATGGTTTAATTGTAAAATTAGTTAAGATGCTAAGAAGTTTTAGAAATTGGTAATTAATTTTCATGGGTTGTTTAATTTGAAAATTTATAAATTTAGGTTATGTGGAAATAGTAGTTTTTGGAATTTTATTTATTTATTATGATGTACAATTTGCAACTTGCAATTGTCCATGTAGATTTCAAAGTTTTTCAAGGCAAGTTTATTATGTGTAAAACACTCAAAGTTCCTTATAAATATATAATCTTGCTAGACAAATGCAATAAATGACAAATGGCTAAGAAGGTCATTTTAATGTGCCTTGAACCTAAAAATAATTGATCTATAGAAGTTAACATGCATGAAATGACATGAATACATTAAAATAATGGCATAAAATAGCTAATGTTAGAAAATTATCATGCTAAGGTGAATTCAATTTTGCTTAAAAGAATTATAAATTCTCTAGCATGTATGAATTGTTAATGCTTTCTCTTCAGGTATTGTATATTAAGAATACGGAGGGCTATTTTATTCCCATGCATTGTGTTAATTGTTTCCTTTTAGATATCTTGTTTTAAAGGAGAAAAAGTTTCAAGTCCATTAAGAGGATACTGCTTCATCAAGTGGTAATGTCAGTGATCATAACTGTGTCATTAATTTAGGTGTCGATCATGAAAAGACACATGAAAAACATGTTACTAACCAAGGCTCGTCCAATATGGGTAGTAAAGTTTAAATTCCTTCTTGTAGAGACTTTATGTTAGGAAAACTTATTGCAAATGGAAGACCGATCACATTATGTAAGTCAAGTTTTTTCTCAATATTAAAGTTATTTATTTCTATTAGGTTATTCTAAGTGTTATATTAAATAAAAAAGACTTTGATGAATTGATTTTTAGATTTACCAATATTAAAGTTATCTATTTGATCAGATCTATGGTTAAATCATCATTCGAAGAACCATTATTTCCATAGAGTCAACTTCAATAACATCCTGATTGAATAAATATGGTAAAAGCTTGGTGGAGAAAGTTTAATTGTTAAATATATAATATATACTTTGAGTTAATATATAAATTTTTAAATTTTAAACTAATTAATGTAAAAATTGTTTATAAAAAAAAAATATTATGGGATGTGAAAAATGAGGGGGTGGTTAGGCAAGTATGGGAAAGCCACATTGCAATTAGGTAAATATCAAGCAAAAAAATATTATATTATTGTAAAAATATAATCTTTTATTTCCTTACCTTGTTTTTGTTTAGTGAATTTCATATAAAAGATTGCATGATTTTTGGTATGATGCCCACATATATGTAATGAACAGAGTTGACTATGATGATGTAGGGTTACGAAGAAATTTTAGATTGAGGCATGTCATTTAGGGTAATTGGGCTAAGTATCAAGAATTTTTGGAATTAAATGGTTTTAAAAGGTGCCCACGATTTGGTTTTAAAAATAAAAAAACTCATGGTTCAATGAGCAAGTACATTAGAGGAGTGCTTCCTTTTGTGAACCATGAAAAGAACTTGGTAAGAGCTTATTATTGCATTTTTAGTTATTTTTCTTCAATTTTTATTTTATTCTTTATTTGTTAGACTTTTTTACAAACTATTTATTTTGCAGGAAAAATAATTTGGACGCAAACCTATTCCAATTGAGTTATATGAGAAAACTCATATAAGGAAGGGGGATGGGGGGAAATAGGTGAAAATATTTATTGATAGTATAGAGGAAGCATTTATTGTAAGTATTTGTGGATAGTTATAATTGTCTTACTTATATTTATTTGCATCATTAATATTAATTTTGGATTTTGACCTTTTTTTTAGGATTCATATAACATCGACATGGTTGTATAATATAGAGAAGATAGTTCCATCCATTCTCCTCACAACCCTTAATTATGGTTGGAGGTTGGAGTAACTATGGATCCTATATAAATCAAGTTTATGGTATGCCTATGGTATCAGCTCGAGATATGAAGGTAAGTCATAGTGTTTCAATGTTAGGCACAAAACATTTCAACCCAAGCTAGACATAGCAGTCAGCCATTAAAAAGATGGTTTAAGATAGGGTTTAAGAATAATTGACTGTTGAGTCACCCCAATATAAGAGCAAAAACAAGGTTAGAACTAAAAGAATAAATAAGACCAGAAATCGAACAAGAAAGTAATAGACAATGGGAGTAAGAACATGCATATTTGGCTTTACATTTTCCTCTCTCCATCTTTTTAGTAATTTTAACTTTTTGTTTATAACATTTTTATGAAATTGCAGAGGGTGTGTATTTATATATTGAGTGTTTTTGTTTATGAACTTGAATGACTTGTTGTATGATTATTTGTAGATCCAATAATTGTTGGGTGGTTAATAGTAGTTCTTGAAGTTATTAGGTGGTTTATGATCATGTATGAAATATCTTGCTTAACTAACCTAGTGACCAATGTATTTATAAACCTTGGACATATATGCTTATCTTGTGTAGCATGAAGAATAGTGTAGCAATTGCAAATACCTAAATATAGAATGGAGTTGTACTATTGGTGGGGATTATGGTGTTTGCTATGTTTACTGGAGAAGTTGATGATTTCTATTTTTGAAAAACAACTATTAGCTTAAAAATATGGTGTCTACTTTGCATAGAAAAATGTGGTGTATGCATAGAGAATTTGTGTTGCATAGTCTAGGGAACTAAAAAAATGCATAGATGAGATTGTAGTGTGTGTCTGTTGTCATCACTTGTTTTTAACCCCTATATTTTTTAAAAACAAATGAAAAAAGAATACCAAAAAATACATTTTCAACATGATTTGGCCAATTTTTGGTAATTTTTAATTTTTTACCATTTCACATTTTTTTCATATTTATAATATTTTTAAAAAATAAAAAATAAAAAGAAGAAGAAGAAAATCAATAAAACAAGATTTTTTTTCTTCAATGAGTCAAATGTATTGGGCAAATATTAATAAAGACTAGTTTATAAAATTTGAATTTTTTAAAGAAAAAAAAGGAGATTTTGTTTAAAAGAGAGGGAAAATATTTTTGTTTGAAAAAAAGGGGAAATTTTAGAAGACCTAGAAGGTGTTGGAAAATACAAGAAAACTATGAAAGGGTGTGGAAGAGATTAGAACCCAAATGTGAAAGGAATATTTTGCCTAGTATAAATAAATCCACCCTCACTCATAAACAAAAGGGGGAGATAGAAAAAAAAAAAAAAAACCCCACACGCACAAATAATAACCCCCACAGAAAAAATTATCCCCACTCATATTTAACCAAACTCTCTCCCAAAAGTCACTAAAACCAAGCAAAAAGAGAACCCGTGACTACACAAAACCTCTCTCATTCCTTCAAAAAAATAAAACCAAAACTTGTCACTCTCTTTCTTTCCCTTTAAAAAAACAAAAACAAACTTGTCTCTCTTTAAAAAAAAAACAGAGAAAACCATGACTCTCTCCCACATAAACATTTAAAATCGCCAGCCAACACCAAGTAATAAAATAACAACTAAATGATCACTATGGTGACACCTCATGTAAGCTGAACAAAGAACGAAAGAAGATAAAAGAAAAAGAAAAAGAAAAAGAAGAGGCACAATAAAGAGAAAAGGAGGTTGGACATTCAAACTGGCTGGTCTCTCACCGCTAGTACCAGAAGATAGAGGAAGAACTGATGTATCAAATAAGTTAGACCATGCACCCACTAAACATTGTCAGTGCGTGTAACCATATGCAATAGTATGGATCTCCTCTACCCCATGTAGCCGACATGCCAACATTGTTTCACATAAATTCCAATAAGTCATTCCCGATCCCGGCAACATCTAGCGAACTCTTGAAGGTTGATATTAACCTAGCTAGCTTTTGAACAATTTTTTTATATATATATTGAGATGTTTTAGATAATAAAATATGGATTATTGTGATTTAGATGTTTTTTTAGGGTTGTTAAATGTTTATGGGTTGCTTATTGGTGATATATGAAATTAATGTTGAATGGGTGTTAAAATTGATTTATTTGGCTTATGTTTGGTTTGATTGTGGATTAATTTTGGATGTGTAATTTGTGGGCAATCCTATCTATGGAAAATACACCTTATTTGGGTATTGTCATAGGATGTGATTAAGGATTTTGATACCCAATGTTGATTATGTGAATAATGTTGATATTCATTATTTTTGTTATTATGGATTATTAAGAATCTTGGATGATGGATATGATTTTGGCTATTAATATTGTGTTGGTTGATAAGTAATCCTACTTATGGAAAATACATCTCATTTGGGTATTGTTATAGGGTGTCATTGATGTTTGATCATGACTATGTATTAGATGGACAATACTTCCTATGAAAAATAAACCATATTTGGGTATTTTCATAGGGTGTGATTATGGTTTGATGTATAATGGTGGGTTGACATGGGTGAGACTGTTATTTATGACTTTCAAACAAATATTTGAAATATTATTATGATGAGATGTTGAATGCTTTGGATAATTGTCGGAAAATTGTTAGAGTGGATGTTTGGTTGATATTGATGTATTATAAAATAGTGATTGGTTCGGTTTATATCTAATTAATTGAAGATTATACATTTTTCTTAATGGTGTTATGAATCACTTCCTAATGGCAAATGCATCATATGTGGGCATTGTCTTAGAGTGTGGTTAACAGGTAATAAAATTCATAATATTAAAAAGCACATACTAAAATTAATTTCTCATGTTAATCATTTTATCATTTAACAATTCTACCTATGACAAATATACTATTATTAGTCATTGTCATAAGCTATGATTGATGGGTAATAAAATTACTTAATAGATCATTTTTAAACATTTTCAAGTCCTTTGTCTATGACTAATATACCATCTTTGGACAATGTTTTTGGGTGAGATTGGTTACTAAATGCTATTAAAATATTTTTTTGAAGAAAAGAATTGTTTCCTCGTAATTTTGTCATGTTTGCCAATCCTAATTATGACATATATATCATTATCGGGCAATGTCATAAGGTGAAAAAAATATATTTCAAGATACCATTTCTTATTATAAAAACAACAATAATAAAATTTTGTTTTTATCATTTTATGAATCTAAATCAATGTGTTTAAGGGTGCCCCGATAATATCCTTCAGTACTACTCTTTCAGTCATCCAGTCAATCTCTTTCAATAAGCAACATCACCTATGGTGACAACATTTGTTTTAAAAAATTATAAACATTTATAAAACATTAATATTAATTTAATAAACAACACATATATATTAGATCGGGTAAACTCATGGTATGTAAACACATTAGACACATTTATCATTAAATACAAACAACAATGCACTTTATTTTAGGTAGGATGTATAGAATAATAACTATCTTTCATATTACATAACTAACCTCTTACCCAGAATATATGAAGATCAATTATGGTTTTTAGTTAACATAAAATTGGATGGAGACTTTTTTTTTTACCGTTTTTACATATAGTTATTCTCGATGTTCCTTGTGACACCTGTACAATTCTTAAAACTAGAAAAATACATGGAAGTGCGTGTAAAGACACAGATCATCGTACTTAAGGAGTGTTTGGAAACATAGTGCAAACCGCGTTTCCAAAAAAATTGATTTATTTTTTGCTTAAAATGAATTTTTTTTTTATATTTTCAGATCATTTTGATGTACTAATGTCAAAAATAATTTTTTAAAAATAAAAAAGATTTATTTTAATATATTTTTAAATGAAAAGTACTTTGAACCGCCATCGATATTATAATTCGAAACAGACTCTTAAAAAAAGAAAAAAAAGGAGAGAAGATAGAGAGCGTAAATGGGTGACTTTTTTTTTTAACTTCTTTTACCCACATGCATTAGATATTTATTTTAAAAGCCACGTTACATATTATAAAGCATTTCACTTATCTTAATCCAGTGCATACAATTTTATCTTGTTTTTTAATATATTTAGATAGCGTGAAGTAAACGGAGATTTATGTAATTTATATTACATGAAAATTAAAAATAAAACGAAATGGTAGCAAACGTCAAATGGTGTTATAATCTCGTGTTTGAAGTGCTTACTTCAAGGTCGTACACTTGTACTGAAATTGTAATTTGAAGCAAAATTTGGGTCGATCTAAATTACTTTTAAGGAAATTAGCTCATCGGCGCTAATTTGGGTAAAATTTAGTTTAACTCTTGCAAATTCATCAATGTTCCACTTGAATATAGTTTAAAATTTTAAATTTTAAATTTTATCTTTTAATTTTTAAAAATTTCAATATCACCCATCAATATTTTTATTCATAGTTATAAAACCTAACTTGACTCAATAAATTAATTCAGGATCTGAATGACTCGATGTTTTAATCGAGTTTCAAATAGACAAAACTCGAACTTGCAATTGGTCTGGTAAAACCTGGATGACCTACTAGGTTAACCTGGAACCTGGGTGGTGTGGCATGACGTAACCCGAGTGAAACTCAATTTTTTTATTTAAATAAACCCTAAAAAATATAAAATTAATTTATAAATATTTAGCTTCGTATATTATTTAATAGGCTATATTTATAAAGAATATTTCTTAACTTTTCGATGTGAAATTACTATATATTTAACATTTTTTCTGCATGGAATGTTTTTTACTTTTTTTTATATGAGATAATTGTATATAACTTATTTTTACATGGAATGTTTTTTAATTTTTTGATGTGGGATAATTATATATAGCATAAATTCATATGGTGTCATATGGTTTATCTCTTAATTTTATTTTTCAAACATTTATTTTTTATTTTTTAAAGTTAACCCGAATCATGTTATGTTACAGAGTACCTGACTCTTTTACCGGCTGACCTGGGCCATATTAAATAACCATGCTTCCATTACAAGAATACAGGGTTGGCTGTTTGCCAGGCAGCATTATATTTAAAGAAAATCATATTCAAATCTCTCATAAGCGCTCAACAGGGTGACACATAATTGCAAGTTGATTTATATGCACGTTGAAATTGCAAAATACAAAGTCTTTTGACTGTTTCCAAATATAAGGATTGTAGTGGTACGAGCAAGCTATAATAAACAAAGGTAATATACACCAGAAAACCAAGTAGCATACTCGCGTATTTGCACTTAACACGTAGAGCTCACAGCACGTATAATGTAGACACGTACAATACATTTGTCAAACCCACAGCAAGTGAGAAAACGGGATATAAGGTGATGTGGTGTCCCCTGCATCAGATGAAACATCAAAAGTTCAGAGATCAGGGAAGAAAATGGAGAAGAAGCAAGAGAAAAAGCATGAGCAGCAGATGGAGAAAAGGCCAGAGAGTTCTCATGAAGACAAGAAGGTAAACTCAGAGGGTCTCCCAGTTGAGGACAGTCCTTACGTGAATTACGGAGACTTGGAGGATTACAAGCGTAAAGCGTATGGGACTGAAGGTCATCTTGAGCCGAAGACTGGCCGTGGCGCTGGTGCCAGTACTGATGCGCCAACTATTTCTGGCGGAGCTCTCTCCTCTTGAGACTTCTCCTACGGCAACTAACACAACTAATGGTGTTATAGTCCCTTAAAAACAATATGATGTTTTTATATATCTATATTAAATAAAGAAAGAGCACTTCGTTAATTTCCTTTAATTTCTTTATACGAGCGGTTATATAATAACTTCTTGTTTATTAACAAATCGATGCCTTGTGTTTGGTTGTTCGTCACAATATCATAATAATTGGCACTTCAAACATGTATGTTATAGGCTTCAATTAGTTGAGTTAAATCTTAATCTTTTACGAGTGTTTATGCTTGTTTAAACAGCGCTACAATGGCAGTCCTTAAAAAAAAAAAAGAAGTTCGATAGGATATGAAATAGAATTATAACCAGAGATGAGTAGTACAATCATTTCCATCACCAAAAAAGAAAAAGAAAAAAAAACAATTAACAAAGAGGTATGGTTGAGATGAATATATTACTTGAAAGTTGGAGATGCCATCTCCAGCAGCTGTTCTTCAGCCTTTCCCATCTCTTTCTTAACTTCTAACTACAATTTCCATGTTGATTCTCTCTACATGCATGTTTGTGGTCTTCTCATCACCGACTGGATACTGTCAAACAATATGCCATCCTACATGGTCTGAATCTCAAAACTAATTGAAGCAAGAGGCCTAAAATCAGGTTTATCAAACTTAAAGTGTTGAAGTTGAATATCGACTAGGATTTAGGCTAATAAGATTTAGAGTTTATAAGAATTTGAATATTAGCTAAAAGAGGAATTCTAATTAATATAGGAATCTTTGATGAAAAATGATTTGTAATAAAATAGTTTGTTACAATCCTTGCTTAATTAAGATGTTAAATTCCTTATTAAATTAGGATTTCCTTTGAATAATTTAATTCTTTAATTAGCTAGGACTTGAGGCCTATAAATAGGCTTGTAATCTTAAGCATTATATACAAGTTGAGAGAGATATAGAAAAGAGTTAGAAAGGTGTATCTTTTGAGAAAACTTTTAATAAAATATTATTCATCTCATTCTTATTCTTGTTCTTTAGCTTTGTTCTTATGTTTGGTCTTATAAATTAGCTAGTACACCTTATCCTTATTTTCTAACAAGTGGTATCAGAGCTTACCTTTGATTATTTAATATGGCCAATTCAAACCTTCCACTTCAATGTCCTAGGTTGACAAAGGACAACTATCAAGCTTGGTATATTCGAGTAAAAGCTTGGCTAGGTTCCCAAGATGTATGAGAGACGGTTGAAAAAGGCTTTGAGGAGCCTATAAATGGAGTGACGTTGACTTCAGCCCAAATAGAGGCCGTGGAAAAGGCACGGAGGAAAGATCAACTAGCACTAACAATCATCCACCAATATCTGGATGACACCACTTTTGAGATAGTGGCCAATGCAACCACTACCAAGCAAGCATTAGAAGTTTTGCAAGAGTCAAACCAAGAAGCTGACAATGTGAGAAAGGTACGTTTACAAAAACTACGTGGTGACTTTAAAAAGTTACATATGCTTGAACCAAAAAATATTTTAGAATACTTTGCAAGAGTATTGGCCATATACAATCAAATGAAGAGATATTGGGAGAAGATGGAAGAGAGACGTGTGGTTGAGAAGATCTTATACTCGCTATAAAAGAAGTTCCATTATATGGTGGTCGCAATAGAGGAGTCGCAAAATATGAATTTTCTTTCAATACAAGGTCTTATGGGAAAATTACAAGCCCATGAGGAAAGAGTCAATGAGACTCAAGAGGATGTGGGTGCACAAGCACTGTTTTCAAAGCAAGATAGTTTTGGATATTCCCAAGGAGGAAGAAGAAGATTTGGAAGAGGAGGCCAAGGCAGCCCCAACAAATCAAACAATCAACCGAATGAAGGGAACCGGTTGAATGGTTCAATTGGCAGTAACAATCTGAGATCCAGATTTGACAAATCAAAAGTTACATGCTATAATTATAAAAAGACAGGTCATTATGCTAGGGATTGCTGGAATTCAACCAAAAAGGTTGAAGAGAATGCAAATATTATGATAGAAGAACAAAAGGAAGCCACTCTACTACTAGTGCATAATGAGAGAATGTAGGACAAAGAGAACATGTGGTACCTAAACAATGGAGCTAGCAACCACATATGTGGAGATAAAGACAAGTTCATGGAGCTTGATGAAGCAATTAAAGGAATGTCACTTTTGTAGATCATTCAAAGGTTTTCCATCAAAGGAAAAGGTACAATTTTGATTAAATTAAAAGATGTAAGTAATCAATTTATTGGTGATGTCTATTATATACCAACGGTGAAAAACAACATATTGAGCTTAAGACAATTACTGGAGAAGGGGTATGAGATTAAGATGAAAGATTGTATTTTTACATTACTTGACACTAAAGGAGATATGATTGCAAATGTAGTCATGACAAAGAATGGAATGTTCTTACTAAATATAGAGACGGACGTGCCTAAATGCCTAAATGCATGTGTGAAAGATGAAAGTTGGCTTTGACATATGAGACTTAGGCATGTAAACTTTGATAGCTTGAAGATGATGACACAAAAGGAGATGTTGAAGGGTCTACCATTCATTATACATTCAAATCAGTTGTGTGAAGGATATTTAGTGGGCAAATAATTTTGTAAGAGTTTTTTTGAATGAGTCTACATCAAGAGCAAATCAACCCTTATAAGAAATACATGCCAATGTTTATGGTCATATCAAACCATGTTCGTTTGGTAAAAACTTATATTTTCTACTTTTTATTGATGATTATAGTAGAAAGACTTGGGTATACGTCTTAAAATAAAAGTCTAATGTGTTTAGTGTTTTTAAGAAGTTTAAAGTATTAGTTGTAAAGGAAAGTGGTTATTCATTAAAATTACTTAGGACATATAAGGGGGGTGAATTTTATTCTAATGATTTTAATAAGTTTTGTGAAGATCATGGTATAAAGAGACTCCTAATAGTGCCTAGATCCCCACAACAAAATGGCGTGGTGGAGAGAAGAATTGAAGCATCCTTAACATGGCGATAAACATGCTCAAAACCAAGAAAATGCCTATAGAGTTTTGGGCTAAAGCTGTAGATTATGTTATCTACTTGTCAAATAGATGTCCTGCTAAAAGCTTGAATGACATGACTCCACAAGAAGCATGAAGTGGAAGAAAATCATGTGTCTCTCACTTGAAAGTTTTTGGGAGCATTGGTTATGTGCATGTAGATGATCAAG
>Ga0307509_10008742_pt1 | contig 12811 bp, 13 predicted proteins | sample 10_EM_MG_FD_202245 | JGI IMG/M metagenome (GOLD analysis project Ga0307509, IMG submission 202245) | Populus trichocarpa ectomycorrhiza microbial communities from riparian zone in the Pacific Northwest, United States - 10_EM | ecosystem: Host-associated > Plants > Roots > Unclassified | place...
TCAGAATTTCACTCTCATAATAGAGAATAATATTATACTTTTAGTTTATATTTGGTTTTTTTTCACACAATAACCCAATGGGTTCGTTGGGCAAACCCGGGTTATGGTTCGTTGGGTTGGGTTGGGTTGGGTCGACCCTTTCTTGGGCTTGGGTTGGGTTGGGTCAGCCCTTTTTCGACCCGGGTCAACCCATTGGATGGCTTGTAGGAGCAGGAGCATCAGGGATGAGGATAGGGGCTTTCGGTGTCTAGAGAGGGGCATTGGGTGTCTAGAGAGCGGCATTGGGTGTCTAGAGAGCGGCATTGGGTGCTGGACACATGAGCATTGAAGGGCCAGCCTGGTTATTAGCGAGATTCATGCCATCCTGCGTATGTCAAACTGGCAACTTGGGTCCACCACGAGTGGTCTTTTCGGGGAAGGGCAACGCCTGCTGCACATAGAGTACTCTTCTTGGCAGTTAGGACAGGACGCCACTAAGGACGGGCGGCAGTTGAGGATGAATTTGAGATTACGACCCTTAGAGGATGAAGGGTTTGGGCAATGATGCTCAGCCTTGGAGGGGGGGGAGAGAGCAAAAGGGACAGGAGGGTAGTGAGTTGGGGCAGTGGTAGAAGGTGTGGCCAAATTTGCAGCACTTGGTCCACTGCAAGGTCCTGGAGGAGGGGAATATCCGTTCAACCATGTGATTGTGGAAGAAGATGTTGATCACTGGCAGGAGGGCATTAGTGTCGCATACGGCCACTGTGACAACCACTGAGATAGCGGTTTTCTGACCATGGGACTCGAGGTTGGGGGCAAGGTAGCGGGCCAAGAGAATGGAGATTCCCCTCGCATTGTGGATGGACTAGTTTGCTTCTCTCGGAACACAGGAGGCGATGTCCAGGAATTAGGCGACAATATTCATTGCTTTTGTGTGGGGTTCAAGCGTGGTACTTCAGGCGAAGAACCTGCCTACAGCTTGAGGAACAGGTGGGGGTGGTTTGATCAAGACCTCTCGTGACGCAACCCCAACAGAGGCAGCCGAGGCATGTGGTTTCGCTTGTCGGCCTTGGCTATGGTTGGCGGGAGGTACTACAAGTTGGGCGTATTGGTGGGGGGGCTTGGGGGCCATGGTAGTGGGTGGGTGCCAAGATAGGTCCAGGTGACCGGGGAATCACATAGAGCTCAGAGGGAATTTCCCCTTCTTGAACTCCCCGGCCTCTCAAGTCTGTGATTTGTAATCACACTACGATAGGTAAGTACAATGACTATCAGCTTAGATCTAAATGGGATACCAAGCGGTAACCCGAGGTGGTATGGGCTCGTATACTTAGGATAACAGGCGTAGGAAATAGTTGACTGACCTTGGGTACTGTACAAGAGAGGGTATCCTTTTGGGAGAAAGTTCGCATAAATGCAAGGAATGTATGGGAATGTTACACAGGCCTCCGAGCCAACCTTAGGCGTTGATAGGAGGACTTCCGAAGAGGTTACAGGTATAAGAGGGCAAAGTTAGCCTACCTTGCAAATTTGACCATTATGCCCATAGACCCCAGTTATCTTACTGAGGCGTCCTAGTTACCCTACCTTCACCAGCAAAGTCGTCCTAGAAGTAAGAGGTCGATTGCCACATATTCTATGGGCTCTTATATGTTCATGGGGGTACACCATCAGCAAAATGTTTCTACTGGTCCCGAAGTCACCCGGCTACCCCTGGTCCTCTTGCACCTCCTGGTCCACCACCCAGCACCAAGGGCCCGCGGATTTACTCGGACCCTTGGTCCACGGTCCTGGTCCACACTTCCCTTGTCCCAGATATCCTTGGTCCACCCATTCCTTGTCCTGGCTCTCCCAGATTCTTGCTTTTACTCTTCTATCTTATCTTGAACCTTCCTCACATACCCCTTCCACTCTCGGACCTCTGCCTCCCTCAGCCCAGAGCCATCTAGGCCTATCGCGCTCGTCCACCAGTCTATGCTTTTTTGATTTCAATCACCTTCTGTTTCGTTCTTCCCCACCCCCATTTAACCTGATCCTTTCGCTTCTCCTCCACCTGTTCCTCAGACTCTTCCTTGTGCGTTCCGTCTCACCCCTGGTTTTTGCTCATGATCTCATGTCCATCCTCTTTCCGTACGGTCTCCCTCTCCATTTGCCTTGGCACGATCCTGATTGTTCAGGTTCTACCTCTGCCCTCTCCTGATTCTTCCGTAGTTGTCTAACCACGAACCAGCTCTTCCCTGGTCCGTGTTCCATCTACCCTGTTTTCACCAGTTTCGCGCAGTGTGGGCTCTAAGGTCCACTAGGTTCCCGGGGTTCAGCGATCACAATTCTGTTGCCCCATGTACGTGTTGTACTTAATTCGGTGATTGCATCAGCACATCCTGCTATTCTCAAGATATATAACCGATATAAACAAATACTCATTACCCATGAAAATCCACCAGTAGATCTAACTAATACAAAGTCTGGTCTATGTCACTGTTCTCACCATCAACGCCAAGTAAGCAACATCAATCACAGTGAAAAAAAGGAACAGCCATCAATCCAGAAAATTGTCGCCCTGCCAAATTGAAGCTCAACCCTAGCGCCTGCAACTTGCAAAGTGTCCGGCTTCACATCAGCCGTGCGTGCCGTTCCCCTCCATACTATCATTCCCATGAGGATCATTATTCCCCTCACAATGGCCATTCCGCTTCGGACCACCGTTCGGCTGCTGACCACCATTTATCTCCGGACTACCAGACATGGTCTGCAGACCACAGCTAGGTATTGTCATCGCTCTCAACAAGGTTACGCATGTCATCCCCCATATTATCCTTGTACCCACCAGTCTCATTTCGCTCTGTCTCATTCAGTGACCGGATCTTTTGCACGTGCCTGTCTGTCTTTCGTATTGTCACCTTGTTCCATGTGTCGGACATCTAATCCCGGATTGAGTTAGCATAATTGACCGGAGGCGTGTATTTCTAGACAGCTGGCAGTCTGCGGACCCACCTTTTGATATGTTTGATAGTACCTCTTGTAGTAGTCTGTCAACCTATTAGCTGCCTTGTTTACCCCAAGAAATGGTTTACTAACCACCAAACACTCTCTGTGAGAAATCGCCCACCGCTAAGGACTTGTCCCCTGTATCTTCATAGTCTTTTAAGGAGGAGCGAAGAGCAGTGCACACGAGAAGAACTGTGGGCCAACGCTGAGGGCTGCAGTAGTTCTGGGTATATGGCTTTGAGCTCAGACTACGCTCATTGGCAAAAAGGTAGGCTCGCACCAGTTTTACAAATTCCTCTACCATAAACCAGGTAGTCTGAGGACCATCTCCGAGATCCATGGTGTGGCTAAGAAATGAATTATCCTTGAGAAGGCCATTCAGCTGCGGCTTGCACGCAACTGGGTCTGCCATCGGTAAGTTATACCACTCGACCAGCATTTTCCGTGCTTCTGAAACTAGATACCCATGACAAGCTGAACCACGGCGTTTCAGCTTACACAACCTTTAGCCTCTGAATTGTAATTCTCATTCATGGTTGGGTTAGGGAACTTAGTATCTCTAATGGGATTGCATCCGGAAGAGGAAATGGTGACTGTTCTGTGCGCTGCTGATCCCCTAAGCGGTAGTATTCTTGTTTTTCCAGCTTTCTCTGATCCAATGCTAGTGCCCAAGCCCTCTCGACGATATTCTCTATTACAGCTGTGGAAGGCCAATGTTGGCCTGTGTAGACTTCTGCTTGTAAATAAACTTTCGCAGCATCATAAACCAGAATATTCTCAGGGGGGATGAACTCTTGTTTCCAGAACTTACGTGATAGCTTGCCCTCTGATATGGTACTTGCGCAGTCTGATGGAGGCTGCGGTTCAGATGTTGTGAATGTATCTTCGAGAAAGCGGGGTTGGTGTTCGAGATAGCGGGTTTGTTGCCAAGCCAGCTCATTCAGGAGCCTCTTGTGGTGGTCATTCTGTGTTCCAGAGTTATGCCCCGGGCCTCTGGTCCCCTGTTTCTTTGTTGTTGAATGTCTCCTACCACAGGGTCTCCAATAGCTGTTTTTAGCGGTCTCAAGGTTTATGTTAGTCCGCTCGGGAGGGCGTGTTTCCACCCCATCAGACTCAGAAGCTAGATCATTGTCGAATACCACGCTTGATGGTTCTTGTACATTGGGTACAACCGGTCTGTCCTGCTGCTCTATTTCGGTAGCCTAAACTTCACTCCAGAGAAGCCTCCGAAACTATATAGGATACCTTACCGTCAGAGAATTAAGCATAGTCTTCCCATTCTTCGTTAGATTCGCCATCTGAAGGACAAGGGGGATGCTCACACTCAGAATGAGAAGGGGTATGCTCAGGTTCAGAATGACAAGAGGGATGCTCAGGTTCGGAATGACAAGGGAGATGGTCAAGTGAATTGACACGCCTGGTCCATTCCAGTGGCTTTGCCAACACGCTGAGAATCAGAAGAGCGTGAAGCTCGAGTTTGAATCTGATTCGTCTGGGTATTCTCTCCGGCACGTGGCATGCCTTTGGTTGTCAGTTGAGGCGTATGATGTGAAGAGTGAAGTGCAAAGTGCATGATATATGCCGGAAGATAGAGGCAGGCTATGAGGTTCGTGGGTGCACATTGGGCAGCCACCTTTAGGTTTCCCCAACTCGGACGTGGCCAAGGATATTTCACGGGATAACATATGAGAGAGGAGAGTACAAAAAAGGCGGTCTGTGACAAACGTCTGCGTCACCTAGCGCCTCAAGCAGCATGAAATGGCTTCTTGGTGTAGGGTGTCTTGTGGTTGCTTAATTGTAATGGTTAACTTGAAGCTAAGTCTACGGATGTGGAATTAAATTATTTTTATAGCTACAGATATGGCAGTTGAAAAGAAGAGAAAGATAGGAATCGCGTGGGGCTAATAAGACCGCCGTTAACATCTAATTGAATACAAACCCTTGACCGAGGCCAATAAAATCCAAACCTAGACAAATGCAAAAAAAAACACTCTCAACTGCTGGGCAGACACAAACCTTATAAACTCTAAATCTAATCCTCTATGAGACGTGGACCCGGCAAAAGAAAGAAAGCACCGCCTGTGCTGCAGACCGGAGCCAAAACAAAAGAAAGAAACTACCCCCTATGGGGCAGACCGAAAAAGGAATCCTAACCCAGCTGCAAATTGAAGAAAAATGAGGAAATGAAACAAAACAGGACACTCCCGCAGATGGAAGCCAGGCAACAAGAACCTTCAAACCCGGACCCCAAAACAAAAGCAAACCAACGTATATAGCATTCCGTCGATAGAAAACAAATGCCTATAACCCAAGTAGAAAAGAGAAAAACAGAAACAAATACTCTCGGGCTGATGCAGGCCGGGCAACAAGAGCCTACAAATGCGAACTCCAAAAGAAAAGGAAACCACCATCCAACGCTGTAAGGGGGGCCAATAGAAAGGTGATGTAACGACCCTACAATAGGTAGCTACAATCGCTATCACCTTAGCCCAAATGGTATACCAAGTGGTATCCAGAGGTAGTATGGTCTGGTATATATACCGCAAGAACTTGAATAAACCATCCTTATGCTAGGACGTTGGACTTGCCTCTCTCAGTAAGGTCTGGTGTTTTTTTCTTTTTCTTTAGGCTCTCGTGGCAGATGTTTGGTGTGATTGACACCCCTTTTCGCAAGGAGGAAATTTCGGACTATATAGCACAAGGATCGTTTATTCGAGTTCTTATGGTATTATACAAATGGCTGGTGAACCTAGGATAAGCCCAAGGGAATAGGTGAGTAGCCTTGATGTACGCGACTAGGCCGGGTCACCTTTCGCGAGAACATTCGCATAGGCTCAAGAGAATTATGGGAATGTTACACGGACCTCCGAGACGACTTCTGTGATCGACAGGAGGACTTCCTGAGGGGTTAAACGCATAAGAGGGCAGAGTTACCCTACCTTGGGAATTTGGTCATTATGTCCATGGGTCCCAGTTACCCTACTGAGGAACCCAAGTTACCCTACCTGCCCCGGCAAAGTCATCCTAGAACTTAGAGGTCGATTGCCTCAGATTCTAGGGGGTCTAGGATGTTCTTGGGCGCACACACATCTGGGCAGGGAGGCCCCACCGCGGTATAAGGGTGGCCCGAACATACTATTGAACTTGGGCGCGTTTAACTAACACCCCCCTCTGGCCCCAGCGTTGGGACAGCGCGTTATAGGCAGACGGCTGTGTAGTTGCTCGTTTGCTTAATAAAAATGGTCATTGGAACAGCTGCAGTAACAGCGTATAAGTCGTCGCCGTCCGTCCGACTAAATGTCGTTCGCAGGATATATAAGCGGAGTATGGGTAACCGCCAAAATGGCGGTCGCTCATATATGGTCTCTCGGGCAGCAAGGAGTCTATTCTAGCCTACGGGTTGTAGGGTAGTCTTCCTAGTGGTGCGGTGGTAGTCTCAGAAGGCCATGGTGCTTTCAAGACAAATACCTCAGTACCCAGCCCGGACCTTCTCCCCTTGATTTGTACCACAACTATGGGTTGTTATTGGACTCTAGATGTATGAGTCTTATCACGGCGGAGTATGTCCCGCGAGGTTGGCTATGGGTAGCACCCACTTAGCCAACCATCTGGTACATCTCACCGGAGGAGCTTGCAGGTCAATTTATCACATTTAATAGTCGCGTTGATTAAATGATGGACTGCATAGCTTGTATAGACGAAACTACCACTGGGCTAGTGAGTCCAGCACCTAGGTATTGATTCCTGTTCTTGTCATAACAGTTCGCCACTGGTATTACTTTGATAGGAAGAGCTTTTGTACACCGGTTGTATTGGAGATGCATTGCAGAAACTCATATCCTATTGACGGAGTTAAGTGTACCCTAGTTGGTCGGACACCTCCCACAGGATAAATCCTGATGGACGGTAGACATCGGACAGACCCTGAGCAGGACTGGCTGCTTGCACAAATGTCGGAAGTAGTGGTGAATGTCAAAGGCTTAAATCTGATATCTACGTAAGTTTAAGCATTTGGCATTCTACTTCGACAACCAACTTTTCCACTAGAGAACCTTTTTGAGGGAAGCTTCGCGCTTAACTATATTAAGTTTTACCGTTGATTCTTGTGAATTATTTTACCTCATCTTTATCTTCTACTGTGAGTGTTTGGTGCGGTCGCAACCTTAGAGTTCACCTCGCTACATGGCGCCCCCATTACAGTATATAGTTAAGCGCACTCGCTTAACTCTCTTCCGAGAATTGTTGTTTTAGCCTACAGTTTGGACATTGTTTGATTAGGAGTCGCTTGTCTGGTACCAGAAGCATTGGGTGGAAAGAACAATGTCTTCAACTATGGCTGTCTCCAGCTCTGACTCTCGTCCTGAGCGTATGACTGGTATTGAGCGAGAAATATGTCGAGCCGCTGCAAGAGCAGACCTGAAGAGATTAAGTTGGCGGCCAATCCAGCAGCTCCTGACATATGACATTGAGAATGACCCTACCTTTGAGATTCAAATACCTCGCACGGTCAGAGAGACGGAGATTGAAGACCCTTGTGCCTTCCTCGAAAGTTTCACTCATGACCCGTCAGTAGGACAGAGAATACCCCGGAATAGACGATGGAAGATAACTTTCGCTGATTTCACAAAAGACCCCATTGAACCATACATACTTGAGGAAATAACACAGCAGATGCAAGATGCACAAAGCCATCTCCTCAATCTTGCTGAAGAGCATCAGCATGCATTTGAAACTAATATCGTGGAAAATGCTAATTGGTGGATGAAATACCCGCGAAAGATCTTCCGCAAGCTAGCTATGTCCGATCAGATGATCCGGAAAAGGGTAGAAGCCTTGGAGCAGGCTGCTGCCCAGGGGTATTCCATTGACGCTGAGAATGACGTGGTCATGAACGCTGCCCCTGCCCTTCCTTTCGCAAAAAAACCCCCTCCACATTATGCTGCTAAAGTCACAGCCTGCATGATTAATGAGAAATATCAACCTTGGTTGAATCAACTGGGTAGACAATTCATCGCACAGCAAGAGCAGCTTGCGGAATTGCAAATGCAGGTGGCCGAAGCACATGAACGTCACACCCCGCTCGAAGTGGCCTTCAGTGAGGGTGGCCGATCACAAGGAACTACTCCTTCGGTTAAAAACATCCCGCCATCGTCACCTCCTCTCGTGGTTACCAAATCTAGCTCCATTTCGTCGGGGAGATCATCGGGAGAGAATTCTCCTCAGCCGCCACCTCCAGAGGCTGTCGCCGCAACACCCTCCCCTTTACCACGATCGTGGACAGTACCTGCCCCGAAGGCAGTGGAACAAAATACGCCCGCGATTCGTAACGAATGGGAACGACCCTTTGCGGTAGCAGGGCAAACCCCTCTACCCACCACTCCACAAGTCCCAGGTGCCTGTGTTCCAGCAATTGGACCTCCCGGTTTTACCCGAAGGTCAGAAGCCCTAGGGCCTACAAGTGTTTGTTCCCCTGACTATCGGGTTGTGGCCGAGGGAAGCGACATTCGTTATGCCCATAGGGTTTCATGTCTCAACAGTGACATTGAGGCGATCAATGTTTGGTCCAGACCACGGAACGAGGCTCCTCAGCCAAACTCAATACTGAATATATGCGGGTTCTGTGAGAGTGTGAGGCACACTAGGGATAGTGACTGCCCTGATTTTTTAAATAACTATGCGGTTAACACTCGTGCCGCTAGGCAACAACCTCCTCCCCCACCGTCTAACCCATTACCTGAGAGAATAGACGAAGACATGCCGGCCGAAGATGGTTTTAGTGGGCATGATTCCCCGAGAGGAGGCCCCAGCTTCAAGCTGGTGGCAGTGGAGGAAATCTTCCACCATGTAGTGGAAACGCTGGAGGCGGTGGAGATCCGGGTGATTCCGACTCCTCGTCGGATGGCGATTCTGAGTCCTCCCTTCCCAATCCGCAGAAATTCCTAGGAAGCCGCTAGTCACACTGGAATGATGCCAGGAAGGAAAAGTAGGATAGGCGGTGTCATGAGCTTGCTGAGTATCTTCAGAAACACCGCAAGGGTAAGAAGTCAGCGCATCGACCGACGCAACCTGAGAAATTAGGTGTTGATCCATTCAAAGGTGAGCCCACAGATACTCAACGCTTCATACAGGATTGCGAAATCAAACTGGACTACTTTAGGGAATCCCTCCGCAAGGACTGGGATAAACTCAGTTTGGTAATCACCCTTCTTCAAGGTCCTGGCACAAAATGGTACCAGAGGATACACCCTTACATTAGTGAGGAGGGTGCCCATCGAGAAGGTATTCCCTTCGGTCCGAAAAATGTCCTTCGGACTTGGGAAGCTCTTCGGCAACAGCTCGTGTCAAGTTTTGGTAGACACTCTGATCGGGATCGCGCTCTTACGGAGTGGAATGATTTGACTATGAAGTCCAGTAAGATCGATCACTTTTGTGATAAGCTCATGAGACTGGCTTCAGAGTTGGGATATAGCGGCAATTTTGTGAAGGACAAAGCCCGCGTAGGTATAACTACTGACCTTCCCAATGCATGGGCTTTGAAAGCTCCGCTTCCCGATGAATATGTCAGGTATATCAATCTTCTCCGTCAAACCGGTCATCAGTTGGAAGACGTTTCTTCCTTTAACCGTACCGGCTCAAGCGAAAAACATCATTCCAAGACGGAAAGGAGCGATAATAGGCAATCGCCCGCTCAGAGACATCAAAAGGATAGGAAAGGCTCGTGGCCACGCCAACAGAAAGCCCGCAACCAGGCGGCTGGGTCTTCAGGACCTCAAGAAACAGAGCACAGGAAATTGCATCGTGATATTCCTCAGACACTGATTGACAAACGCAAACGGTTGAATCAATGCTCTCGATGAGGACAAGCCGGTCACTATTGGGCAAAGTGTCCTTCGGCTACTCCCGTTGTTGGGCCCTCTCGAATTAATCGAAAAAGAGGCACCGGTGAAGATGGATACGAAGCCACCCAAGTCCCGAAATTGCACCGCATTGAAGCTGCTCACAAACCTCCTGTTAAGCAAGTTGTTCCCGAGGTCCGCGGATCACCACCTCCAGATTTGGATATCTTGGAGATTGATACTGATATGGACGGCTAGGTAAGATCTATCCCAAGAGGTGATAGGAATGCAAAAGCTAACTCTACTCTCCAGCCTAGAAAGGCTGATGAGATAGATAACGGAAACGAAGCAGTAATGTTCCCCACTAGAGGTACAACATATTGAAACTACTAACTGGCTATAAGGATAGCGAGATTGGTTGGGTTTCTTTTATTATATTGGGAATAGTTGAGGCACTTTGTTTTACGCTTTTGTTTTATTTCTTATGTGATTTATCGAAAGTGTTATTTCCTTATCTCAAATTGTTTGGAATTCTGGATTGAATTTGGTTGGGCTTTGTGTTGATTTCGTCAGGCTGGACTTGACTTAGCAATTGAAGTTATTTTGCAAGTTTGCTTGAGGAGGGTTGAATACCCGAAAACATGCGGGCGTGATAGTAAACAGCCAAGCTATTGAAACCCCGTAAAGTTTATCAAGTGATAAAGGTTATTCACGACCGGTGGTGGCCGCTCTGGTGTCTAAAGGCATGCAACATTGATTTGCTATTGTAAAACCGTACCATATTCTTTTGGAAAATTACTAACCGCAATGTTTTGGGAGAAGAGACTTGATAAGTGGTTGAGGCTTGCAGGCCCACCGCCACATACAAGATCCATTCACCTTAGAGTGAGACTGGAATGGAGCCACAATCAAGAGAGGCTGAGTGCTGAAGCCCTCTTATTGTTCGATAGTAGCGCTACTGGGGCTGTGTTAAGCAGTGATTGGGTTAAGAATGCCCAAATACCTTGTGTACGTCGGAAAGAACCGACACCGATATTAGATGCCAGTGGAAACCAGATTCCCGGCTCAGGTCTACACAATACCACTATTGTGAATATGTACATAGGTGACCATATGAATTAGATGCGATTTGAAGTCGCAGATATGCCGGCAGGTAAAGTGAATCGTTACCTGCCAATGTCGTGGCTAATAGGCCACAACCCAGACATTAACTGGGAGAAGGGCAGTCTTAAGTGGTGATCAGAATATTGTAAAGCCCACTGCCGAAGGAAAGAAAGGCGCTTAGAGTTCATTCCCAAAGAGGAACTCTTAGCCGAGGACCCAGACAATATCTTTGTCATGGGCATGGCTCTTTACACTGATGATGACCGCGAGGAGATCAAGATTAATTTTTTTTTTCTTTTTTTCTTTTTTTTTTCTTTTTTCTTTTTTGAATCATATACATTTGTTTAAGGTACAAAGACAGCCATCCTCCGTCTCCTCTACACACCCGGCGATTGAAATCTCAACACCACGACATTATCACCAGTTTTCCAAACTCCACCCCCCGTTATGAGTTCGCTCTAGGGGGTGGAGTCATACCTCCTCTACACTCCCCTTCCCTTAGGTTCATCCCTTTGGGCTTTCTTCACTCTGCGTTGATGGATTTCGTCTGCTTTTGATGATGTTTCCTCTCCCTACCCCGCTTTTGCTCTGGCTCGCTTTGAGCATTTGCACGGTCGGCAAACTCTTCTCAAAGCCCATGTTACAGACGGCTGGGTACACGGTTTGCAGTAAGAGAAAATACTTCAACAGGCCACAGTCGATTTCTCTACTCTCTTTCTCTTTAAGAGGCGGTCTAGTCAAGACACGAACGCGTTTTCCGATAGTTTCAACGGCACAGAGTTGGGTCAACCCATCTTTCTCCTCCTCCTCACAGGGTCGGATCGGCTGGCACCCTACTGCTTCTTCACCTTCTTGGCTGGTACCCAGAACTACCTGGCTGGTATCCACAACTACTTCTTCACCATTCGGACCATGACCACGGTCCCTCACGGCTTGCCTCTGGGAAGATGGTATTGCACTATCTCTTTCTTGTTTTTCAGGGTATTGCCAAAACAGATGGCATCCGAGCCTCCCCAGGACATCGATCATGCCGAACCTGGCCCCTCCCCCGCTCAGTGTGCGGATTTTTCAAGTGGTCTCCGCTTTGTTTGATTTTTGTTTTTCCTTTGTTCGGATGATCGTGCCATGGGTTTTCTTGACTCTTCCTGCTTCTTCTTTGATTTGATTCCTTTCGTCTATCTTCTTAGCTAGTCAAGGGTTTCTTGTTGGGGGCGAGATGTGTGGTTGGTTCCATACCAGAGGGACTTGGGGGGTTGGCTTTTTCCCAGGGGTAGTTGGTGGTTTTTTCTATGCCATAGCGTAAGCTGCATGTAGGATTTTGTACCCATAAACAATAATCAAATGATTCAAAAAAAAAAAAGAAGGTACAAAGACAGCATTCAGCTTTAACGCTATAGCCAACAAAAACCGTATCCTCCTCACCCCAGGAAACATCCAAACCCCCAAGTTCCTCTGGTATGAGACCAACCGCACATCTCGCCTATGGCTCAACCAAATCCTACGAACATACACATACACCAGAAGGAAGTAGAAAGGAAGGAAGCAAGCAGGAAGGAGAGGAGAACACTTAGCGACATCTACAATAGAAAGTACAAAAACATAAGAAATGAATGAACCCCTGACAAAGGAAATTTACGTCTGATAAGTCACGTAGATCAGCCTGAGCTAGGAAGTGAGAGTATGGACCTGTACACTGGAGCGGTGCCGGGGGACGAAGCGGTACCTGATGGCAGGTTAGGATGGTGTATGGAGGCGACTCTGGTGAGGGGTGGCCGGGGGGTGTGCCAAAGCGGCATTAGCGACGGCCAGGAGGACGGGCGTAACCGAGGCGGGTTTTTGTATAGCGACCGAAGATCGACCGCGGGAGGGGAGCAGTAAGGTGCCAGCTGAGGGGGTGGGAAGAG
>Ga0307509_10008743_pt1 | contig 12811 bp, 20 predicted proteins | sample 10_EM_MG_FD_202245 | JGI IMG/M metagenome (GOLD analysis project Ga0307509, IMG submission 202245) | Populus trichocarpa ectomycorrhiza microbial communities from riparian zone in the Pacific Northwest, United States - 10_EM | ecosystem: Host-associated > Plants > Roots > Unclassified | place...
TCGTGGTAACAACATCACCCCAGTAGTGGTTAGGTGCGTAAGCTCTAAGTAATAGAGATCGAGCAGTTTTAAGAATGTGACGATTCTTACATTCTGCAATACCATTTTATTGCGGAGTCTGGGCTATGAGGTCTCATGAATTAGTGCATAGTGGTGGAAATAATTACGAAACTGTTGATTCACATACTTACCACCATTGTCTGATTGAATTTTTGGAGCTTAGCTGCGAATTGAGTCTGAATCATTGTATGAAATGATTTAAACACATGAAAAACCTCCTTTTTATGTTGTAACAGATAAATCTAAGTCATCCGAGTACAATCATCAACAAACATCACAAACCAGCGAAAACCAGACATAATAGATTTTGAGGAAGGACCCCATACGTTAGAGTGAATCAAGGCAAAAGGAATATCACTCTTATTCATACTCAATAGATAAGTAACTCGATGACTTTTAGCTAAAATGCATGTCTCACATTTAATATCCAAATTCGACAAACCCGAAAATAAATCAGGAAACACATGTTGTAAGTAACCAAACGACGGGTGGCCTAACCGACAGTGCTAGAGCAAAATTTGTTCCACTTTGAGGTCGCTTGAATTATGCATGTGATGTGCTCGGCCAATACTGACATCTTCCATATAATAGAGCCCCCCTCTCAGTATCACACCTAATGATCTTCTTGGTGAGAATATCCTGAATAAAACAAAACATATGGTAAATAAGCATAACACAATTCAAGGCTTTAGTAATCGGACTCAGGAACAATAGCTTGTGAGATAAAGAAGGCACAAGTAATGTATGAGACAATGATAGGGCTGGTGATATCATTACTGTTCCAGCCCCTGTTACCGAAAAAATATCTCCATTAGCATTTGCAATGCTAGTTCATCGTGGAGGGGACTGCTAAGAGAAATTAGTGACATCAAAAGTCATATGGTTTGTTGCTCCGGAATTAAGTATCCAGTCATTGCAGTCAGCCTTCTGATTAAAACCAACTAGAGCATTACCTGAGTGTGGGTCTGTTGCAGCCACTGCAGCTTATCCAGTGTTACCACCATTGGTCTTAGCAGCTGGAATAAGGGACAGATATGGTTCTGCTGTAGCCACTACAGCATGTCCTATGTTACCACCATTTCCATCACGGCGCTTTTGAGCCTGGAGTTCGTACCACCAATCAGGATACCCATGAAGCTTGAAACAGGTCTCATGAGTATGTTTTGCCCCCCCATAGTGAGAGCATTTAGTGCCATCAGAGATGGCTCGGGATTTAGAGTTGGAACCAGATTTTCCACCATGAAAAGAGAGAGAATGTGAGCTGTGTTTGAGACTCTTGGACGCCAGGCTTGCTCTAGGTAGATTATCAACGCCTATGGTCATCACTGCTTGACGAAGAGCTTCCCTCCTAATGTGTGCATAGGTTTGCTCCACTGTTAGGAATGGCTTTATCTACAGAACATCACACCTGATATGGTTTAAATGGTCATCAAGACCATCCAAGAATACATATACTCGATCTTCTTGAATAAGAGAATTGTAATGTTGAATATCTGTTGGGCATTCCATCGGGTTTGGATAATGAAATTTGATTTTGCGCCAGAGACCTTGGAGTTCATTATAGAACTTTTCCAGCGAACCGCCAACTTGTTTAAGGCGTGTCACACGTCGCCAGAGGTCATACACCTGGGAGGTGTCACTGCTATCAAAGTATGTAGTAGCAATTGCATCCCACACCAATTTGGTTGTGGGGAAGCGAATGAAATTACTAACAAGAGAGGGATGCATGGAATTTATCAGCCACCCTTTAACAATTGCGTTGTCAGTACACCATCATCGAAAAGCAGAATCTGTTTGAGGAGGTTGAGATAAATCGTGATTTATTTATCCCAGTTTGTCCTTGCCGAGATATACATCTCGACCACCTGGGACCAAAGTGCATAGTTGGTGCCATCCAACTTGATGCCGATTGGTGCAGTAGCACCATCAGAAGTTTGGGTTGGGGCTGAAGTTTTGCTCAAAACTTCAGTCATTCTCATAGTCAATTCGGCTAGGATGGAGGAAGATAGAGATTCCTCAGTTTGGGGTTCAATATCAGCTATGAAGGGAGACAAAGTTGATTAAGAATTTGACAGAATGATCGGTATACTCTGATACTATGACAGAATGGAGAAAAATCTTTCTTTTCTTCAATGCCTTATTTACATTAATAAGAGGATATATATAACAGATTGTAACCATAACGTAAATTTTCAATTATGGCTATACAATTATGGGCTTAATTAACTAATGAATATATTACCAATTTTCCTCCTATAATCTCGCAGAGGACAACTCATGCCAACACAGATAAGCAAAGGTGTTGCTATTCCACTTGTGCTGGTAAGTTACACATGACACTTGCTTTGATCAGACCACATCATCTCCAAATAGCGCACTTAAACACCTCATCAGCACTAGAAATCACCACCCATATCCATAGTTATTAAACCCGGCCCGGGGGCCGGGTCCAGGGTCCCGGGTTTCATTGGTCAACCCGAAAAAAATATTTTTTTTTTAAGTTTTAATATTTTATATGAAAAAATTAAAAAAAAATCCATGTAAATATAGGCTATACATATTGTAAATAATGAAGTTTAAAATAATATTTTAAAAAGTTTTTTATTCTACATTAAAAAAATATTATGTTAAGCTTTTAAGTTGGAGTATTTAAACAAAATTTTTTTTTTATCCCACATTGAAAAAACGTAGCTTTTTTCTTGGGAACATAGAGTATATATACTAATGAGTTTTAAATCTCACATTGAAAAAAGATATCTTTTTTCAAGGGAACATAAAGTATATATACTAACGAGTTTTAAATCTCACATTGAAAAAACATAGCTTTTTTTAAGTGAACATAGAGTATATATACTAATGAGTTTCAAATCCCACATTGAAAAAAAATAATTTTTTTTTCTTGTGAACATAGAGTATATATACTAATTGGTTTCAAATCCCACATTGAAAAGATACTATATTATCCTTTTAAGTTGAAGTATTTAAATCAAAAAGTTTTTTTATCCTACATTAAAAAAACATAACTTTTTTTTGGAACATGGAGTATATATACCAATGGGTTTCAAATCCCATATTTGAAAAAAAAACACCGGGTCTCGCCCGAGTTGACCCGCTGGGTCAACTGGGTAGTTGCACCGACCGGTCTTTTGACAAACCCAGGGGCTGGTGGCGCGTTAATCTTAAGCGCGTGGACTGTGGAGTTAAGTTAAGAGTTAATGACAGAACAGAACCAGCATCAGCATTTAACAGAACACAGCATAGGTTCAGGCACGTGTCCAAGGCCCTTGGGTTTCAGTCAGTCAAAACCATTTTTACAGTTATAGACAAGAGAACACAGAAATGGGGGGGGGGTACAGGAGAGATAAAGACAAACTGCAAATGAAAGAAAAGCTAAAGTGACAGGATGAGTCTTGGTGATCAAGTTTCAATCTTTCTTTGCGAGCATCTCACCCTCTCTTAGTTCTCCGGTTCTGCACTCTAATAGGTACGTCTTTTCTTTCACTCTCTATGTTGTGTTGTTCTCTTGAATGTGTAAAACCATGCTGATGCTTCTAATTTTTCCATATTTTTCTGGTGGTGAGCTTTAATCTTAGTTATTGTTAGCCCCAAAAGGTTATTTTCTTTTTCTTCCACTCTCTGTTGGGTAGAGCTTAGGCTTTTATGTCTAAAGATGAAATCTTGCTTCTTTGGTCTCTGTTATTTGCTTGTACGAAATGGGCGTTGCTCGAGAGTTATAAAAGAAAGTTTCTTGATTTCTGCAATTATATTCCCTTGAGTTGTTTTGTTGTCCATAAGTTAGAGTTAGAAAAGGAGTCTCCCTTTTAGTGGAATCAGGAATGTGTGCTTTCTTAGTACTGTTTGGCTTCATTTGGGTGTCCCTGAAATTTCTTTGGATTTTGATAGTAAGCAAGGATATTGGGGTTGTGACCAAAATTTTGGTGTTGTATTTTTTACCTGAAATCTTCATGGTGCCTTAGTTCTTAAATACCCTTCACTTGAAGATTTTCTGTGGATAACAACGAGCACAAACTTGTTTGCCTGTTAAAACTTGAAAGTTAAAGATGCCACCTTGTTTCATGTTCCGTTCTAAATTTGCTTGATTTATTATTTTATTTCCCATTTCAGTGTTGGTTCTGTTCTTGTTATCCCAAATCTATTTTTTAAGTTGAATTATGTTTATCCATTACAGCTATGTATCCTTTCCTAAATTATTCAAGTTGCCATCTTGAAACTGCAAACTTTGTGTTTGTCCTTTAAGATGTCCACTTTTTGTTTATGTGAATTTGCAGTTGAAGCTTGACGAGAGCGTTTGATTTGGACTTTTGGCATCTTGAGGGCTCCCTGCTAAAGATTGTGCAATTCTAAGAATTCCTTTTTCTCTCAGATTTAGCATAATGACTGTTGGTGGAGTGTCCATTAATATTCACGACCATGGTGCTGCCCTTGACGAGAAAAGGACAAGAGTTCATTGCAATTACTGTGGTAAAGTGATGAGTGGTTTCTCCCGTCTCAAGTACCACTTAGGAGGTATACGAGGGGGTGTAGTGCCATGTGAGAAGGTTCCTGAAAAAGTGAGGGTACATGTTGCTAGCATCTAAGAGAGTGAGTCTCGGCAAGGAAGTTCAGAATCTTTATCATCCAGATCTTCCCTGGAAGAGATGTTGCTCCCCTAACTCGAATGGTGCTAAGCATATGAAGAATGATGCCAATCAAACTGCAGGTTGTGGGAGTGGAATGCAAGCAGAGATGTATTCTGTGGTGGAAGATGATATGACTGCACGTGTTTCAGTAATTAATGGAAGAATAGGTTCCAAAACATTCATGAGTAGTGAAGCAAAAGAGATGTCAAGGCAAGCTCAAAGATGCATTGGCAGATTCTTTTGCGAAACAGGTTTTGATTTAACCACTGCCACTGTGCCTAGCTTCCAGAGAATGATAAATGCCACTCTTGGTGATGGTGGATCCTCCATGATGAAGTAGAAGAGACAAAAACATATGTGAAGGAGATTAGTCGCTCATGGGCAAGCACTGGGTGCAGTGTTTTGCTGGATGGATGGGTTGATGAGAAGGGTCGCAACCTGGTTAGTTTTGTTGTGGAATGCCCTGTGGGTCCAACTTATCTTCGCTCAGCTGATGTTTCAGCTATCATTGATGATGTGAATGCCTTACAATTGTTGCTGGAAGGAGTTATTGAGGAGGTTGGGATTGACAATGTTGTTCAAAATGTAGCATTTTCTACTTTAGGATGGGCAGGGCTTGTAGGCGAACAGTTTATGCAAAGGAGCTGGCGTGTGAGTGCATCTCATTGCATTGAGCTTATGCTGGAAAAATTCAGGGCAATGGATTCCATCAGAAGCGTACTAGAAAAAACTAATATCATTGCGAAGTTCTTCTAAAGACATGCAGAAGTTTTGAAGCTAATGAGAAATCATATAGATGACTGCAACTTGATAAAGCCCTCCAAGATGAAGTTTGCTATGCCTTTCTTCACCTTGGAGAATATTGTATCAGAAAAGAACAACTTGAAGGGGATGTTTGAATCATCTGAGTGGAAGAACTCAGTATGGTCTTCCACTGCTGAGGGAAAGCGAGTGGCTCGTCTGGTCGGGGATCAATCTTTCTGGAATGGAGTAGAGATGGCCTCAAAAGCATCTTCTCCGTTGCTGCTTGTTCTTTGCTTGGTTAATGAGGCTGATAAACCACAGGTGGGATACATATATGAAACCATGGATCAAGTAAAAGAGACGATTAAAAGGGAATTCAAAAACAAGAAATCAGATTATAGTCCTTTTTGGACAGCAATTGATGACATATGGAATGCACATCTCCATAGCCCTCTACATGCAGCGGGTTATTATTTAAACCCATGTCTGTTTTATTCAACTGATTTCTATAGTGATCCAGAGGTTACATTTGGCCTGTTATGCTGTGTTGTTCGTACGGTAGCACACCAGCGCACTCAACTTTTAATAACATTTCAGCTTGACGAGTATAGACATGCTAGAGGTGATTTTGAAGAGGGGAGAGCAATTGCCGAAAGAACCAATATTTCTCCAGGTAAAGGCTATTCCTTCTTTGATTTTATCTACCACCCTTCCCTTTAATCTTGATTGCATCATTGAGTTGGTCATGAACGAAATTTATTAACTTTGATGTCCCTATAAATTCAAACGCAGCCCAATGGTGGTGTACCTATGGGAAACAATGTCCTGAGCTGCAAAGATTTGCCATCAGAGTTCTGAGCCAGACTTGTGATGGTGCATCTAGGTATAACCTGAAGAAGGGTATGGCCGAGAAGCTTCTCATGGATGGAAGGAACCGTATCGAGCAACAAAGATTGAATGACTTGGCATTTGTTCATTATAACTTGCAGCTGCAAAACAAACGATATGGTGTTGGAAACAATGTTGTGGGTGAAGAGATTGATGCCATGGATGATTGGGTCGTGGAAGAAGCACCACAGGAGACTGCACCAGAAAATGGTGGCCCTGGATGGATGGACTCAGACTGCAGTGGAGCCACTAAAAATGTTGAAGTACGTTGTGGAATTCAAGCAAAGGAGTAGACCGTTGATGACGCATGAACACAAAAATGTTGCAGGTCTTTTGTGTTTTCTGCTCTTGCATGGGATAGAACCATGACATCCTCGCTGCAATCAGCCTTTTGTTTCTGAAGTCTTTATATCAAAATGTCATGTAGGTGGTTTTATATTTTATTCTCCTCCTCCACCTTTCCCCACTATTTAATCTTTGATGGCATGGAATACAATTTAAGAGAAAATGCTTTGATGATCAGAACCCCATTACATAAAGAGAAAATATTGATTTAACTATGTCTCAAAACTCCTAGTAGCTAAACTTTAGAGTGTGTTTGTTTGAGAATTTTTTTTTTAATTTTGAAAAAATAAAAAAATATTATTTTGTTTTATTTCCAAAAAAATAAAATAAATTGAAATGTAACCACTTAATTATTTGGGAGTGCTAATTAACCATGCATTTTTCTAAATTTTTGAAAAAAAAGATTTAATATTTTTTTAATTTTGATATATTAATATAAAAAATAAATAAAAATATTATTTTGAATAGCCCATCAAACATTATTAAATGGCATTATTGGTATTGTGTTAACATTAATTTAATTTTGTAGATGTAGATGGTGACCTGTTAATTTAATACTCTCAGATAATCTAATCTTTAATTGATTTATGATGTTCTAGGAGAGCGAAGACTTACCTAGAATAAGATAACAAGTAAAATAAATAAATAGAAACAACCATTCCTATACATGAAATTTAAAAAAATCCAAGGGATGGAAAATAGCATATTTGTCACCCAACCATAAATCAACTTGATCCCCAAACAAAGAGCATTTGTAATTGGATCCCTCACCCGTGATATCCAGACGAATGAGAAAAACAAAGGCAAAAAGTGGTCCCAATTCGAAGTTGGAACCCTAAACGCCTCCCTCGCGATAGCCAGTGACGTCCATCAGTCGCATCTCACCATCTTCTTCCTTTCTTTCTGAAACCCTAAATTATTCATTACCAGTCCAATCCATTACATTACCTTACCTTACCTTACCTTACGTTACTCTTCTCCTTCTATTCAAAGGCGGCTTCTTTTCTCCTCCCGTCAGAGGCCAGAGCAAACCCTAGAATTATACTAAGAAGAAGAAGAAGAAGAAGAAGAAGAAAACAAAACAAAATCCCCAAATCATTTTTTTAAAAAAGGAAGAAATGAGCAGGCTTTCGTTTCGACCGCGTCCGCTGGACATTCACAAGAAGCTGCCTATCGTAAAATCTGTTAAAGAATTTGAAGAAGATGACAACAACACTCCGAATTCAACACGCAACTCTCAGCAGCAGCAGCAGCTTCTCCTCCGCATCTCTTCTTCACTTGCTCCTGCTCCTACTCCTGATATTGACCAAAATGATGTCCACCAACACCACCACATTATTCCTTCAAAGAAAGTTGCTGCCGAAATACCTACTCCCCAGTTTGTCGTTGTTGATACCTATGAAAGGGATTATGGTCGCACTTTTGCTCCCCCCACTTCCTATCTTCGCGCTAGGGGAGGTGAGTTTCTCATTGCCTTTTGCTTTCTTTCTTTCTTTGAACAAATCAAATTTCTTTTATAATTTCTTTTTTTTCTTTTTTGCAGCTCGAGCTGAGCTTGGTGAGTTTGTTGAGTATGATTTGGATAATGAGGATGAGGATTGGCTTCATGATTTCTACAAAAAGGATAGGAAGAATCTTTCGCCTGAAAAGTAAATTGATTTTCCTTTTTTAGTAATGAGGAGGTTATTATTGCTGCTAACTGTGATTTTTTCATCTAAATAAATATGTTATAATATAGGTTTGAACTTCTGCTTTTCAAGTTGGAGGTGTTGGATCATAAAGCTCGGGAAAGAGCAGGGGTTATAACGCCTACTCTTGCTTCACCAATCCCTGTACTTCTACAATTTGATGCAGCTCTTGAGGTTAAATTTTGTGTCCATTCTTCAATTCCTCTGTGTTGCCATGCTTTTAGTCATGTGCAAAAGCCAGTAGCTTGATCATTTGTCTTGCAATTTTATTGCTTCCTTTAACACGGACTTTCCTACTAAATACATTGATTGTAAACCTTATTGGGCCATGAAATGGAGTTAAAAGTTCATGTTTACAATATTGATACTTCTTGTCTCTTAGTTATGATGCTTTCATATGGAGTTTCTTTTTGTCTAATCAATATATATACAGCTCATTGCTTTTGAACCTCCTTTTGGTTTTCATTCCTTTTTTTTTCAGGCCTTGCAAGCTCAACCTCAAACTCAGTCCACCCGTTATGCAGTTTTCCAGTCTGTCTATAATTATTGGAAAGATAAGGTAATGGTTGCTTGGAGTTATGATAAATAACTTCAGTTGCAGCATTCTGCTTTGAATTCTTATGATATTTCCAGCAGAGATTTAACATCAAGTTATGCTCAGTGAAAGAGCTGACAGTTGTGATATAGCTGTTCATACCATTGAATATTTATCTTCTTTTTTTCCTTTCTCTATTGGCAGCGTGAAAGATGGAAGAAACCAATTCTACGGCGTTTGCAGGTTAGTTGCATGAAATCAATATTTAAATTTTTTGATGATAAACAATACTTCTGGAAACTTTATCAAGACACTTTGAACTAATAGATATTAGTGGATGTGATTGAGCGTTGTAAAATTATTACGGAATTGTAAATTTTGGAGAAAGGTTTAGTAAAATTCATTCAAAGCACACTGGCCAGTCTTTATAAACTAACATTACCTGTCTGGTCATCATGGCTGCAAAAATGTTGAAGATGCACTTAACAGAGCTGAAACTTTTAATTTCAAGAAGATTTTTCTGAGGATGATTTGGAAGATTATGGCACCAAACCCACCATCCTGTCCACATAGATTTCTTTTTATTGTTGACTTCAATTAACTTGCTAAGATTCTCTTTTTTTATTTTGTTAGTGAAACTGGTTTAGACGACAAGTGGTAACTAATGTTAATAATCAGTTTTTATTAAGATCAATGTTTATGTTTGACTCATTTTTGCGTGTTGATTGTCCAGTCTTGGCTTTTTTTCCTCTCTCTATCTCTGTTTTTTTTTTTTATTGGTACAGCCTCCTCCGCCAGTTAATGATACCAATCCTTACAATGTGTTTAGACCAAGGGAGAAGGCCCACAGGCTGCACACCAGAAGGGTATATACTTTTGCTTTTGTTTTTTTATATTTAAGTGAATTTCCTACAAAAAGATATCCCTTGCATTATCTTTAAAGAATAAGGCAATTGTTTCTAGGTTCCTAAACTCTTCCTTCTCTTTTCTGCAGATGCAAAGGAGGGAAAATAATGTGCAATCATTTGACAAGCTTCGCCAGGTGAGCTCTATTATTTCTTTACTTATTGTCGATACAAAATTCCCATTAAAGATTGACACTTTTATTTCCTTGGAAGATATTACCAGTCCAGTGTTTTATACTCTACTAATTCTTGCTTCCAATATTTGCAAAGAACCATGAGATAAACATGAATCTTGTAGTGGGTCTGTTATTGGCTAAGCTAGAAGCATGTGCTCTCATGCTGTACGTGTGCCCGCATTTTTTTTGGGGTCTATATCAAATTTAGGGAAGAATTTTGATTAGTCACAAGATCTCTTTAAAATAACATGTGGTAATGTCATGCCACTTAAGATTTCACTTTAGTCTAAAAATAAGCATTCATGGTAGTTTAATTGACTGTTTAAATATTTAGCTGGTTAGAAAATTTCATCTTTGGTTAATCTAGATCTATAAGTTTGTATAGTTGTTTTTTTTTTTTGGTCTGAATAGCAGGAATTTATTTTTCTTGCTTTGAAATTGAGTCCTGTTAGGATTGCTAAGCCTTTGAAAGGCCTTGTGTGTATTTGATTGAGATGTTTTGTTGAGGCTTGGTGCATAAAGAAAAGTCAGTTCTCTTCTCCTTTCCTGCTTCAAAATTTTACTGCTACGATGTCTTAGCATACTGCTCACAACTAGTGACATTTACCTTATTGATTCATTAGAATTGTAGTTATGTACCCCCTTCTTCTCGTTGTACCAACATCCTAAATCATCTTCAGAATTTTCACCAATTGAATGAATTAAGCCCTCCAAAATATAACTATATTGTAGTTAATGTTGTTGCTCAAATTTCCAAACTAACAGCTCTTTCTAGCTGGCCCTTTTTTAAATCAAATCCCAATTAATCCCAATTAACTTGAACTCAAATTGTGTTTAACACCTCAATTACAATCCCTAAAATTTAGAATTGCTAAAAGTTTGCCTACTATAAACATGCTAGTGGGCAGATTATCCACCCTGTCCTTCATCTTTCTGTTGTGTGTGTACTGATAACCTTACACATTCATAGCATCCTTGTTGTGTTAATGGAAACTGAACTTCTCTTTTAAATAAGTGACTGTAAGTCACTTCAGCATGGAAGAAGGTTGGTATGAGGTCAGGGTCATGCATCAGTCAATATTCCCCTGGGAAAGCAAATGATCTTTTTTGATTTCTGCATGGTGGATGGAGTTAGAATCTGTGTAATTCACTAACATGAGGAATTGGGGATAGCATGGGAAGGGTAGGCAAGGCATTAAATATAAGTTGTTGAGAGAGAACAGGGTTATTTTTCATCACTTCAATTAGTGGGAGAGCGGATTCAAGGAACATCTGTCAGATGAGGCTCTTATTGTAAGCGAAACATTATAGACAGGAGCAGTATTCCACTTTCGCCTGATTTTAGAAGAACAGTTCATAGCATATGGTTTTTCCTTCTCTCTTTTCAACTTACTTGATACAGCTTTTCTCTTCACTAACCATGCCTTCAAATGCCCACTGACCTTGAATGCAAGGAGAATCACTCAGAATAATTCTTTTCTGAAGTCTAATGGGTTGGTATGCCTGCAAGTTTCTTATTCTAAACGACATAACTTGTGAAAAATGGATGAAGTGAACTGACAATAGGTTTTTTGTTTGGAAAGTTATCTGGTTTGTGAGCAAAATTTGAACAGCTCTCTGTTGTAATCTCTTTGATAAGTCGTATCATTTCCCATATCTGTTCTTCAACATGTTTATTTTATTTTATCTTGTATATTCAGGTCAGACGCAACCTTGAACAAGCCAAGACCATACTTGAGGCTCTGATTAAGGTGGGCTTTTTTCTGATGAAAACTCAATGAATATATGGAAAAATGCAAGTCATTGATTTTTCATATTAAGAGGGGCACTCATTGTCTGCCTATACATGTATGCATGCAGAGAGAGGAGAAAAAGAGAGAGGCGATGGAGAGTGAGGTGAGCCTCCAAAGGATCCAAATGAAGTACAAGGTATGTCAAGTACCTTATGGTTGGTTCTTTGTTTCCTTTTTTCCCTTCTTTTTATTGGATCATCTATTATTCAACATATCAATTTGTTTATTTGGATGTATGTTGTGCCATGCAATTTCTGTGTTTTGTTTGTAATCCTTTACTTCATTGGTGCAGCATGAAACTGAGCTCCTTGAAGACAGCTTGGCTGTTCCTGGATTCCCTCTCTCTTCCAAGTTCGCTTCAAGTGAAGATGAATTTGTTGATTCAGATGACCATGCAAACAGCCGTCCGCGTAGCAGACCTGCACTTCAAAATCCACCTGTGATGGACTCCAATCTGCTGGCAGCTCCAGCTGTAACCGTGAAGCAAGAGTTTAGACGGCGGCATACACCACTTGGATGGCTCAATAAAATGGTAAAGGGATGGATTCTTTAGTGAATCACCTGTCCTCTCTCTCACTCTCTGTTTGCCTAACTCCCAAAAGCAGTAATCACTAGAAATAGTCACTGCTACACTAGTTGTAGTTTTTTTGTACTAATCAATAAGTTAGTGATATGATGATGATAAACTGCGCTTCCATCTGTCCTTTCTTGAATATGAAATATGCTGTTAAATTCTTTTATTTTATGGATAAACACAGGACCCTCTTGAGCCAGTGCTTTTGTTCACAAAGCCTCTGGTTCCAGAAAAGTTGGCAGCTGCAGGCATTGTACCACCAGCAGATTCGTCAATGAAGAACGATACATCAATGCCACCATATAGATTTCATGGAAGAGTTGGTCGGGGTGGGCGAATTGTATTTGATAGATGGAACCCATTGTTACAAACTCCAATTGATCTTGGTAACTCTTTTTATATACCGCCAAGACCGAGGCCTTCAACATACAATTGAAATGTTTACTTGCTTTAAATCCCACAT
>Ga0307509_10008744_pt1 | contig 12810 bp, 7 predicted proteins | sample 10_EM_MG_FD_202245 | JGI IMG/M metagenome (GOLD analysis project Ga0307509, IMG submission 202245) | Populus trichocarpa ectomycorrhiza microbial communities from riparian zone in the Pacific Northwest, United States - 10_EM | ecosystem: Host-associated > Plants > Roots > Unclassified | place...
GGTCTCCTTGTCTTAATAGTACCACTCTCTAATAGATGGATTAGAGGGATCCCTAAAGCCTAACAAATCACCTCATGTTATATTATCCTTGATAGAAAGTAAGTTTATTTTTAAATTAAAATAATTTTTTCGGTGACATATATTTGTTATCTATAAATCTTAGTTGGGGTTTTAGATTCTTGGATAATATTTTTAAAAAGGGTTCTCCCTGGTGCAATTTCATAATCTTCTTGGAAAGGGTTCTCCCTAGTGCAATTGCATACTCTTCTTGGAAAGGGTTCTCTCTAGTGAAATACCTCCGTCTTTTATGACAGCTTAAGATGGTTAACCTCAACAAAGCAATATGACCCTTGTCCTATGGTCAAATATATACCACCAATGCTAACTGAAACATAGAGAACTAACACAACTCTTTAGATAAGCTTCTGGACCTTATATTATCTTCAGCAATGATCTTAAATCTCTCACTCTCAAGTATGATCCCTTTCTAGTGGGGGGCTTTCACACTTCATATCATCGTCAAAAAGGCTTTAAACCTTTCACTCTAAAAAAATGCAATAACACTCTAGTAAGGGGTCTCACGCCCCTTGAGAATACTAAAGAGGCCATATACCTCTCTCACTTTAATACAACCACTCTCTAATAGGGGGCTCCCAATCCCCCATACCATTACCAGGGAGGCCACAAGCTTACCACTCTTCAGTGAGATCTTTCTCTAGTTGTGAGCTCCTAAGCCCCACACCATTACCAAGAAGGCCATGGGCCTCCTATTATAATGTGATATCTCTTTAGTAAAGGCTTCCAAGCCCCCATACCATTGACAAGAAGGCCACAAACCTTTTTTTACGACCATTGAGGGATATATTTCCCTCATCTTCTTAGATTATTTTCTAAGTATAGGCTCACTTTCTTTGGATTCATTTTCGCTTCTTAGAAAAAATTTGAAGTATAGGTGTTGGCATAGGTCTATCTTCTTCGCCCTTTGAAAATTTTCTAAGTATGGGCGTCGATAGGGATTCATTTCCCTTAGCCTCTTAGAATATTTTTTAAGTATAAGCACACCCTCCTTAGGTCCCCCCCTCCGCCCTTTAGAAAATTTTCTAAGTATGAGCGTCGACATAGGTCTGTCCCCTCTGTCCTTTGAAAATTTTCTAAGTACAAGTGTTAATAGGGATTTGTTTCCCTCATGCTCTTAGAATATTTTCTAAGTATAGACTCACTCTCTTTGGGTTCTCATCTGTCTCTTAGAGAATTTTATAAGTATGAGCGTCAACATGAGTTCGTTCCCTCTACCCCTTGAAAATTTTCTAAGTATGAGTGGTAATAGGGATTCATTCCCTTTAGTCTCTTAGAATATTTTCTAAGTATATACTCACCCTTCTTGGGCTCCTTTATTCCCTTTAGAAAAATTTATAAGTATGAGTGTCGACATGGGTTTGTCCCCTTCGCCCTTTAAAAATTTTCAAAGTATGGGCATCAATAGGGATTTGTTCCCTTTAGCCTTTTATAATATTTTCTAAGTATAGGTTCAACCTTCTTGGGTTCCCTTCAACCTCTTATAAATTGTTCTAAGTATAGACTCACTCTCTTTGGATTCCCCCAGTCATTTAAATTTTTTTTTAAGTATGGGCTTCTTCTTCATGGGTTCCTCCATGATTCCTCTTTATATGCTTAGAAATTCATTTTTAACCATAATGCATGCCCTTACATATGGGCTTTCTGATATATAACCCGACGTTTCCACCCCTCTTTTCATACGAAGAAAATTCAAAAAACTCGTCATAACATATATTTTTACAAGTCTTTACATATAAATATCACAAAGACTTGATGGTTATTAATAAACTTAAAATTAACGGGTTTAAAAATCTTGAAGGTTTAAAACCCACGGTCTCAGGCAACATGCTTGGGGAAAACCACCCATTAGCTCATCCTAGGAGAAGAGCTCAACCCTTGTAGGCACAACCTTGGGGAAGAGCCCAATATCATGGGCTTAACTTAGAGGAGGAGCCCGACCCTCACGGGCTCAACTTAGGGGAAAATGTCAACATTTATGGGTTCAACTATATTTTGGATCCTACTCTTCGTACACTTCTAGGTGTAAACAAAATCTCCTAATAGGCCTACCATATTTCCATCACATTAATAATTCTATAAGAGATATTTATCCCTTGTTAATGCATATGTTAATGGTATTTTTCCTCATTAATATTTGTGTAAGGAATATTTATCATTCATTAAAAATATTAGGAAATTATACTTTAGCCCCTCATTTTCATAAAAGAACAAAACTCATGAGTTATAAATACCCTATGAATCCTTCAAGCTTTAGGTTCATAATCTTTATTTTCTACTGCATATATATTTTTAGAGCATTTCTATCTAAAATAGCATTACCTTTTTTCTAAAAAAATACTTATGCATATGCGAGGCTCTAAAATCTACTAAAAGGGATGTTTTGCAAGTATCAACCACTAGCCATTTTTACCTATTAGGCACCAAGTACTGGCTACCATCCACATTGATCAGGGAGAATGGATGAGATTGTTAGAATCAAAAGATTAATTGATTATCCAACATATAAACATTGCTCCTAAACTACTTGGATTTTCTAGGACATCATCACTAACTAAATGCAACCTAAGTTATTTTATATGCTAACATAGTTAATAATTATTGGAATTTTATTCATAATTGAGAAAACTAGATGATTTAATTTATATTTTTAGCAATGAATTTTATCAAATCTTAAATCTAATTACTTCATTCCTATCTCATCTTCATTTTTATAGGTTTTAAAAGAGTAAAAAATATTCTAGTAAGATATACCTAGAAGCTTGTGTATGGAACATATGTAAAAAATTACAAAATAATAGAAAACACAATGCATTTTATGAAACTATCTTGTTGATCTAAGTACCAAAGCTCACAACACATTTTATGAACTAATTGACAAAAGGCATAATGGGATTTGGTATGTTAATGAGGTCATCAACCTGAGCATGATTGAAGGTGATTTCTTACTTCTCCCATTTCTAAGATTCTCATATTTTATTTCGTCATGCTACACCATTCATTTAAATATAGGCATGTTCTAAAGGAACAACATATAGACTTATTACTTGAAATGTATGTATAGAGAAATTTAGTTACCATGAAAATAAACAGTGATATGATAAAAAAAAATGCACCAAGAAGGAGAGAAAGTTTATGGTCCTGATTTGGCAAGAGTCGTAAAGATACAAAATAACTTAGCTCTTTCTAGTTGTAAGCCTTTTGATTTGAAAACATCAAGTCTAGAAAAAAAAATCATGAAAAGATTCAACAAAAAAATATGACATTCTTTGCCAATGCTTCTTTGTCTTATTAATTGATTTTATATGCTTTGTTTGATAAAAAAGACATGCCAAAATCTCTTTAGCAAATAATGGTTAATGATGTTTCAAAATCCAAAATTCTTAAGAGTGAGATTTTTTTTGTGGTTGAATAATAGGTTTAATTAAGTGTTCTTACTATTTGATCTATTCTCCATAGATAAGGAAAATGATAGCTTGATGTAATAAGTCTAATACCAAAATAGTTCCTTTTCAGTGGATTTTGAGACTTTCTAATGCTTAAGTCAATATCTTTATAGAGATAGTGCAATAAATATGAAAAAGAGCATTAAATCTTAATAATAAGATTGTTCGTTCTTATTTAAGTATATGATCAATGCTCTGTACGAGAAAATGGTGCTATGTGTATATGTTAAAATGAAAAAATTATGAACCATTTACTTGGATGGTTCAAGAGATATTTATACCTTTTGAATCTTGTTATTTTGCTTGAATGAGGGGGCTAAAAAGTTATTCCACCCTGATAATATTAATAAAGGATAAATATTATTTACACAAACATTAATGATGAATACATATCTTTTTTACATGTATTAATGAGATAAAAATATGATATGCCACGTGAGATTTTTGTACACTTAGGGATGCATGTATAATATAGACATGTTATGTATGTCCTTGATATTGTATGCAATAAGTAAATAATACAAAATTCTTCAAGAATGAGACACACATAATCCACTGGCTTTTTAGATCTAGGCTAATATGCTTGAGTCAGTTAAACAATATCTAAGAGTGGGCCCAAGCCATGCGTCTGGATCTAAGGATGTCAAGACAGAGGCCTAGTGTGCACAACATGGGCTTGAGAGGCACCGGGCCACACGATTGGCACGCTCTTGTTAAACTGGGCTTGGGCCAATAAATTGTTTTTAAAAAAAAAACATGATTCAAGTTCTTTTTATTCTGCTTTCACTCTTCCTTAATTCTTCCAATGGATTCAAATCAAGTTTTTCGTTGGAATTATTTATGCAGATTCATTTGTTGTTGGAGAACAAACTACAAAATGGAAATGGTGCTAGCTTTTGGGATTAGCAGAATGTGATAACAAGTTGTTTGAAAACCATAAAGAGTACTGCTAGCAGACATCTAGAAATTCTAATGCATTATTAAGAAAAATACTTCATCATTTAAGGGTGAAGTCTGTAAGTTTACTGAATAATAAATCCAACTACTTAAGCCCTAATTCATCATTTCTTTTTTTTAGGTTTAGTACTGTATTTTGGGCCACTCGATCATGTGATCAAGAAAGAGAAGAGTTCAATGGAGATTAGAATTGCAAAACATATGCAAAATAGCAAGACAAACCAAAGTATCTACATGACACAAGCATGCAAGTCCAAAGTAAAATAACAACTAATGACTCACTAGCAAGTTGACAAAGACAGCCATTTGATTTTTTGCCAGAAAAATTGTCATTTAGCCAGGAACTTTATCATCCACACAGCCCATATACATTCCAACAACCTAACTGCTGAAAGGAAGTCGAAGCAGAGAAAAAAATGGGAGAGAAGAAGAAAGCCAAGGCAGTAATAGTAGGAGGGAGCATAGCAGGGGTGTCATGTGCACATGCCCTCATTTCAGCTGGATGGGATGTTGTGGTGCTTGAGAAATCAAGCCAACCTCCTAAAGGGAGCCCTACCGGTGCCGGCCTCGCACTTGACAGGCAGGCTTTTAACATTATTGAGTCCTGGCTACCCCAGCCTCAGCTTCTCCAACAGACCACCTTGCCTCTAACAATTGATCAGGTTTGCACAAATTCTTAGTCCCTTTTTTGCCTTTCCTTAATCCATCTTTTTCACAGATTTTCCTCATGTTGAAATTAATTAAAAATTGTTTGGCCTTATGCCAATCGATTGAGATCGAATTTCACTTGAATTAGAGGAATTTAATCCTGAGAAGGAGGGTCACCCTAGCTTACTAGACCTTATGTAAGAAACTGGGATCAAATTCTTTTGTTTAGAACAAGGGGGGTCAAATCCTGAGAGGGAAGCACCTCATCAGTTGTGCAGCAATACTGAATGGCACCAGTAACTTTTCCTTCTCGGGCCTTTTGATATCTTACAGAATCAAACAGCAGATGGAGAAAAGGAAGTCAGTAGGATATTAACAAGAGATGAGGATTTCAATTTCAGAGCTGCACACTGGGCAGATCTTCATGGTCTTCTGTACAATGCACTACCAGCAGAAGTATTTTTGTGGGGTCATTTGTACCTTTCTTTCAGGACTTCTGAAGACAAAACCTCTGTTACAGTTGAGGCTAAAGTCCTTCAAACTGAAGAGATTATTGAGATAAATGGGGACTTGCTTGTTGCAGCAGATGGATGCCTCTCTTTAATCCGAAAGACTTTTCTACCTGACCTGAAATTGAGGTTTGTTCATTACTGCCTTTCGTATTTCAGACAATGTGTTGCTGATATGATTTATACTAGTTGATCGTAAGCATTACTTGTTCTGCAGGTATTCAGGTTACTGTGCTTGGAGAGGAGTTCTTGATTTTTCAGGAAATGAGAATTCAGAAACTATAATGAGCATCCAAAGAGTGTACCCCGATCTTGGAAAATGCTTATACTTTGATCTGAACACTGGAAGCCACACTGTGCTTTATGAACTTCTTAGCAAAAGGCTCAACTGGATTTGGTATGTTCATCAACCTGAGCCTGAACAGAAGGTGATTTTCGATTCTCACTCCATTAGTAAAATTTCCATTTCCCGGGCTTCATAAATTTAGTTTTTAACTGGGTATAGTCCATATTTCAAACCGTGAAAAGGTTCTAGTTTGAAGATGGATTAGGGACAGTTAGGCCACAGTCTCTAACAAGGAATGGTAAGAAGCATTAACGATGGGATGATGTATTGAAACTCTTATAATGTTCTGCAGCAGTTAAAACTGCTGGAGGCTAGAGCTCTGAAATTATTACTTGAAAATTTTTCAGGGATACTCAGTGACCATGAAAGTAAGCAGTGATATGATAGAGAATATGTATCAAGAAGCAGAGAAAGCTTGGGGTCCTGAATTGGTGAGAGTCATGAGAGAAACAAAGGAGCCTTTCATAAATATCATATATGATTGTGATCCTCTTGAGCGAATCTTTCTGGACAACGTGGTATTAATCGGAGATGCTGCTCACCCTACAACTCCTCATGGCGTCAGAAGCACAAACATGTCGATATTGGATGCAGCGGTTCTAGGAAAATGTATTGAGAAGTGGGGAGCAGAAAATATTCCTTCAGCTCTTGAGGAATATCAGCGCATTCGACTACCAGTCACTTCTAAACAAGTCCTACACTCACGCAGAATGGGTCGAATCAAGCAAGGCTTAGCTCTTCTTGATCGCAAGCCTTTTGATCCGAAGACAGCAAGTGCAGAGGAATCTGAAGAGCTTCAGCAGAAAAACATGCCTTTCTTTGCTACTGTTCCTTTGTCAGTTGATTGATGTTATGCTCCTTGTCGCACGTGTTATGACACTCCTCATGAGCAGAAAACTCTTGGTGTTCTTCTGCTCTTCTTTATTTCTTAAATCCAGTTCTTTTGCTGGATTTTTCCGTATAGATAAAGGAATACAAACGAGAAAGCCTGTGTTTCAAGAGAATATAGATTGCATGAACATTCTGAAAGCATTTAGCTTTCAGTTCACAAGACAGCTTTCTCTCATGCAACTTGCAAATCATTTCACGATGCAGAGGGAAATTCTTAAACTTCTTGCCAGAACTTTGTTGGCATACAAATCATAGTTTTTTAATCTTCAGCAGTGACAAATGTTTTTAGTATCTTGAACATGGCTGAAATGAATCTCAATGTCATTATTAGCACAAAAAAATTGGTTAAAGATAGAACAAACAGAGAGCGAGCCTTCTTATCCAGAAATTGAAATGAAAATTCACTCAAGGCCTTAATTGACAAGAACATATTAGTTTGCGCTTACAGAAAAAAGAAAATAGTTATGCCTTCCATTATTTGTATGCTGCTCAACTGGAAAAATCACTTCCTTTACAACTCTACAAGGCAAATTCCACAACCGACTGGCCGCCACGACTCGGAACAACTCATATCAAGCAGAAGATTATTGAAATGACATTGTCTGCCAATCACCACAGAATGATTAAACACCCATCCTTCCACCTTCCACGGGCAATGATGCTTTGAGCCTTCCACCAGAGTTTATTTTCAAATGGGCAAAACGTGGACTATGAGAGACAGCATTACATTACCACTCAAGTTTATACAAGCCTACTACAATTGAATGAATAAAATTCGAAGTTCATTTAGGATACACAACATGCATTGATCGTAACTGATTTCTGCATTCTGATAAGAAAAACAAATTAAACTTATTTTGCAGGCCAGGTTGCTTGGGCTGACATAATAATTCCAACAATCACTCCAAACAACCCGAGTGCACTACCAAAGATCTCAATCACCAGAATCTTCACAAAAAGTGAAGAGTTTTGAGCATCAGACAGAGCACAGCTGCTTCCAATTATACCCACGCACAATCTGGTATCCAAACCAAAAAAAAAGGGCATGTATCATTAAGCAAATGATAGATTAGTGAACCATAAAGACGTGAATCCTCACATAATTAAAACGGTCAAAAGTTACAATTGATTAAGAGCATGCCATCTGTGTCTATTCGTGAAACTTTTGTGTTAAATACATCTTGATGCTTAACATCACTCTATCATACAAGTATATGCATATAAGGGATATTTCAGTAGAAGATACAAGGAACAAAGGTGAAGATACTGACCCGCAGACAAGGTTTGCAAAGCCCACGATAATCCCAGAGGCAAAAATTGCATATCCAGCTCTAAGAGACTCAGGGGCATAAATCTGTGAAGCTGGAACACTCTCTAACTTTGTTTGTAGAATAATTGCTACAATAACACCATATATTGCAACAGCCTCACAAAAAATCACACTGAGAAACACAAGTGATTGAGAAAGTCATTATTTGAAGGCATCACTTAAATTTCATAAATTCAATCATCATCACATAACTTCACAAGCAGAATAAAAGCAGGTTTTGCAATCAGATCATTCTTAACAGTTGCATGAAACTCAAAAAGCTCCTAAAACTCAAATTAATATGACCAAAGTTCTGTTCCATTCATGAAATGGGACAACATTGCATGTAGAGACACTTTGATAGGGCCTTGAAGACTGAGGAAATGAATTGAACTAATAACAATCAAAATCTAGCTAAAATAGCAATTCTTTCATCTCATTGTTAAACCTGACACTCTACCTTAAGCCTTCTAATTCAATGTATCACAATCATCAGTTAAAATTCTCAAGAACTCTTAAACATATGAACATGCTCTAGCTACCTAGCATAAACTCAAAAGAGGCTAAATACAAATTGTGCAAGACTACCAATAAAAATACACCTCAAACCATATTTGCATAAGATAGTAACATGATCGTTCTCAAAATTACCTTCTAGAGTCTTTTGTCTATTCCAAAACCATTTTAAGAACCCCCTCTCTAAATAGTTCAAGTTACAAGGACTTGAAAAAACCAATTCACTAGTGAGATTCTGCAACCCAACACCAAAGAAATCAGCCGCCAACACCCCCCAACAGAGTGCCATACGTATAAAAGCAATATACATAGCACAAATCCCCACCACCTCCTCCTTCCAAAAACAAAAGAAAAAATTTCACCGCCAACATTTTCTTCCTTCAAACCTTATTACTAAAAAAAATGCAGCTAATACTCATCAATTTCGATTCAATTCTTATAACAAATGCAATCAGCATTAAAGGCCAAACATCAGTTTGTAACACAAACAGATCCTATAATCAATCAATCAATCAATCAATCATGAATTTACAAAAAGAAAAACCCACAAAAAACAGATAAAAAAACGCCCTTGAAAATCAAACTTTCACCATTTCACACACAAATCAAATTGGAATTAAAAAGGAAAAAGAAAAAAAGAAAATTAGGGTTTATGTAATTTATAATTACCTGATGAGATTCTTAGAGGTAATGCGAGGAGCCTTGATTGCAGCACCAATTAAACTACTCCCAGTTATATAAATCCCCCTATCAAATCACATAATAATAATAATAATTAAAAAAAAGGTGTTTAGCACACATCAAAATGACCAAGTCACTGTGGTACCAGGCAGCGCCGAGGACGGAAACACCGATGGCTACGGCGATTCCGACGGCGGAAAAAGTGTAAGGAGAGATCTTAACGAGTGCTTGCGACCATGAGCTTGACATTTTTCTGATCTTATTTTTTTCCTCCGATCTGATTGGTTTCTATTTGCGTTGAGAGAGGGGGACGGGAAGGAGAGGGAAGGAGATGGGTATAGCACGTGCTGTTCGCGAGTGTGTGAATATTTGAAGTTGGATAAACTATATCTTCGTCCCTACATTTTTAATTTTTACAATATTGTAGTCGTTGTGATTTCAAGAACTTCCAAGATGGTCCCTGTTCTTAAATAGCCAAGGAAAGATAATACTCTAACTAGTCCATTCTTTTCTCAAAAAAATTTATTTTATGATTTTTAATTTTTATTCTTTTTTATTTTTTCAAATAACCTGAGAAAAAGATATTATTCATTAAATACAGGATGAAATACAGTAAAAAAGACTTAAAAATCAGCTTTAGTCAACTTGAGTTAACATGATAAACCTATAACCCTGATAATCAAGGCCAAACAAACCTGAGATATCTCGCCAAACTCATAGCATATATTATGAAATTAGAATAACATGATAGAAAAAAATAAAGATAATTAAAAATATATATATTAACTCATGTTAACTTTTTAAAATTGTGAACTAAGTCATTAGACTCAAATTACTCTATTTAGAAAAACCATGAAACTCAATTTTCAATCAATTAAAATTTGAATGATAAAATTGAAAAAAAAATCTTAACTATATAAAAGGATTCAAAACAAAATAAAATAGCAATTAAAAGAATGAGGATCAAAATTGAAACACAAAATAAATTTTATATTTGATTGAAGGGTGAAATAGAAAATAAAAAATCAATTTAGCAAAAGGAAAAAAATAAAAAGAATGAGGACCAGATTGGTAAAAATAATACAACATAAATTTGGATTTAAGGATGAAATTAAAAAAATAAACTTTTATAGAAGAGCAAAAAAAAAATTAGAAATCAAAACAATGAGGATAAAATTAAAAAAAAATAATATTATAAACTTTGATTGAAAGATGAAATTGAAACTAATAAAACTTTTTCAAAAGATTAAAAAAAATCAGAAATTAAAAAAATAAGAGTTGAAGTTTAAATATCAACAACAAAAAGGACCCAACTATAATTTTCAAGGGAAGAAAAAGAAAAGAAAAGAAAAGGAGGCACACTAACAACAAACTACCTCATCACCATTTACACATGCCACACCAATAGAAAAAAGATGTTGCGACGCTTTCAACGACATGGTAGAAAGGCATTATTAATCATCAGGAGATGCCACACATGTTGTCCAAAGTGCATGGGCATCTCCCACACCCCGAGGAGTGCCCTACACACACCTATACCTTTTTGATATTTTTTATATTTAATCAAATATCAAATTGCTCTTAAGCTGATATGGTAATAACAAAAAAAACCATTGTGAAAAGATTAAAAAGTCCCTTTAACACCATTTTTAATATATTTTTTAAGGGTATTTTGATCTATTTTTTGTCGATTTATTTTTTGTATACTTAGTCAAATACCAAATTACCCTCATTTGATATAGTAATAACAAAAAAAACATTGTGAAAATATCAAATTGCCCCTTGGTGCTAGTTTGAATGTTATTGTTTTTAAGAGCATTTTGGTCGTTTTATTGTATTTTTAAACCACAAAAAAACTTATTTGCCCCTAATCAATTTAGTAGGTGACTAATTCGCCTTGTGAAAAGACCTTACTGCCCCCAATAACTGGTTTTAAGATTTTTGGTGTGAAGAAAAAAAAGCATTATTACATTATTTTAGTGAACAATATAAACAAATCTAATTGAACAATGATTTTTAAAAACAGATTTAGCTTTTGTTAATTCTTAAGTTGAGTTTGTTATAGATAAAGAATTTTTTTTATTTTAATAAAAAATAATGTATTTATTTTGAGGGCTAATTAGAGTTTTAATGCTCATATTGTAGTTCCAGACTAGATTATTAGTTTGCAGTACACTGCAGGTTATATATATTTTTATTAACGTAAACAAAATGTTCAAACATTACTAATATTTTTCTAGTAGAAAAAAATTTAAATTGTCTGAGGGTTGATCTGATGTGACCTAGCCGGCTTGGCGAATTTAAGGCAACTCAAACAACTGGTAAAAACATAGTTTGATTAAAAAATATTCAAGGCGACACATTTTCTTCTCAATATTAAGATGACAACATATTGGATCGACTTGAGTTAATATATCAAATCTGCGACCTAAGTCATGAGACCATGATAACCCCATAGAAAACATATCAAAAATAATTTGGAGCCCAATTCTCAAACAACCCAAAATTAAAGGATGAAATTGAAAAACAATCATTAAAAAAAAAAAGAAAAAGACCTAAGTCAAGTCAGTTAACCTATTAAACTCACGATCCAAGTTATAAGACCTGGATAACCTTATAAAAAAATCAAAACAAATTATAAAGTCCAATCCCCAAAATACCCAATGTTAAAAAGGATGAAATTTTAAAAAAAACACAATAAAATAACCCAAGTTAACCTATAAAACTCATGACTTGGGTGATGAAATCGAGATAACCTCATACAAAGCAAACTAAAATAAGTCATGAAGCTCAAATTTCTTAATTTTGAATGATGAAATTGAAAGAAAAAATGTCAATTAAAAAAAAACATGAGTCAATGGATTAAACTGCTAATTTCGTGACCCAAATCATAAGACTAGAATAATCATATAAAATAAATTATGAAATTTATTTTTTAATAAATAAGATATTGAATGATTAAATTTAATAAAAAAAATATAGAATAATAAAATAGTATTGTATGAGATAATGCATATGAAAAACACCACCTGCATTTTAATTACTATATAAAGAGCACGTCACCGCTAAGACAACTCCTTAAATTATCTTTAATAATTTTTAATATTTATGAAATATAATCATATGCAGAGAGGGTTTAAAGAGGGGAAAGAAAGGAAAGAAAGAAATGCACATTTTATTAGTTTTTTCATGGTTTCCAACCCTGTCACACGCCTACCAATAAAATCCTAAGTAAATTAATAAAACTAACCAATTAGTCCTCATAGTTTCAAAAATTATATATTCCATCCCCATATTCTTAAGTCTTCTAATAATTTAGTCCATATGTCAATTCCTTGTTCTTTATCAATTATATTTATTTATTTTTTGAAAAATAGAACCGAGAAAAAATAAGTAGTTCAGGCATGGAAATCTGATTGGAAAAAAAAAACA
>Ga0307509_10008745_pt1 | contig 12810 bp, 13 predicted proteins | sample 10_EM_MG_FD_202245 | JGI IMG/M metagenome (GOLD analysis project Ga0307509, IMG submission 202245) | Populus trichocarpa ectomycorrhiza microbial communities from riparian zone in the Pacific Northwest, United States - 10_EM | ecosystem: Host-associated > Plants > Roots > Unclassified | place...
TCCTCCTGCTCGATGGCAGCGTGATTTGCCATTACACGCTGAATTCCAACGAACTTTTAAGGCTGATGGGGCGGCGCCCGGCTATACTGCCGCGCTAATTTTTTGCCGGGCGTCCCGGCAGGCCGACCTCGAGTAGACACGCCTTTGATGCAGCGGATCCGCAACTTTTCCATCATCGCCCACGTCGATCACGGCAAATCCACGCTGGCCGACCGCTTCATCCAGATCTGCGGCGGCCTCGAAGACCGCGAGATGCAGGAGCAGGTCCTCGACTCGCTCGAACTCGAACGCGAGCGCGGCATCACCATCAAGGCCCAGTCGGTCACCCTCTACTACACGTCGAAGCGCGACGGCGAGCGGTACCAGCTCAACCTCATCGACACGCCCGGACACGTCGACTTCTCGTACGAAGTCTCGCGCTCTCTGGCCGCCTGCGATGGCGCGCTGCTGGTCGTCGACGCTACGCAAGGCGTCGAGGCCCAGAGCGTCGCGAATTGCTACACCGCCACCGAGCTCGGACTCGAGGTCGTGCCGGTCATCAACAAGATCGACCTGCCTTCAGCTGACCCGCCACGCGTCATCAAGGAAATCGAAGAGATCATCGGCATCTCGGCCGAGGGCGCGCTCAAGGTGTCCGGCAAGACGGGCGAGGGCGTCGAGGAACTGATCGAGCAGCTCATCGAGCGCATCCCGCAGCCGAAAGGCGATCCGGACGCGCCCCTGCAGGCACTGATCGTCGACTCCTGGTTCGACAACTACGTCGGCGTCGTCACGCTGGTGCGCATCGTGACCGGCACCATGAAGGTCGGCGAAAAGGTCCGCGTGATGTCGACCGGCCGCAGTCACCAGGTCGACAAGCTCGGCCGCTTCACGCCGAAGTCCGTCCTGACCCGCGAACTCGGCCCCGGCGACGTGGGCTTCATGATCGCCGGCATCAAGGAAATCGATGGCGCGCCGGTTGGCGACACGATCACGCTCGAGCACAAGCAGGCGGCCGAGCCGCTGCCCGGTTTCAAGAAGGTCCAGCCGCGCGTGTTCGCCGGCATGTTCCCCATCGTCGCCGATGACTACGACAAGTTCCGCGACGCGCTGAGCAAGCTGCGCCTGAACGACTCCGCGCTCAACTACGAGCCCGAGGTGTCGACCGCACTGGGCTTCGGCTTTCGCGTGGGCTTCCTCGGCCTGCTGCACATGGACATCGTGCAGGAGCGTCTCGAGCGCGAGTACCAGATCGAACTGATCACCTCCGCGCCGACCGTGATCTACGAAGTCAAGACCACCGACGGCCTGGTCAAGTTCGTCGACAACCCGACCAAACTACCGCCCGTCGACCAGATCGACGAGCTGCGCGAACCCATGATCATCGCCAACATCCTGGTGCCGCCCGATCACGTCGGCGGCGTCCTGCAGTTGTGCAACGAAAAGCGCGGCCGCCAGAAAAAGATGCTGTTCGTCGGCAACCAGGTGTCGCTGCAGTACGAGATGCCGCTCGCGGAAGTGGTGCTCGACTTCTTCGATCGCCTGAAGTCGACGAGCCGCGGCTACGCTTCCTTCGACTACGACTTCAGCCATTTCGAAGTCGCGCCCCTGGTCAAACTCGACATCCTCATCAACGGCGACAAGGTCGATGCGTTGGCGCTCATCGTGCACAAGGATTCGGCGTACGACCGCGGTCGCCAGCTGGTCGACAAGATGCAGGAGCTGATCCCGCGCCAGATGTTCGAGGTGGCCGTGCAGGCCGCCATTGGCAGCCATATCATCGCTCGCGCCACCGTGAAGGCGCTGCGCAAGAACGTGCTGGCCAAGTGCTACGGCGGCGATATTTCGCGCAAGAAGAAATTGCTCGAGAAGCAGAAAGAGGGCAAGAAACGCATGAAGCAGGTGGGCCAGGTCGAGATTCCCCAGGAAGCGTTCCTCGCCGTGCTCAAGGTCGGCAAGAAATGAACAGTCCCATGTTCCAGATGATCGTCCAGCTATTGAGCTGGATCGCCTTGCCGGTGCTCCTCATCTGGGCCTACGACAAGTGGGTCGCCGGTCCGAAGCGCCCGAAAGACGGCACCGGCGAGCCACTGCCGGGCCCGGGATACGCGCGCGTAGCCGACTGGCTGCTCATCCCCTGCATCGTCGCGGTGGTGCTGCGCATCGGAGTCGCGCCGGTATTCGACTGGTTGAAGCAGGTCGCCGAGCCGCTGAGCTGGCTCGCCCCGCCGATCGGGCTGTGGCTGCTCATCGACAGCTGGCTGTTCGCGCCGCGTCGCAAGGTCGTGGGCGGGGTCGACGTTCAGGATCCGCCGCTGCTGCGCGTGGCGTATTTCATCCTGCCGCTGCTGGTCGTCGCCGTGATCGTGCGCATGATCAGCGCGGAATCGCTCGACTTCAGCCTGGTGTTGCTGATGTTGTCCGTTGCCACCGGTCTCGTGTGGGCCGCGGATCAGAAGTTCTTCCGCAAGAAGCGCGAAGCCGCGCTCGCGAAGATCGTGCCCAAGGACACGGCGCTCCCCGAGCCGGGAACCGTCGACTACGCGCGCAGCTTCTTCCCCGTGGCGTTCATCGTCCTGATCGTCCGCGCCTTCATTTTCGAGCCTTTCCGGATCCCGTCGGATTCGATGATGCCGACCCTGCTGGACGGCGACTTCATCGTGGTGAGCAAGTTTTCGTACGGCCTGCGTTGGCCGGTGCTCAACCAGAAGTTTCTCCAGACGGGAATGCCGCAGCGTGGCGACGTGGTCGTGTTTCGCTATCCGCCGAATCCCAGCGTCAACTACATCAAGCGGCTCGTGGGACTGCCCGGCGATCGCGTCGAAGTCCATGACGATCACCTCATCATTAACGGTGAGTCGATCCCGGTGCACAGCGACGGCCGGTTCAACGACGGCTGCTACGCGAACTTCAACCTCGAAACCGAGCAGCTCGGCGAACACTCCCACAAGATCATGCATTGCCGCGCGACGCGGCCCTACGTGATGGCCTACGAGCTGGGCGATGCGTCGCAGTCGCCGCTGGCCTGCGATCGCCGGGAACTGGCCGAACATCGCGGCGGATACGTCTGCCTCGAGACGCCGCCCGAGGCCGGAGACGACTCCGGCAACAAGGTCATCGAGGTGGTCCCGGCGGGCAAGTACCTCATGATCGGCGACAATCGCGACAACAGTGAGGACGGCCGCATCTGGGGTTTCGTCCCCGACGAGAATCTGGTCGGCAAGGCGACCCGAATCTGGTTCAATTTCGACTCGCAACGTCCGTGGCCGAAAACGGTCAACGTGCGTCGAATCGGCACGAAGATCGAGTGATCGGCTTTCGGGAGGAACATATGCGCAAACAACGTGGCGTGACGGCGATCGGTTGGGTATTCCTGCTCATTCCCATGGCTCTGACCCTGTACGCGGGCATCCGCGTGGGCCCGGTGTATCTCAACTACTGGCGCATCGTCGACGCCATGAAGAAGACAGCGGTCGAGATGAAGAGCGACGAGACAGTCAGCGCGATGGCCATCCGCAACTCGCTGGCGAAGCGCTTCGACATCGGCTACGTCGACAAGATCGACGTCAAGGACATCGAGGTCAAGAAGGGCGAGGACGGCTGGCAGATGACCGCGGGTTACGATGGGGTCGCGCCGCTGTTCGCCAACATCACGATCGTCATCGCGTTCGACAAGACGGTGGTCGTCAAGTAGATGAAGCGGCGCGCATGGCCATGATGGGCTCCAGCCAGGCGGACAAGCTTGCCGCCCGGCTGGGCTACGCGCCGCGTGACCGGGACCTGTTCGTCATCGCGCTCACGCACCGCAGCGCCGACGGCCCCAACAACGAACGCCTCGAATTCCTCGGCGACTCGGTCCTCAACCTGCTGATGTCGGAACGGCTGTACCGCGAATTTCCCGCCGCGAGCGAAGGCGACCTGTCACGGCTGCGCGCGCGCCTGGTGAGCGAGGAGCCGCTCGCGGAGGTGGCGACCGAGATGCAGCTCGGCGAGCTTCTGTTCCTCGGTTCGGGTGAACTCAAGACCGGCGGGTTCCGCAGGCAGTCGATCCTCGCCGACGCCTTCGAGGCACTGTGCGGTGCGCTGTTTCTCGACGGCGGACTCGATACGGTGCGCGAGCGCCTCATCTCGAAGTTCGAGTCCCGCATTGCCGGATTGCCGGAGCCCGCGACTCTCAAGGACGCGAAAACCAAATTGCAGGAGCACCTGCAGGCCAACGGACACTCTCTGCCGCTGTACACCGTGAAACGCACCAGCGGCGAGCCGCACGCGCAGATCTTCCTGGTGTCGTGTGCCGTTCCTCACGCGTCGATCGAAACCGAAGGCGAGGGCCCGAGCCGGCGCCGCGCCGAGCAGGTGGCCGCGCAGGCTGCGCTCACCGCATTGGAGTTGAATGACTGACAAACCACCATTTCGCGCCGGGTTTGCCGCGCTGGTCGGCCGGCCGAACGTCGGCAAGTCGACGCTGCTGAACTCGCTCATCGGCGAGAAGCTGTCGATCGTCACGTCGCGGCCGCAGACGACGCGTCATCGCATCCTCGGCATGCTGAACCGGCCGAACGTGCAGGTGGCGTTCGTCGATACACCCGGCCTGCATCTCGGCGAGCGGCGCGCCCTCAACCGCGCGATGAACCGCACCGCCGCGGCGGCGTTGGCCGATGCCGACCTGGTCGTATTCGTCGTTGAGGCGCTGCGCTTCGGTGAAGAAGACGAGGCCGTGCTGGCGCGCATCCGTGATTCCGGGCGCGATGCGATCCTGGTGATCAACAAGGTCGACAAGGTCAAGCAGAAGGAAAAGCTGTTGCCGTTCGTCGCAGAGATCGCCGGCAAGCACGCCTTCCTCGACGTGGTACCCGTGTCGGCGGAGAAGGGCGTGAACCTCGATCGCCTCATCGACGTGATCGCCGGCCGACTGCCGGAATCACCCGAACTGTTTCCGCCCGAACAGCGTACCGATCGCGGCATCGAATTCCAGATCGCGGAGACGATCCGCGAGAAGCTGACGATGGAGCTCGTCGAGGAACTGCCGTACGGCATCGCCGTCGAGATCGAAAAGCAGAGCGAGGAAGACGGCCAGCTGGTGATCCACGCGGTCATCTGGGTGGACCGCGAAGGGCAGAAGCCCATCGTGATCGGCGCGAAGGGCTCGCGTCTCAAGCGCATCGGGCAGAAGGCCCGCGAGGAGCTCAACGCCAGGCTGGGTAAACGCCTGCACCTGAACCTGTGGGTGAAGGTGCGCGAGGACTGGGCCGACGATGCACGTGCCCTGCAGCAGCTCGGGATGGAATAGATAGGGTCCGCCCATGCTGCCCCGCGAACGCATCACGCTCGAGCCGGCCTTCGTACTGCATCATCGCGAGTACCGCGATACCAGTCGCATTCTCGACGTGTTCAGCGCGCGGCACGGCCGTCTGACGCTGTTCGCGCGCGGTGCCCGCGGTCCGAAATCCAAACTCGCCTCGTTGCTCATGCCATTCCGGCCGCTGCTGGTGTCGTGGACCGGGCGGGGCGACGCTGCGCAGCTCAGCGGCGCGGAGCCCGATGGCGAAGCACAGGTGTTGCCCGCGCGCCAGGTGCTGTCCGGCTTCTATCTCAACGAACTCATCATCAACCTCACCACGCGCCATGACCCGCAAGTGCAGCTGTTCGACGACTACGGCCGCACGTTGCGCCGGCTGTGTGCCGAGGTGCAGCCCGGGCCGGCGCTGCGGGTGTTCGAAAAGAGACTGCTGGAGAGTATCGGCTACGGACTCGAGCTCGATGTCGAGCCGTCGTCCCACTATCTTTTTCGTCCGTCGCAGGGCCTCGCCGAGGTGCGGGAAGATGCGCCGGGCGCGTACGCCGGCCGTTGCCTGCTGGCGCTGCGCGAGGAGTCGCTCGATGACGCGCAGGCGCTGGACGTCGCGCGCCGGTTGCTGCGCCAGGCGCTGGATCACTGTCTCGAAGGCCGCGAGCTGCGGACGCGCACCGTCGCGCGTTCGATGACGCGGCGAGGAAACGCTTCATGAGTCTTGCCGGCCGCATCGAATTGGGCATCAACATCGACCACGTCGCGACCGTGCGGCAGGCGCGGCGCGCGCCGTATCCCGATCCCGTCCACGCGGCGCTGCTCGCGGAACAAGCCGGCGCCGACAACATCACGCTGCACCTGCGCGAGGATCGCCGGCACATCCAGGATCGCGACGTGCACAGCCTGCGGCCGCTGTTGCAGACGCGCATGAATCTCGAAATGGGACTCACCAACGAGATGGTGGGCATCGCGCTCGGTGTGCGGCCGCAGGACTGCTGCCTCGTTCCGGAGAAGCGTGAAGAGATCACGACCGAGGGCGGGCTCGACGTGGCTGCCGACGTGGAACGCGTTGCCGCCGGCGTGAAGAAGCTGTCGGCCGCGGGCATTCGCGTTGCGCTGTTCATCGCGCCGGACCTGGCGCAGATCGAGGCGGCAAAGCGCAGCGGTGCGCCGGTGATCGAGCTGCACACCGGTACCTACGCCGATGCGAGTGGATCCGCGCAGGCGCGCGAACTCGAGCGGCTCTCCACGGCCGCGAAGCGCGCGGCGAATCTCGGTCTCGAGGTGCACGCCGGGCATGGGCTCACCTACAACAATGTGCAGCCGGTGGCGGCGATCTCCGAGATAGTCGAGCTCAACATCGGGCACTGCATCATCGCGCGGGCGATTTTCTCCGGCCTGGCCAGCGCCGTCAGCGACATGAAGAAGCTGATGCTCGAGGCGCGGCGATGATCTTCGGCATCGGCGTCGACGTCCTCGAAGCCGCGCGGGTCAAGAAACTCTACGAGCGCTACGGCGATCATTTCGTGGAGCGGCTGCTGATGCCCGCCGAGCGGGCGCAGCTCGGCAAAACGAAGCGCACCGAGCGCTTTCTCGCGATGCGTTTTGCCGCGAAAGAGGCCATCGTGAAGGCGCTGGGCACGGGCTTCGCGCACGGCATCTGGATTCGCGACGTCGGCATCGTGCAGAACGCCTGGGGCCGGCCCGAGGTGGTGTATTCGCCGCGCGGTGAGAAGGTGCGGCGCAAGCTCGGCGTCGGCGGTGGTCACGTGACGTTGACCGACGAGGCCGGGCTCATCGTCGCCGTGGCAGTGCTCGAGACCGCCGCGAAGAAGGCCGCGCGGCCGAAGTCGCGCGGGGCGCAGCGCTCGAAGGCGAAGCCCAGAAAGAAGAAGGAACGCCGATGAACACGCTGGTGTTCGACATCGAAACCGTGCCGGACGTGGAGTTCGGTCGGCGACTGTTCGGCCTCGGCGACCTGTCGGACGAAGAAGTCGGCAAGGCGATGCAGGCGCGGGCACGCCAGGAATCGGGCAGCGATTTCTTGCCGCACGACCAGCACCGCATCGTCGCCATCTCGTGTGCGTTTCGTTCGCGCGATGGCTTCCGCGTGTGGAGCCTGGGAGACGAGAGCGCGCCGGAGCGCGAGCTGGTGCTGCGTTTCTTCGACGGCATCGAAAAGTTCTCGCCCGATCTGGTGAGCTGGAACGGCGGCGGCTTCGACCTGCCGGTGCTGCACTACCGCGCGCTGCGCCACACGGTGGCCGCGCCGCGCTACTGGGAAACCGGCGATGAAGATACGGCGTTCCGCTACAACAACTATCTCGGCCGGTTCCACTGGCGGCACATCGACGTGATGGACGTTCTCTCGGGCTACCAGGCCCGCGCGCGTGCCTCGCTCTCCGATGCCGCGGTGCTGCTGGGCTATCCCGGCAAGCTCGGCTTCGACGGCTCCCAGGTGTGGGACGCGTATCTCGGCGGCGAACTCACGCGCATCCGCCACTACTGCGAGACCGACGTGATCAACACCTGGCTGGTCTACCTGCGCTTTCAGCACATGCGCGGCAGGCTCACGGATGCGAGCCTCGCGGATGAACTGGCACGGACGCGCGCCTGGCTGACCGAGCAGCATCTGCCGCACTTCGATGAATTCCTCGCGGCGTGGCCGGCGGAGGCGCCGACGTGAGTCGGGCGGCACGCGCAGCCGCGCATTCGAAAGAAGGGGCAGCGATCGAAACCGGTGTCGTGGCGGATCTCACCCACGAGGCCGAGGGTGTCGTGCGCGCCGGCGATCTCTCACCGGATGGGCCTGGCGGGAAGACCGTCTTCGTCGCGGGTGCGTTGCCCGGCGAGCGCATCACCTTCCGGCGTCGCAGCTTTCACAAGAGCCACGACGAGGCCGAGCTCATCGAAGTGATCGAGCCGTCGCCCGATCGCGTGGCGCCGCGCTGCGCGCACTTCGGGGTGTGCGGCGGCTGCGCCTTGCAGCACCTTGCGCCGGATGCGCAGCTCGCGGCCAAGCAGAAAGAACTCGCGACCAACCTCGAGCGCATCGGAGACGTCAGCCCGGAGAAATGGCTGCCGCCGCTGCTCGGGCCGCATTGGGGTTATCGACGGCGCGCGCGTCTCTCGTCGCGCTACGTCACGAAGAAGGGTCGCAGCCTCGTGGGGTTTCGCGAAAAGCAGGGCAAGTACGTCGCCGATGTCTCGCGCTGCGAGGTGCTCGCCGAACCGGTGGGCGCGCTGGTTGGTACGCTCGCCGAACTGCTGACCTCGATGGAGCGGCGCGCGAGCATTCCGCAGGTCGAGGTGGCGCTGTCGGACGGTGAACGTGCGCTCGTGTTCCGGGTACTGGACCCGCTCGGCGAGAGCGATCTCGACCGCCTGCGCGAGTTCGAGAGCGCGCAGGGACTGCGCATCCTGTTGCAGCCGGGTGGTCTCCATACGATCGCGCCGCTGACGCCGGGCCCGCTCGACCTGCATTACCGCCTCGACGCCTTCGACCTGAAACTCGATTTCGGCCCCACCGACTTCGTGCAGGTGAATGCCGCCATCAACCAGTCCATGGTGGCGCGCGCCATCGAACTACTGGAGCTCGGGCCCGCCGACCGGGTGCTGGACCTGTACTGCGGGCTGGGCAATTTCACCCTGCCGATGGCCCGCCATGCGGCCCAGGTCACGGGTATCGAGGGCGAGGCGGGTCTCATCGAGCGGGCCCGCGCCAACGCCCGTTCCAATGGCATCGCCAATGCCGAATTTCACGTCGGAGACCTGTCCCAGCCCCCCGACCGGACCCTGTCCTGGATGCGAAAAGGGTACGACGCGGTGCTGTTAGACCCGCCGCGCGTCGGTGCCCGCGAGGTTTTGAGCGCCGTGGCACATTTGGCCCCGCGCCGGGTGGTGTATATCTCCTGCCATACGGGCTCTTTGGCGCGCGATCTCGGGGTCCTGACCCACGAGTTGGGCTTCCGCTTACGCGCCGCCGGGGTCCTTGATATGTTTCCGCACACCACACACGTGGAGTCCGTGGCCGTCCTCGATCGAGGGTAGGCCTGGAGGGGGCTCCGGAAAGACAGGTACGGCAGTGACGCTCGGTCCACTGATGGTCGATGTCGCAGGCTTCGAGCTCACGCCCGAGGACCGCGATGTGCTGCGCCATCCACTCGTGGGCAGCGTCATCCTGTTCACCCGCAACTACCGCGACAGCGCCCAGCTGAGCAGGCTCGTGGCCGACATCCACGCAGTGCGCTCGCCGGCGCTCATCGTCGCCGTCGACCAGGAGGGCGGGCGCGTCCAGCGATTCCGTCCCGAGTTCTCGCTGCTGCCGCCGCCGCGCCGCATTGGCCACGAATACGATCTCGATCCCAGGCATGGCCTGACCCTCGCACGATCGATGGGCTGGCTCATGGCCGCCGAGTTGCGCGCACACGGTATCGATCTGTCATTCGCGCCCTGCGTCGATCTCGACTACGGCGTGAGCGAGGTGATCGGCGACCGCGCATTCCATGCGAAACCGGAAGCCGTCGCGCAGCTCGCGTTGGCATATGTCCAGGGCATGAAGGACGCCGGCATGGCCGCCACCGCCAAGCATTTCCCCGGCCATGGCGCCGTGGTCGCTGACTCCCACCTGTCGCTGCCGGTAGATAGGCGAGACTGGAGCGAGCTTTCCGACGATATCCTCCCTTACCGCAGGCTCATCGCCAACGGCCTGCCGGGCGTGATGGTGGCGCACGTGCTGTTTCCCGCGATCGCGCCGGAGCCGGCGAGCCTGTCGCGCCGCTGGATCCAGAACGCGCTGCGCGAGGAGCTGCGCTTCGAAGGCGCGATCTTCACCGACGACCTGTCGATGGGCGGGGCCAAGGAATTCGGTGACGTCGTGGCGCGCGCGCGGGCAGCGCTCGCGGCCGGCTGCGATGTGCTGCCGGTATGCAACGATCGCGCTTCGGTCGCCAAACTACTCGACGAGCTCGATTTCGAGATCCAGCCGAGCTCACACCTGCGGCTGGTGCGGATGCGCGGCAAGGCCGCGCCCGAGAAGGGTGAACTGCTCGCCGGCGAACCCTGGCGTGCCAGCCAGGAACTGCTGGCGCGGTCGAAGGCTCCGCCGCCGCTCAGTCTCACGGCGGGCAACGCATGAACGGCCCTTCAATAAATGGATTCGTGGGTGATTTCCTGCGCGGGGCGCTCGACGTTTCACCCGACGGCGTGCTGATCTGCGGCGCCGATGGCGATCGCAATGTCGTCTACGTGAATGCCGCGTTCTGCCGCCTCACGGGTTACGAGCCGCACGAGCTGCTCGGCAAGAACCCGAAGTTCCTGCAGGGTGAAGACAAGGACCAGCCAGAGCTCGATGCGCTGCGTGAGTCGCTGCGCCACGCCGAGCCGGCACGCGCGCTCCTGCGCAACTCCCGCAAGGACGGTACTGTCTTCGTCAACGACATGCAGATATATCCGCTCAAGGACGGCGCGGGCAAGGTCACGCACTTCATCGGGTATCACCGGGAAGGCGGCTCGCGCAGCAAGACTGGCGAGAGCGGCATCCGCGGGCTTCCGACCTGGGTGCGCGAGGATCGCCTCACGGGCCTCGCCTCGCGCTACTACTTCGAGGACGTGCTGAAGCGCGACTTCGCGCTGGCCCAGCGCGACAAGACCGAGATCGCGCTGCTGCTGTTCGACATCGATCAGCTCGGCCCCTACAACGAGATCTTCGACCGCGCGGGTGGCGACGCGGTCGTCAAGCGCGTGGCGCGCGCGATCGCGGCTTCGTTCCGGCGCGGCACCGACATCGTCGGCCGCTGGGAAGGCGCGAGCGTGATCGCGCTCATGCACGGCACGCAGGCCGATCACGTGATCCAGCACGCCAGCACCATCGCGCACCGCGTGCGCGAGCAGCAGATCCATCACCCGCGCTCGCAGCAGAAGTACGTCACCGTGAGCGGCGGCGTCGCCATCCATACGGCGCGCACGGAAGACAACGCGGATAAATTCCTGCATGCCGTGGAGCACGCCGTCGCGCGCGCGAAGGAGCAGGGCCGCAACCGGGTCATCGTGGCGGAAGAATCCGACTTCCGTTGACGAAGGTCGTGCTGCGCGCGCCCAGGTCCTATCTCCCGCCGCCCGCCTTGTTGCGCGTCACCAGCGCGACCACGCCGAATGCCGGGTGGTCGAAATACGTCGGCTTGAACGGGATCACACGCCGCGACTCCGCCATGTTGAAGACCGTGCCCGGATCCGCGCCGAGGCCGGCCGGCGGGTTGGAGGACTGGTAGCCCAGCGCCATGCCGAGATGCAGGTAGGTGCCGCTCTCGAGGTAGATGGTGCCCGTCAGTCCTGGCACGCTGCCCGCGAGCTTGGCGACGGTGAACCCCGCGCGCGAACCCCACGAACTCGCCGTCTGCTGCCAGGCGAAATGCGCGATGGGCTGATAGTTAGAGGAGTTCTGCAGTTTCGCCGCGACGTCGTTGAGCTGGAACTGTGCGGCGGGAATGGTCTGGATGAAGCGGCCCGTGAACGCCGAGTCGGGCTTGTCGGGCCCGCGTGGGACCGGCTTGGCGCTCCAGTCTTCCACTCCGCCGCCGCCGCTCATATTGCGGAAGACGACGACCTCGACGGTGTAGACGTTCTGGTTCGGCGTCTCCTGCGCCCACGCGGCACCGGGCGAAGCCACGCCCCCGACGTATGCGAGCAGGGCGACGAGGAAAGTGCGCAAGCGTCCGGGGTGCGTCATGGGGCGAAAGTATAGCGGGTCAGCGGCGCTTGCCCGGCGCGGGCGCAGGGGTGGCTGCCGGCGGCGGTGTCTTGAGGCCGGCGAGGAATTTCTCGGCGAATTCGAAGCGTTCGCCGTCGGTCTCGTTTTCGACGGTTATCCGCAGTTTCAAGGCGCCTTCGAGCCGGTAATCACGGTCGGGGTGTTGCACCAGTCGTATGACCGACCGCGGATCCACCTGGTTCTTCTCCTCGAACAATGCATAGCCGCCTTGCGGCCCGAGATCGAGTCGGCGGATTCCTAGCGCGCGTGCCTGCAGTTTGAGGCGCGCGACGCGCAACAGATTCGTGGCGGGCGGCGGCAGGGGGCCGAATCGGTCGACGATCTCCCCGGTCAGATCGTCGATGGCGGAATTGTCGGGCGCAGCCGCGAGACGCTTGTACATCGCCAGGCGCACCGGCACGTCCGCCACGTAGCTCTCGGGCAGCAGCGACGGCAGCCGCAGCTCGACCTCGGCGGTGGCGGCCAGCGGGCGATCGAGCTCGGGCTCGCGGCCTTCCTTGAGCGCCTTCACGGCCTGTTCGAGCATGTCGAGATACATCGTGAGGCCGACCTCGGTGAGTTCACCGCTCTGCGACTCGCCTAACAACTCGCCGGCGCCGCGGATCTCGAGGTCGTGCGTCGCGAGCACGAAGCCCGCGCCGAGATCCTCCAGCGACTCGATCGCCTCGAGCCGCTTCACGGCGTCGAGCGACAGCGCCTTGCGCGGCGGCGTCAGCAGGTAGGCGTACGCGCGGTGATGCGAACGCCCGACACGGCCGCGCAACTGGTGCAA
>Ga0307509_10008746_pt1 | contig 12809 bp, 10 predicted proteins | sample 10_EM_MG_FD_202245 | JGI IMG/M metagenome (GOLD analysis project Ga0307509, IMG submission 202245) | Populus trichocarpa ectomycorrhiza microbial communities from riparian zone in the Pacific Northwest, United States - 10_EM | ecosystem: Host-associated > Plants > Roots > Unclassified | place...
TCTATACTCGTAATGTCCTGACGTTTGTGAACACAACTGCTATTGCATACACCCAAAATTCAGCTTTTTTGCCCGGATCTTGGCATCATGCAATAGTGGTCCTGTTCACAAACGTCAGGACATTACGAGTAGTCTCTCATGGGGCTGCAGCAGATATCAGCCGGTGACGAAAAGGGATGGAGCGGGTACGGTATATTTTTTTATCCCACTCGCCTACTGGCGCTCCGGCGCAAAATAAGTCATCGTATACTCGGTAAGCGACAACCAGAACTGTAACTTACCCCTCACCAAAAATACCCGCCAATTCTATAGCAGAAATCATGCCACTAGCGACACTAGCGACACGAGAGATCACAAGAAGGAATGGGAGGAGGGGAAGATAGGACAACCAGGGTCACTGGAGTAGAGATTCAGAGGCATGGAGCTATTGCGAACGGTGGTACTGTATTCCACCTATACTCGAGTAGTGAGCGAGCGCCCGGCATAATGAGCAACCATGCCGATACTAGCCACTATTTAAAACAGGACTGAAGTTGAGCCAATCACATTGCATAAACCTGCAGAGGGCTCGGATTGGGGCACTCGCTTGGAATATTTTAGATATTGTTGTGTGGCTGAGGGGATGTTTGGCCGGGGGAGCGCAGCGCGAGCCCCCCACTGGGAAGCGTTCCATAATTTATTTTCGGCAGGAGTACTTCGAAGAATTTGATTTTTCTTTGCCAAGTACCCCTGGATCGGACGGAGTGCTAGCTTTTGCTGGTCAACAGTATTAATCACCAGGCGAATTCCTCCTTTCCCACCCTCCTCCCACATTCTGATCATTCTGTGCTCGTCAAAACTGATACAATATGACTGACTAGGGTTCCGAGTGGTCCACAATTTTCTACCCCCCACAAGGGACGAATCATAGAACGGAATCTGGTATGGGCCAGGCAGCCTTCCTGAAAGACGCCTATGAGCAAAAAATATTCGATCGGAAGAGAGTAAGCAGGTCGCGTGAAGTAGCACACTGTTGAGTTAATTGGCGTTCTGCAGCGATGTAGTATTAATAGACCGTAGCACAATATCACTCTCACATGAGCCGGATATCCGTTATAAGTACCCATTAGAGCTATGGAAATAAAAATAATTGGGAGAATAAAAAATGCGACATCGAATGGTAACTGGATGGATAGGGCGAAACTTATTCACTTCTTCTCGAATGAATTAACGGTAAGGAAAGGAATATATGAAGAAAAAAAACATAACCAAGTCATCCTGATCCTATAGTGATTCACCATAGATGTCCGCTTTCTTCCCCGTATGTCCTGCATCCTGATGGAAACAAAAGAAAATAAACATTCTGTGTAATTCTCCAACAAAAGAAATGCATCGCAAAGACTCCCCTTCTCCTGCATCTTTAATTCAATGCCGGACTCTTGTCTTGACTTGATCTTCATAGTCTTCGTGCTTCCCTTTGACTGCCCACACTCCTCCTACTCACCCACCAACGGAAACCCCCCTCCGAAGCTTTTGAACTTCTATGAAACGAAAGAAACAATATCCTGGTTCTCGACCAAAAACTCACCTCTGTGTTCTAGAAGCCATTGCGAGAGTGAAGAACCTCTTGGCTAGGGCTAGGGTTAGTGAGACGCTTTGATTGGCCCTAAAGTTAGCCTCGCTTGGAAAACCTGCTTGAATCGGTGATTTGGTAATGTTGGGTCGCCCGGCGCACTTTACAAGCTAATTGTAGCGAATATTGGGAAATTGAGAGTTGGCAGAATAATTCTTGAGCGATTCTTTGTGGTATCATACTAGAAATGTATGACTCCGAGCTCAGATGAAGGCTGGCAAGTGTTGAAAAAGTCACTCATGGGAATTGGTCCACAAGCAATACCGATGACTTTACGGATCCGGCTAGAACAGTACTGTACAGCAAACAAGCAGTCGTGACGGCGGTCAGGTGTCAACTGTACCGTACATGGTGAGTTCACACGAGCGTACTCTGATAACTCATTTCCCAAAGAGTGGGTTCCCTCAATGGGCCTCGAGGGCGGGTGCCAGGGAACTCAAAAGAGTCGCTGAGAAGGCCAAATGATAAAAGAGCGCTTTGCGATGCAGTGCTGTACCACTGCTGGGCCTTAGCGAGCCTACAGCCAGTCAATGAAAGGTAGGTTTGTAAAAGCTTTCTCCAACCGATGTCTGCGCGCGGGGATGGAAAGAAGGGTAATCAGAGGGGTTGGCGTGGAAATGATTGGTTGAGGACTGCAGGTGACACAACAAGCGAAAATATGAACAAGAGAGAGCCCCGCTTTTCCTCTGTCAAGCGAACAAGGCCCCATCGACACCTTCGACGAACCACTTTACCGTTATATTATCTCCTCATTCATTACCAACCTTGCCCGCAACTATGAACACATTACCGACCGGGGACAGAGTATCAGGGCTTGATGGCCCATGGCAGCATGGGATGTCGAACGCCCTCACCGACCATCGCATGACGAACACGATACATGGTGACTCGAATTCGAACGTCGGGAATGTGTCACTCAACAACAATACCACCATCAACGTGGGAATAGAGGAAGAGTCTTTGAGGATACAAGAATGGCTATCTCCACTACAACCCTCTAAAAGACATCGGGATGTGAAAAATAGTCGCCTTGAGAGTATTGGGGAATGGGTTCTCCGTAGGAGTGACTTCGAGTCATGGTGCAAGAGCCAGGACGGGTCGGTATATCCGACATTACTGTGCTATGGGGGTCAAGGGGTTGGAAAGACCTACATAAGGTACAACAGTATCCTCCAGAAACAATGGACGATGTTGACGAGCGATGAAATCAGTTCCTTAGTAATCGACACCCTTCGGAAGGAAACCCGGGGACGGAATATGGCGGTTGTATTTCTCTATTGCAACTACCAGGCACAGAAGGACCAATCGGCTGTAAATATGATAGGGGGTCTGGTTCGGCAGGCAGCTTCTAGGGAGCCGAGGATTCCCAGTGAAATAAAAAGGGCTTTTGACGAGTCGATGCGGGAAGGTGAGGATGGTCTTGGGTTGCCAGACATGGTGAAATTATTCATCCAGGTAATCGGTTCCATCGAGGTAGTATACCTTTGTGTCGATGCAGTAGACGAGGTGCTTCCACAGCATCGACCAAAGTTCCTTCGCGCATTGCAACAAATTGTTCAAGAAGCACCAAATGTCCGGCTATTTCTTACAGGGAGACCACATATTCGCACGGAACTCGATAAGCTTCTCACCAAGAGAGCCTATTCCATACACATTGTGGCCAACCGAGGGGATATCACTCGATACCTAGACCAGAAGATGGACGATGACGATGGCCAAAATCCAGGCTTAATGACAGAGGATCTGAGAAATGTTATCATGGAAACAATGTTGGAAAAAACTTCAGAAATGTGAGTAGGAGCCCTTAGGTTCCAAAATCAGATCCATCATTGATATTCTGCTCAGGTTTCTGCTCGTCTCCCTAAATATCAAAGCAATCTTGGGCGAGACATCGGTTGCTAGTAGAAAGCAAATGTTGCGGAAGGTGGCGACAACAGGTGTGGGCCTTGATAGTGTGTATGTCCAGACATTGCAGCGGATAAGGGAGCAGAAGGGAGATCGATCACGACTTGGGATGGAGGTATTGATGTGGGTATCTCACGCCGAGCGTCCTTTACGGATTGACGAACTCTGCCACGCTTTGGCGATAGACATGCACTCGACGGATCTCGACCCTGAGAATATCAGACCACAAGATACTCTGCTAGGGTCATGCTTAGGGCTTGCCGTGCTTGACGCAAAGACATCGACCGTGCGACTGATCCACTACACGCTTCAAGAATACCTCTCCCAGTCTCGTATCTTTCCCGATGCCCACAAAACCCTTGGGCAAATCTGCTTAACTTATCTAAATCACAATAGCATCCGAGGCCTCCCGGCCAACAATGTTTCGAACCTTGGGGATATGCCATTTCTAAAATATTCTTCTCTGTATTGGGGAAGTCATGCGCAAGAGGAACTCTCAGATCGCTCGAAATCACTTGCACTAGAGCTATTGAACTGTGGCGGGAATCATATATTTGCTACCCTACTTGTCCAGGAAATAAACAGTGATCATAACTGCTCACTTCCCCATCACCTATGGCCCAGTTTGCACTGCGCATCGTACTTCGGAATTGATGATGTCGTGGCTGATTTGATAGAAAGGGAAGGCTGTGATATCAATCAGAGTGACTGTATGGGTTTTACAGCACTATGGTGGGCTGCTCGGCAAGGCAATGAAGGAGTGGTGAGACGACTGCTGACCTTGAATGAAATCGATCCCGATAGGTCAAGCGACGATGGCCGAACACCGTTATCGAGGGCTGCAAGGGGTGGACATGAGGGGGTGGTGAAACTACTGTTAGCACGAAATGATGTCAATCCCGACAAGCCAAGCAACTACGCCAGAACGCCGCTCTGGGGCGCTTCTCACGGTGGTCATGAGGGGGTGGTGAAACTACTGCTCGCACAGAGCAATGTCAACCCCGATAGGCCAAGCGATGATGGCCGAACACCACTTTCGTGCGCTTCTGACAATGGGCATGAGGAGGTGGTGAAACAACTGCTCGAACAGAACAGTGTCAATCCTGACATGCCGGACGTGGATGGCGAAACTCCACTCTGGAGGGCCTCTTTCCGTGGGCATGAGGGGGTGGTGAAACTACTGCTCGCACAGAATGACGTCGACCCCGACAGGCCAAGCGATGATGGCCGAACACCACTCTCATGCGCTTCTGAAAATGGGCATGAGGAGGTGGTGAAACTACTGCTCGAACAGAACAGTGTCAATCCTGACAAGCCAGACGTGGATGGCGAAACTCCACTCTGGAGGGCTTCTTTCCATGGGCATGAGGGGGTGGTGACACTACTGCTCGCACGGAGCGATGTCAATCCCGACAAACCAAACAACAAGGGCGAAACCCCACTCTTGAGCGCTTCTTACAGTGGGCATGAGGGGGTGGCCAAACTACTGCTCGCACGGAACGACATCAATCCTGACAAGCCAAGCGACAATGGCCGAACACCACTCTGGAACGCTTCTTACAATGGTCATGAAGAGGTGGTGAAACTACTACTCGCACGGAACGATGTCAATCCTAACAAGCCAAGCGACGATGGCCGAACACCACTCTGGAACGCTTCTTACAATGGGCATGACGGGGTGGTGAAACTACTGCTCGCACGGAACGACGTCGGCACTGACAAGCCAAGCAATGATGGCCGCACACCACTCCGATGCGCTTCTTACGGCGGGCACGAGGCTGTGGTGAAACAACTGCTCGCACGCAGCGATGTCAATCCCGACGGGCCAGACAACAATGGGAGAACTCCACTCTGGAGCGCATCTTTCAGTGGGCATGTGGGGGTGGTGAAACTACTGCTCGCACGCAGAGATGTCAATCCCGACGGGCCAGACAACAAAGGGATAACTCCACTCTTGATCGCATCTCACTATGGGTATGAGGGGGTGGTGAAACTATTGCTCGCCCGCAGCGATGTCAATCCCTACAAATCAAGCAATGACGGCCAAACACCTCTCCAATGTGCTTCTCACAATAAGCATGAAGAAGTAGTGAAACTACTGTTGGAGTGATGTTAATCCCAACAAGCCAAGCAACCACAGTAAAAAACCACCCTGGCGCGCTTCTCTCAGTGGGGATGAGGGGTGGTACAACTACTGCTCCCACCGAACGACGTCCATCTCGATGGACCAGACCATCATGGTCGAACACTGCTCTTTATCGCCTACATCTCCCCGCGTGTGGCTAGTGTAACACCCCTCCGGCCTCTAGGGGCCCCATTCTCTCCGGGTTAGACTCAGAGAGTAATTTTCCTGCACTCCCCTTCCACCCACCTATATCCATCTCTTTCGCTATCTAGTTTACATATACATACTCCCCATTAGCGCAGCTCCAGTCCTCTTCGCGAATGTCTTTGCAACCTCCTTTATATGCCTGCTCCCATCCTGATCACACTTTCCCCCTCCTTTACCTTTCTTCTGTTTTCCTAAATTGCAATCCCTGAATATTCCTCGGGCATGTATCTGTCTCAGAGAAACACCTTTATTTTGTCTAATATATGTCTTTAATCTTATCCCGTCCTTTTTACTCATTTTTTCGTGATCGGGCAGTACGTTTGGAACTTTTGGGTCACTGCTTGATATTTTACCGCTTCACAAGAGTTTATTTATCTCTACCCATAAATTATCCCTTTTTGTATGATATCCTACTTTATTTCCTCCTTCTATTTCTCAAATATTTCTCTCGTGATTCCGATCATGTGCATATACATTAGCCTTTCATATGGTATCCTTATGCGGTGAGGGTATAGTGAATAGAAAGCTATTTAACGGCTGAACAAGCGATTTTGTATGGCATATGAAGGATATGCTTAACTTGTTGTGAATCACCGGTACTCACACCAAAGTCACCGGATACGATCCTTCAATAGAAGTGGGTAGAACGATTTTCAAGGGGAGTGACAATAGAACATTTGATAAAGGAAAGGCACGGAGGTGAATGGAAGAAGGAAGAAGAATGGGATTACTGCAAGTGGATATGATACGATCATGGAATAGTAATCATTAAGTCATCATGTGAAAATGATGAGATCATAGTGTCGAAACTATGTGATCATAAGAAGGGAAATCTCGGAAAGGTCTTTCTTGTTTTATGTATTTAAGGTCTCTGTTTCTCCTGCAGTTTAGGTAGAAGTAAGTTGCCGAATAAAAAGTCTGTCTTTGATTTTATTGTCCTCTCTCCACATTGTGCATCGGCACAGTCAAGTACAAGCAACCTCCCATCAAAGTTTTATCAGGTTATGAGCCCGGGGTGCGTATAGCAAGTATCACCCAGCTTCACAAAGAGAAATTGAAGCCCAGAGTCATTTCAAGTTGACTCAGATGTCGGAAGGAGAGGGAAGCAACTCTGGGGAGTCTAGCTCCTCTAGTACCCGTACTCGAGGTTGTACGACCTCACTTACCCAGTCTATAGAAAAGCTGGATGGATCCATGGCAACGGGCCAGAGCAACTATCATGCCTGGCGCTTCAGAATTGTTCAAATTCTGAAGGAAAAAGACCTGTTAGCTGCAATCGAGAACAGTACAGTTAGTACAACAAAAGATGATCAGGCGTTCACAATCATCACTCTCAATATTAAGGACTCGCAGATACCCTCTATACAGGATGCGACAATGACAAAGGATGCGTGGGAAGCACTCAGAGAAGTACACCAAGGGATTGGTATGAATGGGAGAATGGTGCTCCTACAACGGCTATGGGCACTTAAGATGCTGGAGGGAGAGGACATGGCACAGCATCTGAACCAGTTTCGGGGGTTGTCAAATCAGCTCAGAAGTCTATCAGTCGATGGGAAGGGAATGGAAGATAGTGAACTGGTTACTATTCTTACCTTAAGTTTGCCTGAATCGTACAAGTCATTGGTTATGGCGTTGCAATCACGCAGTGATACGGTAACATTTGATATGATGGCAGGAAGACTCCTGCAGGAATCCGGTCATCGGCATATTAGTCAAGTGACCCAGTCATCACAAGTGAACAAGCCTCCAACTACAGCATTTGCAGCCCCGCGAGCAGCGTTCGCTGATGCGAGAGGCAGAGGAGGCCATAGAGCAAGAGGTTGAGGAAGTTTTGGTAGAGGATTCCCTCAGCCATTTGGAGGGATCACAGTCGGTACAGAACCAACACAGAATACTACTCAAGGTTCAGCAAATAAAACAAAGTGTTATTATTGTGGCAAGAATGGCTAGTGGAAGAAGAACTGCTATAAGAGGAAGGCAGATGAAGCACGGGGATCAGAAAAGTCAAAAGAGTTTACCTTCTTGGCAGATATTCCGTCTAATCTCCCAGGCATGGGATGGATTTTAGACTCTGGTGCGAGTCAGCATATCTCGAACGATCGAAAACAATTCAGGGCCTATAGTACGGTTAGAAAGGGGGAGTCAATAACAATCGCTGATGGGACGAAGCTACAAGCGAGTGGCATTGGGGATATTGAGATCCCAATCAAGGCAGGAACTATTACCTTGACTGGTATATGGCATGTTCCCACTATTGGAGCAAGTTTAATCTCCGTGGCACGCATGGTTGATGCGGGATATAAAGTTGAATTTGAAAGAACTACGTGCTTTGTTAGTAAGATGGGTATGAAGACAATGCTTGGATACCGGGACGGAAGCCTCTACTACCTATAGACCAGGTACATTTCCTCGGACATGGGACGATGCTCAGAGTACCACGTGAACCTAGGGTTGGCTACAAACCAATCCTTATTGGCAATATTAGAGACCTGGCATAGAAGATTAGGGCACAGAACGTTGGATGAAGGAGCAGTGAAGTATATTTCTTCAAGGGTCAGTGATATGCAGGTCAGAAAGCAGGAAGGAGAGACACACAGGATTTGTGGAATCTGTGCAGTAGGTCGACAGCATAAAGAAGCTCAAACAAAGAGTCGAGAAAAGCCCAGTGAGCTTTTAAGTATTGTCCATACGGATATTTGTGGGCCAATGCAAACCCCAAATGTGCACGGTGAGCGGTACTTTATTACTTTTACAGATGAAAAGAGCAGCCGGGTTAGCATATGCCTTCTTCATACAAAGGATGGAGCTCTTACTGCCTTTAAGGCCTATAGGGCCAGAGCAGAAAAGACAAGCGGAAAAGAGATCAAGGCTCTCCGCAGTGATAGCGGTGGGGAATACCTAAGTGGTAGATTCAAGAAATATCTTGCAGCAGCTGGAATACAACATATAGTTATCCCACCATATAGTCCAGCACAGAACGGACTAGCAGAACGAATGAACAGAACGATTATGGATAGTGCCCGATGCATTTTGGAAGATGCAGGATTAGGAAAAGAGTTTTGGGGATATGCAGTACTTACCGCTGCCTATGTCCATAACCGGTTGCCCTCCAGGAGCCATCAGGACATATCACCGCTTGAACACTGGACAGGTAAACAACCTAATATAGGTCATCTAAGGGTATTTGGGTCAATGGCTTGGGTACACGTTCCGGATGAAAAGTGCCAGAAACTAGACCCAAAGTCAACCTGTGCGATCTTGGTTGGTTATGAAGAGGATGCTGGTTCAAGAGTATATCGACTCTATGATCTCGAAAACAAAAGTCTGGTCCTTTCACGCGATGTGATCATTGACGAAACTAAGGGCCTAAGGAATAGGGGACAAAAGCATACCACGATTAGGTGGAGATCAGAGGAACAGAGTCTGGCAGCCGATCTGAGTAAGGATTCCTGTCTGGAATACCAGTACTTGGATCCAATCTGCCCTGAACCAGGATCGGATAACAGTCCAGCCGACCAAGATATCCACGACTCAATCATTCTACGTCCATGGTTAATAGGTTCAGAGGGTACTTGCAGTTCTCCAATACATGAAGTAAACAAAGAAGGGGAAGTAACTGTAGTACAAGTACCTGAGATACGAAGATCTCAGAGGAACAGGAAGCCAAAAGAACTTTTTGGCCCAGAGGTACATTTCGCACTGATGGTGAGCTCAGCTGAGCTGGAGCCTCAAACCTTAACAGATGCACTAAACAGCAGTGAGAAAGCGGAATGGAAAAAGGCATGGGAATCAGAACTCGACTCCCTTGCAGAAAACAATACATGGGTATTGGAACCATTGCCAGATGGAAGAACAGCAATCGGATATCGCTGGGTATTTAGAAAAAAGGATAATGGGAGATACAAGGCTCGTCTTGTTGCAAAGGGGTACAGCCAGAAGCCTGGTATCGACTATCAGGAGACATATGCCCCGGTTGCGGAGGTTACAACGATACGATTATTATTAGCCTTGAGTTGTGAGAGTGACTGGGGGGTAGACGGAATGGACGTTAAAACAGCATTTCTAAATAGTGAACTTGAGGAGACAGTTTACATGGAGGTACCTAAAGGTGTAACAATTGTTACTAGAAGAGACAGAGATCAGAATTACCAGAGACCGATTGCTTGTCGACTACTCAAATCAATCTATGGTTTGAAGCAATCACCAAGAGCATGGTATGGGAGAATCCAGGGATTATTTATCACAAATAATTTTATCCGCAGTGAAGCGGATCATAGTTTGTTTATAAACTATGAGAAACCAGTCATCCTTTTGCTTTATGTTGATGACCTGGTACTGGCAGCACCAACCAAGGAACTTGTCAACTGGATACATCTCAAGCTGTGCGCAGAGTTTGGTATGACGGACTTGGGGGAATTGCGGAACTTTCTCAGTTTGGAAATCAAAAGAAACCGCAGCTGTCGGACACTTTTACTTTCACAGGAAAGATATGTCCAGAGGATTTTGGCGGATCATGGAATGCTCGATTGCATTCCGAGTAGCACCCCAGCAGACCCGCATATAAGGCTAGAGAAAAGTAAGGTGGACTTTCAAGCGACCGAAGCAGAGTGCCGCAAATACCAGTCCGCCGTAGGGTCTTTAATGTATGCGATGCTTGGGACCCGCCCTGACCTAGCCTACGCTGTGTCGAAGGTTAGTTAGTTTAGTATAAACCTAGACAATTCCTACTGGACAGTAGTGAAGCGAGTTTTTAGATATCTAGCTGGTACAGCAAATACAGGGCTATACTATGGGGGACAAAGAAATGGAACAGGATTTACTGATGCAGATTGGGGATCTGCAGGTGATCGAAAATCCATAGGAGGTTATACATTCATCTTGAATGGAGCTGCTATTTGCTGGAATAGCAAGAAGAAGGCAACGGTTGCCTTATCATCGACAGAGGCAGAGTATATGGCATTGACACAGGCCGTAAAAGAGTCCTTGTGGCTACAAGGGGCTTTGAGGGAAATGGGCGCGAAGAAACACATTGCGGAGGTTGAGGAGATCCAGATTGACAATCAAGGAGCCATTGCATTGGCAAGAAATCCTGAGTATCATGCACGCACTAAACATATCGACATTCAATACCATTTCATACGGGAACATGTTGAAAACCAGGAGATAAAACTTTCCTATTGTCCAACGAGTGAAAACACAGCAGATGTCTTTACGAAAGCCCTAACCAATGTAGCCTTTACAAAGCATACGCTTGCATTGGGACTGAGAGATCTGTCAACTATCACGCAGCCAGTAGAAGACCACAACGAGGGTGGTTTGGATGAGGACAATGAGGGGGTGAGTACCGGTGAGGGGGTGTGTTGTGAATCACCGGTACTCACACCAAAGTCACCGGACACGATCCTTCAATAGAAGTGGGTAGAACGATTTTCAAGGGGAGTGACAATAGAACATTTGATAAAGGAAAGGCACGGAGGTGAATGGAAGAAGGAAGAAGAATGGGATTACTGCAAGTGGATATGATACGATCATGGAATAGTAATCATTAAGTCATCATGTGAAAATGATGAGATCATAGTGTCGAAACTATGTGATCATAAGAAGGGAAATCTCTGAAAAGTCTTTCTTGTTTTATGTATTTAAGGTCTCTGTTTCTCCCGCAGTTTAGGTAGAAGTAAGTTGCCGAATAAAAAGTCTGTCTTTGATTTTATTGTCCTCTCTCCATATTGTGCATCGGCACAGTCAAGTACAAGTAACCTCCCATCAAAATTTTATCATAACTAACCTTACCCATTCTAGCCTCGGACTTCTCCAGATATCTTGGAGGGTCAAGGGCTGTGAATATCATAGGCTGGATATTCTTTAGTAGTATTTAGGTTGCCCGCAGCAGGTTTTGTGATAAATATCGGCTTCACCTCAGCAGCTAAGGCGTTTCTCAACTATACGGGAGGGAGAAAAAATATTAAAACTCAAATCCCCATCCGCTTTCACCTTTGCCCCATTTAAGATACAGGCGAGCCCTTTTCATGACTGTGCCAGATCGCCCCCCAGGGCGCAGACTTTACAATTGGTGTATCATAGTGGCTCTTGAATTATTTGCGCTGTTCTCTCTTCAATTTTTTTCTTTCTGTTTCTAGTTTAGGGAGCAATTTTGAACAAGCTCTGCAGGTACAATCGCGGCCAGGATTCATATATACCCCATCTCGGTACACATCCCATCCGAATCTCCGAATCTCCTTATAGCCGCCCTGTATATCCTTTGCCCTCGCGTGGATACTCTCTCCTCCTTTCCCCTTTTGCTTTTTCCTAAACTCCGATATTTGAACTCATATGTCCCATTTGCTTGCCATTAGTAAGCACTCAATTATGTCTCATAATATATGCATTTAATCTTCCCCGGTCCCATGTCCTCTTGAATTGATAGACTAGGTTCCTGTTAGTGTATTGACATCAGTGTTCCCAACCGTCCCGTCCGGACGCCAGGGCCCTGGCGTCCAAGAGTCCCGTCCGTCCCGGGCGGTGTGGGTAAGGACGGTGGGGACGGCGTCCGTCTCGTCTAATGAACGCCGTCCTGTAGGTTGACGGGCGTCACCTGCAGGGCCGGCCGTCCTAAGTAAGGACGGGCGTCATTTGTAAATACCCGCCGTCCTGAGTAAGGACGGGCGTCACCCGCAGGTACCTGCCGTCACCTGTAGGTACCTACCGTCCTGAGTAAGGACGGGCATCACCTGCAGGGCCCGGCCAATTACCCATAGGGCCCTATACGTATTTTTCACACTAGCCTATAATAGATAGTCACCCCCTAAGTTGCATGGTAATTGGATATACGTTGGTGCATTGACAAAATAAGTGTATGCCTCATTTTCATATCAGAGGCTGGGTGAATAAAATATCCCTACGGTAAATATACGCCCAAGATGGGACTATATCTCATATCCGATAAGGAACCTCAGCAAA
>Ga0307509_10008747_pt1 | contig 12809 bp, 6 predicted proteins | sample 10_EM_MG_FD_202245 | JGI IMG/M metagenome (GOLD analysis project Ga0307509, IMG submission 202245) | Populus trichocarpa ectomycorrhiza microbial communities from riparian zone in the Pacific Northwest, United States - 10_EM | ecosystem: Host-associated > Plants > Roots > Unclassified | place...
ATTGGGCGTCCCTTCATAATACATGTAATGAAGAAAGCAGGACTGGTATTTAGGCGAAGCCAATCGTAGGTCTCGAAGAGCAAATGCGGCGTAGGTCTTCCAGTCTATGCAACGTGGCGAAATTGTTGCTCTTAAAGCATTCATGGTTAGTGAGTCAAGAGGGACACAACGTCGGAGCTCCGATATGAGGTATCTATCAAACTGGCAAATAAGGTATTCTACAACCTTTATACCTTCGAATGCCTAAGGAAAATGAGTGGAGAGTCTAGAGGGTGATCGAACTGACTCACAGATGCCTGTTGGTGGTTGCAAAGACAGGAACAGAGAAACCAGAAGTACCCAGCACAGTCACTATTCCGCAAGGAACTCGGGGGTATAACAACACTGAAATCCGAGTCACTGGCGTATTTCACCATTGCAAACTGCAAATCAACATCGGCAGCTGCATTTTTAGCAAAAGCTGAGGAGGTGGTGACACTCTCGCCTCCGATTATGGCTAGTCAAACCTGAGCACAATCCAAGAAGCAAGAACACGATTAGCCATGTGACACCGTCGAATGTAATTGAGCTACCTATCAAATATGCCATCTCTGTCGGATAGCAGCCGTAAACAACCTTTGGCCATCCTTGTGTGGGCATCTGCAGAACAGCATAGAATTCTTTTGACCGCGAAGAGTCAAGCAGAAAATCAGAGATCGACTTGTGCCAGAATTCCACCTCCTCTTCGATTCCTACTAGAGACTTGAGATGCTGAACCTCTCCAGGTTCGAGAAATAAGATATGATTTCCGAGTCATGCGGGTTATCCATTGATAACCTAGTTCAGCCAGGACAAACACAGAAAGAATTTTAATAAGCAAAGCTTTAAGTAAAAGTTAAAGCTCTGAAGGCCGGTCCGTGACGTCCGTCTACCAATCACCGTACACCACCCTTGAACCAGGTCTGCTTTCTGGGGATCTACACCATCTTATTCGATTGACCAGATAACGGAACAGAGTTATTCGGCGGACACCTCTGGCTACTCACCACAGACAGTATGGCTATTACTCATATCTAGAGTGTGCACTTATTTTGTCAGGTTGAACAGCCATCAAACGAAATCCCTACGAAAATCATCACAGATAGCCGGCTACATCAAGTGAGTGGGCGCTGATAATTATATCTGAACTCTCATCATGTTATCCTTCCAGGACATGCAAACAACAGAGGCTAGCGCCACAAACACCACTTTCGAAGACCTTCTGGTACGTGACATTATTGGTATGGGTATTCAGTCCCAGCACTGAGTTCTCCCAACGTGTATAGGTCGTTATGAGGACCTGCATTGACATGGAAACAACAGAGGCTAGTGGCACCACCTCCACTTTCGAAGACCTTCTGGTACGTGACATTATTGGGTATAGATATTCAGTCCCAGCACTCAATTCTTATGGTGTGTATAGGTCGTTATGAGGAGGGTCTACAGTGAAGTGGATTCGTCTCAGTTGTACAATCCCGCAACATCGATTCTGGAGGAGTGTAAACAAGCAACTCTAAACCCCGACATCAGCACCGTTGTCCATCTGCTCAATAGCCTTCCACATCTCCTTCGGCCAAATCCACTCGTTCGTTTTGCCGAGGCGTTTTACACGAAGCAAAATGAGATCTCAGATGAAGCCCTTCCGCTGAGTGGTGGAATGATAAATGAATGTGCTGTTCTTTTGTCTATCATTCTGTCATACATCTTCGCAAAGAATGTCCTTGGCGTGTTGAAGCGGTCTCCTCGGAGAGTAGATGTCAAAACAGCAATTGGGTTATTTCATGACGGGATGGAACTACTCCCAATTCACCATCCGTTTCGCGGACGCGCTTGCCGGAGTGTCGCCGACGCACTGCATACCCACTTTGAGCAGTCGGGTGAGCGGGAAGATCTAGACGGGGCCATTTCACTGCACCGAGATGCACTCAAGCTGCTACCAGCAGGCCATCCAGATCGATCCGCCTCCCTCAACAATCTTGCGAACTCGCTAACAACAAGATTTGAGCAGTCAGGCGAACGTAAGGACGTAGACGAGGCTATCTCGATGCACCGAGCTGCACTCGAGCTGCGACTAGCAGGCCATCCAGATCGATCCACCTCCCTCAACAATCTTGCAACGTCGCTGACAAGGAGATTTGAGCAGTCAGGTGAATGTAAGGACCTAGACGAGGCTATTTCACTGCACCGAGATGCAATCAAGCTGCGCACAGTAGGCCATCCAAATCGATCCATGTTCCTCAACAATCTCGCAAGCTCGCTGACAACGAGATTTGAGCAGTCGGGTGAACGTAAGGACCTAGACGAGGCTATTTCACTGCACCAAGAGGCACTCGAGCTGCGACCAGCAGGCCATCCAAATCGATCTGCCTCCCTCAACAATCTCGCAACCTCGCTAAAAACAAGATTTCAGCAGTCAGGTGTACGTGAGGACCTAGACGAGGCCATTTCACTGCGCCAAGATGCACTCAAGCTGTTACCGGCAGGCCATCCAGATCGATCCGCCTCCCTCAACAATCTTGCGAACTCGCTAACAACAAGATTTGAGCAATCAGGCAAGCGTAAGGATGTAGACGAGGCTATTTTGATGCACCGAGAAGCAATCAAACTTTTACCAGCAGGCCATCCCAATCAATCTGCCTCCCTCAACAATCTCGCAAACTCGCTGACGACGAGATTTGAGCAGTCGGGTGAACATAAGGACCTAGACGAGGCTATTTCACTGCACCAAGAGGCACTCGAGCTGCGACCAGCAGGCCATCCAAATCGATCTGCCTCCCTCCACAATCTTGCAACCTCGCTGACAAGGAGATTTGAGCAGTCGGGTGAACGTAAGGACCTAGACGAGGCTATTTTGAAGCACCGAGATGCAGTCAAGCTATTCCCAGCAGGCCATCCAAATCGATCTGCCTGCCTCAACAATCTTGCTACCTCGATAAGGACGAGATTTGAGCAGTCAGGTGAACGCAAGGACTTAGATGAGGCCATTTCACTGCACCGAGATGCACTCAAGCTGCGACCAGGAAGCCATCTCGATCGATCAACCTCCCTTGATAGTCTTGCGCACTCACTAACAAGGAAATTTGAGCAGTCAGGTGAACACGATGACCTAGATGAGGCCATTTCACTATATCGAGATGCAGTCGAGCTGCGACCAGCAGGCCATCTAAATCGATCCACCTCCCTCAACAATCTTGCGATCTCACTGACAACGAGATTTGAGCAGTCAGGTGAACATGTGGACCTAGATGAGGCTATTTCACTGCACCAAGAAGCACTCAAGCTGTTTCCAGCAGGTGATCCAGATCGACCTGGCTTCCTCCACAATTTCGCAAATTCACTAACAAAGAGATTTGTGCAGTCAGGTGAATGTGGGGACCTAGACAAGGCCATTTCACTCTACCGAGATGCACTTGAGCTGTTTCCAGCAGGCTATCCAAATCGATCTGCCTCCCTCAACAATCTTGCAACCTCACTAAGGATGAGATTTGAGGAGTCCAGTAAATGTGAGGACCTTGATGAGGCCATTTCACTGCATCGAGATGCACTCAAGCTGCGACCAGCGGGTCATCCAGATCGATCTGCCTCAGTCAACAGTCTTGCGAACTCGCTAACAACGAGATTTAAGCAGTCACGTAAACCTGAGAACCTGGATGAATCTATTCAATTACTCCAAGAATCCATCACCTCACATCCCAGTGGACATCCTTCTATATGTCAGACTTCAGCAAATCTTGGAATCGCACTGATGCATGCATACTGCCACACTCAAGAGCCAAAATATATTGAAAAGGCTATGGCTACTTATCAAGATGCTGTAACATGTCAAACTGCATCTGTTTTTTTACGCTTCAGAGTTGCGAGGTCTTGGGCACAATATGCAGATGAACACAGTCACAAGTCAGCTCTGGATGCTTATCAGGCTGCAGTTGAGCTTCTTTCTGGTCTAGCAATGCTTGGCTCAGCTTTACAAGTGCGGCAGCGGGCCTTGACATTTGGTAGTGGTGGCTTGGCCTGTAATGCTGCATCTTGTGCTATCCGATTGTGTTTGTATGACAAAGCAGTGGAGCTTCTTGAAGAAGGTCGTGCTATCTTTTGGTCACAGGCTCTAGAACTTCGTACACCAATGACCCACCTCCATGAGGTAGCACCTGTACTTGAGAGCAGACTGAAATCTCTCTCTTTTGCACTTGAACAGGGTTTGCTTCGAGATACATCTAGGAATCTGACTGACAGTCCACAGAAATTGATATCAATAGAGCAGGAGGCACGCCATTTCCGTCATCTTAACACTGAGCGGTTGGAAATACTGGCAGAAGTGCGAAGGCTGCCTGGGTTCCAAGACTTCTTGTGCCCAAGCCGACTCTCAACACTGCAGAGTGCTGCAGTTGACATGCCTATAGTCATTCTCAATGCAAGCAAATCCGGTTGTGATGCTTTGATCATGACATCATCTGATATTAAACACATTCCACTTCCAAACTTGTCTTTTACCACTATCAACAAGCTTGTCAGATTGATACAAATGGCATCTACTGGAAATTCTTTACCTCAAGCATCTCTCCACTCAAGAGTTGATAATCAAATGTCATTTGACTCTGATGTTGAGCCATCTTTGAGAGAGTTGGTTGAAAGCCGAAAGGGGGTGTCAGATACTCAAATAGTAGATTCTGAGAGTATCTTCTGTCATGTTCTGCATGTACTATGGATATCAGCTATACAGCCTGTGATTGGTGCACTAAATCTTGAGGTCTGTTGATTTATTTTATAACAAATTTGTTCTTTGCCTCATTATACTGTCTAGAAATCTACTGATCCACCAAATTTGAAGTGGTGTCCCACTGGGCCATTTGCTTTCTTGCCAATACATGCAGCTGGAATTTATACCAGAGAGATGACTATAAGCATTTCTGATTATGTGGTATCATCTTATGTGCCAACAATTGGTTCACTCCTCAGAGTGCAGACTTCCATTGCTCATTCTGCATACTCAACCAAGTTGTTCAAGATGATGGTTGTCATTCAATCCAAATCACTTCCCTATGCAAATCAAGAATTGCAGAAGATTGCAGGCCATGTACCCAATGAATGTCTGATCAAGTTAGGGGTTCCAGGAGCCCCTGCTAATGTGAATGAAGTTGTATCTCATCTTCCAGCTGTTTCAATTGTCCACTTTGCATGCCATGGTGAACAGAATAAGAAAAATCCCCTAGAGAGTTCTCTTATTCTTGAAGATGGTCAGCTTAAGATATCCCGCATTATGCAGGAGTCAACTCCAAATGCTTCACTTGCTTTTCTCTGTGCATGTGAGACAGCCATGGGTGATAGAGATCTTCCTGATGAGGCTATGCATATTGGTGCTACACTGCTGTTTGCTGGTTTCCATGGAGTTGTTGCAACAATGTGGTAAGTTGAATAGTTGGGTGTCAGAATAATGTTCTTATTCTTTTTTTCAGGTCTATTGCTGACACTGATGGCCCAAATATTGCAGATAGCTTCTATAAACATATTTTCAAAAACTATAACAAGATGGACAACATTGGACCTGATACAACACAGGCTGCCCATGCACTTCATTATGCCATTGCTAAATTGCGTTCTGAAAATGTGCCCTTTGCACGTTGGGTGCCTTACATTCATCTGGGAAGGTGATAGATAGACTTGCTATAGTATTTGGAAAGATTAGATCAATTGTCAGTTGTCAATTGCTTGAGTTTATGCTTGTATTATTTGAAGTTTTCTTCTTTTATATTATTTTAAATTATGTATATAATTTTTCATCCATTCTGGAGTTCATAGTTTATACCTTTCCACAAATACAATCATCAAAAGATATATATTTCATTTGCTTCCAACAAGTCCTAAATTTAGCTATAAAGTATATCAGATTATATTTCAATAGCAGTAATTTGGATTGGCTGACTGTAATGGCCTTATTATATTGCATATATAGTTTGATTTTACAAAAGATAGAGTTGAACAGTCTGTACTATCTTTATAAATAAATATTGTAGGCATGAATTTTTATCTATTATATCTGCACCCTTCAGCCATCAAATGTAACAATCAAGATGATAAACACTGAACATCAATAAAAAATACTGCACAATTTTATCCCACACCACTGACTGCCAACAACTATAATGCCAACAATAACAATAATGAAGGAGAGTCCAGGCATACAAAGTAAGCCTGCAATTTTTCATGTTTTGTTTATGTATTAATAACTAACTAATTCCTGAAACCAGCTGCTTCTAACACACCCACCACTCACCACCACCACAATATTGACAACACAGCCCCAAAACAATGTCTGACTAGTGTTTGAAAGTCTGGTCCAGTCCAGTTTTTTGACTCCAAGAGTCATGGACTGGGACTGTAACTGGTCCTTCTAAATTTGGATCATGCAAAAGACCAGACTGAACCAGTATAGACTGGTCTTCTGCAGTCTTTTGTGGTTCATGAACTGATTTTAACTGGTCTGAACTGGTCTCTGATATAAATATATTCACTATGTATTAAATATGTAATTAATTTAATTTAATTATATATGACAGGAGGGTTTCCTCTTTTGTAACATCAAATAAAACCCATAGACATGATAGAAGAGGGTGTTCCCTTCCTTATATCAGGATCAAACAGATGTAACAGAGTGGGTCTCCCCTCTTTGTTCTGTTGAATAGAATCAAATGGACATAATGGAGAGGGTTTCCTCCCTCATCACATCAAATAAAACCCATAGACACAATACAGAGGATCTCCCTCTTCATTGTATTGAATAAAGTTGAACAGACACAATGGATAAGGACTACTGCAGTCAGGCAGGATGCTAGTAGGAGACCATCTGCTGAAAGCTAGGTACCACAACTCTGATATTGTAAGCAACTCTGCATTATAAAATTACTGTTTAAGGGTCATTGATACAGAAGTTCCCAACATAGGACTAAAAATAAAATATATACAATCTTTCCAGTTATATGTCACGATAGTAGCTGAAAATCAAACAAAATATATATGTGTGTGTTTGAGCTAGACAATGGTATCTGAGGAAAGGGGTTCACCAATATGTCTTGGACATCTTCCTTGCTAGAAGACCTAATCTTTCCTTCTCAACTGCCAGATCCCAGTTAGGGTGCCTTTTGAATAGTTGTTTGTTAAAATCACTAAGAAGGCATATTGTGTTCCTTCTTTGGCTTTGTGATAGAGTGATATGAGCACCAAAGGGAGAGATTTTGCCTGTTGGTGTATCTCTGAGGTCAATGATAACAACTTCAATTGTTTGACCTTGCATTTTGAAGTCTGTAAAGGCATACCCCCTGGTTAGGATGTACTATCGTCAGACAATGGAGATTTTGGTTCTGTTGGGCATAATTATAACAAAATTGATGGTGAAAGGAGTGATCAGTACCATCTGTTTCAGTACTTGAATGCCTCCTCAATTTCTTTTGTCAATCAATATGGAGGATATTTGTGAACCACTGTCAGGTTCAAACATAATCAATGCTGGTGGGTATGTGAGTTTGATAGTCCTGTCATTTTCTGGTTCTACTGCTTCCTCCCTGGGATCCAGAATGATATTGCAAATCATTCCTCTAGTGCCGTTTGCCACTTCTCCTTCAGTTGATACATTAACTTTGATCATAGCCTTCATACCAACTGCGACTTCAATGTGATCAGAAAGTTTATTGGTGTGTTTTTCGTTGAGACCAGCAATTACAAGTTGCATGTTGTTGTTAAGGGATGCACTGATGCTTTTGAGATAGTCTTCAGATAATATATCAATGGTATGATATATCAATAATTCCCTGTTCTTTGACAGTGTCATTTTAGGCAAGCTGCATTCCATGCATCTCTAACTGTGTTCCTTGTCATCACTAACACTGCCTCCAACCAACATAGGTAAGCTACACTGTACTGTCCAGACAGTCTACTGAATGGGTACTAGTGCTTGTAAGTTAGATTACATAACTGGAAATTAACCGGGACTGGACCGGACCATAACTGCAAATAATCCTAACCAATGCTAACCATAACTGCGGTCCGGTTAGCAGTTAGCGCCTATCCATAACTGATCATAACTGGTTATAACTGGTTATAACCAGTCTTGACAACTTTCTTTTTTGGATTTAATATATATTATATATTATGTATTGCATACAGTATCATTTATAATAATGTATATGAGGCCAATACATATAAGATTTTTCATGCAAAAAACCTGCCATTCATCAATCTATGAACTGCGACTAAATTTCATATGACATTTTCAGTAACAAATGTAAGATTTTTGTGCAAAAAACCTGCCATTCATTAATCAACTGCAGATAAATTTCATATAAATATTTTCCATAACAAATGTAAAATTTTCATGCAAAAATACCACCATTCACTAATCAATGAATGGCGATTAAATTTCATATACCATTTTCTGTAGCATAATGAGTTAGCCTTGAAAAAATAATACTGCCATTCATCCAGTACTCAGAGTAACTGGTCATGACCAGTCACTAACCAGTTGTAACTCTGACCGGTTAAAACCGGTTACATAACTGATCATAACTGGCCATAACTGATTATAATGGTGATGCACAATCCCTGGTTATGGCACGGCTGTGTGATGTTACATCACATATAATCCATCACAAATAGTGACAAACCTTGAGACTCTGCAATTCCACAAAGGCTACACAATTTGCCCACATTATCTTTGTGTCTTATATATAGTATTGTAGTTTTAAACAACTCTACAGAATTATATTTTCCATTTTATAGCTGGAAGTATGTCAAACCATGTATCTTAGCCCTACATTTTAGTATAAATAGATCATAAATAAAAATAGGGCTCTGTTGGAGTTTGTAAAACATATTAAGAAACAAATGCTGATTAGAAAGCATGTAGCAAATGTAATGGTTGAAGTTCTGGATAGATTTTAAGTAAGAATAGCCCAATTTGGCAGACAAAATTGACAGATTATCTTGTTTTAGAGGAATGAGGATATATTTTGCCAAAAAAAGCCTAACATTAATTTATATATTGTCTATTTGTTTATATCCACTCCAATAAACTGGTCATAGGTGTGTTCTAAGAGCACAGGATATGCATATCTTATGGAAGTGATGATGTCACATTTCTGATGCATGTGTGACACATGTCACAAATGCACGCACCTCTACTTGTGTAAGTGGTCTTTCATTGGTCTCTTAGGCAGTGGTTGGGGTGAAATATAGTTTATTTCTGGGCTGCTACTATCAGAGATGCCCTCTGACACATTGGATAGCAGTCAATCAGTGGCTGGGCAACTTAGATTATAGAGACTCTACAGTGTTAGCTATAGAACTTTTTAACAAGACATTGTGGGAACAAGATTTATAGAGCAAATTGGCTTAGAATTTTAATATAAAAGATTCTATCAGAATAGAATTTTTATTTCTTGTGTTTTAACCAGAGAAATGCAAGGTTTTAGATGTATAACTTTGGATGGAAAGAAGAAATTCAAAATCTGCTCTGATAGATTCATTCTAATAGTAGTATTATTGTATTCAAAAAAAAATTGAAGCAAATTGGACCAGTTCTTAAAAAGTTCTATAGGTTTCAATTTTGAGGCATCATTTTGGCAGGGAAATTTGACATATCAGACTTTTTTGATGGTATAATGTCAAAATAAAATTAGAAATTAATATAGGGCTGTAGACATCATGTATGTTCTGCTATCTACACTACTATACAGGTTCTCAGACTCTGTTGTGAAGCACAGTCTGCATGTCTCAACTTTGTGAGTGTGTCACATGGGTGATGCTCATGTGATGCACTCGTCACATAAGTGGAGATTGTGCATCACCAAATTTATAACCGGTTAGTATCAGTTCGGTCTGGTTATTTTGGAATTTCAGATTTATTCTAACTGGTCATGGTTACAGTTAGAGCAAAAATGGCAATTAACCGGACCTAACTGGACTTTCAAGCACTAATGGGCAGTGTATCCATCTTACACAGTTTGCTAGAATGCCACCAAATGGGCCATATTTTGGCTAGTCCTGGTTTGGATACACTGTATCTGTCTCAAACAACTCGCCAGAACAGGTCCTGATTCAATTTACAACTGATTCTGGCACAAAATTAATTATGGATACAAAAAAACCTGAACCTGAATCTGGATTCCAAGTGACATCAGATCAACAACTCAGGCTTGGAATAGCTACAAAACTAGAAATATCTATTGACCATAATCTTACATGTATTAAATGCATTACAAATGTACTGAGCATAATAACATGTTGGAATCAAGTATTTTAACCAACTAGACCTGGGCCCATGTGTCCAGACACTGCAACAATTCTAATCCAGCAAAAATGTTGGAATTGGGTATTTGAGCCACATGGACTCAGGCCTATGTGTCTGGACACTGTGCAACAAATCTAATCTGGCAAAAATGTTGGAATCAGGTATTTGAGCCAAATGTCCTTGGGCCCATGTGTCCAGACCCTGTTGAACAATTCTAATCCAGCAAAAATGTTGGCATTGGGTATTTGAACCAATTAGACTTGGGCCCATGTGTCTGGACACTGTGCAACAATTCTAATCTGGCAAAAATGTCAGAATTGGGTACTATTTGAACCAAATGGACTTGGGCCCAGGTGTCTGGACACTCTGCAACAATTCTAATCTGGCAAAAAGGTCGGAATCAGATATTTGAACCAACTTGACTCAGGCCCATGTGTCTGGACACTGTGCAACAATTCTAATCTGGCAAAAATGGGGGAATTGGGTATTTGAGCCACATGGACTTGGGCCCATGTGTCTGGACATTCTAGTCTGGCAAAAATGTCAGAGTCAGGTATTTGAACCAATTAGACCCGGGCCCATGTGTCCAGACACTGTTGAACAATTCTAATCCATCAAAAATGTTGGAATCAGGTATTTGAACTAAATGGACTTGGGCCCATGTGTCCAGACACTGTGCAACAATTCTAATCTGGCAAAAATGTCGGAATCAGCTATTTGAACCAACTCGACTCGGGCCCATGTTTCTGGACACTGTGCAACAATTCTAATCAGGCAGAAATGTCATAATCAGGTATTTGAACCAATTATACTTGGGCCCATGTGTCTGGACATTGTGCATTCAGCATTGGAACCTACCAAATCAGAAAATGATACCATCAAATTTATCTCATTCTCATATTCTTTCATGTTTAGATTGTCACTCACTTAGATTATAGTTATGAAAACTTATACAGTATACAAAGAAGTCCATATACTATGTGCTGAATAAATTTAGGATAATGCAATGAAGTTTCTGTGGTGAAATTGCCTGAATACTTGAAAAATGGGAAAATCAAAAATGTGCACTCATATACTGTTGAACTAGATCATCCAAAAAGTCCAGAAAAATGTATTTAAGGCACTAGAGATGGTGTAATTATGTGCCATATATGGTACCTGACACAGAACAACAATGTAGACATGATAACAGATGCAATTTGAAGCAATATTATCACTATTGCTTTACATATCACTCATGTTTTGGCATTATCCATTGGAATATCATGTCTGCATTTTTGTTCTGTCTCAGATACAATATGTGACACATAAGTACAGCATCTCTAGTACCTAAAATCCATTTAGAATTTTTGACTGGTCTAGTTTATCAGGATATGAGTGCACACACTTGGGCCTGAGTTCAGACCTGATCCTGATGCTTTCTAATGACCAGAATTGTTGTAAACTGTCCAGACACTTGGGTCTGAGCTGGGACTATTTAAAAACCTGGTCCATACCTGATTCCAATATTTTAACTTGGTCAGATTTGTTGCACAGTGTCCTGATACATGGGCCCGAGTCCATTCAGTCCAAATACCTGAGTTCAACATTTTTGCCAGTTAGAATTGTTGCATAGTATCCAGACACATAGGCCCAAGTCTGTAAGGGCTACTGTGGTCAGGCAGGACACGGTACTAGCAGGAGATCCGAAGGTGTTTAGATTATTATGTAATACTACAGTAATCTAAACATGATACATACCTAGCAGGGGATCCAAAGAGGAAAGGATAAGAATCCTCCTGCGGATATGGGCTAATATACAGAGTCATAGATATAATAAATAAAACTGAAATCGGTAAATACATGTCAGTATGTGTAAGGTACTGAGTTACATGGCATGCCAGCATGGCACTAGCAGGAGGTGGGTCAGAAGCAGTGGCAGGTTGGGGGTGGTAGGTGCAATATTAAGGGGTGAGCCAGGAGTGGGAGGCAGAAGTAGAAGGGGAAGCAGGAGGAGTTCCCCTTACAATCACCTCCCCTCCAGACGAGTATTGACTCGATGCGGAGAAGAGTGAAATCAGGCGGAAAGGGATTGAACCGAAGGTTAGAGCACGGTGTGCAGCGTGAAAAGGAATGTTAAGAAGGAAACAAACTTGTCTTCACCTGGGCTTCGCCGGAAGTGACGTTATTCGGGCTATTCCAGTTGTTCAAAGGTGGGGATTCTGCGCCTGTAGACTATCTGAGTTTAAGTAATAAAAGATAGAAGTGTACTCAACCTGCACTGATCAGAGAATAAGAGGAAGTCAAATCAAACCGATACTTAGACTAGCTAAGTATTGGTGAAAGTATATAAGATGTAAGAAAGTATAAGAAGCTTGACTAGTCTTAGGTGTCCAGACACAGACTAAGACAAGGTCAAATGAGAGAAGAGATAAGATAACAGTAGCTCAAGTGATTAGATCAATAAGCTAGACTGAGATCAATATAAGATCAGGATAAAAGATATACCTTTGATCTATGAATAAATGAAAGC
>Ga0307509_10008748_pt1 | contig 12807 bp, 18 predicted proteins | sample 10_EM_MG_FD_202245 | JGI IMG/M metagenome (GOLD analysis project Ga0307509, IMG submission 202245) | Populus trichocarpa ectomycorrhiza microbial communities from riparian zone in the Pacific Northwest, United States - 10_EM | ecosystem: Host-associated > Plants > Roots > Unclassified | place...
GGGAGAGACAACATGATCTTGGTCATAGGCGTAGCGACTGTCTTCGCTAGCATAAGGACGACGTTCAGGACTCCATTGGTTGGAACGGGGGTCCCACTCAGGTTCATGCTGGCTCGGTGGGTGGTAATATTGGTGCACGGTGGATGGCTCCCGAGAATGGCGTTGTGACACGTATGACCTTGGTGGAGAAGGAGGTCCAAGGTCTTCTGTGTAAGTCATATGTTCGTTGCTGGAGAACGTATGTGACGAGGGCGGGTACTGTGCGTGCAAAGGCACTGGCTCGTCGTTGAGAATGTGCCTCAGGGACATTGCAGCAGCTAGTACGATGCCTCGTGTAGCGAATAACGGGAAAGCGGGCGCCTGAGAAAGGGAGGAAAGAGGAAGGAAGAAATAAACAAGTGGGAATGCTTGCTGTCACTGACAAAGGACCAGTGCAAACGGATTCGGTAACTTTTGAGACTTCTGATCTTTGCACATTTTCACTTTGTTAGACTAGAATAGCAACTTCTGAAACTGGTCACTTTCAATTCAACGTCCACCATTTCCATCCGCTCAGGACATTAAACAGCTATCGACGACATGTAAATAATGTCACACAAGCTAATTGTCGGGATACAGCATCAGTTCAGGGCGAATTTTCTCGTCGAATTCTTCGGGTGTCAGGAATCCAAGTGCAACAGTCGCCTCCTTCAACGTTGTCCCTTCCTTGTGCGCTTTCTTGGCACATTTCGCAACGTCTGACAAATACATCAATCCAAAATCGGCAGTACATCCACAGACTCACTGTCGTAACCGAGAAGGCTGTTCAAAATCGTTGCAAGCATCAATGACTCATTCAACAGGCTGTTGATCCTCTTTTCATTGGCTTGTATACCAACTATGCAGTTCTTCGTGAATGAGCGAGCACCTAAGCAACACAATATTAACACTTTATGTGCAAGAGCCAACACTCCCTTTCCATACCATCTGTCAATAGACGGATACTCTGGAGAACATTCTTAGCAATCACAGGTTTGAAGACGTTGAGCTAATAAAACGATCAATAGATTATCCTTTCCCAAAAGCTCTTCTTCCTCACCTCAAACTGTCCACTAGCACCAGCAACGCTCACAGCAGTTTGATTACCCATCACTTGGGCAGCAACCATCGTCAACGCTTCGCATTGAGTAGGATTAACCTTTCCAGGCATGATACTGCTCCCAGGTTCATTCTCCGGCAAGCTTAATTCACCAAGCCCGCAACGAGGTCCTGAACCAAGGTAGCGGATGTCATTGGCGATCTTCATGAAGGTGCAAGAAATTACGTTCAGAGCGCCGTGAGCTTCAACCATAGCATCATGAGCGGCAAGGGCCTCAAACTGGGCCAAAAAAATTAAACCACCCATATAACACAGCTCCTGTTATAATAGATACCTTGTTCGGTGCTGTTACAAACTCCAAACCAGTGAGTTTTGAGACTTCAGTTGCAACCTTAACATCGAATCCTTTTTTTGTGTTCAGGCCCTGTAAATCATTTAGCCTGATCACGACCGAAAAACTTAAGTTGAAGGCGTACTGTTCCGACAGCAGTTCCGCCTTGTGCCAAACACCGAAGTCTCGGAAGAACGTCATTAACTCGAGCAATACCATTCGTAACCTGTTGCACATAGCCGCTGAATTCTTGACCGAGTGTTAGTGGTGTTGCATCCTAATTGTTTCCTGTCAATATCCCATGTGAGTATACAAGAGTCTACTAGGCTACCTGAAGATGTGTACGACCGATCTTAATGATATGGTCAAAAGCCTTAGACTTCTCAGCCAAAGCATCCCGGAGTTCTGTCAGTGCAGGAATCAAAGAATTGCATATTTCCGTGACGACTGCAATGTGCATAACAGTAGGGAATCTGGAAAGTCGTGAGATAGTTGTTTCTAGAAAACCCGGAAGAACTAACGTGTCATTACTGCTCTGACTCCTATTGACATGGTCATTTGGGTGTATTGGCTGTTTCGATCCCAACTCCCCACCGAGAAGTTCAATTGCCCTATTAGAAATGACCTGAAGTAGAACATTTTTGCATTACGAACTTAAAGAGTTAATTATAATTAGATACCTCATTTGCGTTCATGTTACTTTGGGTTCCGCTGCCAGTTTGGAAGACAACCAATGGAAAATGGTCAACAAGTTTCCCTGAAATCACCTGCGTATGGGGAAGATATTCAGGACCAAATCTTTGGGATGATTGTGAGTGGTCCACGTACATCATCAGCAGCTCTCTGAATGGCTTCACCAATTTTCGAGTCCATGCCATATTCTACGTTCACTATTGAAGCTGCCTTCTTCAAGATTCCAAAGGCCTTGATCAGAGGCAATGGGAGGCGTTCAGTCGGTCCACCAATGTCAAAGTTTTGAAGAGACCTGAAGTGATCTTAAATTTGATCTGGAAAAAGATTCCGATCCCTACCTCTGTGTTTGTGCCCCCCAATACTTATCTGAAGGGACATGCAATTCCCCAAAGGTGTCCTTCTCAATGCGATAGTTATGCGAAGACTGCAAACATAATTAGGATAAAATGGGACTAAACGCAGGCAAAGCCTTGCCATTAGCAACCTAGATGAGGAAAAATGTCTAGGAAGATTTGACAATCCCGACTTCACAAGAATCGGGCAGTTCAGGGTACATACACGCTGTATCTGGAATGCATCACGTGATAATTCTTTTCCTCTGGTGGCCTGACTTACTGTAATTGTCGGATGAAGTCGCATAACCATTTTTTGACGAGTAAACAAGGGAACCGAAAGGGTAATGACTTCTTGAAGAGGTCTGTGCTTGTCCTAGATAATGTCGATGGCACAGATGAGGATTGTTGGAATGTCAAACGCAAACTTGTTGGGTGATCGGCTTTTGCCGCTGGTTCCCGTCAGTTCCCGAATTCCGACACGCCAAGAATAAGTGTTCATTCAATGGCTCTGTCGTGCACAGAAAACCAATGTTCCGACTAGAAGCGGGTCAGTGACATATTGACACAATTTTTAACCGTAAAACACGTGTAAACGACATTGATCATTGCCGGCAGCTGCTCAGAGACCATAGCTGTGCTTTGTACCTACATCTTTCCTGCGACTTCGGAAAATGGATAGCTTCACATCTCAACTCGTCTTCCATCCTCTAGTTTCCCAGGGTCTCAAGTTCGGAGGAACCACTGTTGGTCGTGATAAAGTTCGTTCATTGCCTTGTTCATGGTGTGCTTTCGGGAGTAATTTTGAGGAAAGATTTACAGGGCTGTTCAATTCCTGTCGCGATTCTTGGCCTGGTACCTTATTCGTAAAGGGCACAAGTTAGAGGCCGTACGATGGACAGCTCTGAAGTCCCATCTGGGCACTGCAAGAAAATGTAGGCTCCTGAGATTAAGTCTACACGCGCGCCTATTAAATGCATTCCCAGTGATGCGCCTTGGAAAGCCAATAGAACACCTACAAGCCGCACACCGAGCCGCATTATCTAATGTTCCTCCCCTTGAAACTTTGATTGCCATTGCTCGACAGATTGGATATTTTGCATTCCTGTCCTACGATGCCATAGTTTGGGTAAGACACATCGTTATCCCATTAGTCAGGAGTTGATAAACATTTGGTCAAAGGCACAAGCAGTTAAATTCATCAACTTGAACAAGGATACAAGCGAACGAGTGCAACGTAGATCATTCCAATTCTGGTTTGCGGGTATAATATTCAGTTTGGCGAACTGTGTAATCAAGGTATACTTCTTCCATTCTTTAAATAATACATTCCCATTCTTGACGGCGTCCAGTCTGCTCGATTAACAAAGGAATCGAAGGCACTCCAAGATTCGAAGTTGTGGGGTGAGAAAGATCTTGCTGAAGCAGTCGCCAGAGAAACGAAACTGAGCGCCTTGGCAGCGTAAGTATTTCTTTTGGCAAATTCGCACATCTACCTAACGTACAGGCTTCAGTGCTCGCAGGTCTAATCACCGCCAAATCATCCTTGACCTTCTCGATATATGGATTCCAGCATCAGGTGCTGGATTGGTCAGAGTAGATGAAGGATTCCTTGGATTTGTCGGGTAAATCTTGATTTGCACCTCCCAATCTCCCTTGCAAGGTGTGACCTTTGCTTCTAGATTCATATCATCTCTCATTGGAGCAAAAATTCAATGGGAAGCTGTCAACGGGAAACATTGAAGTGTGTACATGTACAGATCGTCATCCCAGAATCAAAGGAAGACCGAGTTCTTGAAGCCAGCATTTATCAATTTTGTACTTCTGAATATTAAATATTTAATGTACATTACGTGTCACAGCTGCTGGTTGTTGCGAAGGCGCAAATACTCCTGTCGAACGCGTTCCATTGGCTCAGGGCTGGTGCTAATGGCATGCTCATGAGCCATTATGCAATGCAGTTTTCATAACACCTACAATTTAATCATGCAATCTTGGACAACTTTCAGTTGATCCCTGCAGGCCCAAGCGACGGAGACAGTTCTTCCTGAAGCACAAGCCGCAAATTCTTGGAAATTGGGATAAGATGAATTAGTAACGTGATAATTGGGTGCCCCTACCTCGCAGAACCGGGTCACATTGCTTAAGTGCATACGCCTTCGTTGTTTTCAGTAAGGTTTCTTCTTCCCTTCGTGAAAGAGCGTTCATATGCGTAACTAGCAAGAGGTGACAGGTCGGAATGCCATCATTATTTTCGATCAATGATGTTGACCATTGTGATAAACAAGACTCAAAGTTGTGACTTGGACTGTTGGACACTCAACTCACATGTCGCTGCTTTTGAAGGCTCCTAGGCCACATTTACTTCCAGCTTTCAAACGCTGCCTTGCGACCACATCTTCTCCGCCGATTGCTAAGCCCAAGTTCCGAGAAACTCTTGATCATGGACCTTCTTTGGATGATTTCCTATCTGGCGAGCCTGTCGAGCGCATAGTGCTTGGCAATACGACAGGGTCAGCAGAGTGTTTCGACTTCGCCTACTAAAATTGACAAGAATAATTTAGCCCTAGGCTACCGTCTTACTTGAAAACGTCTATTCCATCTGGTGCTTCGTTCAGCAAAATCAAGAAAGACCTGCGCGGCTTAAACTTACATACGGTCTGTGAAGAAGCGCGGTGTCCCAATATCGGGGACTGCTGGGGAGGAGGTGATACTGTGGAAGGGAGGAAAACTGCGACGGCTACTATTATGGTGAGGACTAGTACACCCTTCTCTTTATTGGTATACACACTGAAGGGACTGTAAGCTCATGGGGGATACATGTACGAGAGGATGTAGATTTTGTTCAGTGAAAACATCACGGGCACCTCCGCCCTTGGATCCCCATGAACCTGAGCACACCGCCGAAGCGATTTCCAGATGGGGCTTAGGGTATATTGTCCTTACCAGCGTTGATCGAGATGGTACGTGTTCGCCTAAACAACGGCTATCCATAAGTCAAGCTTTTCCTTTAAGATCTAATAGATGGAGGCGCTCATCACTTTGCTGAAACAATCAGGAAAATCAAGTCCAAGTGGGTCGATCATCTGTCCATTGTTCATTTTTCATGTTTCTACAGGGCTCCTCATATTCTGGTCGAGGCATTGACCGGAGATTTTGCCGGCTCCCTGGAACATGTTTCACTTGTTGCCAAATCGGGCTTGGACGTCTATGCCCATAACATTGAAACCGTCGAAGAAATGACCCCATTTGTTCGGGATCGAAGAGCAACATTCCGACAAAGCCTACGAGTTCTTGAGCATGCTAAGAAAGAAGGTGTGCAAGTAACTAAGACGAGCATTATGCTCGGGGTTGGTGAAAATCACGACCAAGTGCTATCTACTCTCCATGGTCGGTTGATGCTTACCTATCACAAACCCTAGACTGACAGTTCATTGCAGAATTACGTAAGGCCAGCGTTGATGTTGTAACCTTTGGCCAATATATGCGCCCGACAAAACGCCACATGAAGGTTGACAGGTATGTGGAACCAGCAGAATTTGATGAATGGAGGAAGACTGCAGAGGATCTCGGCTTCCTGTACGTTGCGAGTGGCCCGCTGGTTCGCAGCAGCTATAAGGTCAGCTGCATGTGGATGCGCCCGTCCTAATTTTGTTGACACCTTCCAAGGCTGGCGAATTCTACATCGAAAATGTACTTAGAAGAAGAAAAGAAAAGGCCGTCCAACAGCGTACAAACCCCCTTGATGTTGACCGCTCGCACCCGAGCACGGACAGTATTCTTTGAGGTCAGAAACATTTGTTTTCCATTCACATCTTAGAACCGGGTAAATCATGTTCCATTCTGATCCCGAACTTACAAATAGAAGTAAGCTTATAGTCTGTATATATCAATGCGAACCGGGATGATCCCTTCGCGAGAATATCAGACCAGGTAGTGTTATTCCAAGAAAATACAGTTGAATTTTCTACTCAGCAGACACCCTTTGCAAGCTCTGCAGGTATATGTGGTGAATTACTTGGTTGGCGAACTATTTAAATTATTAGGGCTTCAAAATTGTTTCCAGCCTGAAGTCTGAGCAATTCAGCGGTTCTTGGCATAGAATAAAGGGAGAAATTTTTTCAAAGCCGCCAGACTTTCCCCCTAAACGGCGCCCGATCACGGAACAATATCCCGAGTTCCCCTTGATGTGAGATAATTGAATAATTTGAATTGAGGACATGGCAATGGCCGAATAATATCTGAACGGAGATTGAAATCAGCAACGAACTCTATTGCCCAATGTCAACAAACGTCTTGACACTTCTCTAATCTCAAACATGGTGAGCCGTCCAACATTCCCCTCAATAAACTGATCGTCACCGTTCAACAGGAATCATCAAAAGCCCCTGTAAAGCTTGCAAAAGTTATCAAGGTCATATTACAATGAACTGCACTGCGCAGTAACGCATCTGACTTTTGCACCGTGACCAGGTTTTGGGACGCACTGGCTCCAGAGGAGGTGTTACCCAAGTTCGCGTTGAATTCATGGACGACACATCGCGGACAATCATCCGTAACGTAAAAGGCCCTGTTCGAGAAGAAGACATCTTGGCTCTTCTTGAGAGCGAACGGGAGGCAAGGTACCGTACATTCTTCAGGTTCGGGATTTGCCTGAAAATATTTGCGATTGCAGACGCCTCCGTTAGAAGATCATGTGGTGTTTACTGTTCTCTGGCTGATTGTATCATCTGCAATATATGGTTTCGTGCTTAACCTCCCTATCAGCGTGCAGCTGAGTTAGATATGCACTGAAAGTCCTGTGACCATTTACGACAGTTCAATATCAATAGACAGGGGACAGGGATCCCGTCGATATGGTTCGGTGATCACTGGAAAGTTTAATGGACATGCATAGCAAAGAGCAATTGCGCAAGTGGTGCATCCGGCTGTGCGACCCCGTCGCTGCATAAACTGATACCCAGGATGAACGGCAGGAACAGAGGGTCAAAAAATAACTCAGGGGCCAACACTGCTCGAGAACCCGTCCTAAAATCGCAAAAGTTATGGCATCTGCCGTCAATGCAATATTCATAGCGGCAGATTGATGGTCGGCAGGGATGAGTTGACCATTACCCTGAAAAGGATCTATAACCGACAACTAAAATATGCCGGTGACATAGATGTGGGTGGAAATGGCCGAGATATGGATTGCTCTTAAACATGCTCCGTCACCTACAGAAATGCGTCGTTCCCAACGTCGTCAGAAGCTAATGGCTGCTAACTGCGCTTATGTTACTCTCCTCACCAAGTCCTCCTATCTTGCCGGTGTCTTGGTCTTGGACTACTGTCTCCGTACAGTCAAGGCGCGTTATCCACTGGTTGTGATGATTACGCCTTCTCTGCCAGAGCAGGCGAGGGCCGTGCTTCACAAGCGCTCCATACGTACCAGGGAAGTGGTGTCGCTCAGCCCCCCTGATCGCCATACGCTTGCAATTCATGACTCCAGGTTTGTTGATACCTGGACCAAACTAAGGTACGGTGGTTGTTTTGTCGAAATTTTTGAAATTGCTGAACTTGCTCTCAGAGGTTTTGGGCTGACAGAATTCAAGGTACACTTCCGCAGAAATTATCAGAGATTTCTTGACCATATTAAATTTCTTTGGCCATCAGCGTATAATCCTTCTAGACTGCGACATGATTGTCTTGAGGAATATGGACGAATTAATGGCCATCGATCTACCTCCTGACCATATCGCTGCTGTACATGTTTGCGCATGCAATCCGCGCGGGATAGAACACTATCCAAACGATTGGTTAGGCTTTTCATTGATAAACACAGATCTTCTTGACGGTCAATGTTTTCTGCCAGGCGACCAGACAATTGTGCCCATACTGCTGTCGGCCACCCTACCTCTCGTCCACCTCCCATTACGGAGAGTTCACCTCGGCCTTACAGTCAACTAAACTCTGGGACCGTAGTATTAAACCCCTCGATGCCACTTGCTAATAGGCTGTTCCACCACCTTTATAACAGTCCCCGAGTTCTAGAGTGGATATTTCCAGATCAAGATTTGCTTTCCGAATATTTCAAAGGCAAATGGCACCCAATACCATGGTATTACAACGCACTACGATCCCTACATAACTCGCATCCTGTTATGTGGTCCGACCAAGAGGTCCGTTGCCTTCACTACATTTTTGCTGACAAACCATGGCAATCAAGGAGGACACCTCCTGGAACCGAAAAAGGGTTCGAAATCATGGACAAGTGGTGGTGGGATCGGTTTGATGCCCTGGGTGAAGTTGTGTCCGTAGCCGATCCGAGGGGCTGGAACTTTGTGCTTTCCACAGTCAATAACAGGTCTAACTGATATACTTAAATCGATACTTAGGATAATATTAATAGTATTTATTTTTTAGATAGACCTAGTACCGTATCTAATCATATTCTCCACGAGACATGAACTTCATCGGTTCGATATCTGGGCGCTCTGTTGGCAAAAATAGCACTTGCACTGAGATTACATACCTTTGAGTACATGTACTTTCGGCGACAGGGGTCCTCTGTCCCATACGGAAAGCCAGCAACCCCGCCTGGGCTATCATTATACCGTTATCTATGCAGAACCTGGAAGGTGAGAAAGGTAAGTGGGCCGCGACATCGAAGCAAAAGCCTCCACTGAGCCAACCTTTCGTCGGTGGCGAACACCTGCCCACCTCGTTCGCATGCCATGACGCCCATCATTTCTTGAAGACGCTCGTTACCTTTGGGTGGTCAGGGTTGGAAAAGTTCGATGAAACAGGGGTGGAGTCTCTTACATCCAACTCCGCCAACAATCAGGACTTCTTTACTGCCGATGTGTGCCATTGCTCGCTCAGTAATCTCTACAAGCATAGCAAATACATTTTCTTGAAGCGAGAAGCACAAATCAGCGGGGGTGATGATGTCAAGATCCTCTGATGGCTCTGGGCGGCCATCTGGTCTATATCGCTTGTCCTGTGTGTAAGCTTCGATCGAAGATAATATACCAGACAAGCTGATGTCCATCCCCTTGGTAGTATAAGGGAGAGATAACAGACGTCTGCCGCTGAAGAAGCAAATTCGTATTAGTTGACAAAGAAATCTGAAACTCAAACACCAACCGCTTCGCTTCTTGTTCGATGTTGTACCCTGGGCTGGGGCTATTGCTGAGATTTAACACACGCGCAAATCGGTCAAGACAGTTTCCAACGGCAATATCAAGAGTCTCGCCGAAGATGCGATAGCGCTGCCGAGAATACGCGATGACCTGTGTGTTTCCACCAGACACATAGAGAACAATAGGGTTGTTAGCCCCAGTGATCTCTCTTCCCATTTCAATATCTGAGTGGGGGTTCCAGATCCATCAGAGCTGTAGATCATAAAACTCACGGCCGACGCAATGGTTAACAGCGACCAAGGGCTTATCGTAGAGAAGCGACAGCGTTCTGGCTACCAGCGCGACGGACTGTAGCGGTGCGCCCATCCCAGGCCCTATGAAAAGTGTCAAAGGACGTGGTAAGTCTGACGTACGGATATTATCACCTTTGGTGTAACATATACAGTCAATCTCAGACAGAGAAACGCCTGCCGTAGTTAGAGCATCAGTGATGACGTTGAGCGCCCATTCTCGGTGATGAAGAGCTGTATCTCTGGGTTGGAAACCTTCACCAGGTGGCGTAATATAGGTATGTCTGATGTTTGAGAGTACCACCGAGGACCCATCTGGGCAATGCTTGATGACCCCTGCTCCTAGTTTATTTGCTGATCCCTCTAGGCCGAGGGCTATAACTGGCTTGGCTTTCGAAGTAGACGAATGAATGACAGTCAGAGGAAAGATTGAATCAATTAACCTAGGTTCTTGGGACGCATCCGAAGGCCAAATATGTAAGTTGATAGTATACAGGAAATAGTCCAATCTTGATGGCAACACCAGCACTCACCGAGCACTAGACTCGGGATCACGGTCACATTTAAATAAAAAATAAAGAGTGTCTGTACCTAAGCAACTGATGAAATGAACGAAAAGATGCACGATAAGTAGCAATAAATATACAGGAAGCAATAAGTCCAAAAGTTTTGAATTGTCTCTCAAGGTTGGAGTTCCGAGTCTCTTTGCAACATCAACTTCTTGTAAAGTTGATCATCGAAACTCAGACATTGCAGCATAACACATGGAACGTTGAAATCACCGCGGTTGTACGCTTCCGCAATTTCATCGGCAGATCGCGAGTCCTTCGTCTTGTCTTTAGTTAACTTTGCGTACATGAGCTTCGTCTATAAATTGATGAGCTTCGTATCATAACTATTAGATGCAACTCACCTCGCTTGAAAGTGTATTCCATTCATCAAGGGACAACGATCGCACACGCATCACCCTGTACTGACCAAGGTAGCGGAATCTCCGCTGTTTTGCCTGCGCTTTGGGAAGGCCGACAAACAGGTGGCGGATGACTGGGGTTTTGTAAGCCTCTTTTTCCTTCCCAAGACCAACAAAAATGTAGCCGTGCTGGCCTGGTGTTGCCGGGCACCAAGGGTGGTGATTCAATGTGGGGCATAAGTAGGATGAGGTGACAGGTCGTCTATCGAGGTTTCCTGACTTCTCAGCTGACCTGAAGCAAGTCTTAGTCATTGAGAGTTGCTCACTTCTTGAGACGTACCGTTCGATGAGTGATCCCAGGACGCCCTTCAAGAATTCACGATCAAATAGGTTCTCCGTAACTACGTCCTTGATATCAGCGACGGGAAGTTTGACCAGTGCCATTCCCCGTTCTTGGGGTAAGGCGTTGCGAGGCAATTGAGTGTCGTCCGGATGTCTGCCAACAATGGTGACATCTTCAACGTTGAAAGAAGCCGCCGGAGCAGATGACGACGATACTCTCTTGGTGTTTTCTACAGCTTCCAGCACATTCGACCGCACTGACAATAGTGATATCTTTCTTGAACGAGGAGTGCTGGTCAGGAGATTAGTAGATAAGGAATGTCGCGTCTAATGATCAATGAGAAGTGATTCCGATGGGTGAAGATGGAAGCTCACGATGTCCTGCAGCTTCATGATAGAATCCATCGTTGCCTTGTTCCTTTCTTCAACTTTGTGGAATCTATCTTCTGCGGCCTCTAATTCTAGTCTAAGCTCTTCATTCTCCTTATCCTTGGTCTTCAATGAGTCTTTCAACAAATCAATCTAAAGGCAACTTTCATGCATTTAATGGAAATTACAGTGAGAATCACATACCTGATGCTCCAGGGATTTTAACGAAGACATTTGCATGAAAGATACAGTAGGGGTGCGGTCGGCACTGGTTGTTCGATGGGTCTACATGAACGGTTCAGTCAGCAATGAAATCACAAAACGAAAGGGAAACAATCACAACTTGGATTCGTGCAACCTCCTGCTCGAGATGATGTACCTAAACGCATATATCAACTGATATTCTCGTGGAGAGTAAGATACCTACTTGGTCAGCAAGGGTTTGGTTCTCTGACCGAGCATCCGCGAGTTCCTTCTGTAGTTTCAGCACTTCGTGGTGTCCATCGCGAGCTGCAGTAGTTCCCTGCCGTTGAGTTGACAGAAGGTTTGCATTTTCAGCGGTGAGTATATGGATCCTCTCGGTAGCTTCAGCAAGCTGGGCACGCGTTTCGTCAGGAACAACGTCTATAAGTTAAGATTTCAGATAACTCACGTCCTTCTGCAACCGCCTATATTCATCCTTTGCGCGTACTAGCCCGATTTCTGCATCCTTTAGCTCATCTCTCAAGGTCGAAGTATGCTCTTCGTCAACCACAATCGTTCTCCCACTTTCCTGCCGCGCATGGCCACTCCTAGATGGCCCCCAACGCGAAGATTCGCCCGTCCCCCCACTATTACTACTTTTGCGCAGGCCCTGCACGACATCTCGATAGAGATCACGCTGGCCGAATTTCGTGAACTAGTCTGGGTTTGACTCTGCCATATCAACACGTACCTCCTCCTGAATCTTAGATAAGTCTTGCTTAAGCTTGATTACGGACTCTGACGCCTCCGACCAGCGTTTGACGACATTGGACCAAAATGCTTCGTCCATTGCACCGCGGTGCACAAGAAGCTTCAAGCTGGGTATATAGGATGTGTGAGAGTAGTGCGAGAGGGTCTATTTGGAAAGAGTTACGAAACGATCATCAATGCTATCAATGCAGGGTCAACAAGACGTCGTCAAGGAAGAAATTCACGTCATACTGACCCCATCATACATTTTTATTTCTGCCACCTCGATGTTGCCTATCAATAAGGCGTAAATGCAAAGGTTGTTAGAATTTAAGTACGTAACTAACGTGCTCTGTATCATTCATTCGCTGATCATGATGGACAGATAAGTAAATTCAAAGTGCATTT
>Ga0307509_10008749_pt1 | contig 12807 bp, 11 predicted proteins | sample 10_EM_MG_FD_202245 | JGI IMG/M metagenome (GOLD analysis project Ga0307509, IMG submission 202245) | Populus trichocarpa ectomycorrhiza microbial communities from riparian zone in the Pacific Northwest, United States - 10_EM | ecosystem: Host-associated > Plants > Roots > Unclassified | place...
AGAATATTGACCATGAAAATCGAAAGTCCGGTGAGCAAAGCCACCACAAAATTGCCAATAAATGGTTGACGTTTGAGATCGTTGGAATACCACCACAAAAGAAAGGCTGAAAAAAAGTTGATCACCCCTATTTTCCAACCCAAAAGAAAACCAAGTGCTACTCCGGTCATCGAAAGCAAGGAATGAAAAAGTAGTGCGTATCTCCGTGCCACATCTTTTCCTATTACAACGCGCTCCGGTTTATTAATCAAATCAATCTTCACATCATAATAATCATTGATGATATAGCCTGCCGCTGCAATGATCACGGTTGATAGGGAAAGAACCAACAACTTAATGTCCCAGATTTTATTTTTATCGATGAGAAAGTCGGCTGCGAAGTACTGCGCCATCCCAATGATGAGCAGATTCCAGAAGCGGGTTAGCTTCAAAAAACCAAAAAATGTGAATTGACGGGACGGCATTCAACAAAGATAGTCTGGATTCTGGATACTAGATTCTCGTAATTAAGAATCCAGCATCCAGTATCGAGAATCCAGTTTAAAATCTCAATGCTACCATCATCAAGAAATTTTTGCCGGCTTGAGGGTAATAATAATTCTGCCTTTCTTCTGAGCCTCCCCCATAGTAACCCCATGTGTACCCATTGCTGGAATATTTCACATCAAAAATATTATTAGCCAAAAGACTGATGGAGATTTCGCGCATGCCCTGAGGTTTCAGGGTGTAGGTCAACCGTATATCGTTGATGAGATACGGATCAATCGATCTTCCTTTATTTGAAGTGTTATCCAAATACTGAAGGCCAACATATTTTGTCAACAATCCGATTTCAAAACTTTTAATGGGGCGATATAGAAAATTAGAACCTCCAATAACATTAGGTGAAAAAGCGATGTCTGTGTTTTTGTGTTGCACATCTACTTCGTTGTATTCATCATAGTTAACTCCGTAATCATAAAGCACCTCCGTGAAATTCTTGATTTTATTCTGGCTTAATGTAAGATTAGCATTCCAGGTAAAATGTTGATTGAATCGAATGCCACCATCAATTTCAATCCCGGTGCGATAACTGTCGGCTACATTGGTTCGAATAGCTGCACCCACGTCGTTGAGCTTGCCCGTAGACACTAGTTGATTGTTGTAGTCCATGAAATAATAATTCACACCGAAGGCTACATTATTCTTTCTCATTCGCCAGCCCGCCTCAACATCATAAAGTGTCTCGTGCTTTGGTAGCTGGCCCGGATTCGCTTGAACAAAATCGCTACGAACCGGTTCACGGTTACCAACACTGTAAGAAGCATACACCTGCTGGTCTTGAGTTAATGAATACGTCAAACCCACTTTTGGATTGAAGAAATTATAGTTTACGTTAAAGTCAATATCCGTTCCGCTATCATCTACGCCATTGGCTTTATAGTCGACACGCCTGTATTGCAAATCAACAAAGCCAATTAGTTTTTCAGCGAGCTGATAACTGTTCTTCCAAAAAATATTGAAGTCTGTTTTTTTTCCATTGTTAAAATAGTATCGATAAAATGGAGGAATTGTAGTAGCCACTTGTGACCAAACGATTTCACCATAATGATCACCATCGTAACGATTAATGGCACCGCCCAAAACAGAATTCCATTTTTCCTTTTCATAGTTTGCCGACCAGGTCATTCCATAAAAATGATTGTTGAGCCAAAGCCTTCGCACTAAATCAGAATTAGTTATTGTGTCACTGGCAATGATCGGATTAGGAACTCTGTAGTTGGAAAAGCTTTGATCGTATTTGTATTCCTCGTAATAACCACGACCGTATGTATAATGCAGGGCCGCGTTGAGTGTGAGTTGAGAAGAAGCCTGATGCGAAAGATGTAACTGATAATTATCGAGTAAATAGTTGTCCGTTTGATTGGCGTAGGTGTAAGTATTAAATGTACGACCCGAGCTCAACAAATTATTTGTTTGGTCAGTATTCCATCCTTCAGCAGTTGCCGTCTCCATCATAGCGGGCACATCATTATTCAGTCTTGATTGCGGCACGCCCCACCACGATTGATAAGTAATTTCTTTGCCTCCGAAGGCAATTGCTTTAATCATGGTTTTGTCTCCGTAATAACCTCCTGATACATAATACGATTTTAAATCGGAGCTAGCGCGATCAATGTATCCATCCGATCCGATCAACGACAACCGACCATCAAAGGCGAATTTATTTTTCAAACCAGTACCAAATCCTACCGTGGACCGATGTGTGCCAAACGATCCAAACGAATTGATGATATCCGCATACGGTTGGTCTTTGCGTGTGTTGGTTTGCAAATTGATTGAGCCGCCAAATGCGCCAGCGCCATTAGTGGATGTTCCTACTCCACGTTGGATCTGAATGTTTTGTGTTGACGTTGCAATGTCAGGCACATCCACCCAATACACACCCTGCTCTTCCGCATCATTTAGCACAATTCCGTTGATCGTTACGTTGATACGTGTGGCATCACTTCCGCGAATGCGAATTGCCGTATAACCGATACCCGTGCCAGCATCGGATGTTGTAACCACTGAAGGTGTCCAATTCAAAAGATATGGCATATCCTGCCCAAAATTCTGTTTTTGAATTACAGTTTTACTGATGTTAGAAAAAGCCGTTGGGCTATTTTCTGTTGCACGAGTTGCCAACACGGTGACTTCATCCGTTAATTGTGAACTCTCTCCAAGTGCAAAATCCAGTTGCAAGTCAGCAGAAACCTCCACTTCTTTTTTTTCTTCGGTATACCCGAGAAAGTGAACTGTCAGCGTTTGTTTTCCGCTCGCAACTTTTTTTAATTCGTAATGACCTTGCTCATCGCTGATTGTTCCGCGACTTTGATCGTTCATCTGAACTGTTGCGCCAACCAATACTCCGTTAGTCTTCGAGTCACGCACCGTGCCCGAAATAGTGAATTGCGCCAAGGCGTTGAGCCCAAGCATACAGCTTATCGCTGTCATTAAAATTTTTGACATTTTATTTTTTGGTTAAACCTGCAGAGCACACAGGGGAATGTGATGCATAGTTAATCCTGCCTCCCTTCGTCCGCATTACCGGCATCAGGTTCTATGGGTGTAATCTCAGCCCGTGTTTTTTAGGCACCCCTCGCTTCAGAACTTTTCCAAAGCGATGCAAATGTATAGGAAAAGAATTTAGAATACAGAATTTTAGAAGTGAGAATGTTTTAAGTAGAAAAAATAACGTCTAACTCCCTGACTTCTAACTCCTATCTCCTATTTTCGCTTTATGTTTCAAGCTAAAGTAAACGGAAAGAATTTTGAGGTTGTTAAAAATGACGAGTCATTTGTTATCAATGGTGAACCTTTCCAGTGGGATTTTGTAAAAATCTCGGAAGACAATTTTCATATTCTTTACAAAAACAAAAGTTACCGCGCCGAGGTAGTAAAAGCCGATCGCACAACTAAAACGTTTCAATTCAAAATCAACAACAAAATTTATACTGTCGAAGTAAAAGACAAGTTTGATTTGTTGTTAGAGAAAATGGGAATGGCCAACGGTGCTTCGGCTAAAATCAACAACATTAAGGCGCCTATGCCAGGACTGGTTATCGATCTTAAAGTGAAAGCTGGTGATCCTGTGAAAGCCGGTGATCCTTTGCTAATTCTGGAAGCAATGAAGATGGAGAACATTTTAAAATCCCCGGGGGATGGTACAATCAAGAATGTGAAAACAAAAAAGGGCGACAGCGTAGAAAAAGGTCAAGTCTTGATTGAATTTTAAAAATTAATTTTCTGGTAGCTGTCCGTTTCTCCTTTTCCCATCCGTCATAGGTGAAAATTTGTTTAACTTAAAAAATCAAATCCTATGGAAAAGTTTATGTTTATCTTTCACGGGGGCAGTGACATAGCCCCTGAAATGCGCGAGCCCGAAGCTATGCAGGCACACATGCAAAAATGGTTTGCGTGGGTAGAAAAGCTAAGAAAAGAAGGAAGATACCTAAGTGGTGAACCACTTCAGCCAACTGGCAAAATGGTATCCGGCAAAAAGAAATTAGTAACCGATGGCCCCTTTGCTGAAGGGAAAGAATTGGTCGGTGGCTTCTTTATCATTGAAGCTAAAGATATCAACGAAGCCACTGAAATGGCTAAGGATTGTCCTGACTTCATCTACGATGGAAAAGTTCAAGTGAGACCCGTACAAAAGATGTAAATCAACAAAAAGATTCAATTCGTGGCACGCTCTGAAAATGTGCAACAACTGACCGGCCATCTTTTTCGCCATGAGGCGGGAAAGATGGCCGCAGTGCTTACGCGTATTTTAGGAAGTGATCGTCTTGAAGTTGCGGAAGATATCGTTCAAGATACCTTGATGAAAGCCATGGAGACCTGGAGCTTCAAAGGCGTACCTGAAAAACCTTCTGCCTGGTTGTATGCCGTTGCCAAAAATAAAGCGCTGGATTTCATTCGCAGTCGACAGCGACATGAGCAAATTCATTCTGAAATAGCTAAAGCAATTCATTCGGAGTGGTCATTGCCATCCTCAGTTAACAGCCTGTTTTTAGAATCAGAAATTGAAGACAGTCAACTTCGAATGATGTTCGCGGCATGCCATCCTTCTATTCAGGAAGAATCTCAAATTGCTCTTACACTCAAAATTCTTGGAGGCCTTAGCGTACGCGAGATTGCTAACGCATTTTTAACCAACGAAGAAACTATTCAAAAAAGAATCGCGAGGGCAAAAGAAAAATTGCGCGATGAAAAGATCAGCCTGGAAATTCCGTTGCCTCAATCTCTTTCAAGCCGGATTGATGCCGTGCTGAAAGTTCTGTATCTCCTTTTTAATGAAGGTTATCACCCTTCACAAAGCGATCAATTACTGAGGGAGGATCTTTGTGAAGAAGCCATGCGCCTTACTTACTTGTTGATTCAAAATTCAGTAACCCGACAACCCAAAGTACTTGCGCTGATGGCGCTGATGTGCCTCCAGGTTTCGAGGTTTGAGGCACGGAAAAATAGCGAAGGTTTTATTTCATTGGAACAGCAAAATCGGTCCCTTTGGAACAAGGAACTTATGAATAAAGGATTCGAGTTGCTGGAACAGGCTGCTGAGGGAAATGATTTGAGTGAGTATCATCTTGAAGCTGCAATTGCGGCTGTACACATGAAAGCCGATTCATTTGCTGATACGGATTGGAATCGACTCTTAACGTTGTATGATATTCTTGGGCAGCTAAAACCAGGACCAATTATTGAAATGAATAGAGCTATTGCTATTGGCTACGCCAAGTCTTATCGCGAAGGACTTAATGCGCTTCAAAAAATCAACGAATTAAACAGCAATCATTTTTACCACGCAGCTTTGGGAAATTTTTTCTTGCAGCTGAAGGAGCGAGATCGCGGCCTGAAGTCTTATTCCAATGCATTGAATTTGGCAGTTGTTCAGGCTGATAAAGATTTTCTACAGAAGAAAATCGATGAGATTCAGTTAAGCAAATGAATCAAGCTCATTCTTGATAGTTTTCTCTCGCTCTTTCCAATCACCCCTTACGCTGATGAAGTGAATATTTCTTTTTGTCAACTCATTTTCAAAAATTTCCAACATCTCCTTTCGCTGATTATCAAGATCGCGTAACCCGTCTGCCACCCAAGGCACATCGATATCAAAGAGGAAATATTTGTTGTAGTGGAGTTCTTTTTCGAGTTCAGACAGTATTTCAGGTACTACGCCTAGATATTTTTTTGAATAAATCTGAGTGGTAATTAAATCCGTATCGCAAAAAAGAAATTTATTCGCAGTTTTCAGTTTCGTTTTTACTCTATCGGTTTGCGCGTGACCGATTCGAATAATGTCGTCAACTGTAAAATCATTTGAAGTGATCAATTCACGGGCTACTTCCGGAGCGAACTCAGTGTTGTAAAGCTGAGCGAAATGTTTAGCCATGGTAGATTTTCCAGTGCTCTCCGGGCCATAGAAGCAAATTAATTTGATCTCAGGCTTCATGAGTTTTGTAGGAACGCGCTTCTTTAATCCAATTCCAAAGGCCGAATGCTGCCAATAGCGTGAGCACTAAATACTCCACGCTGTAAAATTTCGCGCCTTTCACAAAATATAAAACCGTTGCGATTATGTCAATGATAATCCAAAGCACCCAACACTCCACTTTTTTTTGAATCATCAAGAATGTAGTGACAATACTCATCACAAGAATAAACGAGTCTACATAAGGAAACGAACTTGGTAAACTAAATAGCCTTGGAAACCATTCATGAAGGTTGCTTGCTAAATAACCAGAGAGAAATGTTCCAGTTAAGCCGATCAAGGCAATTAAAATAAATTGATTGAATTTCATAGAACTGACTTTCAGTTCCTTCTTTCTGTCCTCTTCTTTAGGCTTTGGATGGGCCCACCTCCACCAGCCAATGAGGTTGGTGATACAGAAAAAAACCTGCAACACCATATCAGGATATAGTTGGATTTGATAGTAGAAAAAAAATGCCAAGACCACGTTGACTACTCCGATTGGCCAACTCCAGATATTGGCTTTTGCCGAAAGTGCAACTGCAATCAGACCGAACACTACGCCAAAAAATTCGAGGTAGCTCATCGGGTAGCCGAGAGTAGTAAAAAAGATTTTGTTAATGCTGAAAAAATCCACGGGTCAGAGCTTTACACAAACATTCTTCGCTTCTGTAAAAAATCGCAAGGCCTCCCATCCCCCTTCGCGGCCCACACCACTTTGTTTCATTCCACCAAAGGGTGTGCGCAAGTCGCGGTGCAGCCAGCAGTTCACCCAAATGATACCGCTCTTTACTTGGTGTGAAACGCGATGAGCCAGTTTTAAATTTTCCGTCCAGATGGTGGCGCTTAAACCGTAGCCCGTGCTGTTTGCTAAACGAATTGCTTCTTCTTCCGAATCAAATGGCATGATGGTAACAACAGGTCCAAATATTTCTTCTTGGTTTGTTCTGCACTGTCCATCTAACCCAACAATTACGGTTGGTTCCATATAATAACCTGATGAAAGTCGACCTTCCAGTTTTATTGGATTGCCTCCTGTTAAAATTTCCCCACCTTCTTCTTTGGCTAGTTTTACGTACGACAACACTTTGTTAAGATGAGCTTCAGAAACCAATGCGCCCAAATCTGTTGATTCATTTCGTGGATCGCCAATTTTAAGTTCTTTGGTTCGTTTCACAAATTCAGTAACAAACTTGTCTAACAAGCTTCGTTCCACTAAAATGCGCGAGCCACACAAACAAATTTCTCCCTGGTTGGTAAACGAAGAGCGAATAGAACCTTTAATAGTCTGTTCAAAATCACTATCAGCAAAAATGATGTTAGGGTTTTTCCCACCCAGTTCCAGTGAAAGTTTTTTAAACATCGGCGCCGCTGTGGCTGCGATTTTCTTGCCAGTAACAGTTCCGCCAGTGAATGAAATCCCAGTGACCCGCGGATGTTCAACAATCGCCTGACCCGCTTTACTTCCCAACCCGTGAACAATATTTAAAACTCCAGAAGGCAAACCTGCCTCGATACACAATTGCGAAAACAAAAATGCGGTCATTGGTGTAAGCTCCGATGGCTTTGCAACAACCGTGCAACCTGCAGCAAGCGCTGGAGCGATTTTCCAGGTGAACAAATACAAAGGCAAGTTCCAGGGAGAAATACATCCAACAACACCGATCGGCATTCGTGTTGTGTAGTTTACTGAATCCCCTTCATTGACATGCGCATCAGTGGCAAAGTGCATCGCTGCTGTTGCATAAAACCGAATGTTAGCCGACGCACGAGGAATATCTAATGATCGAGCTAGTTTAACCGTCTTTCCATTGTCGAAACTTTCGGCCAGAGACAACTTGTCTAAATCACGATCGATGAGATCAGCAACTTTTAGCAGAATCTTCATTCGCTCTTCAGTCGATAGTATTGACCAGGAAGGAAATGCTTCTGTCGCGGCCTTCACTGCCTCTTCGACATCTTCCTTATCAGAATCAGGAATGAGGCTATAAACTTTTCCTTCAGCAGGGTTATAGTTATCAAGAAATTTCCCTGAATGTGGCTCGACTAGTTTTCCGTTGATATAGTTGAGAATTTTTTCCATCTAATTCTGATTTCCTATAGACTTCCCGTCCGTCCACCATCCACTGGCAAACTTACTCCGTTAATATAACCTGCAGCAGGCGCTGCAAGAAACGCAACAGCAGCAGCCACTTCGCTTGCCTCTGCCATACGGCCAGCCGGGATTTCATCAATCATTTCTTGTCTGATTTGATCTTCGGTCTTCCCTGATTTTTGCGAGCGGGTTCGAATGATCGACTCTATTCTTCCTGTTTTCGTACTTCCAGGTAAAATATTATTTACTGTTATTCCGAAAGAAGCAAGCTCAAGCGATAATGTCTTTGACCAACTTGCCATTGCGCCACGCACTGTGTTCGAAACTCCCAATCCCTTAATCGGAATTTTTACAGAAGTAGAAATGATGTTAATTATCCTTCCGAATTTATTTTTCTTCATTCCAAGTACACAAGCCTGAACAAGAATCTGACTGCAGATTAAGTGTGCGTTGATAGCGTTAAGAAAATCTTCCCGTTTTGAATCAATGGCTTGTCCTGCAGGTGGACCTCCGGTGTTGTTGACGAGAATGTGAACGTCTTTTTCAGAAACCAATTTATCAATCACTTTCTTAACCTGGTCGGGAAAATTGAAATCAGCTATTATAAAATTATGTTTTTGACCCTGAGAAGATGGAAGTTCATTCACTGTTGATTTTAATTTGGTCTCATCACGCGCAAGCAACGTAACCATTGCACCCATAGAGGCCAGTTCAATAGCTATTGCCTTGCCAATACCTTGCGTACTGCCGCAGACCAACGCATTCTTTCCGTTCAGATTTAAATCCATAAATGATTTTACGCAAAGATAAAATTGTAGATCTTATAATTTCTTCTCTCTCCATCTTCCTGATCTCATATACCAGAACGACATCGAGAACATTCCCACCCAATAAACCAGTTCACTTCCCCAGCCCCACGTGATGGGTAAGTTCCATGTTTCGAGTGTCAAGTAAACGTAAATGCAGTAAACACTAATCGTAATACTTTCGATGATAAGATTAACCATCGTGTTGCCCGTGCCCGTAACAGAGTTGAGCCAGACTGCAGAAAAAGACATCATTATTAATGCAACCGAAACGATCCGAATGACCGGAATAGCTTCGGTAATAAAGGATGGGTCTTGTCCATAAAAAGAAAGAAAAATTTCAGGGCCAAGATTTAACAAAAGAGTAAGTATCGCGGAGCAACTCAAACTGAGAATAACAATCCGCCTGATCAATGGAATAACTTCATCTTCTTTTTTCTGACCGATCACATTGCTCACCATCGAGTTGGCAGTGGCAGCAAATGCCCAGGAGAATACCCCGAAGATTCCGAAAATATTTCTCATGGCATTGGAAATAGCCAGCGCACGGTCGCCATGATGTTCAATCAAAATGTAAAAATATTCCCACGTGATAATACTGATCGCATATTGCACAACCAATGGTGATGACTTGTACAAAATGTGTCGAATCGTTTCAAAATTGATTTTCCAACTTTCAAATAAGGAAAATGTTTTATTGATGCCTTTAAAATGAATGACAACAAAAATCACCAGCAATCCAGATCCTTCGGCAATGATTGATGCATACGCGGCTCCATTAAAACCAATAGCCGGAAAGCCAAAGTGTCCATAGATCAACGCATAGTCGAAGAAAATATTAACAACTGTTTCCGCCAGCGTTCCCCAAATCAAAAGTTTAGTTTGATTGGTGCCAACCAGCAAGGCATTCCTCATTACATACAAATAGAGAAATGGCAAACCCCAGATGCGAATGAGTGAAAATCCAATAACCTGATCGTAGATAATTGAGTTGTGGATCGTCGATCTTAAAATGATTGGCGCAATGGTGTACGTGAGCAGAATACCGAATAATGCAACTATAATCGAGATCCATACACCATGAAAAAACAAGTGACCAATTTCCTTAGGTTTGTTTTCTCCGGCTTTACGCGCGATCAAAGATTGTAACCCGTTATTGAGACCGTTACCAATTACTGCGAAAATCAAATAGTAAACTCCAGTGATGCCTGCTGCTGCAAGCGATTGTTCACCCAATCCGCCTAGAAAAATATTGTTGGTAATGAAATTGACTTGCGGAACAAGAATAGCTAGAGAGATTGGCATGGCCATTCCAAGAATTTGTCTGTAACCGGTTTGAAGTCGTAAGTCCATGAGCGTGCAATAACGCAAAACTACTTCAATCAGTCTACGCAACGACAATCCTATTTTATTGGTTACTTTGTGGAATGGATATTTTTAACACACCTGCGCGAATTGTTATCACCTGCAACAAACGCCTTTCCATTTATTTAGAAAGAGAAGTTGCCGATTTGGGTTTTAAAGTTGATAAGACTTTTGTTACTGGCGTGGAACTGAAAGGCACAGTCAAAGATTGCATTTTGTTAAACATGAATCTGCGGTGCGCCAGCCAGGTGCTGTATTCATTGACATCCTTCAAGTGTGATGGCCCAGAAGAATTGTATGATAGACTTATTGCTTACGAATGGGAAAAGATCATTTCTCCCGATGGTTATTTTACAGTGACAAGTCATGCAGAACATTTTACGGTCAACAACGAAATGTTTGTCAATGTAAAAGTGAAGGACGCAATAGCTGATCGCATGCGCCGAGAATCAACGGGAAGGCCTGACTCAGGCCCAGAGATGGACAAAGCGGTTTTTCATTTGTATTGGAAAGAGGAGCGAGCAGAAATTTTTCTTGACACCTCAGGTGAAACATTAGCGAAACATGGTTATAGAAAAATTCCAGGGAAAGCACCGATGCTGGAAGCATTGGCCAGTGGAACTCTGCTAGCCACAAAGTGGGACAAGCAATCGCCGTTTGTAAACCCTATGTGTGGTTCATCCACTGTTGCTATTGAGGCCGTGATGTTAGCTACCAACCGCAAACCCGGGCTTTACCGAAAGAATTATTCCTTCATGCATGTCATTGGCTTTGATGAAAAATTCTATCAACTCGAAGCAGAAAAATTGCGCAAGCAAATTATTCAGATCCCCAGCTTAAAAGTAATTGCCAGCGACATTAATCAAGATGCAATTGACATTTCCAAAATAAATGCTGAGGTGGCAGGTGTTGATTCATTGATTGATTTTCACGTTTGCGATTTTGAATTAACAGAAATTCCAGCTCCTCCTGGAGTGGTTTTTCTCAATCCTGAATATGGTGAACGCATGGGCGATGTTGTTGAGCTCGAAGGAACCTACGCCCGAATCGGTGATTTTCTGAAAAAGAAATGCCAGGGATATACCGGCTACATTTTTACTGGCAACCTTGATTTAGCTAAGAGAGTAGGATTAAAGGCAAGCCGAAGGATTGAATTCTATTCCGCAAAACTCGATTGTCGCTTGCTGGAATATGAACTTTATTCAGGTAGCCGCCGGGAACCCAAGCCAGTGGCGTAACAATAAAATAATTTTGCATATAGTATGCGTGCATAACAAATCTTTTCTATCTTCGTTTCCCCGAAAATGAAAAGAGAAGAGACCATCGATCATCATGTACGCACTGCCTGGCATGGCATTTCGCGTTACTATAATCAGCAAGCCGCAAAATTCGGAGGCACCATGTCGATTGGGTTCGCCCTTCTCACTATTCATGGCGATGATGGAACTCCAGCCACGAAAATTGCTCCGCAAATGGGATTGGAACCACGAAGCCTTACTCGCTTGTTAAAGTCGATGGAGAATCAAAAATTGATCGTTCGTAAAGACGACAAAAGCGATAAGCGTTCGGTGCGGATTTTCCTAACTAAAGAAGGAAAGAAGCAAAGAGAAAATGCAAAAAATATTGTGATTGGGTTCAACGAGATTGTTCAACAAGAGATTTCAGCGCAAAAACTAAAAGTGTTTTTTGAAGTGATTCAGCAAATTCAAGCATTAACAAAAAGAAGTGTCAATTACGAAAAATCATAACTAATTTTAGTTACTCGTTGTTGGTTATTGCAAAAACCTTCAACGAATAACCAACAACAACGATTTCTATGAATAGAACCATTAAGAAAGTAGCCGTTCTCGGCTCCGGCATCATGGGCTCGCGCATTGCGTGTCATTTCGCCAACATTGGTTGTGATGTGTTGTTACTCGACATCGCACCAAAAGAACTTACCGATGATGAGAAGAAAAAAAATCTAGCATTAGATCATCCGGCTGTGAAGAACCGGATTGTAAACAGCGCCTTCGAAGCCACGCTTAAAGCAAACCCCGCATCGTTGTTTAGTAAAAAATTTGCTTCTCGTGTCAAGCTCGGAAACTTTACCGATGACATGCGAAAAATCAAGAATTTTGATTGGATCATTGAGGTTGTGGTTGAAAATCTTGATATCAAAAAGAAGGTGTATGAAGAAGTTGAAAAGCACAGAACGCCAGGAACTTTAATAACTTCAAATACTTCCGGCATTCCGATCCACTTGATGGCTGAAGGACGAAGTGAAGATTTTCAAAAACATTTCGCGGGTACACACTTCTTCAATCCTCCACGTTATCTAAAGCTGCTTGAAATTATTCCAACGGCAAAGACAGATCCTGCTGTAACTAATTTTTTAATGCACTACGGTGATCTTTTCTTAGGGAAGACGACTGTTCTCTGCAAGGATACACCAGCTTTCATTGGCAATCGAGTCGGCGTATGGGGTTTATTGAAAGTAATTGATTCGATGAAAAAGTTCGATCTCAATGTAGACGAGATTGACAAGCTTACTGGCCCCGTGATTG
>Ga0307509_10008750_pt1 | contig 12806 bp, 16 predicted proteins | sample 10_EM_MG_FD_202245 | JGI IMG/M metagenome (GOLD analysis project Ga0307509, IMG submission 202245) | Populus trichocarpa ectomycorrhiza microbial communities from riparian zone in the Pacific Northwest, United States - 10_EM | ecosystem: Host-associated > Plants > Roots > Unclassified | place...
AAATTGAAAGGTGAGTGATCTTAACGATTTCAGCATAATCAATGTGGCCCATTATCAAATAGGAGAGAGCCGCTTGCTCGGGATGTAGAATCTTAACTTCCGGTGAACTGAGATAATAGGGCACTTTGAGGCCTAGCATGATCAGGAAGGGTAAAAAGTGAAACCCATAGTTGACAAGGGGTTTAGGGTTCTCAAATACCGAATCAAAATAAATTAAAAGCAGTGGGCCATAGAGCAGCGCGAAAAGAGAGGTTGATCCAAAGAATTCAGGAACGCGATAAAGGTAATTCGTCCAGTAAAGGCAAGACTCCAGCAAAGCGAGAGATTGTAAAAGAAGATAAAGGCCTAGCGTCCTGGATGCCCTATCATTTAGACGAGGTACCGCAACTAATTTAACAGAAAAAAATAATCCGATGAACGAAAGCCCGATAAACAAGAAGTTCCAAAAATTTAAGACGATTTCGGGCAGTTCGTTCATGACAGCTCCAAATTTGCAAAAACGAATTCTCGAACCATAATAGCGGCCTGATTTTTTCAGGCTTTTGAAGGTAGAATGGTATAACCCGATAATGTCTTACCCACCTGATCAACCGAGTAATCATTACCTCGCTTCAGAATTGAGAGAGCAGCTCTTTCATTCCCAGAGTTTTCGAGACGAGTAACTCTGCGAAGAAATGGGGTGAGTTGTAAATGAGTTGATTTGAAGATTTGAAATGTTTGTTGGAGAAGAACTATAACTGGTGCAGAGTCCCACTTATACCCACTTGAAATACAGAGCAAAAGCGAGATCTTGAGCAAGAGTGGAGTATCCATGAACACAAAGTGGAGTCAGATTGAAAGACCTGACTCCACTTTTGTTTTGGTTATTCTTAATGAATTCTCAATTCACCTTATTGAAGCGCTGCCATTCTAATAAATACTCCCGCCCAGGTATAACCTGACGGAGTTAACAGGGATATCGCGCCATTTGTACCGTTAACTTTCCATAATTGGTTGCTATCAACAGCATAGACGTAACCATTCAATGCAGTCATTGCAACCGTACTGTTCCAAGTGGTTCCAGGACTGAATGTTTCAATGGATGCCGTGTTGACGTTAACTCTCCAAAGATCTCCATCATCAACAGCATAAACGTAGTTTCCACTGGCAGCCATTGCCGGTATTCCTACCCATGACCCGCTACCAAAAGTTGAAGCTACACCAGTAGATGTACTAACTCTCCAAAGCAGTCCGTCATCAATAATATAAACATAACTTCCTAGTGCTGTCATTGCCTCTGCTCCATCCCAGCTTCTTGCACCCAGTGTAGAACGTGTGCCGGTGTTTGCATTAATTTTCCAAAGCGTTGAACCATCAACAAGGTATAAGAATCCGCCAACAGCTGCCATTATATTCGTGTTTGCCCAATTAATGCCAGGTGTTAAGTCGGTATATCCGGTTGCACTTACATTAATCTTATATAAGATTCTTGTTTCTGATGGGAACCCTATAGCGGCATAAATAAAACCATTGGTTGAAGCCATGGCATTTACATACGGCTCATCAGCATTGCGCAAGTAACCAGCACCCGTAGTGTTATCTATAGCATAGAGCTGACTGCTTTCTGAAATATATAGTTCTTCTGGCGTATAGGTAACAGTAGCACTTGAGACAACCATCCCCTTAGCATCAATGGAGTTATATGGGTCTGTCATACGACCATTTAAACTGGGCTTACTAGTCAATGGGGTAGATGTTACTGCCGATACTGATGCTAGATTATTTTGCCGATCAGCTTTATTTAATATCTCATTGTTACTGCAGGATATCACTAGCGAAGTCATAAACACAATCAAAAAGAATTTGAAATGGCTCGACCAATTAATAAATTTTAATCGAGCAATGGTAATCTTTTGAATAACACATTCTTTGTTTAACTCCATTTTATTTTTTTTAAAGATTGATCCTACTCTATTCGCTTTTCGGTATCCGCGGCAAGTTTTTGATAATTATGCGGTCAAGAGCTTACATTCCAATTTTACAGGGTTCAAAGAACCAAACCAAATTGGTTTTGAATTCGGTAGAGTTGGCTTAGAGTTCGGTAGAATTCAATTAGAATCTGGCAACTATGGACAGTTAATAAACAGATTAGATGAATTTAAGAGACATAAAAAATGGGTATCCCCCCAAGTTGTTGTTGGTCGCCTGACCAACAACTTTTCAAAGTTGCCTAAATGAAAATCAACTCATCTTTCTTTTTCAATGAGTTCGCCAATCATGCGCAGACCATTCAGCGTAAGCATCGGATCGACCAAAGAGAAAAATGATTTCAGTGATGTGATCACAAAGGAAAGTCCACCGGTAGCAATAGCAGGGCAATCGATGCCAAGTTCTTTACGAATTGCACCAACCATATTTTTTACCAAACCTTCATAACCAATCACAATGCCTGATTGAATAGCGGTAACCGTGTTAGTGCCAAGCGCAGACTTGGGCATCTCCAGCGGTACATCAAAAAGTTTAGCGGTGTTTTGCGAAAGTGACTTTAATGCCGTGCGCAAACCTGGCACGATGGAGACACCCAATATTTTGCCATCACCGGAGATAGTGGTGAACGTGAGTGCTGTTCCAAAATCAACAACAATACAGGTTTGCTTCAATGTAAAATGAGCAGCCACTGCATTGGCCACCAGGTCTGAACCTATTTCGTGCGGACTTAAAATAGTAAGAGGAAGTTTAGCATACACGTCAGGTCCCAGTAGGATTGGTTCTTTATTGAACAACGTTTTAATCATGCTCTTAATTTTTTCGGTGAGGTCTGGCACCACGCTGCTCAGCACAATGGTTTTCACGCTCTCCACTGGTTGGGAGTCTTCTAAGAAAAGATCGCGCAACTTTACGGCATAAGAAACTTCGGGGAGTTCGGTACGTGAAGGAATGCGCCAGTGGCACACCCACGATTCGTCATTCCATAATCCGATGGTAATATCACTGTTGCCTATATCTACTGCGAGTAGCATGAGCTTAATTATTTGTAGTGGCTTTTATGAACAAGTTCCTGATTTATTTTGAAAAAACGAACCGATGATTCGACATTGTCTTTAGGATCAGTTTATTTAAACAAAAAATGAATTACTTTTAGGTAACTCAATAAAATCCAATGAAAAAATTATTTCAATTGTCTATTTTCACCTGTGGCTTGATCGTACTTTTTAGTTTTAAGCAACTGCAAAAAAATGATGGCTGGATCTCCTTGTTTGATGGAAAGACGCTGAACAACTGGAAGGTGGGTGAACATGCCGGTACCTTTTCTGTAGACAGCGGTGCCATCGTTGCGCATGGTGATGTTGCTCACCTCTTTTACAATGGCGATGTACTCAATCATAATTTCAAAAACTTTGAGTTTAAAGCGGAGGTGATGACGAATATGGGAAGTAATTCAGGAATTTATTTTCATACTGCCTATCAAGAGAGCGGCTGGCCGAAGAAAGGATACGAGGTTCAAGTCAATAATTCGCATACCGATTGGCGCAGAACCGGTAGCTTGTATGGCATTGACGATGTGAAAGAGGTGTATGTAAAAGACCGGGAGTGGTACACGGAATACATTAAAGTGGAGGGCAAGCGGGTCATCATCAAAATCAACGACAAGATCGTTGCGGATTATACGGAACCAGAAAATGCAAAACGCGAACCGGGTAACGAAGGTCGCTTGATCTCCAGCGGAACGTTTGCTTTACAAGGCCACGACCCCAAGAGCACGGTTCATTTCAGAAATATTTTTGTAAGACCCTTATAATTATTTATTGTGTCGTCGGGTTTTCGACAGATTTCAATCCTTAATCCAAAAAGCAAAAGATACTTTGTGACGCGTGGAAAGACTGATTTTCGATTTCAGAATATTTTGACCGTTTCTGAAAATGTGAAATTTATCTTCTTCGGAATTGATCACAATGCTGTCTCTTGGCTTGAGCCTATCGGTGTGTCCACTTACTATGAGGAACTGACCGTTAGGCTTAAAATGCAAAAATCGAATTCGTTTAAAATTAATTAAGTGATGGTTCAAACTATCTTCAGTCGATTCATTGCATCGGCCGCTTGTTATTTGGCAAATCAAGTAGGCGCCACCCTTCTTGAGTAAAATGATAGAATCTATTTTCGCTGTGAAATCATAATTCAGGTTATGAACATAAGATTGCACTTCACTCTCGATTTCATTTTCTGTTTTAAAAACAGCTCTGGCGACTAATAGCATTAGAATCAATACGCAAATGATTACTATCCAATTCTTCATGGAAACTTGTATTCATTTGCTTAATGCAAGAAGTGAACCAATAATCCTCCACCCAATTGGAGGATTTTAAACGCATTTCAAACCATTTGCTTTATAAATCCCGTAAAACCTTTTCGTGATAACCCCCAACAAAATCATGAAAAACTTATATTTAACGGCAACAGGATTTTTGATCCTGTTGTCCTTTTTATCTTTTAGCCCCAAGCCGGAGGTTTTTAACCTTCGCAAATTAGTTAAGAACAAAGGCTTCAATGTTTATAACAGGGAGCTCACTCTCATCAACGAAGGGTCTCACAAGGGTATCCGACTTAACAAAGATTACGGCGAGGGCATTGCCTGGCTGAAAGGGGTTGAATTTTCAAACGGTATTATCGAGTTTGATGCACGTGGTGAAGATGTGGAAGGGCACAGTTTTGTGGGCATTGCCTTTCATGCCAAAGACAATGACACGTTTGATGCCATCTATCTTCGTCCCTTTCGTTTCAATGAAGCCGATGAAGCTATGAGAAGTCACTCCATTCAATACATCGCGTTACCTAATTTTACCTGGAGAGTATTACGCGAAAAATTTCCTAATAAATTTGAACACACTATCGATCCTTCGCCTGATCCAAATTCCTGGGTGCACATGCGAATTGTAATCAATGGCTCTACAGTTTCAACCTATATCAATGGCAAGAGCGAGCCAAGCCTGGTAGTTGAGAAGGTAAATCAGATTACCAGCGGTGCGGTTGGGTTTTATGTTGCCGATACTTCGGGAGGCGATTTTGCAAACCTGACTATTACCAAAACTAATTGACCTAGTTCTTCTTTTTCTTTTTACCCAGAATTACATACTCCACCAGGTTGTTAAATGTGGGATGGCTTTCGCCCCGACAAAGAACTGAATTCAGAACGGGATTGATAAACAAATTTCCGAAGCGTGTGAAGACTTCGACTGGCTGTGTATGATGTGGTTGTTTATCGAGATAGTCACTAAATTTTTTCTTCCAGCCTTTCTCGTCAAACCCAAAGCGATCGGTTAGTTCATCCCAGGTTTGCTGAATGTGCATTTCGTTTAAGTCATCAAAAACATTATGTGAGGTCATTTTGATATATGGATGGTTCACAAATTAATCAATTAAACCATTTGAATCTTACGATATCTATCAATCATGAAATCAACTTCAGAATGGAATGAGAATAGGGGTATCATCATCGCCATTATTTTGGTAGGCATTGTAATTTCATTTTGCTTACGTCTGTTTTTTATGATTTAAAATGCCTTTTTTATAACGGAGTGACAAGAAAAACTTAATGTTTGAATACCATTTTCTTTTTTTTGTCGTTTAAGAGGTACAATCAAAACTAAAAACAATATGAAAACAATAAGTCGCATCATCGTATTGATGGCTTTCTTGATTGCCGGAACGGCTGTGGGAAGTTTTGCACAACAAGAAAAACCGAAAAAGGAAAAGAAAGAGAAGAAAGAAAAGAAAGAGAAGAAGGAAAAGAAAGAGAAGGAAGAAAAGAAAGAGAAGAAGAAAAAAGAGTAATCAAAAAGGGGGACAAATCGAGTCCCTCTTTTTAATTTATAACCTACTTAAGGACTCCTAAAAGATTATTTATTTTACTGCTAAGCGCTGTTTTTGCTTCATTGATTAAATCAATTGGGGCTAATTCCCCGATGATATGATGCAGAACTTTTCCTTGATGGTCAAGAAACAAACACAAAGGATAAGTATCGACATTAATATTTAATGCTTCATTCAATTTTTTGCGTGTATCGGCTTCCGGAATAATCCCCATCAATATTCGTATGTTGAGAAAATTGGCGTTGAAAAAATCACCTACGAGTTGATCGGACAATGTATCGGTTTCCATTTTGCGACAAGGCATTGACCAATTAGCGCAAACGTATAGAAATACAAATTTTTTCCCAGCAGCCACAGACTCGCTGCCGTTGTTTTGAATTTGCGCCAATAGATCAGACCATGGACCGGTTTGAAATTTAAGAGTACTCATTATTTAAAACGGTTGTTTGTGTGAACCGCAAAGATGGTGAATAGAATAACTCAGGAACACGGGAAATTCCACGGTATCGGGTACGGGAAAAATACGGGGGTGATACCGGGGAAAACCCCGTTGTCTCCCTTGCGATTTTAGGGTTGCTTTGTTACGGTTTTAGAAATGGTTGATCAGTTAGAGCGCACGTGGATGGTGCGCTCTTTTTTTCTTCCGCCCTTCTCTATAGCTAGCGACCTCACATTCTACTCCACTATGAAAGACCACAAAACTATTAGCTATTTATTTTTCCTGTTATTACCTGTTATCTCCTATGGCCAAAAAATTGATTCAGCGGAAATTGAAAATGAGGATCCGAATATCCTTTTGATTGAAACAACCAAGCACTTAATTCCTGGTAAAGCGCTTGACTTGGGAATGGGGCTAGGTAGGAATTCAATTTATTTAGCAATGAATGGTTGGGATGTTACCGGTGTTGACCTTCAGGATGAAACCAAGACATCTGGGTGGATGGAGGCAAGTAAAAATAAATTGAGCATTGACGCCTTTATTTCTCCGATGAAGCCTTGTGATTTGGGCATGAATGAGTGGAACTTAATCGTGCACGTATATAAAGGTTGCCTTGACGATTCGCGCGTTAGTAAAATAATAAAGGCACTCAAACCCGGAGGAATACTGGTGTTTGAATTTTTTCACCGTGAGGCTGGTATTGAAATGAAAAGACCAACCTTTGGCTGTGAAACCAACTCCATTAAAAGAACGATTGAGCAAGCTGAAGAATTCAATATACTTCGCTACACCGAGGAGGAAGGCATAGCCGATTATGGTTTGAAAAGCTATAAATTGGTAAAACTGATAGCGGCTAAGAAATAGAATTTAAAATTCGTTGGCACTAGTGGCTATAAATGCTTAATGATCTCTTCAATTTTTGTTTCTCCATTAAAAGCCTTCACGAGTTTTTTTTCCCGCGAATAAATATATACCGATGGTGTGGGGATGCCTCCATAATTGTCGACTATATCTTTTGCCTCAGTACGAACAAAATGAACATAGTCATAACCAATTAGTTTATACTCCATGGCGAACATCTGAATGTCGGGAAAGGAGGCCACAGAAATAAACCATACATGATAATTTTTAAAAGCTTTTAAATGCTTACTGATTTCTGCTGCTTCCCGCTGACAATGATCGCAATCTGGAAAATAAAAAACGAGAATGCTTTTAATGGGTAGGTCGCGTGCTGAACGGGTAGATCCATCCGGAAAGATCAGGCTCATCTTAGGATATTCTTTGGTCATCGGTGTCGGCTGTTGATTTTTCCCCAAAGGCAGGGCGTTGAAATAAAGCCCACCGACCGCAATAATTACAACTGTTAAAAACACTTTTCTCATTTCATCTTTTTTAAAAGCTATTTCAATTTAGGGATGCCATCGAGGCTTTACTGGATTGCCTTAAACTCAAAAGGGATATCCACTTGTTCTGCAAATTCATGCCCCGCTTCTTCCATGTCTTCATCATCATCGCGGAAGTACCATATTACTTTTGTATTCTTTATGGTTTGCAGCAGTTGTAACACATCAAGTAGCAGCTTTGAAGAAGCGGTATTGGTATAATCAAGCTTAAACACAAAATCAGTGGTGGGGTTGGGATCATTTTTATAGGTTTTTAGCCACTCCAAAACAGGCTTAAAAAAATGTACAGTATCTTCAGGGAGTGAGCGCCCAGATATTTCGAATATCGCTTTCTTTTTATCTAACACTACCTTGGGTGTGTCGTCACCCTCTTCTATTACTAGCGAGTCCATGGCAATTAATCTTGTGAGACTTTTAGAACAAAAATTATTTAAATTCAGTAAAGCCTCCCCATTTGACGAAATCCAAGTTAAGGAAAATTATAGAAGCCTAACTTTAAATTTCCTTAACTTCCCTACATCAATAAGATTATGAACAAACGCACCTTTTTGAAAAGTCTTGGGCTATTTGGTCTTAGCCCTTTTTCACCGTCCATGGAAAAACTAATTGATTCAGTGAGTCAGTTAAGTCCTGCACAATTGGCAGAAGATGAAAAATTTTGGGAGAATATTCGCCAGGGCTATCGGCTGAAACCGGATTACATCAATTTAGAGAACGGATACTATTGCATTCAGCCACAAGAATCGCTGGAATTTTTTATCAACCACGTTCGTGAAGTGAATTACCAGGGCTCGTATTACATGCGCACCGTACAGTACGATAACAAAAAAGCAACGGCAGCGCGACTCGCTTCTTTGTTAGGGTGCGCGACAGAAGAACTTATTATTACACGCAATACTACCGAGTCTCTGGATATGATTATTGCTGGTTTCCACTGGAAAGAAGGTGATGAAGCGGTGATGGCCGAACAGGATTATGGAGCTATGCTCGACATGTTTAAGCAAGTTGCCAAACGACACGGTGTTGTGAACAAAATAATTTCTCTTCCCAACCATCCTGCATCCGATGAAGAGATCGTAAATATTTACGCCAATGCTATTACGCCCAAGACAAAGTTGTTGATGATGTGTCACATGGTAAATATTACCGGGCAGATTTTGCCGGTGCGAAAAATCTGCGACATGGCGCACAGCAAGGGAGTAGAAGTAATGGTAGATGGAGCGCACGCTTTCGCCCATATAAAATTTTCTATTGCTGATTTGAACTGTGATTACTACGGATCAAGTCTTCACAAATGGTTGTCGGTGCCATTAGGGGCAGGCATCTTATATGTGAGGAAAGAAAATATTTCAAAGATCTGGCCGATCTTTGGTGACGGCAATCCAAAGGAAGATGACATTCAGCGGCTGAACCACACGGGCACTCATCCTGTGCATACGGACTTGGCTATCAACAACGCCATCGATTTTTACTTGAAAATTGGAGTTGAAAGGAAAGAAGCGCGGCTTCGGTTCTTACAAAATTATTGGACGAACAAGGTGAGAAATTTGCAGCATGTCGTTTTGAATACTCCTGAAGATCCTTCACGCTCTTGTGCGATCGCGAACGTGGGCGTAAAGAACATGAAGCCTTCAGAGCTGGCCGAAACCTTATTGAAAAGATTTAAAATCTATACGGTAGCTATCGATGGGGCGAATGTTCATGGATGCCGCATTACACCGAATGTATTTACAACAACAAAGGAACTAGATACTTTGGTCGATGCATTGAAACAATTGGGTAAATCATAAATTCAAATTACATGAAGCGTTACATTTTTCTTTCGCTCATTGTTTTATTGGGCTCTTGCAAGAAGCAGCAATACGATGTGGTTATTCACGGCGGCACCGTTTATGATGGAACAGGGTTGCCTAGAAAATTAACCGATGTCGGGATCAATGCCGATACCATTGCTGTTATCGGAGATTTGTCAAATGCAGTTGGCAAAACAGAAATAGATGCTAAGGGAATGGCCGTGACGCCAGGCTTCATCAACATGTTGAGTTGGGCTACCGAATCATTGATCGTAGATGGCAATGCAGAAAGCGATATTCGTCAGGGCGTAACGCTGGAAGTGTTTGGCGAAGGTGGCAGCATGGGACCATTGAATGATCAAATGAAGAAAGACATGATTGGTGCCATGAAGCGTGATCCTGATTTTAAATATGATATTGATTGGACAACACTCGGTCAATACCTTGAATCATTGGAGAAAAGAAAAGTTTCCACCAACGTAGCCTCATTCATTGGCGCAACCACCGTGCGAGTACATGAACTTGGTTATGCTAATCGGCCTCCCAAATCGGACGAGCTTGAGCGAATGAAAGCATTGGTGAAACAAGCAGTGGAAGAAGGCGCCCTAGGCGTTGGTTCTTCGTTGATTTATGCGCCAGCTAACTATTCCTCAACAGAAGAATTGATTGCATTGTGCAAAGTGGCAGGTGAATATGGAGGCATGTACATCACGCACATGCGCAGCGAGGGCAACACCATTTTGGAAGCGGTGGATGAAACTGTTCGCATCGCGAAAGAAGGAAACCTTCCAGCTGAAATATATCACATGAAATTAAGCGGGGTTGACAACTGGAATAAGTTGGACGCTATGATCGCTAAAATTGAAAAAGCCAACAAAGAAGGAATTAGAATCACAGCCGACATGTACGCATACCCGGCAGGTGCAACAGGTCTCGATGCTGCGATGCCGCCATGGGTGCAAGAGGGCGGATTGAATGCTTGGATCAAAAGACTGAAAGATCCTTCAATCAGGAAAAAAGTACTTCAAGAGATGAGAACGAAAACTGACAAGTGGGAAAACCTGATGATGCTTGCAGGTGACCCAGAGAAAGTATTATTGCTTGGCTTCATCAACGATTCTCTTCGTAAAAATTTTACGGGTAAAACATTGGGCCAGGTTGCTAAGATCTACGGAAAGTCTCCCGAAGAAACGGCCATGGATTTGGTGATTACTGACAGTACACGGGTAGGCACTGCTTATTTTTTGATGAATGAGGGAAACATCAAGAAGCAATTTGCCTTGCCGTATATAAGTCTGGGATCGGATGCAGAAGCATCTACGCTTTCACCCGCTTTCACCAAGAGCAGCACACACCCGCGTGCTTACGGAAACTTCGCGAGGTTTTTGGCGAAGTATGTGCGGGATGAAAAAGTAATGCCATTGGAAGAAGGCGTTCGCAGACTTTCCGGACTACCAGCAGGAAATCTGAAAATCAAAAAGAGAGGAAAATTAGAAGTGGGTTATTATGCTGATGTCAATGTGTTTGATCTCTCCAAAATTCAGGATCACGCAACCTTTGAAAAACCTCATCAGTACTCAACAGGTATGAGTCATGTATTTGTGAATGGCACTCAGGTGTTAAAAAATGGAGAGCACACAGGCGCACGACCTGGTAAAGTAGTGCGAGGACCGGGGTGGGAAAAATAAACACCAACGAGCAGTCATTGAAATAGCTGTTATGTCCATCCACCTATCCTTACCAACCGGTTATCGAAATTCTTTTCCGGAGCAGGAATAAAGTCAACTAAATTAACCTCATCACGTACAGATCTTTCATAACTAAATAAATCACACTATGAAAAAAATCCAGTTTGTCATGTTATTGGTTGTGCTTGGAAGCTTCATAACTTCCACGATGGTTTATGCTCAAAAAAGTCCTCCGGCCAAAGCTGAGGGAAAAGTAGGTGCTGCATCCATTTCAATTGCCTACTGCAGTCCTTCTGTAAAAGGAAGAAAAATCTGGGGAGAATTGGTGCCGTATGGAAAGGCTTGGAGAGCCGGTGCCAATGAGGCTACAATTTTTCAAACAGACAAAGACATTAAGGTAGAGGGAAAAGATTTGAAGGCCGGGAAGTACAGTTTGTTCATTGTTCCAGGTGAAAAAGAATGGGAATTTATTCTCAATTCAGAAACCGGCCAGTGGGGAATTAAAAAAGGTGGCGATGCAAATTTTGACCCAGCCAAAAATGCGATTTCTTTCAAAGTGAAGCCTGCAAAATCGGCGAGCACGAATGAACAGCTGGCCTATGCAGTAACTGACAAAGGGTTTGTATTTCGTTGGGAAAACGTGGAGGCTCCAGTCGCAATAAAATGATTTAAGGGCTTCTTATAAGGTTCAAAATAAGAAAGGGACATTAAGAGTCCCTTTTTTTATTCCCTGTTTTGGCGCCACTTCTTTTTGTCTGAATGTTTTTTCTTTTTGTTGAGCCGATTCTGCACCGATGACTTTGATGGCTTCGAAGGTTTTCGTTTTTTCTTTTTTGCGAAAGCTAGTTTAAGCAAATTCTCCAACTTCAATAAAGCCTCTTCTTTATTTTGTAATTGAGATCGCTTGTCTTGTGATGTTATTAACAGCGTTCCATCAGTGGTTAATCGCGAGGCAAGTTTTTGTTGAAGCAATTCTTTTTCTTCAACGGTGAGGAGCGAGGAATCTTTGATATTCCACCGCAAGGTAACTTTTGTGTTTACTTTGTTTACATTTTGTCCTCCTGGGCCACTGCTTCGTGAAGTGGCAAACTCCAGTTCACTTGAAATAAGATCAGTTGTTAAAATTCGATGAGGTGTCAACATGGTTTAAAGTAAAGGATGGCGTGAAATTAAAAAGGATTTTTAAATGAGGGAGCTTGAATCGCTTTTTTATATTTGAAGATTCAATTTAGCCTCATGAAATATTTTACTCCTCTTTTTTTGTTGATGATGCAACTATCACTAATAGCTAGCAGCGCTTTGGCTCAGAAAAATAAGTCGGTAGAGAAGGGAAACGCCTCTGCCTCAGAAGTTCAAACTTTAGTCAAGACTAAACTCATAACGGAGGCTTTTAAAGTAATCGATGATCTCGAACCTTCAACTATAAAGGAATTAATTGAGCTTACTGAAATACCTGCTCCGCCTTTCAAAGAAAGTGTTCGGGCACAAAAAGTAAAACAATTATTCGAATCGGCAGGAGCAGATAAAGTATGGATTGATTCGGTTGGGAATGTCTGTGCCCTGCGACAAGGAAGGAAAGCTACTCAAACTGTGGTGCTGGATGCACATCTTGATACTGTTTTTCCGGAAGGAACCG
>Ga0307509_10008751_pt1 | contig 12804 bp, 12 predicted proteins | sample 10_EM_MG_FD_202245 | JGI IMG/M metagenome (GOLD analysis project Ga0307509, IMG submission 202245) | Populus trichocarpa ectomycorrhiza microbial communities from riparian zone in the Pacific Northwest, United States - 10_EM | ecosystem: Host-associated > Plants > Roots > Unclassified | place...
TGCAGCCCAACTTTGAATGTCCCTACTGCTGGCAGCGGACATTTCTGCAGGGTGCAGAATCCATGCAGAAGTCATTGCACCATCATAAAATTCTGCATAAATTCTAATTGTCTTTAACATCGCGGGAGAATTCATTGGGAATTTATTATTCTACTATATATAGAATTTTATGATGGTGCATTGAATTTTGCACGGATTCTGCGCGCTGCAGAATTGTCCCGTTCCCGCAGTGAATGAAAGAGCCCATATAGAAATCTACATTTTAGGGCAGCGATCCGTTACATAAAGACCTGTTCAATCCATTCAGAAAAATTGAAAATGCTCTCAGGTCATTGAGTAGTCATGGCTTCATCGATGTTAACGTGTCCAAAAGGATACGTGCCCGAGTACGCCTAAACTCAACTAGTGCAGGGGTCGTTGTTGAAATGGGAGTGACCGGTGTTGTAGTGGTATCAGTATTTGTAGAATTTGGAGCAGGGTTTAACGCTATCAATGGGCCAGGTATGGGTTTGGTATTCGCAAGAGTCACCATTGATGTAGTTCGCGTTTCGGGCTCAAGGCGTTTGCTTATGGAATCTTCGTTCGTGTTTGAAGATTCTGGGATCTTCAAATAAGACTGGCAGGTTTCCTTCAATTTCTGCGGAATTGATATCAGCAGTGAATTCATTTCCAAGTCCAAAAAAGAGTACCTCACGAGATCCTCCTTGCACGGTGTTGAGATATTTCACGACGAGAGGGAAGTAAATGTCCGATATCTAAAAAGGCGTCAGTGTCCGAATGAGAACCATGGAGACCTACGCACTGCGTCTGATGACCAAACATTTCGGATAACCCAGTTTTGCCGGGCCTTGTTGAACTTCCATTTCGATGGGCGATTCATCAGGGTAAATACATATTCCAGAGCTATGAAGTGTATTAGAGGGGATGTAATTCCATTGAAAGAATTTACGCACTTTTTCGAGATTGATTATTCAAAGTTGCATCCACCCTTGGGTCCGAAAATTCTGTTCTATTCTTATGTTTCTTTTTCGGAGGTTCCTTAAGTAGGCGGCCATTTTCTGGCTTGGATAAATCTTCTCCTTCGGGTTGATCGACATCCTCTCCAGACTGACGTTTGCGCTTTTTGCTTTTTTTTGGTGAATCTGGGACCGAGGTCATAGATAGGTCTTTTACAAGCCCGGCCGAACGGACCCGCGCCTGCTTTTTACGCGCTTTCTCTTTCAAGCGGTCCTCTGGCGATGGGTCGTCTTCGATAGGAGCAGACGTGCTTCCAGTTATGGGTTCGGTTTCCAAGTGCGCAGCTTGTTTCGAGCGTTTCTTTGATTTTTTGGGTTTGACATCCAAGGCCTGTTCTGGAGTTGGTGGAGACATTGTTGAATTCCGTTATGTGAATGGAAGGTGATTGTCGGAAAGCGGTGTACCGATCACGTGCGCCACTAAATTTCATGATCATGAGCTCTTTCGAGTTTCCCAACGGATTCTCGTTTGTCTTTCGCCTCCAACCACAATGGGCCTCTCAATATCCACCCTTTTCCAATCTCTGTCATCGCTAGTCCGATGGAGTAAAGACCAGGATGTACGGATTTTGATGCTGGGACTCGACTCTGCCGGAAAGGCAAGTGCTACGTAGCTCGCTCGTCTGTGCTGCTTACTGACGACCTTCGGCCACCAGACGACCATTCTCTATCGGTTGCAGGTATTCCCTTCCTATTATTACTGATGAACTAACCTACAACTTATTCCAGATTGGCGAAGTTGTTTCCACCATACCAAGTGAATTCTTTCATGCCTCTGCTTTACACCCCAATTGCTAACCTTGGGACAGCGATTGGATTCAATGTTGAAACCGTAGAGGTAATTCCCAGCCCCTTCCTTTGCTGCGTATCATGCCTATTGATCTCCACAGTATAAAAATATCAAATTCCAAGTATGGGATCTCGGGGGACAGTCAAGTATTCGGTGCGTCGCAATTGCCATCCATGCTATGCTTTCCGAGTAACTTCATCCTTATTCGAGCAGGCCATATTGGCGATGTTATTTCCCCAACACTTCCGCCATCATCTATGTCATCGACTCCTCTGACCATGCCCGGCTAACGACATCACGGACGGAGCTCCTGACCATGCTCTCAGAGGAAGAACTTAAGGGAGCTCCACTTCTAGTGTTTTGCAATAAGCAAGATGTCGACGGTGCTCTTAAACCGGAGGAGATCAGTGAACAACTTGGGTTGGCTGGAGGCGAGAAGTCAAGGCCATGGAGCGTTAGAGGAAGCTGCGCCACAAAGGGGGAAGGTCTAGAGGAAGGACTGGACTGGTGTGTATCCTTTTTAAAAAAGTTAATTCGCTCACCTGAAGCCCAACTTCTAGGCTTGTTAATGCAATACAGCAGAAGTAGAGAGTATTTCCTGACAGCCTTTTACTTGCATATTTCGTCACCTTACCTCCCCTATATTGGTGATTTAGATACCTTAATTGTATATTATGCTTTGGTCTAGCTTCTCGTTCACCCTTCACATTATGGTTGTAGAACAAACGCCATTTCCACAACTACGCGACTATTACACCGACCAACTCCAGTCCCAACGGCTCTCCTCCGGATTTTCAATACACCTCATGCGGGTGTCAATGTCCGGCCTCCATATTCGTACTGTACCATCATCCGTGCAGGTTGCGAGTATATCTTGTGCCCAATCGACGGCACCAACCTCCCCTTTCTGGCCTTGTAGCTCAATCCCCTGTTGTGGTCTTAAACCTGGCCGTGCGGCATTTTCCACGTCGAACAGAAAGCTGTTTCCTTTATGACTGGATCCCCCACAGGCAAGCCAACGGCCACAAGGAGAAACGGAGAGTCCCACATAGAATGAGCTCGTTTGCAGATTCTCGTGGGCAAACATATTGCGCTGGGCTGTAAGCGTTGAAAAATCATAAGTGTGAATCCGCGAATCTGCACCAAGGCCGAAAATGAGACCGGCAGAGGGCCCTGTTCCTGCCGTCATACTAATGATACCCCTTGAGCGTCGTGAACCGTGAAGAGTTGTTGGGTCAATTGGTGAGATGTAAAGTTCGGACGGAAGGGCTAATCGGGAAGTTCTCGTCTTTTTGGGCGAAGTAGGCTTTCGAAGATCCCAATACCGGAGGATACTGTGGCATAAAAAAAAAGGTCAGACGCTTAATATTTAATAGGAAAAGATGGTGACCGACCCATCGAAAGAACCGCTGCTCACAAGTCCATTAGACTGAGATTCAGGGTATAATAGATTTGTGATTGTGCGCGGTGCCGGATTTTGTTTGCCCTTGCGAGGCTTGGGTTTGCTTTTGACAATGGTATCTTCGTGAGCCCCGTGAATTGTGATAACTGGCGTCGCGGCAAAGACATCTCCATCGTCGTGGTGTTGTCCTACGCGCAAATCCCAGAGACATATAACACCGTCTCTCCCCCCCGTCGCTAACAACGACGAGTTGATGGGGTCCCAAGCCATGCACTTTACGGTGCTGTTATGGCCACGAAGAACGTGCGTTATGGCGCCTGTCTGCGATGATGAAATTCTCGTCGATTGATCTCCTGAACATGTTGCTAGAGAGGTATCATCGTTGCTCCATTTGACGTCAAAAATACCATTGTTATGGGGTTGTAGAGTAGTGCGCTGCAACTCTAGAGTAGAAAACAGATCAGGAGATGTATTCCGACTGAAAAAAAAAAATCGAACCTGTATCCCAGTCATTCCGACGTGATGTGTTAAGGACATGGACAGTTCCCTGCTCCGTTGCAACAGCTAGAAGAGGGGTCTCTCCAGCCTTGGATCCTACGTGTGTAATTAAGTATAATGGGAAAGGGTGAGATAAATAGACTCACGATGGGCGTAGGAGCAAGCATATGGTGGAGTTAGATACGTGTCTTCCGCGACAGACTGACATTTAAACAGATCTGATTTATTCGAAGATACGAAGGACTTCAATATAGGGAGTGTTGATGCTGCATGGGTTGTGTAAGTTAATTGCATGAATGAAATAAGCCGAGTACGCACGGGCATGTCTCTGAAAGCGCGACGCTGAGTCCACCATGATTTGTCTGTGCCGCTGGAAGGCCGTTTTTCTTCTTGCGAGTGGTTGCCCCACATCCGCCATGAATACATCTCCATCCGAATCACTGTCACAACTCGAGGTGTCTTCAACGTCGAACTTCTGGCGCTTCAGCGCGGGTTTGTGCTCGCCGACATGGCGTCTCTTGGATTTCTTCAAGTCAGTAGGTGGGCTAGGGAGATGGGGAGTAAGCCGCGTTTGAGGAGTCCTGATAGTATTGGTGCATTGTGCGAGCACGACACGGGGTGAGGATGAGGAGCTGGGTAGCATTGTGATATGTGTAGGTCCCAGCAAGTAAGCTCGTTTTATGACGCGACGCGTTTAACGATAACAATCCACAACACATCAAACGCGTAAAACACGCGCGACGCGGCCGAAACCCGAAAAATCATGTGATCTTGCCTGCTTTTTAAATTTCTTCTCGTACCATCAGAAACGATCCCCAGCCATGTTCAGAGTATCCTTTAGGTCCTTTTCCGCTGCTTCCAGGCAGATGCTTAAAATTGGCCTCATCCCAGCCGACGGTATTGGAAAAGAGGTCATCCCCGTAAGTTTCCCCATGTCGATTCATTCCAAACAATAATCACACAGGGTACAGGCAGCGAGAGAAGCCATTATCGCGTTAGGCTCAGACATTCCGAAGCCGGAGTTCATTGATCTCATCGCTGGATGGGAATGCTTCACAAGGACAGGTGTTGCACTTCCCGAAGACACTGTCCAGTAAGGCATGAGAATTCTTGTAAACTGCTTATTACTGATCAAAATATCAGGATATTGAAAGATGATTGTGACTGCGCGCTTTTTGGCTCTGTCAGGTGGGTCTCTGATGCCATGGTCGAACTATAATTTGAACGTCGTCTGTAGTTCACCATCGAGGAAGGTCGTTGGGTATTCATCCCCAATTGTCGCTCTCCGCAAAAAGCTTGACCTTTACGCCAACATCCGGCCCGTAGTTTCTGTGGGATTTTTCTTCCTGTGCCGCAGGGATAAACAAGCTTAATTGATCAAAGTAGGTCGCACCAGAAGCTGGGCAAAAACCCTCCGTGGATCTCATTGTTGTTCGTGAAAACACGGAATGTCTGGTCAGTTTATTTCTTAAAGATGGTTTATATGTAAGCATAACCTCATTTTTGACCTTACAGTATGTTAAAGAAGAGACGTTAACCAATGGAAAAAACGGAAAGGAGGCTCGGGCAACTCGACTCATTACCGAGCACGCCTCTCGTAGAATTGGCCAAATGGCATTCGAATTGGCGAATTCGAGGCCCCGGAAGGTCAATTCAAACTGTGCATTATCCTCCTTATATTAATGTGATTTCTCCATCAGCACCTCACGATCATTCACAAGTCAAATGTCTTGTCTATTACTGATGGACTTTTCCGGGAGACAGTTCGCGCTGTCCCGGCTCTTCCGGATATTGATGGAAAATACGATGGAGTAACGATTGCGGAGCAACTTGTGGACAGTGCTGTGTACCGGTAAGCACATAGAACCGGGCATCAACATCTGGCCGGGCGCTCAACTGATGGTTGCTTTCTCAGATTGTTCCGCGAACCTGAGTACGTATGCACATATCGTGTTTAGCCTTCGTGATCCTTGGATACCAGCTTATTTCGTACTTGCTAGGGTCTTTGATGTGATGGTCGCCCCTAACTTGTACGGTGACATACTCTCGTATGTATTTTCACAAATATCAGCTCCCAGCTTTGGCTCTTAACCTCTAACCTCTAATTTCATTAGGGATGCTGCTGCTGCACTTGTCGGTTCGCTGGGGTTAATTCCATCAATTAATGCTGGGGACAACTTTGTGATGGGCGAACCGTGAGCAACTATTTTATCTCCAACACTCCATTAACTAACCTGACAATCAGTGTCCATGGCTCCGCACCTGATATTGAAGGCAAGGGTATTGCCAACCCTCTGGCTTCCATCCGGTCGGCGGCGTTGATGCTTCGTCGCCTCGGATACACCAAGGGCGCTGACAGATTGGACATTGCTGTTGACCAAGTCATCCGGCAAGCTAAATTCCTTACACCTGATCTGAAGGGTACCAGCACAACGAGTGAAGTTCTTGAGGCAGTCCTCCGCAAACTGTAATGTTGGATTTGTGGTGTTAAACGAGCATTGACATCTCACTCCCAATCTACCAAGCCCAATGTCCTGAATTTTAACTTGGACCATTGCCAAAACATTTAGAAGTATCATGTATATTTGTTATTGGGCTAGGACAAATATGAATATTGAGGTCAACAGTGTTGGGATTAGACCACTGGCGAGGCGTTGTTGCGAGTGGGTCGCGGTGAAGAAGGCAACCCAAAGCGGACTTTACGTCCCGAGAGAAGTGCCTCGCCCCGCAGCTCGAGAGGCGCAGGAGGGGGTGACTTCCTTATGAGCTTTGGAGGCACAGGAGGCTTGAACGAGCTTCGTGGACCGCCAGGTGGGCTTGGAGCGGCGCGAGGCCTGCTGAGGCTGAGGGCATAGCCGAATTTCGGGTTTGTTGTGTCGATGGCGATAGGTACCGGGTCAGATATCTTCAGCGCCATAGGAGCATCAGAAACCTTCAAAGGGAGGAAAGGATGGCGAAACGAAGTTCGACGTAACCAGTCTCTGCGGCGATGACCAGCCGGCGATCTCGGCGCACCTGAACGAGCGCCAGAACGTGAGAGGGTCGTACGCTGGCCCTGGGTAACAACAGCTTGCGGTGGAATGCTCGGTGTGCGCTCGAGGGGTTTGCTCTCGCTGCCATAGAGAGTCGTCGTGATTTGAGGAGGTGATTGGGAAATGGGAACTTGGTATCCGCGTTCGAGAATATCAGGGTATCTCGGCTTGATGTTGGGGTTGGTTTGCAGCGGGAGAATGATTGTGTCCGTGGGACTGCTCGTCGTCTTTCTATGTGTTGGGAGAATAGGTTCAGACTTGCCACCCTTCTTCTGGATCTGAAGAGCAGCCTTCAGCCTTTCAATGCGGGAGTGGCCACCAGGTTGTGGGCGGCGCTCCGATTGAGGTTCCACGGGAGGAATAGCTGGTTCTATCCGATGGCTCAACCTCCACCAATCCATCTTCTCGTTCTTTCCGTCTACCATCCACCAAGACGGTTTTGCACCGGCCACAGCTGACTCTGGCTCCGGGACTTTCTGTTGCCTCTGCCTTCGAATGACAATGAAGAGACCGAAGAGAAGAACCAGTAGCACAACACCTGCAGCAATAGCAAGGGCAGTGAATGTGTTTCTTGACCTTTCTTCCGCTGAGAGACCACGACTGAAAAAAAAAAAATGGGTGGACAAGTGGAGAAATGGGGGAAAGAATACATACATGAAAACGTTACTCAAGGCTCTCTTTGCGAAGACTTCATAGTTGCGACTGGCATAACCAGGTTGAACCAGCATAAGTTGAATGATGAAGATCCAGCTCCAGAGATAAGATGCCATTGTTGGAGCACAAAGACTTAACCTGAGTCTTCTGTCACAGACAGTGTTGGGTGGAGAGATGAGAGTCCAGTCTAAGGAGCATACTGCCGAGCGCCAACTATTAAAAGGTGATTGGTAATGCACAGCCATTTATCGGAAATCAAGCTCCTCCATAAACCCCGTGAGAGTTTAAACTGGCAGATCTTCCGCGATGAACGAAAGGATGCCTCTCTCTCTTCCCAATTCCCTTCTATCCTCAATTCACTTCTATGCTCATATTTCATATCTAACGCTCATCACGACCCTTACCGCAGACAACATCCGAATTCCGAATTAAAAACGCGTGTACAACATCATGGCAAAGAAATCAAAGGGAAAACAGAAAGACGAAAAACTACCATCAAACAATGTTGCCCCTGTAGTGACGGAGACTTCCAACCCAGCGGTGACTATGCCTATCACAGGTATATAGGTTCCCCTCCTCAGTCTTGCATGGATGTGACTAAAAATTGATGGTGGCAACATGCAGAAACCAATTTACATTCAAATACCTCTGTTGAACCCGAACCACAACCCAACTCCTGGGGAGCATGGGGAACTACTGCAGAAACTACCGCAGATCCATGGAACGGGGGTGATGGTGGACAACAGACAGAAGATACCTGGGACCATCCGGAAAGCCTTCTCCAACCACCACCCGGTCATTCCCATAATATTCTGCCATCCATTTCTGAGCGGCCCTTGTCAAGACAATTTATCCAAAATAGGACTCCGTTATCAGACATCGGAGAAAGTCAGGACGAATACGGTGGCGAATGGACATCCGATCCTCAGCATCATGAATGGGGGGATCGTCGAAGCAGCGCACTGACAACTATCGCTCCCCCATCAGCGATGGGCTCTCCAGCAGCACCTCACATGATCTCACTCGCCGAAGCCGCTGCAAATGCCCAGAAACAGCTGCAGAATCACCCAACGAGCTCTGCAAGTCAGGCAGCGAAGAAGCTGGAAGAAAGTCGCGCACGTCCCGCCGAATTTGCGACAAGTGCACAACAATCAAGCGCTGTTTCCGCTGTTGGTCACCATGACGCTGCAAGAGCGAAGGCTCCAACCCCTGTAACCCGCCAACCGATATCTACCGCTTCTGCTGCTGCCGCTGCTTTCGAGGCAAATGCGATTGGGAAAAGAAAAAAAGCTCAGCCGTCTGCAATCGACGCTACGCCCTCCGGCTCTCAGCAACCCAAAAGAACGACCTGGGCCGACTCAAAACCCTTCCTCCCTAACGCTCGAGAGCCTGCGACTATCGAAGTGGATTATAGTTGGACGAGGACAGGAGGAAATGCTTGGAGTAACAAATATCGACCTGATCTTCCGAAGACGGCTCAAGGCGCCGTAAACGGATGGAGTCAACCGCAACAACATGTACACCAGCAGCAGCAAGCTCAGCAATACCACCGAGCACAACAACCTCATCAACCGCAACCCCAACAACAGCCACAGCGCCAACAACACCAACAACAGCGCCAACAACACCAACAACAGCGCCAACAACACCAGCCACAGCGCCACCAGAAGCATCACTCCGTCCCAGTGCACGGGACGCGTCAAGCACAACCACAGCAACATCCGACTGCTGCTTGGCAAGGCTGGGGTAGAGAGGGTGCAGATCAGATGCAGGGAACCTATAACGACAGTGATGAAGAGACAACTCATGGCTGGAATTTCCAGCAAGGGGGCGACGGATGGGCTCAGAATTCTGGTGGATGGAGTGCCCAGCCCCAGCAGCCTGCGGGTAAACACGATAAGGCACATAGGCAAGGCAGAAAATCCGAAGATCAGTGGGAGCAAGGGAATGGATGGGGACAACAGCAACAACAACCTGTAAAAGATTCCTGGGGCCAGACGAACGATGGCTGGGGTCAGAGTCAATGGGGTCAAGGGAGCGATGGATGGGGTAAAGAAGGAGGAGATGGATGGGGTCAGGGCGGAGGAGGGGGAGGAGGAGGAGGAGCCGATGGGTGGGGTAAAGGAGCGTCCGATGGGCGGGGTCAAGGAGGAGGTGACGGGTGGGGTCAAGAAGGAGGTGACGGGTGGGGTCAAGGAGGTGACGGATGGGGTCAAGGAGGAGGTGACGGGTGGGGCCAACAAGCTCAAGGCGGAGAGACCGGGTGGGGGGATACGCCAGAGCATGGCTGGGGCAAGCAGGCAGAAGGCGCAGGTCGCGCGTCCTTGAATAATGAATGGGGTGGCACTGCGCAAGCTAAGGTAAAATTTACTGCCGCGGATGCTGCTGGGAGCAGGAATGTGTTGTCTCCTCAGCAGCGATCCCAAATCCTCAATTCTTTGCTTAATAACCAACCCCAAACTCAGAATAACCACGCTGCTCAGTTGTCTGCTGCTGCTCAGGCAGCACAGATAGCTGCCGCTGCCAAGTATCAAGCCCAGATGAAAGGACACCATGAACACCACCAAGACCGCAGGGAGGCTTGGGAAGCTGAGGAAAGCAGTGACGGGTGGGGCTCCGACGAGGATGATCAAGGCGAACATAATCGACGAGTTCATTTCTCTCCCAAATGGTCGGAGGTTTGGGGTGGAAGCCCGCGAAGTATACCCACAAAGGCTTTGGCCCATGCTCATGCACAACAAGGAATCAAGACTACCTTGATTAACGACGCTTCGAATGTTCGGTTCGCGGAGTCTAAAGGCGCAGCCTTTGCATATGTCGCGAATGCCTTCTTTGGCAATGCTCGTCTTGCTCGGGAGAGAATTCATTGGTTATTTCCACCCGACAAGGACAAACGAGTTGCAGAGATGCTTGCATGGGTCCAGAAAATGTCCTTTAATTTGGGTACCTATGGTGTACGTGGTCCTTATCTTTTGACCCACCCCCTCGACACTTATAATTAGGTCACCAGTTGGTGAAGTTTCTGGAAACCAGGGAAAGAGGCGCTCTCTTCATAAACGTCGCTTTCAGGATGCGTCAGTATCCGCAGGAACCGGCCATTGATTGGCTGACTTTCAGTAACTTGCAAGGGACGATGGATAAGACTCTCCAAGAATCGGCGGCTTTCTACGACCCAGCGGCCTTGGTCACTGTTTTTGTATATCTCCCTTCGCAGACTGGTAATAGTGTCGCAATATGGCGGCGAAAAATTAACGTTCCGGAGAAAGCGCGAAACCAGTATCGGGCAGAACTCAATGCCATCGTAAAGACCCTCCCAGCCCACAAGGATTACATTGTCATGGTTGACGAGTCAGTGGTATTTTTTGATATAAAAAACCCAATTCTAACTGGAATGTCGATCAATTTCAGGCTTCCAAAACCTAAATCTCAAACTCCTCAGAAACCTGGTCAACTACGCAAATCTATATCAGCCAAGGCGGCTGCTAAATCTCCCACGAGTGCGAATGCCCAGCGCAGTGCGAAGAATAATACACCAAAGACCCAGCAAGACAAGAAACGAAAGTGGTGGAAATTCTTCCTCAGCTAAGCTTCGTCCCCTACCTTCTAGATGCGTCCATATTTTTCCTCCCTGCTTTCGAGCTTTGTACTTCAATGTTGCTCCCTCTGTTGCTGCTCAACTGCTGTCTGTACCACATAATTTTACTGTACGACGATATACCAACTTTTCATAATATCCTAAATAACTACTCCTAATCAACCTCGTTGTTTTCTCTCTTGAACTTGATGTTTCTTGACTCGATCTCTTTTCATTCTACTTAGCTATGAGAAATTCGGAGATCGTGAACTTTTCTTCTTTGGTCAACAGGCATTGGATAGGCTAATTTAGGGGTCAAACAGAGATTACTCAGGTTCAAGTTACTTGAAACACGGGCTCACTAGCACTCATATTCTGGGCCCTACTCGTAATATGGACAGTGGTCGGCACGCCTCTCCACGCCTCCTGGACTCTCACCACAACACATCGAATGTTCCTCGGCGCACTTACCCAGCCATCATCCATGCGGCCGTAGCCTGTGCTTTGATTTCCCCCATAGCATTCTTGCCTTACTTTGCCGCCAGGCGACATATAACTGCGCTGCAGCAAAGTATCAAAGTGCTAAAGAAAGAAACGCTCCACCTACGAGATGAACTCGACGTCGCGACATCCATCCAACGATCGATGACGTCCGAGCTTCGTGACCTCCGTGCCATGGCTCGTAATACATCGAAGGTGTCAAACGAGATGCACAAGAAATTTAACCACAGAGAAACAGAACGCCTTGCATCACATGAAGTGATTCAGACAAATTTAAGAGAACTGCTTGAAGACTCACAACATTCACGGTACATACTTACACCTCTATTTTCCAGGAGCAAGGGCTGATGGATTCACTCGTAGCACTGCACTACGTGCAGTTGGGATGTCTTTGGCCGATGTAGCTGGATTCATGCAAACGGTAGAACTTCAATTCGGAATTGGGTCAGGCCAGGGGAGTAAAAACGAGTATGGAATAGAAAGGCTGAGGTTGTTAGCCTTCCAAATGCAAAATCTACCTCGGCAAGGGCAACTTGAAGGAATGTTTCCAGCTTCCAAAGTCGAACACCGCGAATTGATATGACGACCCATGGATATGATTTCCAGGACTGGATATGTGGATGGGGTTTTGGAACGAGAGGCTTTGACATGACATTGCTTATACATGTACCACAATCTTTATTACCGCACAAACGGGACCGCGAGGGTATGTCCGGTAGAAGGTATTGCAGCTGGTTCCCCATATGCTAAATTTTGGGTATTCCACAGTAAGTAGGTTATCGAAAGAGATTGTTACAATTGTTACAATTAGTCATCTGTCTACGTACATTGAAGAACTAAGGTAAACTAAAAAGAATTACCTCGACAGACCATTAAGGTAAATGACTGAGTGTGGAGCGGAATAAAATCTAAGGAGTCATCCTACAACAACCTAACACTCAGGAAGAGAGGCTGGAGGGAGCACAAGGGCAAAAACCGTTGGTGATGCGAAAAAAAAGAAAAAAAAAGCTAATGCTTCCTGATTATGCCGGGTCTGCGTTTTTTGAGTGAACGACGTAGTGCGGTATAGACGTATCCATCGAAGTAACTATCCATGACATCCTTGATTTGCCCAAGATGGAGTGATGCTGTATCCGATGCAGTAATGCAGGGAGAAATCTCACGTTTCTATTTGAGGTGGGGTGGTGAGGGACAGAGTGGTGGAACAGTAGGAGTTGGCAATGATGAGGGGGGCTAAAATGGGACTCGATGGGCATGATAAAAGTTCCAGATACATAGGATTGGCATTGGTTGTTGCAATGTATCGAGGGTGAATGTGCACGTCGGTACGCGTCAAT
>Ga0307509_10008752_pt1 | contig 12803 bp, 14 predicted proteins | sample 10_EM_MG_FD_202245 | JGI IMG/M metagenome (GOLD analysis project Ga0307509, IMG submission 202245) | Populus trichocarpa ectomycorrhiza microbial communities from riparian zone in the Pacific Northwest, United States - 10_EM | ecosystem: Host-associated > Plants > Roots > Unclassified | place...
TCCGGTCTCCCCCCGGTAACCTTCCGTGCACCATCCGCACGCGGCGACCCCGTCACCAAGAAGGCTGCCCTTGTCAATGAAGGCGCGGCTCGACGGGCTCCGACGGCAGATCGTCGACGCCGGCCGCGACCGCCTCGTCGTGGCGCTTGCGCGCGGACCGGAGCGCGAGTGAGGCGAGCCCCTGCGTGACCTCGTCGAGGCGCCGCTGGGCGACGGCGAGGGACGCGGCTAAACGTGCAGGCCGGCCCGGGCGGCCATCATGCGGAGCAGGGTGCGGGTGCCGACGATGCCGCGCAGGTTGGCCGGGCTGAAGAAGTCGCGGACCGGCACCGTGCCGGTCAGCACACCGAGGAAGCGGCTCACCTGCGCCGGGCTCTCGGCCAGCGCCGGGAACAGCAACTCCCCCGCCGGGTCGGGCCGGAAGGACGCGAGCCGAGCGGTCATGTCGTAGATCGGGCGGCGGGCAGCGTCCCGGCGGCGGTGATAGGCCCGGAACGCTCCGCGGTGATCGGCGAGAATCGCCTCGGCCAGCGCGTCCGCGTCGCCCAGGGCGTTGCCGATGCCCTGGCCGGTGATCGGGTCCATGACCAGGCCCGCGTCGCCGGCCAGCGCCCAGCCGGGGCCGTACGGCTTGCGCATCAGGCCGGGGAGGTCGGTGGTGGCGCGCAGGTGCTCGGCCCGCGTCGCGGCGGCCAGGCGCTCGCCGAGATCGGCCACTTCGGACACCGTGGAGCGGAAACCCTGCTCGTCGCGTACGGCGGAAAAGCGCTCGGCCGGCACACCCAGATAGACGATGGTGAGGTTGTCGTCGGTCGGCCAAAGGCCGACCACGCGGTCGGGGCGGGTGTAGACCTCGCCGCCCTTGACCGGCAGGTCGGCGAAGTAGGCGTAGCAGGCGGCCGAGACCGGCGGACGTGCGCGATAGGAGCGGGCCCGCACCGCGCGAGCGATCGTGGAGTGCTTGCCGTCGGCGCCGATCACCCAGTTCGCGGTGATAGTGCGATCGGTGGTGGCGTTTTTGGCGCGGCCGCGGATGCCGGTGATCCGGTCGCCCCCGATCAGATCCGACACGATGAAGCCCTCCTCGATCGTGGCGCCGGCCGTGCGGGCCTCGTCGATCAGCAGCGTGTCGAGGAGGGTGCGCCGCGGGCTGTAGACGGCGTCGACCCCGTCGTGCGGCAGGTAGTCGCCGCGGAGGGCGGCCGGGCCGGTGTCGAAGAGGGCGCCGCGGGCGGCCGGGGTGCCATTTTCGATCAGCTTGTCGAGGATGCCCCAGCGCCGCAGCAGCGCTCCGCCGGGCAGTTGCACCTGGTGGGTGGAGAGTGTGTCGCTCGGGAAGCGGGCCCGGTCGACGACCAGCACCCGCAGGCCGGCCCGAGCCAGGAGCATCGCGGTCGCCGAGCCGGCCACCCGGGCGCCGACCACGATGACGTCGTAATCCATGGTGACCTCCCATTTCGTTACGACGTAACGTAACAGCGTCCCGGTATATTGGGAACCATGGGACGTCCGAAAGAGCACGGAGCGCAAACCCGGGCCGCTCTGCTCACCGCCGCCGCCGAGCTGCTGCACGCCGAGGGTCCTGGAGCGGTGTCGGTCCGCCGGGTCGCCGCCGCGGTGGGTACGTCGACGCGGGCGGTGTACAGCCTCTTCGACGACAAGGACGGCCTGTTGCGAGCGCTTTCGATCGAAGTGGCCGAAACCATGCGCCGGCATCACGAGGCGGTCCCCGCGTCGGACGATCCGATCGCCGAGATCGTCGACCTGGCGCTCGCGTATCGGGCGGCCGCGCTCGAGAAGCCGAAGATCTACGACCTGTTCTTCGAGACGGTCAGCCCGAGCGCCTCGCAGGCCGATCCGCTGTTCGCGCTCGTCTATCGCAGTTTTGAACGAGTGCTCTCGGTGGTGCGCCGGGCGATCGCCGACGGGATCTTCCCGGGGCGGGCGGAGCTCGAGGTCGGGCTCAATTTGTTCGCGCTCGTGCACGGGCTCGCGTCGCTGGAGTTGCGCGGCGTGCTCGGGGACGGGGCAACGAACATTTGGCGCCAATCGGTCACCGCGACGCTGATCGGCCTCCAGCAGGCGCCCGGCTGACGGCCCCCGGCGCGTGGCTGTGGCTGACCACCACCGGTCCGACCGTGCGCCGAGTCAGACCAGCGAGGTCGCCGCGGCGGCCACCAGCAACGTCACCGAGGTCGCCCCCGGGTCCTGGTGCCCCGCACTGCGTTCGCCCAGATAGCTGGCCCGTCCCTTACGAGCCACCATCGGGATCGTTTTGGCCCGGCCCTCCTCCGCCGCGCGCACCGCCGCGTCGAGCGCCTCCGCCAGCGGCTGCCCGTCCGCGACCGCCGATTCGAGCGCCTCGACCGCCGGCCCGAGAGCGTCGAGCATCGTCTTGTCTCCCGGCGACGCCTTCCCCCGCTGCACCACACCGTCGAGCGCCGCGCGGAGCATCCTGGCGAGGTCGTCGCCGTCCAGTTCCTCGGCGTCGCCGACGGTCGCCGACATCCGGAGGAATGCCGTGCCGTAGAGCGGCCCCGACGCCCCGCCGACCGTGCTGACCAGCGTCATCCCCGTACGCTTGAAAAGTTCGGACGGACGGCCCGGACTCTCGCTCGCCAGCGTGGTGACCACCGCGGTCATTCCTCGATGCATGTTGATCCCGTGGTCGGCGTCGCCGATCGCCGAGTCGAGCTCGGTGAGCATCTCCTTGTGATCGGCGATGAGCCGCGCGAACTCGTGGATCCACTTGTCCAGCGCGGCCAGGTCCACCGTGTCGGCCATGGCCTCAGGCTCCCCAGCGCAGCGCGGGCGTGCGCACCGGCGCGTCCCACAGGCGCAGGATCTCGTCGTCGGCCTTGACCAGGGTGACCGAGCAGCCGGCCATGTCGAGGCTGGTGATGTACGGTCCGACCAGCGTGCGGGCGACCGGCACGCCGGCCTTCGCGAGCAGGGTCGAGACCTCGTGATACATGACGTACAGCTCGATGAGCGGGGTCGCGCCCATGCCGTTCATGAAGGCGATCACGCCGTCGCCGCCGGTGAAGTCGTAGTCGGCGAGGATCGGCGTGACCAGCATCTCGGCGATCTCGGCCGCGGTGCCCAGCGGGACGCGGCGGCGACCTGGCTCGCCGTGGATGCCGATGCCCACCTCGATCTGGCCGGCGGGCAGGTCGAACGTGGGCTTGCCGGCCGCGGGAACCGTGCACGACGTGAGCGCCACGCCCATGCTGCGACCGTTCGAGTTCACTTTGCGAGCGATTTCGGCCACTTCGGCGAGCGGGCGACCCTGTTCGGCCGCGGCGCCGGCGACCTTCTCGACCAGCACGGTGACGCCGACCCCGCGCCGGCCGGCCGTGTAGAGACTGTCCTCGACGGCGACGTCGTCGTTGGTGACCACCGCGACCACCTCCGTCTCGGCCATCTCGGCGGCCATCTCGAAGTTCATGATGTCGCCGGTGTAGTTCTTGACGATGTGCAGCACCCCGGCGCCGCCGTCGACGCCCTTGGTGGCCGCGAGCATCTGATCGGGGACCGGCGAGGTGAAGACCTCACCGGCGCAGGCCGCGTCGAGCATGCCCAGCCCGACGAAACCGGCGTGCAGCGGCTCGTGCCCGGACCCACCGCCGGAGACCAGCCCCACCTTGCCCCGCACCGGCGCGTCGCCGCGGAAGACGACGCGCTGCTCATGATCGACCCTCAGCTCCGGATGTGCGGCCGCCACGCCACGAAGTGCATCCGCGACGACCTGCGCCGGATCGTTGATGAGCTTGTTCATAACGACAACCTACGCCGCGTCCGGACCAGGATGGTGATCATCAACCCCCGGATCAAAACCCGTTTTCCGGTACGGGTCGAAGCGCGCCGGAGAGCAACCGCGGCAGCAGGTAGTCGCGCAATGCCGACAGCGCGTCGTTCTCCTCGGCCAGCTGGTCACGCAGCGCGAACAGTGGACGAACGCGCTCGGTGAACCCGGCGATCGCCCCGGCCGGCGGCAGGCGCACCGGGATCGCGAGGGCGTGCGCCCGGTTGAGCCCGGGCACGGCCGAGTCCTGGTTCATCGTGTTCAACTTCAACGTCGAGAGCAGGAAGTACGCGTACGGGAAGCTCAGTTTTGGATCTTTGAGGCGGACGAAGTAGGTGGTGTCGATCGGGTAGAACCCGGTCGGCGACCAGTGCACCGAGCCGACCGTGCCCTTACGGCCGACGATCACCCCGGGACCCTCGACCAGCGGCTGGTCGTGCGTGCCGGAAACGCCGCCGCTGCCGTGGACCGGTACGTCCCCCGGTCGCCGCCGGGCCGCGGGCAAGGCCTTTCCGTAGACCAGATCGAGAACGTCACCCAGCGCGCACGTTCGCTCGTTTTCGGCCCCCACCCGATCGAATTCGGCCGCGGCCAGGTCCCCGGCTGTCCGCGCGGCCCGCTCGTTCCCGGCGATCTTGTCGTCCAGCGCGGACAGCACCTCGGCGATCGCCCGCTGCGCGGCCAGCGGCGGGATCACGATCGGTAGCGAGGCGAGGATGCCGAGGTTGATGTGCGGCACCCCGGTGGTGATGGCGCTGTTGCGGATCGCGTCCACCATGGCCGGCGACCGGAACTGGTAGTACACGAAGCGCGGGTCGGCCTTGGCCGGGTCGACGCGCAGCCGCATCTGACTCTGCGAGATCACGTAGCGGTCGTGACCGGCCGGGACGATGCCGACCTGGCCGAGTGTGCCGCGCTGGGTGAAGACGACATCGCCGGGCCGCGCCTGATTGTGCACGAGCGAGGCCGCCTTCTCCGCGGTGACGTACACGAACGCGGACGCGTCGAAGGCGCTCGGCGTGGACAGGTTGCCGCCCCGAATCACCGGAACGCCCTCGCCGACGTAGTCCTTGGCGCCCAGCGACGACCCGAACGGCCCGCCGACCAGCCCCTTCGGCGCCGCCACGTCGCGCAGCGTCCCCTTCGGCCAGTCAGCCATGCAGGCGCCCGAGCTGGTCGCGCACCGCCGATGCGAGCCGCGCCGACTCCTCGAACTGCGCGTACAGCTCCTTGGTCAGCCGCTCGATCCGATCGGCGACCGGTTCGGAATCCGCCGCGCACTCCACCGCCCCCACATAGCGGCCCGGCGTGAGCACGTAATCCTGCTCGGCGACCTCGCCGACCGACGCCGAGAAGCAGAAACCGGGCACATTCTCGTACGCATCGCCGCGCCACGCCCGATAGGTGTCCGCGATCCGCGCGATGTCGCTGGTGGTCAGGATCCGCTCGGTGCGGTCGACCATCGTGCCGAGCCCGCGCGCGTCGACGAAGAGAATCTGCCCGCGCCGGGCGCCCTTGTCCCGCGCCAGGAACCAGACGCAGGCCGGGATCGCCGTGGTACGAAACAGATTGCCGGGCAGCGCCACCATGCAGGCGACCAGATCGGCTCGCACCAGCGCGGCGCGGATCGCCCCCTCCCCCATCTGCCGCGACGACATCGACCCGTTGGAGAGCACGACGCCGGCTCTGCCGTTCCCGGCCAGTTTCGCCGCGATCAGCTGCAGCCAGGCGAAGTTGGCGTTGCTCGACGGCGGCACGCCGTATCGCCAGCGCGGGTCGCCGGGATCGCGCTGCCAGCCGGACTGGTTGAACGGCGGGTTCGCCAGAATGAAGTCGGCCCGCAGCGCCGGGTGCAGATCGTCGGCGAACGTGTCGCCCCACCGATCGCCGAGCCCGCTCGGGTCCATGCCGTGAATGGCGAGGTTCATCTTGGCGAGCCGCCACGTGCGCTCGTTGCTCTCCTGCCCCCGTACGGCGAGATCGGTTTTGACCCTGGCCGACTGCACGAACATGCCGCCCGACCCGCAGCAGGGGTCGTAGACGACGCCCCGATCGGGTTCGAGCACGTCGACCAGGAGCCGCACCACGCCCGCCGGCGTGTAGAACTCGCCGGCCCGCTTGCCCTCCGCCCGGGCGAAACGCTCAAGAAAGTACTCGTAGGACTCGCCGAGCACGTCCCGCTTGTCGCCGGTGAAACGCGCATCTCCGATCAGCGTGACGAGCTCCTTGAGCCGCCCCCGATCGAGGCTGCGGAACACTTTCGGCAACACCCCCGCGAGCGCCGGGTTGTCCCGCATGATCGCGTCCATCGCGGCGTCGAGTTTCGCGCCGTCGCCGTCGGCCAGATCGGCCCAGCGCACCCCGAGCGCGCCCACGTCGGAGACATGCTTGAGGAAGACCAGCCCGAGAATGAACTCCTTGTACTGCCCGGCGTCCACCGACCCGCGCAGCTTCTCGGCCGCCCGCCAGAGCAGCTCCTGAATCTCCCGCGTCCGCGACGTCCCGGCAGTCACCCGCGCATGCTCCCACAGCCCACGCCGCGCCTCCCGGCACGACGCGTCGGAAACTCTCGAACAACGCCGCCGTCGATCCGCAACGCTCCGTTCCGCTCAGATCGACGCCCGACGCGCAATTCCGATCGTGCCCGGACCGACCGTTGCCCGTCGGACAGTCGGGGCCCGGCCATTACCGCATCGGCCGGGCCCCGGTCGGCCGGCAGTCAGCGGGAGGTGCAGGTGACCGTCGGCGTGCTTGCCGTGCCGTTGGCCAGGAAGCCGAACTGGGCCGTCCCGCCGGCGGCGAGCGACCCGTTCCAGGACAGGTTGCGCACCGTCGCGGTCGGCGAGCTCGACACCAGCTCACCGTTCCACAGCTGGGTGATCGACTGGCCGGCGCCGAGCGGCCAGGTGACCGTCCAGCCGGCGATCGCCGAGCCGCCGGCCTTGACCGTGACCTGGCCCTGGAAGCCGCCCTGCCACGAGCTCGTGGTCTGGTACGACGCCGAGCAGCCACCGACCGGCGCGGTCGTGGGCGGCGTGGTGGGAGTGGTCGTCGGAGTGGTGGGCGGCGTCGTCGGGACCGTCGTTGGCGTTGTGGTCGGGACCGTAGTGGGCGGCGTCGTCGGGACGGTGGTCGGCGGGTTCGGGGCGGAGCTGGCCAGGCTGTACGCCAGATCGGGCTGGAACGATCCGGCGGCGTACCGGCAGCCGTCCGCCTCGCCCGGGGGCTTCACCCACAGGTAGGCGTCGATGTTCGCGTCGCCGGTGGCGGTGGTCGGGTATTGGCCGATCCGGCGGTCGGTGTTGTCGTCGCCGCACCAGTCGCCGGCGGCGCCGCCGTTGCGGCTCGTGTCGATGACCTGGTGTTTGCCGTTGACGCCCTGGGCGGCGAGGGCGGCGAGGACGCTGCGCCCGTACGCGGCCTCGGAAGTGGTGGGGTTGAAGTTGGAGACGTTGCTGTAGAAGCCGTCCGCGTCGGCGACGCCCGCGGCGACCAGCCGGCCGGCCTGATCGGCGGCGCCGTTCCAGGCGGAGTGGCCGGCGTCGAGGTAGACCTTGGCGTTCGGGTTGGCCGCCTTGATGGTCCGCGTGGCGGTGTGCAGCGCCTGGTCGCGGGCGGCGATGTCGCTCGAGCTCAGGCAGGTCTGCAGGGCGATCGAGTCGGGTTCGAGCATGACCAGGACGGTCCGCCCGCCGAGGCCGCGGGCGAGGTTGCCGATCCACGTCTGGTACTGGGTGAGGTCGGGCGCGCCGCCGGCCGAGGCGCCGCCGCAGTCGCGGTTGGTGATGCCGTAGACGGTGAGCACCGGGATCTGGCCGGCGGCGTTGGCCCCGTTCACGTAGCCGGAGACTTCGGCCTGGACGGTGTTGGGGTTGAACGAGGAGACCCAGCGCGAGGCGGGCTGGCTGGCGATCCTGTCGCGGATCACCGGCGTCCGGGAATCGCCGGGGTTGGCGGCGACCCAGCGGGCGACGGCGGTGTCCGGGTCGCGGTAGAGGCTGCCGCTGACAGTGCCGGCGTGCGCTGCGCCGGCGGCGAGCCAGACGCCGGCCGCGGTGGCGAGGCCGGCGACGACGGCGGTGGTCAGCCGCCGGGCGCGAGGGGATGCGGGGAGAGGGGACACGGGCCTTCCTTCCAAGGAGCGACATCCGTCTATGGGAGCGCTCCCAAGGTAACCTGCCGGAAATGTCAGGGCAAGCCGACGGCCCGGTCACCTACTACCGGCGGCGGGCAGCAGATGGTAGACATCCGATGTATGAAGCTGCGTGTGCCGAAAATGGCCCCTCACTACGCCTTCGCCACGGCAATCATCGGATCACCGGCATGAGCGGGGCGCGGATCACCGCGGTCGAGACGCACGACATCCGGTTCCCGACGTCGTTGCAGCTGGACGGGTCGGACGCGATGAACCCGGACCCGGACTACTCGGCGGCGTACCTCGTGCTGCGCACCGACGATCCGGACGGGCACGCCGGGCACGGGTTCGCCTTCACCATCGGGCGCGGCAACGACGTGCAGACGGCGGCGATCGCGGCGCTCAAGCCGTACGTCGTCGGGCGCCCGGTCGACGCGGACCTGGGCGAGCTGTGGCGGGAGATGGTGCACGACTCGCAGCTGCGCTGGCTGGGGCCGGAGAAGGGCGTCATGCACATGGCCATCGGGGCCGTGATCAACGCCTTCTGGGATCTGGCGGCGAAGCGGGCCGGCCTTCCGTTGTGGCAGCTCCTCGCCCGGATGTCACCGGAGGAGATAGTCCACCTGGTCGACTTCCGGTATCTGACCGACGCGCTGACCCCGTCGGAGGCCCTCACGATGTTGCGGGAGAAATCAGGCACCAAACTCGACCGCGCGGCCGAGTTGATCTCGACCGGCTACCCCGCGTACACCACCTCGCCGGGCTGGCTCGGCTACGACGACGACAAACTGCGCCGACTCTGCAAAGAGGCCGTCCAGCAGGGCTTCCTGCAGATCAAACTCAAGGTCGGGGCCGATCTCGAGGACGACCGCCGGAGGCTGCGCATCGCCCGGGAGGCGTGCGGCCCCGACATCCGGATCGCGGTCGACGCCAACCAGCGCTGGGACGTTCCGGTCGCGATCGAGTGGATCCGCGCGCTCGCCCCCTACGACCCGTGGTGGATCGAGGAGCCGACCAGCCCGGACGACGTTCTCGGCCATGCCGCAATCGCCCGCGCCGTCGAGCCGGTCAAGGTGGCGACCGGCGAACACGTACAAAATCGGATCGTTTTCAAGCAGTTGCTCCAAGCGCGCGGCCTGGACTATCTCCAGCTCGACGCGGCCCGGGTCGCCGGGGTCAACGAGAACATCGCGATCCTGCTGCTCGCGGCCAAGTTCGGGGTGCCGGTCTGCCCGCACGCCGGCGGCGTCGGCCTGTGCGAACTGGTGCAGCACCTGTCCATGTTCGACTACGTCGCCGTCTCGGGGTCGATGGAAAACCGCATCATCGAGTACGTCGATCACCTGCACGAACACTTCGTCGACCCGGCGGTGGTCCGCGACGGCCGCTACGTCACGCCGATGACCCCCGGCTTCAGCTCGGCCATGCGACCGGAGACGTTGACGACGTTCGCACACCACTCATCGGATGGATGATGCGAAGTCCGCGGACCAACTCTTGATTTCGGGCATGTAAAACTGGTAAACCTCCGATCTATCGCAACCGCGCTCTTCGAAACGCCTGTCCACGGTGAATCGGGGAACCACCATGCGGTGCTGTTGCGGCTCACCTCGGGAAAGGCGCAGGACTGATGCCGGAGATCGCGCTGCACACCCGGCTGCGCCCGGGCAAAGAGGAAGAGTACGAGGCGGTGCACGCCACGATCCCGGCGGCGCTCGATGCGGCGCTGCGGTCCGCCGGGGTGCGATCGTGGCGGATCTGGCGCGCCGGGCTCGACCTGTTTCACCTGGTCGAGGTCGACGACTACCGGCGGATGCGGGCCTATCTGCGGGATCATCCGGCCAACGTGCCGTGGCAGGCCAGGATGGCGGAGCTGCTGGAGGTCGAGGACGACTACTCCGGCGGCGACGACGGCTTGCACCTGGTTTGGAGACTCCCATGAGCGATCGTTCCGCCGGCGCGCCCGGCCAAGTGGACCGTCCCAGCCCCGGCGATGGGCTTCGGTGGCTCGGGCGGCTGGGGCTCGGGTGTGCTCAGCTCGGCAACCTCTACACGGCCATCTCCGACGAGACCGCGTCGGCCACGGTCGCGGCGGCCTGGGACGCGGGGGTGCGGTACTTCGATACCGCGCCGCATTACGGGCTGGGGCTTTCCGAGCGCCGCCTGGGGGCGGCGCTTCGTGACCTACCCCGGGACGCCTACGCGGTCAGCACCAAGGTCGGGCGACTGCTGGTGCCGTCGCCCGCGACCGCCGGGGAGCAGGACTCGGCGGGGTTTGTCGTGCCGGCCGCTTATCGGCGGGAGTGGGACTTCAGCGCGGATGGCGTGTTGCGATCGATGGCGACCAGTTTGGATCGGCTCGGACTGAATCGGATCGACCTGGTGCTGATCCATGACCCGGAGGACCACGCGCGGGCGGCGCTGGACGAGGCGTACCCGGCGCTGCACGCGCTGCGGGCCGAGGGCGTGGTGCGAGCGATCGGGGTCGGTTCGACGAAGGCGGCCGTTCTCGATCGGTTCGTATCGGATACCGACATCGACACGGTTCTGGTGGCCGGGCGGTACACCCTGCTCGAACAGCCGGCCCTGGATTCGCTGCTGCCGGCCTGTCTGCGACGGGGAGTGGCGGTGCTGAACGGCGGGGTGTTCAACAGCGGCCTCCTCGCCGTGGATGAGCCCCACGCCGGGCTCCCCTATGAGTACGGCGACGCGCCGGATTCGATCGTCGCGCGGGCCCGAGCGATCGCGACCGTTTGCGCGCGCCACGGGATCTCGTTGCCGAGGGCGGCGCTAGCGTTCGCGGCGGGCCACGCGGCGGTCGCGTCGGTGGTGATCGGGGCGCAGAACCCGGAACAGGCCCGGCAGAACTTCGCGTTGGCGTCCGCTCCTCCCCCGCCGGCCGCGCTGTGGGCCGATCTGATCGAAAGTGGCCTGCTCCGACCGGACGCGCCGGTTCCGGGATCGGCCGCGCCCGCACGGCCCGGGTCCGGGGCGGGAGCGGGCGCGTCGTGATCGTTGATGCGCACCACCACATGTGGCGGATCGATCAGGTTTACACCTGGCTGGATTCGCCCGGGCTGGAGCCGATCCGGCGCACCTTCTCCCCGGCCGAACTGCGCGCCGAGCTGATCGCCAACGGCGTGGATCGGACCGTTCTGGTCGAGGGCGGACGATGCGATGTCGACGAGGCCCGGCTGCTCTTCGGGTACATCTCGGAAATTCCGGAGATCGCCGGGGTGGTGGCCTGGGCCGACCCCTGCTCGCCCGACCTGGACGAGATCTTGCGCGGTTATCGGGCGCTGCCGGGCGGGGAGCGACTCGTCGGGATTCGGGAGCAGATTCAGGGGATCGACGACCCGGGCTACTTCGAGCGGGACGATCTGCGGCGCGGGCTGAGCACTATCGGAGCGAATGGGCTCGCTTTCGATCTGGTGATCCGATCCGATCAGATGGCGGCGGCGGCGCGGCTGGCCGGGGAACTGCCGGGGGTGCGGTTCGTTCTCGACCACCTGGGGAAGCCGGCGATCAGAGATGGTCGGTTCGAGTCATGGGCGGCCGGTCTCGCGTCGCTGGCCGCGTGTCCGAACGTGACCGCAAAACTCTCCGGCCTGACCACCGAGGCCGAGTGGGAGTCGTGGACCGTGGACGACTTGCGACCGTTTGTCGAGGAGGCGCTCCGGCAGTTCGGCCCGGAACGGCTCATGTTCGGCTCCGACTGGCCGGTCTGCACGCTGGCCGCGACGGGCGGCAGTGACCCGGCCGGGCCGGCGGGCGCGGCGGGATCGGCGTACGGGAAATGGCTCTCGACCTTGACGTTGATCCTGCCGGCGGACGCGCGGGAGCAGGTTCTCGGCCGGACGGCGGCACGGACCTACCATCTGTCTCGGGATTAGGGAGCGCTTGTGGCAGTCACCGACGAGGCGATCGAGAAGATCAAGGCGATGATCGTCGCGGGTGATCTGCGGCCCGGCGATCGGCTGCCCCGGGAGGCCGACCTCGCCAAGCGCCTCGGGCTGTCCCGCAACTCGTTGCGCGAGGCCGTGAAGGCGCTTTCCCTGATCCGGGTGCTCGACGTGCGGCAGGGCGACGGCACCTACGTGACCAGCCTGGCCCCCCAGCTGCTGCTGGACGCGCTGAACTTCATCGTCGACTTCCACCGCGACGACACCGTCTTGGAGTTCTTCGAGGTTCGCCGGATTCTCGAGCCGGCCGCCACCGCCCTCGCCGCCCAGCGGATGACCGACGACGACGTGCACGAGTTGCGCAAGGTGCTCGCCGATCTGAGCGACGAGGCCGACATCGACGAACTGGTCGCGAACGATCTCGACTTCCACCACCGGATCGCCTCGGGCACGGGCAACGCGCTGCTCAGCTCGCTGATCGACAGCCTGTCCGGCCCGACCACCCGGGCGCGGATCTGGCGCGGCCTGACCCAGGCCGGCGCGGTGGAGAAGACGCGCGAGCAGCACGCCGCGATCCTCGACGCGATCGCCACCCGCCGGCCGGAACTGGCCCGCTCCTGGGCGACCGTCCACATCGCCGGGGTGGAGGACTGGCTGCGGGTCGCCCTCCAGGACCCGGTCGGTTGATCGACTGCGGCTTTTCGGTGGACGGCCTTGACCGGTTGTTTGCCTAGAGTTTTCAACCATGGGCTTGTTTGATCGGCTGCGCGACCACCACCGGCGGGACCGGATCCCGACCGAGCTGTTCGTGCCCGCGCCGGCCTTCCCGGCCTACCAGAGCGAGCCGCTGATCCCCGACTTCCTGCCGGGGCCGCCGGTCACCGCGCCCCGCCCGCGCAATCAGCGCGCCACCGGATACGACGATCGACATGGCGGCTGAGCGCTAGTCGATCTCCTGAAG
>Ga0307509_10008753_pt1 | contig 12802 bp, 14 predicted proteins | sample 10_EM_MG_FD_202245 | JGI IMG/M metagenome (GOLD analysis project Ga0307509, IMG submission 202245) | Populus trichocarpa ectomycorrhiza microbial communities from riparian zone in the Pacific Northwest, United States - 10_EM | ecosystem: Host-associated > Plants > Roots > Unclassified | place...
GGAAAGGTAACGAGGACGGAGAGAGAAAATAATAAGGACGTACGTGAGATCAGAGAGATGAGGGGCGGCGCGGCGGCTCAGTTTATCGTCTGTCTTGTCGGGCGAACGCAAAGTCGAACGCAAAGAACATAAAAAGGGCGGGCGTAGTTGTCTTAGACCAGGAAGACGAGTTATTGCACGGCGGCTTGGCTCGTCATCAGACGGTCTGGCGAGCGCGAGAGCACACGAGCGAGAAGAGGGGAGAACACGGGCTCTCTTGTTACCTACCTTTTTGACCTTTGACGAGGCCAGGTTTGAGGGCCTTTATACGAAAGTCAGGCCATAGAGACAAGTATCCTACGAGTCAGACGGGTAAAGAAGGCAAGAAGGCAAGAGCGAATGAGGTGCCTGCTGGCGACAGACCCGCACGGCGATGAAGACGAGGAGCGGTGGTGTCCGAAAAGCAGAAATTTTTCTGAATCGTAGTCGAGTGTACGATGGCGGGCGCGTAGACGACGAGGGTGAAGGAGGTGCGGCGACGTTTGATGGTAAAAGGCTAAAGTGAAAGAGGATATTTGTAGAATGGAGAGCAGAAGGAGATAGAGACAACGTACCAAGAGAGACCTGAATGAGCCTATAGACATAAAATCCTTTCCTAACAGAGATGTAGTTCAGACCGAGGCCCGACTTCGAGTCGGACTTGCGAAAGGGCCGTGAGCGACGTGTGTTACGTGGAGCGACGGGCTTTTCGAGGTGGCGTGTACTTGTGATGTCGGCGTACGAGGAGGAGAACTTGATCGTGAAGGGGAAAGGGTCGGTCGTATGGGAACGAGGGTGGAATGAGACGAGTTTTGGGTCGAGGCAGAACGCGTCGGGCTGGGCGGCCGCATGGATGTTCGAGTCACATGGATACGCAGTGGATACGCACGATTTGAGGCGGGCTCGAGCTCAGAGATTATGCAGTACGGCTTGCGGTGCTCGCTTCCGAGGCTGCAGCGCGTGCCATCCTTGCACCAGTCGTTTGTTTTGTTCGTCCGCCGCCGAGACTGAGGGGAAAGAACTGTCCTGTATAGAGTAAATAGCTCTCAGAGTCTCGTGATATACGGTTTACGGGTTACACATCAAATTGGCAAGATGGTCACCTCGCCCTCAAGCTCAAACGCCGAATCCTCTTCTCATCGTTCTGTCCTGGCCAACAGTACAGTGTCGTCGATTCTGATAGATAGGAGCACCGCGGGTTCGGAGATGGTGAAGCAAATCGCACATCTCACGCCTGAGACGGGATCAGCCAACCGAGGTATGTCTTGTGTCTAGTGTCCACAACAACTACTGACTGGTGCAGCGTAGGCAAGGTGCCGACAATTGACACACTGCCTGACCATGCTCTCCTCCAGATATTCTCTTGCAGCCGACATCTTACCTCATCCCACCTGTTGTGGTGGAAGCCATTGGTGCATGTCTGTTGTAGGTGGCGACAACTAATCTTTGCATCACCCCGGGGCCTACGTCTGGCAATCCTCTGCACCCCTAAAACTCCAGTGAAGGAGTCCCTGGGTATTTGGCCACCGTTTCCCATTTCCGTACGTCATGATACCTGGGACCCGGATGGGAATAATCAGAACACGATTGCCGCACTCAAACACCGTGATCGCGTATTCGAGATCAGCATCAATTGTCTGAGACGTCCCGTGTTGGAAAGACTCACTGCAGAGATGCTGGAACCATTCCCGGCGCTGACATCTCTTTATCTCGGTTACACTGGCATTGGCAATACGGGGCCAGTCCTTCCCGAGGAACTTTTTGGCGGATTTGCACATACTCTACAAACTATTGTATTGGCCGGCGTCGCATTTCCGGCATTGCCAACACTACTCTTGTTTGCCATTCAGCTTACCTCACTCCAGCTCTGGAGGACACCGACCACCGGATACATTCCACCCGAGGCGATGGCCACTTGCCTAGCAGCATTGCCCCATCTTGAAGACCTTCGCATTGAATTTCAATCCTGTCGCGATCACATGAGTGCCCCTTCCACGACACGCTCTACTCTCCCCTCCCTCACCTGTTTTCACTTTAAAGGCGCCAGCGAGTATTCAGAGAACCTCGCCGCTCGAATCGATGCCCCAATACTTCAGACCCTCTCAATAACGTTCTGTGATGTTGTCTCGGACGTTCCGCAACTCTATCAATTCCTCAGTTCTACGGAGATACGCGAGCCACCCAACCGAGTGGCAGTGGTGTTTGACTATTGGAGGGTAGACCTCAAGTTCATACCATCAAATAATTTCGAATTAGCGATTAGATGCGAGAATTTACCTGGACAGGTCTCTTCAATGGCAGCGGTTTGCCGAGACCTGTCGCCCATTCTCTCTCGCGTGGAACGCCTCGACCTCCATGGGAAACGTCTACCCTATTCTATCTTGAAAGACGATGATACTACCCCTACTAGCCTGCAGTGGCAGATACTATTTTACCCATTCATCACTGTGCAGAGCCTGAATATATCCAAGAAACTAGAGCCGCTAGTGATACCAGCGCTGGGAGAGCTCACCGAGCTCACCAGGGGAAGGGCCACAGCGGTGTTTCCTAAGCTGAGCACCCTTTTCTTAGAGGGGGTTCAACCGTCCGGATCTGCGCGGGACGCCATAGAGACATTTGTTACTGCGCGGGAGTTCTCCAACAATCCTGTGGCTATTCAATTTCGCTCGTCCCTGGGTTCCAATGCTGGGACTACTCTTTCCCCGTGCAGTGGGACAGGGTGGTATTGGAACTCGTCTGTCGATGCTTGATGATAAATAATCTCCTCTCTCCATTTCAGCCATGCTTTCCATTATTGACTTACCGAATGATAAATTTATCTACGTTGATGGTTTGATGCTTGGAGTCTCGAGATCTACGAGTTACTTTACTCGCTCGCTGACCACTCATCCATTTGGATGACATCTCAAACATCATATGTGCTATGGAGACCGATGACGTACGATGATGATTTTTCTACTCTATTATGGTCGCGAACTGTCAGTAACTCGTCGTGCTGACCAAGCGAATTGTGCTGCAGTACCGGAACGTGTAACGATTCTGGATGATGATCTGCTGGTTCTTTACTTTACTTTCGTGTCTGACATGTACGCTTGCTATTGTAACACAGATCCCCATTTGCCCTTGGCACTCCCATGACCTGGTCACACACTTTTGCGATTGTTATACTGGTATACGTCTCATACATAGCGTTGGTTCCCGAGTCATTACATGCATTACTCCCCGCGCGTGACTCGGAAGACATGGACTAATCACATCGTCGCATCTCATTGTCTCACTTGGGCTATCATCAGTCCTTTGCATGGTTCGAACATGTGTAGGCTTCGCCGATGCTGTCACAGTAGAGGAAGAATGGTCCGGACTCCTGATACCGTTTGTCACGGTAACGTCACGGTAAACGTAAAAGACAGCGCATTTTCGGCCCGGGGCTGCACAAAAAGGGTGTTGTTGCTACTTGCTACACGCGATGACCAAGGCTTGAAGATGGCCACCATACTCCCCGATGCCAAATCCTCACTGATGAGATCTCGTCCGTCCACGCTTGTCGACAGCGCTAGTACTGTGTTACCGATTCTGACGGATGAAAGTTCGGAAGCTTCGGAGATGGAAAAGCATACCGCACATCTCAGGCTGGAGACGGAATCAAACAATCGGGGTCAACGTACGTACTCGTACTCTGTCCGATGCCCCCGATGACTACTGACCTGTGCAGCGTAGGCCAGGTAACAATTGAAATTCTCCCCGAAGACATGCTCCTAGAAATATTCTCTACCTATGCGGAAGCGAACGGGTACGACCCATGGTGGTGGAAGCCGTTTGTACACGTATGTCGAAGATGGCGACAGGCCATCTTTGCCTCACCTCTTCACCTTCGTCTAGTACTTGACTGCAACTCCAGAAGCCCGGTTAAGAGGTTACTGAATATCTGGCCACGCCTTCCCATTGCCATACGTTATACCCCCGGGCGCTCACTTGAGGAAAGTGAAGAGACCATTGCTGTATTCGAACACCGTGATCGCGTATCCAAGATCAGTATCCGCTGTAGGAACAGTTTGCAATGGGAGCAACTCGCCACGACGATGATGAAGCCCTTTCCGGCGCTGGAACTACTTTCACTCGTTTCATCTCATGACACTGTGCCCCTCCTTCCCGAGGCGTTTTTGGGCGGCTTTGCGCCGTCTCTACAAACTATGACGTTGATAAACGTTGCATTTCCGGCATTACCCAAACTACTCTTGTCCGCCACTCACCTCGTCTCACTCTGGCTTTCAACTATACCGATCACTGGGTACATTTCACCCGAAGCAATGGCCACTTGTCTGGCCGCATTGTCTAATCTCAAAGAACTTCACATGGGATTCCAGTTTGGCACAGATGAAACTAGTCCACCTCCACCCACACGTGATGTCCTCCCATCTCTCACCAGTTTCCAGTTCACTGGAGCCAGCAATTACTTGGAGCAGTTCGTTGCTCGAATTGAAACCCCCAGACTCACCACCCTCTCGGTAACGTTCTATGACCTTATTTTACCCATCCCACAACTCCACCGATTCCTTAGTCTCTCAAACTGGTCCAAATCACGCAATCATGCCGTGGTGGAGTTCGACTCTCCGTGGGTCGAACTCAAGTTAATGCCATGGGATAGTCTCCATCATTTGCAAATGATACACGATAAATCAGCTGGACAGGTCTCGTCAGTTGTACGAGTATGTCGCGAGCTATCGCCTCTCCTCTCACATGTAGAACGCCTCGACCTCCATGAGAGACCTTTCCCCCAACCACGCTGGCAGGACATGGACCTCACACAATGGACGGAGCTTTTCCGCCCATTTGTTGCTGTTCAGAGTCTATGTATATCTAAGACACTGGTGCCGCTCATCGCATCTGCGCTGCGAACTCTTACTGAGGAAAGGGCAACAGAAGTGTTACCTGAGCTGCGTACACTTTTTTTGCAAGACCCCCAGCAAGCCGGATCGGTGATGCAAAACATAATGGCATTTGTTACCATGCGTCAGCTCTCTGACCATCCTGTTGCTATCAAACAATACACCGCCTTCAACCCTGGTGTCAAGGATTATTCCGTGCTGGATTAGGGTGTTATTAGGACTCAGGTTATTGACCACGGTGAGTATCCCCCGGTTCTTCATTCCATCCTGGGTTTGTGTTCTCTGCAGACTCTGCTTTCGATAGGACATTTCTATCTGTCCGATGTTTAGTGCCCCGGTTATCTTTGTATCCATGAGTATCCAATCTCCTTAGACAATAAATTCTTCACTGCGACACCTTAGGCTATCGTGGTAGGATAGTACTATAGAACTGCAAGATATAACACTTCGTGCCAAAGAACAGCAAAGGATAGCGGAACAGGATTGGAAGTAGGTAAGTATAAGGGTGCTATATAGTCATGCATACAAAGGGTTCAATCTCTACTTCACGCTCGGGTCCATGACTAAACGTTGGCCGTACGACGACAACCATGTTGTCCGGAGCGTCGGAAGCGAGCTGATCAAGTGAGCATCCTGACCGGGATTGAACGGACCGATCGCTTACAAAAGATATTAGATAAGCCAAAAAAAAAACTTGGCACACCTCGGAGTCGTCTGGGCGTGTGATCTAGATCGTTGAGGACAAGTTGTTGTCCTCTTATCGTTGTCAAGTGGTTCGCACTGTATCGTGATCATCGCTAGGCCTTTCTTTCCTGAGCGTGGTGCTAGTCCAAGGTTGGCACTGACATACGCCACAGTAGTACTTGGTCGCTCAGGTGCCCTACGTAGTTTTGGTATTTATTTGAGGTATGAACCACTTTAGTGAACAGAGATATCTGAGGACATGGCAGGTCCCGAAGTGGAAGTGCCACGCACAGCGATTTCGTCATCATATGATAAGTGACATGAAAACACAGAAAGTCACCGTCGGCATCCAGGTAGCACCACTAATAACACACGAGTCAAAAGGTGCACATCACCTAACATATGTATGTACGGCATCCCACCCAGCGCTTACCAAAGAAGCAAAGAAGGGCCACACATTATTGAGGTGAGGTCTAGCCTAGTAACAGGATCTGTTTCAAGTTACTCATCGAGGCTCTCTTAAAATCCCGTTCATCATCACTACCCCCCACCGGTCAACAGCACTCCACGGTACTTATTTTATAGCATGCTCGAGTCTTCAACTATGAGTGATGGCTGTCCGAAGGACTCGGAGATGATCAAGCACTGCGCACACCCGAGGGAGGAGCCAATCAAACGAGATCAAAGTATGTCTTCTGCCTAATGTCACCAACACCCGCCGACTGATGGGTGCATTGTAGACAAGAAAACGATTGACATTCTCCCCGACGATGCCATCCTAATCATATTCTCCGTTTACAAAAGATTTTACGGATCCGACCTGACTTGGTGGGAACCATTGATTCACGTGTGCCATAGATGGCGACACATCATCTTTGCATCGCCACTACGCCTGAACCTGACAGTTGTCTGCACCTCGAGGACGCCAGCAAGGAAGTCGTTGGATATCTGGCCACCCTTTCCCATTTCCGTGCACTTTACCCCCTGTGATCCGCCTGGAGACATTGAGGATGTCGTTGCTGCGATGGAACACCCCGATCGCGTAGCCGATATCCGTCTCAACTCCCTCACAAGATTTGATTTCATGAGGTTCTCCATCATGATAGATTGTCCGTTCTCTGCGCTGACATATCTTTCGTTGGGGTCGATTGGGTCGATTTACGACGACGAGTTTGTCCTCCCAGATGGGTTCTTGGGCGGATCGGCACCATCTCTACGAACACTTCTCTTGGAGAGAGTTGCATTTCCAGCATTGCCAAAGCTGATTTTGTCAACCACTCATCTTTGTACACTCCAACTTTCTTCGATACCGATCATTGGCTATATTTCACCGGAGGTGATGGCCGCTTGTTTGGTGGCGTTGCCGAGTCTAAATCAGTTTGGCATTGAATTCCCATTTCAACTCCGATTCCACCACACCGACAGATCCAATCGCGGACCTCCTTTGTCAACACGAACCGCCCTCCCCTCACTCACTTCCTTTCACTTCAACGGTGATAGCAATTATTTGGAGGACCTCCTTGCTCAAATAGATGCCCCCTTACTCCAGAACCTCTCAGCGACATTCTGCAATCATCTCGTACATATCCCGCAAATGCTCAGCTTCATCGATCGCACAGAAAGACTCGGACCACCTATTCGTGTCGTGGTAGACTTTGACTTTCGGAGGGTTCTCCTCAAGTTTATGCCATCTAATTGTTTCGAGGCGGCGATTTCGTGTCACCATTCAATCGTGCAGGTCTTGTCAATGATACCCCGAGAGATGTTTCTTCACCTCTCTCGTGTGGAACGCCTTGACCTCTATTGTACACCCCTTCGATTAACCCGGCAATTCGTGAACAGCAGGCGTTGGTTGGAGCTTTTCCAACCATTCGTCTCTGTGACGAATCTTTATGTGTCCAGGAAACTGTGGCCACAGGTCGCACCTGCGCTGCGAGTTCTCGTCGGGAAAAAGGCCACAGAAGTGTTGCCCGAGCTGCGGACACTTTTCTTGGAGGAATCACTCTCTCATTCTGTGCAAGTATCCATAGGGCCATTCATTGATGCGCGTCGGTACTCCGGTCATCCTGTTACTATCCAACAGTGCCTCGCATTGGACGGTATCAAGGATTAATCCTTGTTTTTTTTCATGGGGCCGATTAGGGTGGCAGGGTGGAGAATTGGACATTCCACTGCCCTTAGTTCCATCCCCAGTCTGTATTATCTACTTTCTATATGACATCTCTATCTATGCTCGTTGTTTGGTGCTCGGAGTTCTGAGACCCCTGGTCAACGTTACTCGTTCACCATTACACCGTCTCAGACAGCCAGACAACATTTTTCGAAATCGTTAGACTTTTGCGTTGAAGAGAAGCAGAAGCATGTGATTGAGGTGGCACCAGACACGACAAGACATTAAATGAGCAAAACACGCGCAAACACTTGCGGTGGGGCAACAGTGGCACAACCCCGCACCTCAGAGCCGCAGCCGCCTGTTCATGTTGGACCGTCACGAATCATTTGTTGCCTCTCAAAGCGTGTGCTCCACAGCTCTTCTACTTGTGGCAGTACTAGCGTCAAGAAGCATCGGCCTTCGTGTGCACCCCAATCGTCCTTGGTTTTGCGTAGAGTCTGCACCCCCAGTAAGTAATTCCAAGGCCACAACACACCCTCGAACACCGAATCCGTGCACCTGGTCATCTCTCGTTAATGCGACCGAGAAAGGCGATGTCTCTCGCAATCTTTCAAAAGCCCGTCCACCATCACTAGTCCCCACCAGTCAGCACCACAGTCCAGTGCTTATTTCTCGCACCCTCAAGTCCTCGATTCTGACAGACGACCATGCCCCGGAGATGGATAAGAAATTCGCATGTCAGGAAAAGGCGCCGCTGAAATGTGGTCAAAGTCGTACGCCTTCTGGATAGTGTTTACGTATTCGCAACGACTACAGTACTGACGGACTGTCTAGGCGAGGTGCCAATTGACATCCTCCCTGATGATGCCCTCCTACAAATATTCTTTTGTTACCAAGCCGACGCATTCGATCTGTCGTGGTGGAAACCGTTGGTCCACGTTTGCCGTAGGTGGTGATATATCATCTTTGCATCACCCCTGCACCTGCGTCTTGTACTTGTCCGCACCCACAGCACACCAGCGAAGAGGTGTCATACAGTATTCTGGCCGAATGATCATGGCCCCATAGAATTGCTGCAGCAGTTATCTATATGGTTTTAGCAAATTCGTAGGGTTTCTCACGCTCGAGCTACAAGCTCTCACAGGCAAAATGGCCACAGTGTTACCTGAACTGCATACTTCTTGGAATTGCCCCCTGGACCCATGTGGGAGACGATAAAGGCAATCGTTGCTGCGCGCCGGCCCTTTGGTCATACATTCAGTAACTATTGAACAGTGCTTGGCCCGAGACTTCGAAGTTGATGCCCAGGATTAACCCCTCCTTACCCCGATTCCTACACGAATTCCCTCACACCGACCAATCATTGTCAACACGTGTCGTCCTTCCGTCTCTCGCGTTCTTTCGCTTCAAAGGCGATAATGATTACTTGGAGGACCTCCTTGCTCGAATCGATGCTCCCATGCTCAGGACCTTCTCAGCAACATTCTCTAACGATATCGTACACTTCCCACATCTCCTCATATTCGTCAGTTCCATAGAAAGACTTGGTCCACCTATTCGCGTCATGGTGGACCTTGAGTTTTGTAAGGTTTTCCTCAAGTCCACACCATCAGATTCTTTCGAGTTGGCGATTACACTCGAGCATTTTGTTGAGCATAGCTTGTCAATGATATGCCGAGAGCTGTCGCCTCTCCTCTCTCATGTGGAACGCCTTGACCTCTATTGGGTCCCTCTTCGACCGGGAATAGCACTTTTGCCAAAACACTTCAAGCCCTGGAGGCATTTGCGGGAGCTTTTTCAACCATTCGTCACTAGGGTCTTTCAAAGTTAGCATTATGTACACCATTATTTGTCCCATTCGTTATCTCATTATCCCTTCAGGAGTTCAATAAATGGAGTGATTAATGGCAACTTTTTGATGAATGGCCTTTGAGGGCTCCTACTTCGTTAACTGACCATTCTTCCCATCCTTCTGTTTTCCATTAACAAGACCACTAGTTTTTGGAGTTTTATTTTATTTTTCAACATGGCATCAACCTTGCGCAATGACACCCCATTCCCTTCCACCATATACACAATCCCTTCACCATGGCCACCCATACTCCTGCTGTCCAGAATGGTAAGGAGACCATCAAGCGACCTAACCCCAGCAAGACACATGGCCGGGCAAAGAAGACAGCCAAAGAGGACAAGGAAGATGCCCCCACCGCAGACCCAAAAGCTCCAAATTGTGTCACATGGAACTCACTGTGTACAGACTGCCTTGTCGAGTGGCTCAAGAACAATGTTGAGGACTGCCAAAGGCTGTTTTCTGACTTGGCACAGGATGCCAAGAAACAAAAATGTTGTATTCTCACTGCCAAAAAGAGTGGGAAGACCAATTTCCATGTGAAGATGGCCAACTATATATTCTCAGTTGACAACAACATGAAAGTCAGAGATGATCTGAGGGTGAACAGAGTGGTGAAGTATGCGAAGGCCATTGAGAACCGTATTGGCAGGTAAGGATTTTTTGTTGTCACTACCATTCAAATGCTGATTTCAACAAATCAGTTTGAAGAGAACATACCAGGAGATCAACACTGCGCTTGGGCAAATGGGGGCTGGATTGTCTGCCAAAGAGATCAGGCTGAATCCTGATCTGAGCAACATTTTAGGTATGTTTGTGCTTGATCATCTGTGTGGTAACTGACTGGTCTTCGCATCCAGACAAACTCAAAGTCAATTACAAGCTTCCGTTCTGGGAGTGCCTCCATGGGTTTTGGAGGATGCTCCCAAACTTCAACCCCCATGTAGTCTTGTCAGAGCCTGGCCAGGATCTAGAAGGCAAGGCTTAAGAGCTTTTCTTCCCATTGTGTGGTAATGGTGATATCAGTGAGGAAGATAAGCCCAGGAATGAAATAGAGGAGGACGAGATCAAGGACATGAACCTGATGGACATGGTTGAGGGAGCTGCTGGACTTACGGATGTCAACATCGACATCAGGCTCGAATGATTAGACGATGCCCCCAACCAGGTATGATTTATGCCATTCTTGATTTTCATTGAAGATGCTGAACTCAGTATGGTGGTGATGATCACACTCTCTCCAATCCAGTCTACCCTGGCCAGGTGTTAAGGCTTCAACAGGCCTTGATAGTACGACTTGTACTAAGGGTGAACTGGTGGCAAGTACTTTGAAGGAGTAGAAGTCTCTAGTGTTGCTAGAGATGACTCTGAGTGGCTTATGTAAGAAGTGGGAAAAGGGGAGGCACAAGGGAGGCTTCAAGAATGTTGATATTGATAATCAAGTCAAGCTTAGGGCTTGACTATCAAAATACAGGGCGCTTATATACAGGTGGGGCTGCGCATGGGCCATAGTCACTAAGGTAGGTACTTCTGGTTAAGAGGCATCTGTCTGTATCATATGGTAATCTGCGGACAAGTGCTGCGGTCTGTATGCGTTGAACAATGGAGAATGAGTAAGAACAATAGAAAGGATCAGGGAATTGCCTAATCGATCCTAGACAATGGCGACGGGTCATTCCAAGAAGAGAAGCATCATCATGATGATGACCACAAGGTTTGAGGCTAATCTGTGGAGATCTGATCTCCATGTACCCATTCTGGTCTAATGGGCATCTAGCATAAGCAACTACCCTTTACGGTAGTTCATATTGATGGAGACCCAATTAAGGGCCATGTTGCTAGCCACATTGTCTGCAGAGCTCTGTGTGGATGAGGAGGTATCTGCAGATCCCTCTGAGGATTCCGTCTGGTTTCCCTGGCTCTGGGGCAAGGTGCCGACTAGGGGCGATGAGGCAGTAGGTGTGATTGAATGGTAACTGCCTTCACAACTGGTGCATTGTTGTATGGGCACTGAGGAGGGACTTGTAGGTGACAGGGAGTGCTTGCAGGACACAGGAGGAGGGGGACTATCATGGTATTCCCTCCAGGTTGTGATAGGGGACTCCTTTGAAGACAAGGTAACCGTGCCATCTTCAGTATTCAGGTATTGGGTTGGTTCTAGCTTTATAGGCAGTGCGTCCTCCATGGGACTGTCTGGGTCTTCTGCTGGGTTCTCTACTGGGGATGGCTCTTGGTATGACTCTATTGAGGAGTACTGTCGACGATGGGTGCTCCAAGGGATAGGGGTAGGAGGCTGGACTGGTGGCAGGTCAAAGGATGGATAGATGGACATTGTAGGGGAAGGTGATTGCATCATAACGACTTGGGATGGGCTGATCCATTGGGGCGTGGCTGGTCTGGTCTGCTCTGGCATAGCTGGTCTGGTCCACTCTGGTCTAGGTGGCAGGTCCTCTAGGGGCGATAGAGATGGTGGGTTCATTGGTAATGGTGCCTTTCCCATAAGCTCTGGCAGTGTAGCATCAGGGAAGATGACTGGTGGTTTGGTAGCTGGCTTTAGGTCGAAGGATACAATGCTTGGTGTAGGCAAGGAGGGGTAGGGTAAACAAGAAAAATAGGGTGGATCATAACACCAGGGCGTCGGGCATCACTGTTGGGCAGCATGGGGCACACCTAGCAACACCACCCATGGCCTGCAGGAGACTTCCCCTTCTTGGCCATTCATGTGTGCCCTCAGTGCCCTCAGCTAATGGTCACAAGTCAAATAAATGTTCCCATATCGACAGTTCACTTGACTCAGCCAGTAGCAAGCAGACCCAAATGGCCAAACTTGCGAAGGGTTCACACTCCATCAAGCTGGTGAATATCGAGATGAAACATAAGAAGATGGAACTTGCTGCTGCAGAATGGACACTTGTCATCAAGCAACAAATGCAGGTGAAGCAGCTTGAGTACCAGGATCGGATAATCCAATTCCAGGTTGAGCTCACCCGATTGAATGGCAAACAAGGTTCTGTGACCAGTCCTGTCAGCCTCAGGCAGGGAGGTCACCCAACAAATACATACTGCTCCAGTACAGACAATGGTGAATTCTCTGGGGATACATTTATCTTCGGTACAGGTGCAACGAAGTTCCCTTCCCTTCCTCCTACTGATTGGGGCCTTCCAGAGGCATCTGGGTCGCACTTGTAGTTTATAGAAACAATAAATTTGACCTTGCACATACAATGCAGCTATGGTACATGCAATATACAT
>Ga0307509_10008754_pt1 | contig 12801 bp, 8 predicted proteins | sample 10_EM_MG_FD_202245 | JGI IMG/M metagenome (GOLD analysis project Ga0307509, IMG submission 202245) | Populus trichocarpa ectomycorrhiza microbial communities from riparian zone in the Pacific Northwest, United States - 10_EM | ecosystem: Host-associated > Plants > Roots > Unclassified | place...
GTCCGCGCTCAGCAGCATACGAGAGCGGTGTTCGGCCGCCCTTATCTGTCATGTCGGGACTGACCTTTTCCCGTTCGAGTAGTAGTTTCGCTACTCCCTCGTGCCCGCCCCCGGCGGCATACGAGAGCGGTGTTCGGCCGTCCTGATCTGTCAGGTCGGGATTGACCTCTCCCCGTTTGAGTAGTAGTTTCACCACCCCCTCGGATCCATCTCTAGCGGCATACGAGAGCGGTGTTCGACCGTCCTCATCTGTCACGCCGGGGTTGACCTCCTCCCGCCTGAGCAATATTTCCACCACTCCCACATGTCCACGGCCAGCGGCATGCGAGAGGGGAGTTCGGCCTCTCCGATCCGGCTTGTCGGGGCTGACCTCCTCCCGCCCAACTAATATTTTCACCACCTCCTCATGTCCATTACGAGAAGCCCATGCAAGTGGTGTAAACCCCATAAAATCTCCTTCGTTGATATCATAATATCCCATCTCTATCAAACTAGCTACAACTTCAACAATGCCGAAGAACGATGCGCAGTGAAGTCCACTGAACGGAGAATGAGTGCCAAAACTCCAAGAATACCAATCTGGCTCTCGCACTAAGAGCGATGTGGTCGGTATCCGGCCATAATCCTCTTTTAATAGCTCTACCGCAAGTGATTTCGCGCAGTCCGAGAGCTCCATTTTCCCATGGACCCCCCAGTATACTGAACAATATGACAGAAACGGTATGTTCCGCGCATTGGGAGAAGGACCGGCTAAAAGGGCTTTGACCTGTCGAGAACTCAGAAAGGTCAAGCAGATTTCCGCCATTGCCGAGTGAGGTTTGCTGAATATATCGGGATGAGTGGAAAGATACTCCTGAAGAGTAAAGTGGATCAATCGCACGGTTGACGCCTCCTTATCTACAGTAATAAGCCCTTGACAGCAGCTAACCAATGTCGATATCAAAGGGACGTTGTCAGCGTTGAAATCCGTGGAACCCAGCTTGACCGCTAGGGCGTGGCAGAGCTCATCCGCTCCCAACGGCCGTTCCGCATGGCTAATCCACATCAACGCTGCCATCCCGAGCCTTGATTTATCCCCAGCTTGTGCCTTTATCCGTTCGATCGTGGAACCATAAACATCCCCCAACTCTGATGCATCCGTCATTCTGCTAAGTTTTTCCCGCCTCCCATAGATCGTCGATTCATGTAAGATCGCATCAACACTCAAGGACACCAGTAGAAACCTAGACGCATATCTATTAGCGGATGGTGTGGTGTGGGGTTCCCAGCGTCGTGCCCTACGCACATTTCTGACAGTTTTTCGGGAATCTTCTCCAGAATGTCTGACTCTAAAGTCTTGTCCATCGCCTCCGGGGTTTCGTCCTCATCTAGCTTGACACGAATGTATTCGGTAATATCATCCTTGCTGGAACCTACGGACACACTCATCACTCGCCCAGCTAGGCGCCTTTCGACCTCACCCCGAATATGAGGCCTTCCAATAATGAATATTCGTGTAGACTGGGACTTCTCGAGTATTTGTTTTAGCGAATCAAGGACCTTGACTCGATGCACCGCCGCACATTCGTCCAGGGCGTCTATGCATACAAATGTGCGCATCGAGGACGTGACAGCCCGTAGCATCCCCACGATATCTGAAAGGAGCAGTCCTCGTCCACCAACAGCCTTCTTCTGCTCCTCAAAGGCCCGCGATATTTCCTCCGGAACCTTTTCCAGTCCACCGACGATCTGTTTCAGCAAGGAGCCCAGCATACTGGTCGCGGAATGCTCCTTTCGGGATGCGAAATCAAAGTAAAAGCACGTAACGGCTGTGTTTTGTCCCCTAGCCTGATCGCACAACTTGTCCACCACCAGCGAACTGACATCGCACCTTGTTAGCCTCAATTCTCTTTCGTCCCTCTCCCAAGAATTAACCTTCCTACCTGATAAATGTCTTGCCGACCCCAGGAGCCCCATAACAAAACAAGACTTCCTTACCACCTTCACCTTCAACACGACAGTCGTGCCAACTTCTGAATTCTTCAGTTTCCATGAGCCATCCCCCCACATTGCCGATGCGGCGCTCTCGGATGTCCTGATGCCGTAGCCTGGACTCTAGGGGTGATAACCAGGCGAGGAGTTGAGACCGGTCATCGACCACGCTATTGTATACATTAAAGGAGTTATTATTATTGGAGAGGTTGGTGCTATTATGGACGATATATTTAGACATCTTCCGTTCGTTGCTGCTGCTCGCATTGTTGTAGAGGAGTTATTGAGTATGGTCGGTTGCCATCCTTGGAAGCTGAAGAAAAGCGGGGGCTTCTGGCGCTAAAGTTGCCTCGCAGATCGCATCCCATCGTAAGGAACAAAGGCCTTGTATCATAGACTACTCTACAAATCCTCATCCAGGAAGCCCCCCAAACGCCGGCAGCAGAACGAGCCAAACTAGATCTATCGGCATATAAACTATGACAGCCTTGGTATTCGACTCTGCAAAGCTACAAATATCATCGCCAGTGCTAACACTGTCGGCCTCAACTTAAGATCCAAGGCCTTCGCACTTAACGGCAGAAGCTCTCCCCACCATTCACATCCACGGCTATTACTAATAGGGGTCGCCACTCCTCCCACCAAACGTCTAATGCCCCGAGTAAATAAATCACCAGTGCATTTCATAGCGCTAATGATGATGATTCATTTCCAAGAAAATGCAGCAGCCCTTACAAAAGATCCCAAAGATTTTAGACTTCGACGGCGAAAACGATTCATGGCCAAACGATACACGGCGAGTGACGAACGGTGAAACGAAACGAAAACGCCAAGCAACTCACAACGAAAACAATCGCACACTCGGAGGTGGGGAGAAATCTTTTCAATAACAACAACCTCAGGCTCACGCTCAACGACGACTCTCGATTAACTAACTAACTGAGGGCGATCACAAGAGTATATATCAATCACAAAGACATCTATGAGCCCTAGTGCTGCTCCATGTGAGTCCTCCTCCCACATCAAGACTCCCGAGCTGACAAAAGGAAAAGAAACTATCCACTGCCGCCGGGTTTCCAGCTCTCACGCTGGCCTCGCGGTGCTTCCGCTTTTCTCCCGGCTTTCCCGAAAATTGCACGATCCCAAACTATCGCCCATTTCTGCATGTGAAATGCTTTCCACAAACACGCCCGAGGCCGAAACATATGTCCGAATCCTCAGCGCATTTCCAAAGCCAAACAAGTGCGTCCCCGACAGCTATCTAAACAACAAAGGAGGTATCGGGAGAATATGGCGAGCAGCATCATTTCCAACAAATGATCCCCGCCCTATGCCTCTCCCCGGGGCGCGCATCTTACCTGGATATCTCTTTCGAGTCTCCCGCGATCAATTAGAGTCCAAGAAAAATGCTTCTTGCTCCTGGGTCACTCGGGCTGCCACAATAACCCCTTATGACCTTGTGAAAGCACTGGAAGCCAGAAGCAACACGCCGGCCAACCTAAACCTGCACACCAAAGTTCTATCCTACGCGTCTAAATATTGGAAAGCTCTTGCCCGCAATGATGGAATCTTCTATAAAGATACCTTAGGTTACTATCTTCCGACCATTATCCACACAGCCAAACAAGAACGGCAATATATCTAGAATTCATTACTTCTCCCACAAAGGACAAACAAGAATAATCTGGAAATCGGAGAAAGAAGTAAGAGCTGGGCGCGAATTGAAGTCAAGGCGAAGAGAAGGGAAGCGAAGGCGAAAGCGAAGCATTCGGAATGGAAGAGAGGTGAAGCGGGGAAAGTGGAGGCAATGGAAGCGAAGTGATCAGAGGAGTTGGACGGAGAGAGAAGAGGAGCGGTGAATGTTATCGTGGGGAAAGGGAGGCTGAGAAAGGAAGGTGTCAGAATGTGAAAGTTTTCTGAGTTATGTATTTAAGGATACTTGTTTCCCTCCATAGTGTGAAGATAGAATCAAGATCAAAATATCCTCCTCCGATATCATGTTCCCTTCCACGTAGGTAGTTTTTTGATTTACTTTAGTCACCACATTAGCAAATCACCTACCTTATCTCAGTCTATCCACCCTAGGGGAAGGTCCGTTAAAAAAAACTCCCCCTGTCGAAAGTAGTGTTAGCTAATAGGCAAGCCGGCCTGGGGGCCCAAATAACTCCTGAAGTATTCCCGCCCTGGGCTGCCGGAGCCCAGCCTTGATCAAAATTGGGCATGCCCTGCGCAATTCCGCTCACAAATTATCACTCGGGGAGAACAAGTATACGAGTCCAACTTCCTTCGCGGTGCCAAACCCAGCCTCGGCAAACAAGAGCACCTCAACCAGGTGCGCTAACCAGGCCTGTTACTTAATTCACATCGTATTCTAGCATACCACAATCCCTCACTAATTCCAAATATAACTCACGTGTTATCAGACTAAAAAAGAACAATAAAAGGCAAATGAGAAAGAAGCCATTCATCTCACTCTCCTCCACCCGCCCCATCCCCTAGTGGATTAACAATACGGCACGGTGGGCTCCTTGACCCTCTTTCCCCAAGCTATGCGAGGAGATCGCCAATATGGGAGTTGAGGGGCCCCCTCTTGCTCTTCCTTGAAACGCATTCTCATAGCGATCAGGAAAGAACCCGGTCATTACTATGCAGACTTCGACCACACAATCCAGAGATACTTACTGCCGATCTCGCGAGGCGCACTACCAGTATTGGGGTTTTCACGGTGGGGCGATGCTAACGCGGCCCTTCCCGGGGTCTTATAGTTACTAAATACCTGTGTACGGCACATCTTTCAGGTGGTTCCTCCACCGGTATGTTTCATGCTATCAAATTAATCCGGAAGCGAGTAAAATTAATGAGTAACATAAAAAGGCTGTATGCTAACTTCAGACTCCCTCCATCCCTGTACTAATATTAATAGCGGGGGTGGCCAGCAGGCATCCGCTAAGTAGGTTATCATACTATTGATTAAGCTATGTAATTTATGGCAACTAGCCTCCTATCCGAGATACAGTCTCCACCCAGCCGTTGGCCCCCTTAAGAACCCTTGCGCTATCTGACACCGCTTGTCCACTATCTAATCAATGCTCTATTCATGGCTTATCTATCGCACAGGAGAAAACGAAGAAACGAAGAAAAAACTGTACAAGAAATACAGAAAACACAGGCAAAGGTTTACAGCTAAAGAAAAATTAAATGAGGGGATGAAAATTGCAAGATATAAACCAGAACCCTTCACCACAATAGAACTTGGTCCCCCCCACCAACAAAAGTGTACGGAACCTTGTAAATAGAAACTCGCGAACTCACGGATTCCGTGCCTAGCGACGAAAGCAAAGCACCAGAAAAGGGCAGGAAGGTATAATATATACGTGTATCCCAATCCTATGGGATATCCTTCATCTATTATACAAAGAGTGATGCACGAGGACAAACGGCGTGAGGAACGGACGCCGAAGGAAAGGGGCGGCTTTTCCCTCGAGGCGGTGTCTCTGGGGTCTTAAATGGTGGTAGGAGTTACCGCTTTGCGAGACTGGAGCAGGGCTGCCACTTGATTATGGCCATACCTAGTAGCAAAGAAAAGCGGTGTTTTGCCGCCATTATCTGCCACGTCGGGGTTGACCTCTTCCCGTTCGAGTAGTAGTATCACCATCCCTTGGTATCCATGCTTAGCAGCGTACCAGAGCGGTGTTCGGCCGCGATTATCTTGCATGTTGGGGTTGACCTCTGCTCGTCCGAGTAATATTTTCACCACTCCATCACAATCTGTCTTGCCACACCCGGCCTCCAGGCTAGCAAGGGATCCCCGCCTGCTAGGAGGTCGAAAGCTAGTGGCATACGAGAGTGGTGTCCGGCCGCCCTTATCTGCCATGTCGGGATTGACCCCTTCCCGTTCAAGTAGTAGCTTCACTACCCCGTCGTATCCACCCCCAGCGGCATACGAGAGAGGCGTTCGGCCGCGCTTATTTGTCATGTCGGGATTGACCTCTTCCCGTTCAAGTAGTAGCTTCACTACCCCGTAGTATCCACCCCCAGCGGCATACGAGAGTGGTGTTCGGCCGTCCTTATCTGTCAGGTCGGGATTGACCTCTTCCCGTTCGAGTAGTAGTTTCGCTACTCCCTCGTGCCCGCCCCTGGCGGCATGCAAGAGCGGTGTTCGGCCGTCCTTATCTGCCACATCGAGATTGACCTCTTCCCGTTCGAGTAGTAGTTTCACCACCCCATCGTATCCACCCCCAGCGGCATGCAAGAGCGGTGTTCGGCCACAATCATCAGTCAGGTCGAGATTGACCTCTTCTCGTTCAAGCAGTAGTTTCACCACCCCGTCGTATCCACCCCTAGCGGCATACGAGAGCGATGTTTGGCGATAATTATCTGTCGCGTCGGGATTGACCTCTTCCCTCTCGAGTAGTAGTTTCACTACTCTCTCATGTCCATACATAGCGGCATACAAGAGCGGTGTTCGGCCGGGATAATCTGTCGTGTCGGGGTTGACCTCCTCCCGCCTGAGCAATATTTCCACCACTCCCACATGTCCACGGCCAGCGGCATGCGAGAGGGGAGTTTGGCCTCTCCAATCCGGCTTGTCGGGGCTGACCTCCTCCCGCCCAACTAATATTTTCACCACCTCCTCATGCCTATTACGAGAAGCCCATGCAAGTGGTGTAAACCCCATAAGGTCTCCTTCGTTGATATCATAATATCCCATCTCTATCAAACTAGCTACAACTTCAACAATTCCGAAGAACGATGCGCAGTGAAGTCCACTGAACCGAGAGTGAGTATCAAAACGCCAAGAATACAAATCTGGCTCCTGCATTAAGAGCGATGTGGTCAGCATCTGGCCATAATCCTCTTTTAATAGTTCCACCGCAAGTGATTTCGCGTAGTCCGAGAGCTCCGTTTTCCCATGGACCCCCCAGTATACTGAACAATATGATAGAAACGGTATGTTCTGCGCATCAGGAGAAGGACCGGTCGAAAGCGCTTTGACTTGTCGGGAACTCAGAAAGGTCAAGCAGATTTCCGCCATTGCCGAGTGAGGTCTGCTGAATATATCGGGATGAGTGGAGAGATACTCCTGAAGAGTAAAGTGGATCAATCGCACAGTTGACGCCTCCTTATCAACAGTAATAAGCCCTTGACAGCAGCTAACCAATGTCGATATCAAAGGGACGTTGTCAGTATTGAAATCCGTGGAGCCCAGCTTGACTGCAAGGGCGTGGCAGAGCTCATCCGCTTCCAACGGACGTTCCGCATGGCTTATCCACATCAACGCTGCCATCCCGAGCCTTGATTTATCCCCAGCTTGCGTCTTTATCCGTTCAATCGTCGCACCATAAACATCCCCCAACTCCGATCCATCCGTCATTCGCATAAGTTTTCCCGTCTCCCATAGATGGTCGATTCGTGTAAGATCGTATCGATACTCAAGGACACTAGTAGAAACCTAGATGCATATCTATTAGCGGATAGTGTGGGGCGGGGTTCCCAGAATCATGCCCGACATACATTTCTGACATTTTTCGGGGAATCTTCTCGAGAATTTCTGCCTCTAAAGTCTCGTCCATCGCCTCCGGGGTTTCGTCCTCATCTAGCTTAACACGGACGTATTCGATAATATCACCTTTGCTAGAACCTACGGATACACCCATCACTCGTCCACATAGGCGCCTTTCAACCTCAGCCCGAATATGAGGCCTTCCAATAATGAATATTCGCATGGACTGGGACTTCTCGAGGATTTGTTTTAGCGAATCAAGGACCTTGACTCGATGCGCCACCGCACATTCATCCAGGGCGTCTATACATACAAATGTGCGCAGTGAGGACGTGATAGTCTGTAGCATCCCGACGATATCTGAAAGGAGCAGTCCTCGTCCGCCAACAGCCATCTTCTACTCCTAAAATGCCTGCGATATTTCCTCCGGAACCTTTTCCAGTCCGCCAACGATCTGTTTCAGCAAGGAGCCCAGCATACTAGTCGCAGAATGCTCCTTTCGGGCTGCGAAGTCAAAGTAAAAGCACGTAACGGCTGTGTTTTGTCTCCTAGCCTGATCGCACAACCTGTCCACCACCAGCGAGCTGACATCGCATGTTAGCCTCAATTCTCTTTCTTCCCTCTCCCAAGAATTACCCTTCCTACCTAATAAACGTCTTGCCGACCCCGGGAGCCCCATAACAAAACAAGACTTCCTTACCACCTTCACCACGACAGTCATGCCAACTTCTGAATTCCTCAGTTTGTATGAGCCATCCCCCCACATTGCCGATGCGGCGCTCTCGGATGTCTTGATGCCGCAGTCTGGGCTCTAGAAGTGATAACCAGGATAGGAGTGGAGACCGATCATCGGCAAAAGTACAGTTGTTCCACACATTATTAAAAGAGTTCGTAGGATTGAAGGAGTTTCTATTACCATAGGTGGTGGGTTGAGACATGTTCCGTGTTTTGCTGCTTGCGCAGTTTGAGAGGAGTCAGTTTGACAGGAGTTAGTTTGAGAGGAGTTATTGAGCCGCTCGGTTGATGATGTTCTTGGAAGCTGAGGATTCAATATCTTTATTTTAACTATCAGTCAGGGAAAAGCGGGGTCTTGGTGAAGAAAGGAGGGGGTCCTCGGAGGTTAAAGCAGCGTCGCAGATCCCCCCTCATATCTCCTGGTACTGGTACAGCACGGTAGTGCACTGAAGAAAAACCCCGTGCTCTACAAACGGGGATGGGCCATCCGCCAAGACCCCAAGCGGCGGCAGCAGAACAAGCCCAATTACCGGTAAAGCAATATGTCAACTATGGCTACCTAGATAACAGACACTACTCGAGTACAAAAACAATCTTTGGTGGAAACCACAAACATCATGGCAAGTGCTGATATTGTAGGTCTCAACTTAAGATATACAAGGATTTCCCCTTAAATATGACAGAAGCTCTCCCACTAGAGATATCACTACTACAATCACGAATAACAGCCACCATTTTTCTCATCAAAATTCCGGCGTCCCAGGTAAATCACGAGCGCCTTGCATGACACTAACAACAACGACTTAGACTATCTGGTTATGAAGCTGCGACAGTTTTCACAAAGAGCCCCATGATTCTCGCCCGACATCCCACCCCGGGCACGTATCTCACACGGATTTCTCCCCTAGATCTTTATGGACCGATTACAATCCAAAAACAAGGCTTCTAGACCCTCTGTCACCCTCAGCCACTTAGGCCCCCGTCGTAAACCCCTTGCGAGCTTATAAAAAACCGCAGGATTAGCATGCCATCTAGCTTAAGTTAAAGCGCGCGCGTCAATTTCTACATAATGTGGACAAAGACCACGAACCTCTTTCTCACGGAAGACGGAAATCTCCACAGAGATGCCCTAGGAATTTTGCGACCCGACCCTCGCAAATTAGCAGCAAGCCCACTCCACTACCGCACCACACTATAATAAATCACCACATCGGTAATCACTCACTCCATCTCTACACTCTGAAGAAACTAAATCCATCAAAACCCAAACCCCCTATCGCAAGTCGCATCTAGCAACAGACAAGTCTACCCAAAAGCTCTATAACGCTCCCACCTCGGTTGACCGGGCCCCAACCCTTATCCAGCTTGTGCATACGCGCCTCAATTCATTTCATGAAATATCACCCGGTGCGAACAGTTATGCATACAGCTCTGATATCGGGCACCAAATTCAGCCTTGATGGATAATACCGATATCCTAACCGTGTTAGCCCGGCATCTAACTTAATTTACACCCCAGCACCACCGGCGCTTGAGCACTCTAACACCGCACTAATCCCAACCTGGCTACCGTATGATACCTGTCTCTTCAAAGGAAAGAATGAAAAACACCCCTTCACCCCCTCACCTCTCCTACTCTCCAATCGGGACCGCAGCATCAAACCGGTGCTATGTCATTGGTGTTGTCTCTTCCGGTAAGGCACGGTGCTCTCTACCTTCCTTTCTTTTCACACGCCCCAGGGGTGCCGACCAGCTCTCTTTTCAACACTCCTCGTCCCTTTTTCAAAAGAAGGGAATCCTTGGATACGAAGCCCCCGTCCCATGCACCATATCTCTGCGGACCCTACCTCCCCACCCCCACCCCCACCCCAGTGACCTCCACGATTCAACCCTCGACAAATTTCCGACCCCAAGCACTGCCTACCATACGGATAGTTTGTGCGGACCAGAACCTGCACAAGGAAATTAACCATTTTCAACCGATATATAACCATCAGTCCCAATTTTAACCAGCAGACTCAAAAAAAAAAAACTCCACATCATTCTCCTCCCCTTTCTCAAAACTGTAGAGATTTTTTCAAGTTTCCCAGATAGCTGTACGGCAGTGTATAACAATTATATTATAATTCTTTGTCATCACATCATGGGAGCTTTAACCCTTAAAGCCGAACCATATCACCTTATTTGATTATCTGTAAAGCGAAGTCTTGACACAGAGTTCCTCAGCCATCTAGGCCTTTGACTTCGGGCTAGTGCAGGTTTTCATCAGCACGAACTGGGAGAGAAAAAAAATCCCACTCCGAACACACTCGATCATACACGAATATTCAAGAACCCAACCACTACCGGGAAGCGATAAAGGGAATCAAAATGGAGGACAATTCAAACCCCCCACCCCTAGCATTCAAACCCAATTTACCTTTCTTTAAGCGGCTGAACACTCCATGAAGGATAGAGAATGAAATATCATATATCTCAGACTGTGTACCAGTCCCCTGCCGTAAAACTTTCAATCATGACGATGTATAGTACTTTTATTTCGCCTGATGGTTCCCGCCGCCAAAAAAACACTTAGCCAGAGTATAGTACTTACACCATGCTCGTCGGATCCAAGAAATATGGCAAGCCGCGCTACCCACCGTACTGCACTCGGAAGCCAAGTCAAGTTACAAAGGAACGGATAATTTAGAATAGGCTATCATACCAAGTCCTATTAAAGTTACTCCCTGCGAGCCCGATCTCAGTTGGCTGTGGCCATCAAACGGTACTGCTACATGCAGCTCAGGTCTTCTAGTAGTCTACCCCACTAAATATGACATAAGGCCACTCACAAAGCCTCAATAACTATCATCGTATGACATAAGGTAATCTAAGAGAATTATAATATGATAGCCTCCTTCTGCCAACCACACACCGCTTCTTTTCGGACCAAGCATACAGTACAGTGTTGGAGTGTCCTTCCATATCTGGTATGGTTGGCGGCAGGGTGTTGTGTAAGCAGGGGGTGGGGCGGTGATGCGGCGGCGAGTGAGGCCGTGTGAACCAGGGAAATCGCGACTGCGTCTTTTTCTGTTACATAGCCGGGGCCACCCCCCACCTTACTCTCTCACTCTATAAATATCATACAACAGTCGTTTCAACATACAGGTTTGTTTTATTAATATAGCGCTAGGCATGCATGTCAACCATACATTGTAATTTTGCTTAGCTAGTGAATACGGGATAATTCCACTACAGTACTGTAGATCTAAAATAGATAAATTATATCGAAGTACCACACAGTCGCCTCACTCACTATTTTTAATATTTGAGACCAGAAAAAATCCCTCTAGCATAATGATAATCACCATAATACTGAAGTATTCTCGACCCGACTGATATGATAGCAATATCATGTCATATCAAAGAAAAATGGTGAGGGAAATACCAGCATCAAAGGGTCCCCTTGCACAATTCACTAGTCGATAGGGGGGCATAGCTCAGTAGGTTCTTTGGTCCTTTTTTCCTGCAACTGTGCGAGGGCGTCTCCGGTATAGGAGTTGAAAGACACTCTTGCTTTCCATTGCGGCGTTCTCATACCGTTGGGACAGAGTTCTGTTATTGCTATGTAGGATATCGCACCGCCCCAAGAAGGTTACCACCGATAATGCGGGGCGCACTGTAGGTGCGCCGGCCATCTGGCGGGGCTAATGCAGCTTCTGCCGGGAGTCTTGTACCCAAGTACAGCACTGTAGTCTGTGAGTACCTACTACAGTATATTTTCACTGTGGGTTCTCTGATGGCATTTCCACGGTCAAAAGGATTGCAAGATAGGTAAGACTAATGAAGACATGAGAAACCTCGGCGCTAGGCTTCCCCACTCTCCATACTAATGTCTATAGCCGGTGGGACTAGCATGTATTCGCCGGGTATGCTATTAGAGTATTCACTAAGCCATATCATTCATAATAACCGGTCTTCTGAGACTGTTCTCTTCTGGATGCGATCTCCATATAATTGACAATGACCTCAAGAACGCTAGGGCTATCTTACACCGCTTATCCTCTCCCACCAACGCTCGATATACAATTTATCCCCTGATCAGGAGAAGGGAAAGGAGGGAGGGAAAGGAAGCAAAGAAAATATTGTACGGGAGAAGAAAACAACAGAAGAAAACCACGGAGGCAAGAATTCACAGTGAGAGAAAAGTTAGATGATGTAACAAAACTACAAGCTACAAAATAGATCTTACAACAATAGATCTTACAACAATAGATCTTACAACAATAGATCTTACAACAATAGATCTTACAACAATAGATCTTACAACAATAGATCTTACAACAATAGATATCTTCACCCCCGAACCAAAGCCTACCGAGACTTGTGAAAAGAACCCCATAAATGCCGCCCGACTACGGGAGAGGGTACCTGGCGAGGCTCCGGTAGGTACGGTGACATATGCGCATCCCCATCTCACGGATTTCCCTCATCTGCGAAGAGTAATGTCCAAGGGCAATCACCGGGAGCAACATTGCCCAAAGGGGAAGCGGGGGGGGGGGGGGGGGGGGGGAATTTACAAAATTTTTAAAGTTAGATGGAATTAATTTTTA
>Ga0307509_10008755_pt1 | contig 12799 bp, 9 predicted proteins | sample 10_EM_MG_FD_202245 | JGI IMG/M metagenome (GOLD analysis project Ga0307509, IMG submission 202245) | Populus trichocarpa ectomycorrhiza microbial communities from riparian zone in the Pacific Northwest, United States - 10_EM | ecosystem: Host-associated > Plants > Roots > Unclassified | place...
AAGATGTTTTTTTTATGTTCATGTTTGAATTGCTATTTGCTAATGATGTTGTTATTAGTGTATATATCTTATTGTCAATTAAAAAGGAATGATTAATCATGCGTAACTTGATTGTAAATAAATTTTAAAAATTAAGAAATAAAATGCAATTAATTCAAGAGATTACAGTTCTAGATCTAAAAACAATAAAGTAAGGACTTGATTGAATAAATTTCTAAAATTAACTTAAAATAATATATGTGACATTATTTAAGGGACAAATTAATATTTTTCTATTTATAGAATTTTTAGGTTTTCCCATAAATAGAAAGTTATGCTTTTTTTTTTTTCTTCTAAGAGTGAATAGAGTACAATACGTAAACACCTAAAACATAAAAGAAAAGAGTTAACACTTGAGGTAACACAAAAGAAAGTTATGACTTTTATTTTCTAAGAGTGAATAGAGTACAATATGTAAGCAATCTCTCTCTCCTAAAAGAGTTTAAGAGATTTCTCATCCTTGAAACCTTCTGACCTGAATTCCTGCCTAGCCCGAGTATTAAATTAAACCAAATAAGAGTTGATTTAATGTGACTTGGTCAATTTGACAAGTCTAAAAACAACTTGAAACATTGTTAAAAACTTGGTTTGAATTAAAAAAAAATCAAGATAACATCTAATTTTTTGATATTAAGATGATGACATATCAGTTCGATTCGGGTCAACTTGTCAAACATGAAACCCGAGTCACGAATCCAATTGGACAATAAGTTTATTTTTTTTAAACAACTTTTATTTAATTATATAATAATAAGAATTAGCGATCATAGTAAAACAACTGAACAAAATAAAACAAAATGATTATGATGAGTTACACAAAAATAACAATCATTCAAGAATAAATAAGAATTAAATGGATTTTCATTAAATAATATATATTTTTTAAAAAATATTAACTAATCTAAGAATTTAAAGGAAATTACATATATTATATTTTCAATTATCTATTTTTTAAGAATTCTTTTTTTAAAGATTAGCCATGTAGGGCTGAGTAGCCTAGTGTATTAAGGACTTTAAAAATAAGCGAAGAAAACAATACGAGACAAATCATCAAACTAAATTACCAATCAATGCAATATTAAATGATAAAATTAAAAAAAAAACTTGATGTCTGAACTAAAAATAATAAAGAACCAAAAAATATATTTTTTTAAATAAAAAGTTTTCATTTCACCTTATTTTCAATTTTAATCCTCTAATTCGTTAGTATTCACATACAATCAAACCAAATTCTTCAATATTATTGAGAAATGAATTATACCACTTAGTGCCTACATAATTGTTTCGTTGCACCTAAGAGGAATAGGAAGGATGCATTTATATTAACATTAGTTTTTTTTTATATATATTTTTTATTTTTGCTTCTGAGCATATGAAAAATTAAATATATCTCATTCGTATTCTGGGCTGACTGCCAAAAAAAAAAAAAAAAGTTAATTCTGGAGCGCATAAAATACCACAACAATTTTAAAACAAGGAGCCCAGCCCAATACAACTAGAAAGCCCAACCCAAGTAGAACCGAAAGATACAAAACTGAGAGACGAAAACCATAGGCCACCTGCCGCAGTCCTCCAAACCATCACGCGCCGCCGTTAAGGAGGCTATGGAAGAGGTCTAATCGTCTAGCATCTTCCGAAGGCGGTCTTTAATATAATCGCTACGAGCCTTGGTTCGGGCTTGTTGAGGGGCAATGTTGGCGAGGGACATGTAGGCTCCATAGACTGAAAGTGAAGCACCGGTGAGAAACAACCCAACAGTGGCAGCTAGTTGCTTCCGAGTTGGTGGGTATGCCCAGATCATTATCTATCTGGGTTTGATTTATCGTATTTGTTTGTTAATTTCACAGAATCGGCTTGGTTTGGCCTCCTCTTTCTTGGTGGAGAATCGGAGATATTCCTGATCGCATTGCAAAGGGGATTTATTCGAGTTTGATGGGCTTAGCCCATGAGACGAGTTGGGCCATCAATAGATAAAGCTATCAACAAGCTAATGATCGACTCTCCTCGACCTTGTTCTTACTTCACGATGGTTTGCAAATTAATCAAATTTATTATTATTTTTTTAAAATAACGTAAAAGGCACAATTTTTATATATCTACCCGAAAAATTCATAAGAATATATTTCTTTCATATACTGAACAGAAAAAGTTAAATATCTTATAAATGGGCCGAAACCCATTCAATTATCTGGCCCACTAAATCCTGTTGTTTTTTTTACGGTTCAAAACTGTTTTTTTTTAAATTAAATTTTATTTATTTATTTTAAATTAATATTTATTTTAATATTTTTAAATCATTTTAATGCATTAATATAAAAAATAATATTATTTTAATATATTTTTAAATAAAAAATATTTTAAAAAATAAAACACAGACATCTAACTCCTCTGTTTCTCATGCACCAATTCATGCAAGGAAACCCCCTCTCTCTTACAAGCCCATCCATGCCTTTAAATCTTTCCTCCTCTAACCCTTCAATCTCACTTCTCATTAAATCCTGCAAAACAATCCCTCACCTTCATCAATTCCACGCCCACATAATCCACAAAGGTCTTGAACAAGACCACTTTATAATCTCCCACTTTCTCTCCATCTCTACTTCAGTTTCCTACTCCACTTCTATCTTTAATCGCCTCCTTAACCCCTCCACTTTCCTCTATAACATCCTCCTCAAAATCTTCTCTAAAAATTCCCAATTCATTGACACGTTTTCGCTCTTTTATCGAATGAAACAAAGCGAGTATGCATTGTCTGATAAATACACTTATCCGCTGCTAATTAAGGTTTGTTCTAATGAATTGAGACTGAAAGAAGGTGAAATTGTTCATGGGTCGGCAATACGGTGTGGAGTTAGTGATGATGTTTATGTTGGGTCTAGTTTGATTAGTTTTTATGGTAAATGCAAGGAGATATTGAGTGCACGTAAGGTGTTTGATGAAATTCCTGAGAGAAATGTGGTTTCTTGGACAGCAATGGTTGCTGGATATGCAAGTGTTGGGGATTTGGAAAACGCTAAGAGGGTGTTTGAGAGAATGCCGGAGAGGAATTTACCGTCGTGGAATGCAATGATCAGTGGCCTGGGGAAAGCAGGGGATTTGAGTGGAGCGAAGAAGGTGTTTGATGAAATGGTCGAGAGAAATGTTGTCTCATTTACAGTTATGATTGATGGATATGCGAAAGTAGGGGATATGGCGTCTGCAAGGGCATTGTTTGATGAAGCTCCAGAAAAAGATGTTGTTGCATGGTCCGCATTGATTTCTGGGTATTCTCGGAATGAACAGCCTAATGAGGCCGTCAAGATATTTTTTGAAATGGTGTCTATGAATGTTAAGCCCGATGAATTTATAATGGTGAGTTTGATGTCTGCTTGTTCCCAACTGGGTAATTCAGACTTGGCTAAATGGGTTGATAGTTATTTGAGCCAGACATCAATTGATACTCGTCAGGCTCATGTTCTTGCTGCCCTTATTGACATGCATGCGAAGTGTGGGAACATGGAAAAAGCGGTAAAATTGTTTGAAGATATGCCTAGTCGTGACCTAATTCCATGTTGTTCTTTGATACAAGGATTGTCTATTCATGGACGAGGAGTTGAGGCTGTTGAGTTGTTTAACAGGATGTTAGATGAGGGGTTAATTCCAGATACAGTGGCATTTACTGTAATTTTGACAGCTTGTAGCCGTGGAGGGCTTATTGAGGATGGCTGGCACTTTTTTGATACCATGAAAAACAAGTACTCTGTAGTTCCCTCTCCTAATCATTATGCCTGTATGGTTGATCTACTTAGCCGAGCAGGACAGCTAAGGGCAGCTTACGATCTTCTGAAGTCAATGCCTTTGAAGCCTCATGCTTGTGCTTGGGGTGCACTGCTTGGGGCTTGTAAATTGCATGGTGATGTTGAGTTGAGAGAGGAGGTTGCTAATCGGCTGTTAGAACTTGAACCTGAAAAGGCTGGTAGTTATGTGCTCTTATCTAACATCTATGCCTCAGCAAATCAATGGTTAGATGTTTCTATTGTTAGGGATGAAATGAAGGAGAGAGGGATTAGAAAAATACCTGGTTGCAGTTATATATTTACAGAGGCCTGAAATTAATGGCATCATCCTCAACGATCCCATATTTCCGTGTAGAATTAGTTGGTGTATAAAAGAAGTATTTTAGATTGACTTTCTGGAAGGGGGTTGGTTTGAGGAACCTATATGTGGATTCCAATCCATTGCTCCATTAATTTTAGAGCTTTAGACCTTCTGTCCCCTGTCCCTGGTTGCAGCATTAGGCAATTGAACTTGGAAAATTGCGTTTTGATTGCAAACATTCAAACATTAAGCTAGCGTGTGGAGATGATGAGTATTTCATGGGCATTGAGATATTTGATGAAATCCCTTTTCAGTTGATATTCTTGGCAAATTTGCTCTTTGATATCATGTCCAAGAATGTAAGAAGCTTGAGTCCTGTACATATTTAAGACTTACCCATTCAATTGACTGTTCTAACTGGTGAAGGAGCAAATTATTTGCTGCCTGAGTTTCCTCATGAAAATGTTACAGTAGTTTTAACCTAATCACCACTTCTATGTGCTGCTGTACTCATGTTTTCTGTTGGAGAAGTTTATTTGATCTTGAATATTATGTCAAGGTGCTCATTCCTTCACAACTTTGAATGAAGCTTGTTCAAGGCTTTCATAATATGTTTTTGACTTGAGAATGGTGATCTGTTCAATCATGACTGTTATTAGAGACGACATTGAACAAAAAAAGTAAAGTCAAGAAACAAGCTATCTCAAGCTTCATATATTCACTAGGAAGCGGGGAGGTAGATTAATCATCTGTGCACATGTTTTGCTGCCATGGTTTATATTGTTTTTCTAGTATTAAAGCAAAATATATTTAGAAAGTAAATTAGATGTTTCACTAATAATAATTAATTCATTTAATTAAATATAATTAACAAATAATATAATTAAATCACTTAAAGAAAGGAGTTAAAAAATAGAAATTATAAACTCGATTTTTAATATAGTTTGGCAAGTCTACATCCACACCTTAAATATCAAATTATACTTGAGCATTGTATTCTTCACTAATTCAAGTTCAAAGATATAATGTCACTTTATGAATTCATACTAAATCTTTTTTCTTCATTTTAAAAAAAATTTCTTTTTAAAATTTTATTTTGGTGATGTCTCTCACCAATAACTAAGAGTTTTTCATTTAAACTTTCAAAGATTTACAATTGATGATTTTTATTTGGATCAAGATATTCTATCAATAGAATGGATAATACAATTAAAACTTCTAGTCTCTCTATATTTCACAAGATAACATTTATAAGATTACAAAGTTTTTAAGTGTACTGAAAATAAAAAAGTATATTCTTATAAAGATTATGAAGATTTGATTGCACAAATATGAGTATAATCAAGGACTAATATTTATGTAATGTTTTTGTACTTAGAAAAGCTTGTATATGATATATGTTCTTTCTTTTTATGCATGCAGAACAAAATATGCGAGTTTTATAGTAACTCTTAAATACTGAATTATAAGTTCACTTGCTTTGTTTTTGGATTTATTTCTATTTTAGTTGTAAATATATTTTTTAAATAAAACTTATTTAAATATAATATTAATATATTTTTTATTTAATTATTATCATTAAAATATATAAGAATATGAATATGTGATACAAGTTTCTTCAGGTGCGTGTAAATAGCTTTACAGGTTACTTCACTGCTGTCTCAGCACTAACCACTAAGCACCATGGATACACAGTATTCAGTAGCTGGGAGGAGTGGGCTTGATTTTCTCCAAACAGTATTAGAGTTAAGTTCATGTGTAGGTCTAATGAAAGGAACTGATTTGATTTTCCATCACCGTTTCAACCTGCATCGACCTGAAAACTTCAGCAGCTTAATTGTTGTCAAAGCAACGGAAAGATGGTGCTTGTAAAAGATATCAGTGAAGCAACCATCTTCGCTGTCCATTGATTGAATGAAGATGATGCCTTACATTTGATAAAATATAACTGCTACCATCTGCAGTTCGCTAACAATACCATGCTCGTGAGATTTTAATCACCTTCCCAACAAGCTTCCCTTGGGTGTTTTTTTTTATCCTATGTTGCACACATAAGAAGCGAGCATAAGGTTGGGAAAGTAAAGTCAGGTATGCCACTAACTTGAACAATCTCAATTTTTGTAGCATCGCTAATTTCTTGACAAAGCTTCATTGTTTCCGTTTCCTTCCTTTTCCCATAGGGCAGGAAGCATCTCAGATATTGCTACTAACCTGGGGGATTTGGATGCTCAACTTGATTTATTAAGATCTTGAAAGCTTACTAAATATCCCAATCATTAGATTCTCAGAAATGTAGTCGCATATCATCTCTAGCAAAGACGTGCTACAGCATATTCATTTTGCAATTAGTTAAAAACTGCAACAGCACATTTATTTTGCACCATGTCAACTGCACTTCTGCAGATTTTGTTAACTTGCATGTTATTCTTGCTTTCAAAAAGCAAAAGCTGAGGGAGGTTCCTCACAATTCTTCACAATTTGCGTATCCAAGTAGGAGATTGCAACGGCAGCATTAAGAGCTGTGCCTATCGGAAGAGCCTCCTCATCAATAAAGAAGTAAGGTGAGTGAAGCGGCTGATGTGATTTCAGCGTCTCATTCATTGTCCCAATAACAAATATTGCAGCAGGCATCCTTTGGGAGAAGAAGCTGAAATCCTCTGCTCCCATTGTTACTGGGAATAGCTGCACATTTGGTTCTCCGAGTAAGGCCTCTCCAACCCTCTTTGCATGCTTATACAGTTGTTCATCATTAATCATCACAGGATGTGGCAGATGTCTGTCCTCCATAAAGTTCACTGTAGCATTGCATCGATGCACTGCTGCATGGGCCTCTATGATCTACAAAATGGACAGTTATTTTGCTTCTGCATCTCGTTCTTTCACTGATTGGAAACACAACCAAAGTATCACAGAATGAGTGTATGTTTTACCTCTTGAATTCTTTTTTGTAGGTAGGACACACCTTCGTTGCTCAAACTCCTAAAAGTTCCTCCAAATTTCGCCGTTTCCGGAATAACGTTTCCAGCTTTCCCCCCCTCTATGTACCCAACTGTCACCACCTAAATGATTCAAAATGAATGAATGAATTTTGTTAATATTGAATTGCTGTTGGAATTTGGAAGGCTGAGTTCATCGTTATTCAAAACTTGTATTGCCAGACAGGTTGTTTCTTCAAGTGCTACTGTCACCTGTCAACTGGCACAGCTTGTGAACCTTTTTTAGATCGGTTTCCACCAAACCTAATAGCAGGTTGGAAGAACCTATCATTGATCATGTCATGACAATCAAATTGTCTATTTTGCAGGCAGATGTCCACCTTGTGTTTGAACTCGATGAGTCAAACTATAAAACCAGATTAGACGTAGATGCAATTCACTGGCAGTTGAGGCTTTTAGACACGAATCTAGCGACCATAGACACTATATCACAGATGATGTCATGGACTGTTTTTATGAGTTAATTGGATCGTGTTACAATCTCAATTCAAGAATGATTTCAGGTGAAGTAAAAGAGAATTACCGCAGCTTCAAGAGGATCTGTCTCACGAGATACGATCTGTTGGAGAGCAACGACTGCAGATGATGCCATAAGAATTGGGTCCCTAGCCAAATGTGGAGATGAAGCGTGGGCACCTATTCCTTGGATTTTAGCTTCAAAAAGCCCCACACCAGCAAGCAATGGGCCGGGTCTTGAAGCAATGGCACCAGTTGGTACTGATGGGATAACATGTATGCTTAAGATGGCTTCAACGTCATCAAGACAACCATCTTGTAACATATGGTACGCACCGGCATAGCCTTCTTCTCCTGGCTGGAAAACAAGCTTCACGGTTCCCTACATTAAGGAAACATAGTTTAGTACCAAGAGAAATTAAGATGCTCGAATTTTCAAGTTCCAGTCTTTATTTTCTCTCTTAAAACCAGTTTGTATACCTTCAGTGTTTCTCTTTTGGCTTGAAGTAACTTGGCTGCTCCAAGCAGCATTGCTACATGAGAATCATGACCGCAGGCATGCATCTTGCCATCAATCTTGCTCTTGTGCTCCCACTCTACTTCTTCCTTCGATCGATGATGTCAATTTCCAGGTATTCAAATTTATTAATAGCTCAAGATAGTTAAAAAAGAAGAAGGAAGAAACAACAGATATACCTATTATAAGTTGCTGTAATTATTAGCTCAAAGTAAAAACCATCACTGGTCAATGGTGGCCCATCATAGAGAGGGACTTGTTCCACAATTTTATTCGTGTCCTTGTGTATGTGTAAAGGGTGATGGGACCATAGACCTTTGAGATAAAAGAGGGCAAGAGTGAGGACCTGTAGAGGCAGGGCATCCATGTCAGCTCTGAGAGCAAATACTGGCTCTTGGCCGGAACCGACGGTAGCTACCACCCCAGTCTTGGCAACGGGCCATTTGTAGTCGATTCCAAGCAAGTCAAGCTCAGACCTGATGATCTCACTTGTTCTGTACTCTTCAAATCCTAGCTCTGGATACTCGTGAATTCTCCTTCTGATTCCTCTCACCCATTCAAAGAAGTCTGGTTCTCTTGCTGCTGCCAACAGCTCACGAGTCAGAAACTGAAGGCCCAGTTCCTGACCAGCCTGGAAAGCCAAAGATTGTTGGTAAAGGAAGAGTACTGAGAGCAAGAACCAGGTGATTAACCTCATTGAAAGTACAAGCAAAATGTTTGGTGGAAAGCTTTGGAGTCTTCCTTCTGTAATCGGTCAGGAGGGTTTTATAAACTGATTTGAAGGCAAATTACCATCTTGTCTACGTAGTTTAATCATTAAGATTTGAGCGAATTAACATATATAACAAGAACAATATTCTTATCTGGTTGATAGTGGTTGTTTCATCGATTTCTTTTTGCTTTATTTATTTATAATGGATACTAGCTAGCTTGGAAAGCCATTAATTCATCTCACTCATTGCTCCTGCTTACGCCTCTGAAGAAGAGTTAGCACGTAATCTCAGATCGGGTTATGCTTAAAACAAAATGAAAATCACCTAAAACATATCGTCAAAGTCAAACTAGCTTGTTGTTTAATTTTATAATAAAAATTATCTATAATGCATACAATACCGAGTTCTAATAATAATTAACGGGACTCGAGTTTTGAATTATTTTATTTAATTACCTCATTTATATTAACTTACTATAAATTAATTATTTTACCGAACATAACCATAATAAATAACAACAAATATCTCAACTAATTAAACTTTAAGGGATGTACTTCAACTGATCAGACCCTGAGTTTATTTTCTAAAAATTCACTAGTTCCAGTCTAATAAATCTCAGGTCACTGGAAGCATACATGGTCATTAATTTCAAGAGCTGTGAAATTAGTCGAGGTACACGCAAGTTGACCTGAATACCCACATTAATAATAATAATAAAAATATCTCAATCAATTAATATAATAAAGCATATACAAAAGTGAAAATAAAATCATGAATACATCATGGATTTATTCAAAACAACGTCAACATCAAAAATATATTTGCGATTTGAGAATTAACAAAATTACAAAGCCAGAAAATTATTCGAACAACAAATAAATTGTATATGGGATCAAGATTGACCATTATTACTAGTCGTTAGAGTCAGCTGTAACGAGAAGATAATTGCTGAAAAAAAGAAACAACCCCAACGAATGGTCTGCACGTGTATACTTACAAGTTTCCTTTCGGAGCGTCATTCCATGTGGGGCAATTGGACCACTTCGTGCCATACAATAATTTTTTTTTAATGTAAGTGATTTGACCAGTTTATATATATTTCAATTAATTATAAATCATAAAATTAATAATTATATAAACCTTTAATAACTCTAAAATTTATAAATCTTGAACCTAACAAATTAGTTTGAGACTATCTTTCCTTTCTGTTAGTGCCGGAGGTGCCGACCACCTCCCACTGTGCTAAGACCCGAAGCCCAGAAGCGGCTGCTGCCAGGTAAATTTCTTTCTGTGCTAGGATTTTTGCTAATTTATTTTGCCAGAGTCTCCATTTTAATCTCTCTGTATCTTGTCCTTCTCCTCTGTCTCTTTGTCTGAAAGTGTCCTATTTATATTGTCTAGAATCCCCGTAAAATAAAAAAAATTAATCTGAAAAAATAATATTAGATAATTATATTATTTCTTTCTTAACTATAGAGTCCTAAATAATTAAATTTTCTCTTTTTAATGTGTAAAATTGTTTTTAATAATTTTTAAATTTTGCTTGCTCCTTGATCAATTTATTTTTATTTTTCTCTTATGCATTATCTTTCACATCATTTTTTAGTCCCTAAATATCATCTTAGTCCCTTGTTCTATCTTTCTTTGTATTTCACCCCTAAACGCTTTCTTTTTCTTTCTTCTTCTTTTTATATTATCTACATTATCGTCATAATAAAAGAAACTAAATATAAAAAATTTAAATTGGACTGAAAATACAATAAAAAATGGGTAATGAAAATAATATTCTTCAACATTAAAGATTCTTGAAGTGTAGTTGCATTGCATATCATCAATTGTATAGAATTGCTACAGTATATTCATTATGCAATTACTAAAACACTGCATCAGCATCTTCATTTTTGCATCATGTCAACTGTACTTCGGCTGATTTTATTTTCTGAAAGCTTGCATGCTATTCTTGCTTTTCAGATAGGGAAAGCTGAAGGAGGTTCCTCACATGTCTTCATAACATGTGTATCCAAGTATGAGATTGCAACAGCAGCATTAAGAGCTGTGCCGACTGGAAGAGCCTCCTCATCAATAAAAAAGTAAGGTGAGTGCAGTGGCTTGTATGATTTTAGAGTCTCGTTCATTGTCCCAATTACAAAGATTGCAGCAGGCATCCTTTGGGAGAAGAAGCTGAAATCCTCCCCACCCATGGTTACTGGGAATAGCTGAACATTGGGTTCTCCGAGTAAGGCCTCTCCAACATTCTTTGCATGCTTATACAGTGCTTCATCATTAATCATCACGGGCTGTGGCAGATGTCTGTCCTCCATAAAGTTTACTGTAGCATTGCATTGATGCGCTGCTGCGAGGGTCTCTATAATCTATAAGATGAACAGATTCAGTTATTTCACTGGTGCATTTCTGTCTTTGAATGGACCACAGAATGAGTGCATGCTTTTACCTCTTTAATTCTTTTTTGCAGGTAGGAGACACCTTCGTTGCTCAAACTCCTGAAGGTTCCACTAAATTTCACAAATTCTGGAATTACGTTTCCAGCTTTGCCTCCCTCTATGTACCCAACTGTCACCACCTATATGATTTCAAATGAATGAAAGAATTTCGTTAATATTCAGTTGCTGTTGGAAGGTGGAGTTTCATTGCAATTCAATGCATGTATCACAGACTAGTTATTGGGAATAAAACTCGAGGATACAACTAAGCGTTTTAAACCTATAAAAAATAATAAGAAGAAAACAAAGGAAAGAGAAACGCGTTTGTTTTGTATTTTTGTTCTTGGTAACAATCAGTTTTATCACAAATGTCAAAATTAAATTAATTACAAAAATTAAACGATACCAACAACAGATAAGATGATATTGCTTCAAGGGCTATTGCCACCAGTGAATTAGCGCAAGTTACCTTTTTACATCTGGCTCCATTCAATCTTCAAACCTAACAGTGGATTGATAAGAGCCAGTATTGATTTGACTCGGTGAATTAAACCGTCCATATTATCAGGCAGATTGTCTATATAGCCAGATTAGATGTGAATGCAATTCACTGGCAATTGCATGTGCCTTGAGGAACAACTACATGGACCCATTCAAGAATGATTTCAAGGGAAGTGGGAAAGAAATACCGCAGCTTCAAGAGGATCTGTCTCTCGAGACACAATCTGTTGGAGTGCAACGATAGTGGATGAAGCCACAAGAATCGGGTCCCTAGCCAAATGTGGGGATGAAGCGTGTGCGCCTCTTCCATGGATTTTAGCTTCAAAAAGCCCCGTACCAGCAAGCAATGGACCGGGTCTTGAAGCAATGGCGCCAGTTGGTACTGATGGGATAACATGTATGCTTAAGATGGCATCAATATCATCAAGACAGCCATCTTGTAACATATGGTAAGCACCACAGTAACCTTCTTCTCCAGGCTGGAAAACAAGCTTTACAGTTCCCTTCATAAAAGAAAATAATTTAGAACCAATAGAAGGATAACAAAATTTGAACTTCGAATTTTCATTGTTGTCTCTTATGATTAGTTTCAATCTACCTTCAGTGTGTCTCTCTTGGCTTGAAGTAACTTGGCTGCTCCAAGCAGCATTGCTACATGAGAATCATGACCGCAGGCATGCATCTTTCCATCAATCTTGCTCTTGTGCTCCCACTCTACCTCTTCCTTCGAACCGAAGATGTCAATTTCAAGGTATGCGAATTTATTAACAGCTCAAGACAGTGAGTGAAAAGAAAAACCCAATTTACTTGGTATAAGTTGCTGCAGTTGTTAACTTACAGCATATTCCAGATTTGGTCCATATTTTTGTGTCTTTTGGGTGTCTTAAGGGCGATAGCTATTGGTAGATGATGTCAATCTCAAGGTATGAAAATTTTTTAACAACTCAAAATAGTGATAAAAAAAGATATCCTTGGTACAAGTTGCTGCATAGACCAACAGTAATCAATTGTGAAGGGACTAGTTCCATATATTTATGTGCGTTTTGTGTGTGTTGAGGA
>Ga0307509_10008756_pt1 | contig 12799 bp, 11 predicted proteins | sample 10_EM_MG_FD_202245 | JGI IMG/M metagenome (GOLD analysis project Ga0307509, IMG submission 202245) | Populus trichocarpa ectomycorrhiza microbial communities from riparian zone in the Pacific Northwest, United States - 10_EM | ecosystem: Host-associated > Plants > Roots > Unclassified | place...
CCGCGCGGGGGGGGGGGGGGGCCCCCAGGAATGCTTGAAGTTCGCAGCTAGGCCATTGATATTATATATATCAGCGCATCTCTTAGTCCAAGACAGGCCCAGTACAGCAGGTCAAAGAACAGAATTGCGGACCACGCTCCTTGACAGCAGGTCAGGTGTTCTTTTTTTCTTGGGGGGGGGAGGGTCGGGGAAATAGACACTTCCTTCCCTCTCTTCCTAATTAAGTACTGGGAAAAAACTCTTTCTCATTTCTCATTTTCAATATTGTTGATCCGGTTATTATGTGGACTGAAGGGGTAGATGCAGATTAGATAAATAATATTATGTGTACGACAAACAGCCACAGGTTCTCTCTCTTCAACTACGGCTCTGACCATTTTCATGTTACTCCTATGTGTAGTTTACAATAATGTATTGTGCAACAGAACCTATTTGTTGCAACTGTAGATGACGCAAGAAAAATAACCTTTCTACCCTTCACCCAAACGATCATACTAATTGAGAGTGCATTTGTTCATCATATCATACCTGATCCAGTTCGCAACAATAGCGGCCCCATACAGGACCTTTTTCTCCCCATTCTCCATCAACTGATTGAGTTCCCAACCATCATACCACACAACCCGTAACCCCTTCCGCACCCCCCCTGCCAGAAATTCTGTGACTCCCCCATGGATCTTCAAAAGTGATGCCAAGTGGCCAATTTGCTATCTTTACAGAGATGGGAGTATTGCATCCTTACTTGTCCTTCTTTCGCAGTTACCATCGCATTATAGCAGTAGAAGCTGGCTTTTTCACTTAATAGTATCATATCCCGCTTCATGTCATGACTGCCCCAACCCACAAAACCAATTCAAATTCGGGCATATTACTACTGCGCAATCGTACACAGATCGTATCACCTCAGCTAAACCTAACCCAACAGGCTATGCGAGCAAGGAAGAAGAGAAAAGCAAAAAAATACAAATCCCTCTCTCACACTCCCATCCGCGGACGAAAACAGATAGTGTCATGAAATTCCGACAGCAGTTTAGCAACTATGTAATACCATGACCACAGTGGCAAGTACGGTCACACCCATACTAATACTGATACTCTGATCTTGTTTTATGAAAGGAAATCTCACCATCTGGGGTATTGAAACAGGAGACAGGACAAAACCCAGGGATAGCTCAGGCACCCTACACGTGACACCACACGCCACTCTATTAGATGACGCCTTCATAGTGGGTAGTCTCTAGTTTAGTTTCGCGTCCAGCCAGAAATCGGGACAGGAAGGCGGGAGCGAGTGATATCCTATGAATAGTATGAACCCTTTCTCTATTACGTGACTTATCTGAGAATTCGGGGTGGCTTGTTTTTTTGTAAAAAGAAAAAAGAAATGAGAAAAAAGAGAAAAAAGACCCATCCCGTGTTGCACCGTTAAGAAAGCAAAGCAGGTAAGACAGAAGGAAGGAAAAACTCAATCACCCAACCAAGGTATCGTATCATACATCCCCCTACTTCCTATCCATTAAAAGTTCCATCTCCATCTACTTTATTTATTTTTAAGATCGCATATCACCCCCCACCCTATTCGCGTCTAGCGATTATAAGTGAAACAAAAGGATAACGGTTTCCCCGCGTCTCGAGCCAGAAAGCAATAAAGGCAAAAGTACGCAAGGGCACACCCCACGAGTCAACTAGCCCACCCCATGTATCCGACATCCCCGCCATCGCTTCCAAGGGCTTCGGTGAGGTCTTGGGGTGCATCGGTGATGGCTATTTCGGCGGTAGGTGCTTCGGAGGGGCCTTCGGCATCGCTTATCTCCCCGCCCTCTGGTAGAGGGGGTGTAGGCGAATAGTCCTCCAGGCCCCACCATTGGCCGGAGGTGGTGTAAATGCTATCATCGTCACTCGTTTCATCATAGTTGCCATCCTCCCCTTCGTAGCCAGACTCGGACTCGGAGTCACTCATCCAAACCTGACTTCTATCCATTTCCGTGTCTACGCCGCCGACAGCACAGCGGAGGTCGCGCGCACTAATGTACGACATGCCAGAGTCAACAGGAACGGAGTCGGAGGCGTTGTCTGTGTAAGCGATGTCGCGCCATTTAATCCAGAGTCCACTCCAGGCAGGACACTCCTCTCCGAGTTCTGATGATGAAACTTCGAGGACATCTTAGGTTCATTAGTTGAGGGAGGGGGGGGAGAAGAAACTGAGAGGGCAGGGGACTCACCGGCATTTTCGACGCGCCAAACTCCGACAAAGCATTTATCTTCTAAATCCCACACTGCGGTTTTCCATCCTGCTGTTACGCCCAGGTAGCGGCCGCAGCCGGACAAGACCACATATTTGTCCAAGTCGCCCCATCCCTGCGGGACCGGAACACGCGATGTAGGCCTGGTCATGTGAACTTCGCCTTTGATATCGCCACGGAAAGGTCCGGCAGCTGGAACGACCTCTGGAGCGGGATCAGGCTCACTGCCAAGATCCCAAACAAATACATTTTCATACCCATAGCGCCTCCTGTAACCTGTAAGACTCCAATAATCGCCATCCGTAAGAGGGGCAACGCCCCCAATACCCCCGAGACTAGCAATAAGAATACCATCGCCAAGGGTAAAAGAGCACCACATGCAACACTGGCGAATGATACTGCGCTCTTCTTCTGCAAGATTAAGTATCTTGACAGTATCTCCGGTTTGCAAGTTCAAGAGATGAAATTCCATCACGGCACGGTATCTTTCAGGACTAGAACTAGTAGCCGGCATGATGTGGCGTCGTGTAGAATAGGCACAAACAGCAGCATTGACTGCGTAACCGTCGTTATCAAGCCAATATTCGGCAGACGAAAGGGAAGGTCTAACAGCCATCTTACGTTGCCATTTAACGTCTGAGGCAGGTGCAGACGGAGAAAGCCTCCTAGATGAGCTGGAGACTTTGGGCGCTCGTCCGGCGAAACAGCTAACAGTCGAAGCGCGGCATCCGCTGTTGTCATCGCAAACAAGAAGATAAGCTCCACAGCTCTTGAATTCCCAGCACTCTTTGATGTCGCCATCCCAGATTTCATCAAAATCAAGGGTAGCGGCAGAATCAAGACTGAGATCCTTAATGCTCCCGGGCATTTTCCATTCCATATTAACGACTACCTCGTTCCCACCCGAGCGGATCATTGCGAGTCGTTCCACTACCGCGACTTCTACTTGGTTTTTGACAAGCCTTGGCACTAACCTCAGGTTTGCATCCGAATGTAAAAGACTCTTCCCAAATCCAACAAGCCCAGTGTCCGCTACCTTGTCCATGGTCCAGAGAACCTTCTCGGGTGTAAGCCACGACCCCGGGGGGGCACATTGCCCACTTTGATCCTTTTGGGGTGACTCGTGCCCCTTGCTCGGACCCTGGGTCCCAAACGCGTTATATATGCTCGCATAGATGCTCTTTTCCGGGGGGCCCCATCTTTGAGAATTGATAAATTTATCATGGTCGACAGGCCTGATGAAAGGGCTCTTGGCTCGCTCCTGCTCAGCTAGGTCTACCAAGCAGCTTGGCGGTCCAGGCGCTTCAATAGCTCCCAACAATTTAGAGCCCTCCGCCTCCTCCTCCACTCTCCGACGTGTTTGTAATTCGGCAGTTGATGGGCAACTGGGGGGATCCGGGGGTGCCCCACCAACAACAGCTGCCCGTTGAACGGTAATTGTATTGCGATCGCGCGACTCAGGAAAACTTCTGGGGTCGTCCGAAAACAGTATCCAACTTGCAGTCTCTCCCTGGCGAGGAGGAGTGGTATCGCTTCCCGGAGGAATAGAGTCGCTCCAGCCGCACGTCTTGACACCAACATACGCGGCATTAGAAAAGGTCCGAGAGGCCTCAGTGCACGAGTGAACGAAATCAATTATTCGCACAACTTTGCGGCCTGCAGGGTCCACCGACAGAGGCGGCAGTGCACCAGCACCCATCTCATTCCTGGGAAGCGTAGCGGCCCAAAAGGTATCCTCACCCTTCCAGTCACGATTTCCGGGGTTCGGTCCGAATTGGGTTGTTGGGCATACATCTGGGACACATGTAGCAGATGTATGATGCACCTGGGAGGGAAACCGTTGACGGGACAGGAACAAGTTGCGAGCCAAAGCCTTGTAGGTCTGCTTCTGAGCAGAGGGCGTGATCTGAGTGGGAGGTACGCGGGACCCTGAGAGAGTAGATGGAGGGAAGAGCAAGGGATCATAAGATAAAAGTGAAAAGGCAGCGGCTTTATAGATATGCCTACAAGATGAGCGAATTAAACCGGCTTAAAGTTTCGCAAGGAGATTGTGTGTAAATACTTGTCAAGAGCAGGGTCTTCAATGACCCCGTAGAAACCCCTGCACACTAACAAACATGACCTCAAAGCGGGCGGGCCGCCGATCAAACCAACAAAGGTCAAAACTCGAACGAGAAGCTCAGGGGGTAAATGCGAGATTGGTGGTTGTTGGTCCATCTCCGCTGGATCTGTATCTATTCCGTTCTGCTCACAGACTGTGGGTAAGGAGGAAGGTTCACACAACTGGTGGGCCGAGGCGGTAGAAGTAGCCTCAATCCCAGGGCTAAAAATTAATGCGGGGTCATCGGACGGGAACATACTGAGGGGAGCGCTATTGAGAAGAAAAAGAAAAAGGGTTTCAGTGGGGGCCAGATAGGGAACCAGGAGAATATCAAGAGAGTGGTGTAAGGGAACGCAGAGCCAGCCCAACAAGAATGTGCAGGAAATGAGCGAGCTCTGCAGCTCAACGTCGAGATAAGACAATGTCAGACCAAAGGATGGAGGTAGAAATTGGTGATGAGGTGGGGAAGGGGAAATGTTAGAGTGCAATACGGGGACAGTGCCGCAGGTGCTGTTATGGTGGTAGTGACGGGAGTGTCCTGATACCGCACAATCGGAAATGGTGGTGTTAGGGCGGCAGCGTTCAGTGACTTTTCTGACATTGCCCGCGTCTCTCCTTCCTTTATTCCTTTGCTCCCTTCCATCATTTCCAAATTCTATTCCTTATACAAGAACGAGGGGGATTGAAAGAAAAATAAAATCCAGCCACCAAAGACAGGCTGAGGGAACAATAATGGTTCCTCCCTTTTGCATTTGGTGCCGAGAGCTTTGATGAGACCAGCTGCAGGGTAGGTTTTGGATGACCATCTAAGGCCCGGCTCGGCTTGCTACAAAAATTGCCATCTCTCTCTACTTTGATATTTATTCCTTTTAGAATTGAGATCTAAATTAGGATCTGCTTGGCTCAGGCTTGCCATAAAAGGTGGGAAAAAAATAGTATGATACCTCCACTTTTTGAAATTAAGATTTCCTATGCTCTATTAACAGGTTATAGTAATAAACTTGATGATTAAATTTTAAAAAAAATATATAACTTTAACTATCAACACCTTACGCAATATATGTGTCCTTCCCAAATGCTCTTAAAACTTGGGGAAACTATCATTTAGACAGTCTGAAATGGTTAGATGGATTGCTAGCAAGCAATTCTGGATAGTGAATACAAGGCCCAATATATATATCCTATAATAGAGGATAGCAACATTAGGCATCCTCTGTTTGCATCAAGTACTCGAGTACTTGGAAAGTTCTTAATACTCAAACACGTTTCTTACTCTTGTTGGAAAACATGCTCAACCTGTTGGTTTCCTTCGTCCCATCAAAGCATGGAGGTTGAGAAAAATGCTTCATTGACGGACGGATAGGACGATGGAAAGTATGAAAGGGTGTCTTTCACACCTTACACTTCCCCCACGTATGCCGTCATCTTTACAAGAAATTTGCGGAAGTGAGTGCACAAGTAACCCTTCTTGCTCGTTCCAATATTTCCCCTCTCATTTGAGTACCGCATTGCTCGGGTCACTCCGGTTGCCACCAATTTGGATTATCTCAACACCATAATTCGACACGTTTCTACAGTATTGTGTCTTCACTCCAGATGTGTGTCTGTGTCCTAGCCGGCCTCTCTACGTCTCTTTCTCTCCCCGTCCATCATGCCGTATCTACCCTATCTACCCGTATCTCTACAGCCCGACACAAGCAGCGGCACAATACACTCAACTCCGATAAACCCTCTGATCATTCACCACAATTCCGTCCTCCCCCACCAAACCCCCTCCTTTCACATCTTTCCTACTCTAGCTCCATACCCATCCTAATCATTATTATGACTAGTGAGAATGCGTGGGTGTGGTACTAGTTAGGTTCAATAGTTCAACATTAACACTACTCGAGTACATCCCACCCCTTTGAAACCCCGGGAATAATGGCGGTATGCAAGGCACTACTATCAAGGAGAAAAATAAAGTAAAAACCACCTACCGCCCGCCCCAAAACACGACGGGACATCACACCATTCCGCCCTGTTGGGTACGAGTACTTGGCAAGTGTTTTTTAAACCTGTCCAACGAAACTCAGCATATGACGTAACGATACTTCCGCCTGAGCCCTTGACTCTGCACAAATAGACTATTGTACCTCTCTTTGCCCTCTCCCGCCTCATCTCTCCTTTCCCCTTCCTCTCCCAGCCGCGTTCCCCCCGCTTTTGAAGCTCCACGTGACTCGCCTAACTGTTCTCCCTCTGACTTCCATATCCTACCCGGCGCCTGGTTGGTGGAATCGGACGATACCTACCCGTTTCCGCCGTAGCCGACAAATGTCACAATTCTCATTCTTCGGCGTCTCCTATTAAATATCATAGATCTCCAGATACCTACTGGTATCATATGAAATGTTGCTTCCTTGGAGAAAACTATAATACTGTCCTGCCTTAACTTATTTTGTTTACACGCGAAACCTCAACAATATCGCAATTTGTTAAACAGTCAGCTATCCTTAGGGATCGGATCCTATTCGCAAAATGAGAATATCGATGCTATTACTCCGCGATATGGTAGAGATACCATAATCCATGATACCGTACCGTACCGCACAATACCATACCGGACAACATCCACCCGCAAGTACTCGAGTACGGTACAGGACTCGAGTAAGGTACATAACAAAACCCGCAGCAGCCACCAATTTCCTCAGAATGGGCAGCCCGACGAGCACATGTCACATTGTGATACAAGATATCACCAGCTGACTGGGCCTTGTTCCCCTGCTCCTTGTCCCTGTTATCTATGCTTGCGTTGCATCTTGTCCTGCAGTTCACCCAACTCTCAAGGACACATCGCTGGGGAGTTAGTCACCATCTCCAAGGGCTCGGCGATATTTAGTGTTACACAATGCCCACGGTATGTAGGACGGAGGCTTCTTGTTCTGAAATTCTCATATGCGCGGTCAAGAGCTCACCAATCCATCCATCGAGTCTGTTCCCCGAGATGAGACGAATGCCAAAAACATCTCGTTCGGTAGCGAACGTCAAATGGGGCCCCGTACGGCGGTCAGACGCAAGATGCAATGCATGTCTTGGGCATCCTCTCTCCTATGCAATCGCCCTCGTTTGACCTTCCCCCGACCTGGTTTTCACCTTATTAAGGATGATGCCTACTACCCTCTGAGGGGTTTACCTTCACGGCCCAACACAAGTTACCGCTAATGCTTCTTTCTTCACGAAGTAAGAATTGATGCATTCCGTTTCTTTTTTTAAAATTCTCAAGCTCATCCTGCATTCGAGTGAGACGACGTGACCAGCGGCTGAAATCCCTGATCTCACTGCATGTTTGGAGCGAGAAATCCCTGTCTGTGTCTCCGGATGGGGAAAAGGAGGGAATTTTCTTGCTCCCTCGTGTTTACCAGCCCCCTCACTGCTGCGCCAGAACCCGCTCTGTGCGAATCCCCGCGGGTAGTTGTCCGAATTTATATGTTTCACGACATTGATGTATGAATATGTGGTATTCGTTCATTCATTCGCTCTTGACCAGCGCCAATTGGCCCCTAGTCATGAGGTATTGCCCGTGCCTGTTGGGCCTCTAGAGGGTTGGAGGTTCGGATGTGATGGTAGAGTTGGTACTAGGCATCGCCCGTGCTAGGTTCGGATCGCACTGGTACTAGCTTTACAGCAGTTTGGTAGGTGTTTTTAAGATCTGCACCGAGAGTTCAGACCTGCCTTCAACACGGATCAAGAGGGGCTTGATTTGTGGGGATGATAGTGTTAGTGCTATCATAGCGATGGTATTATACTTTTTACATCTCTACACCACCATTATTGCTATTATTTAACGCCGATGTGGGCTATTCCCTCCTTTCCAACTGATGGCTCTCTCACCATTTCTGAGTCCAACAGGCTTTCGCACGCCGACAAGGGACACAATTCACCCAGTAACCTCTTTTTCACAGATCCCGAAATCCGCACCTCCTGGGGGATCCATTCTGAGCAACTCTGCCCTACTTGTAGGTTAATGCGGTTCAGGAAGTAGCTTAATTCTAAATCCCCAACTTGAACGTCCCCGCGTTCCCATACGCCTGAGCTCGGCTTGCAGTAAGCCGTACCGCGCCCACCCGGACAATCAAGTGTGATGTTTGTGCATATGACAGGGGTTTTCTTGTAGGAAAACATCCCCCCCTGGTACTTGTGCCTCCGTCAGGCCTCTGGCTTCCGCAGTTAGAGAATAGCGTTTAGCTGACACTTGTTGGATCTCATAACTGGCTTTCATGGTTTCGTTAACATGCTCAGCGAAGCCTATTATAGTGCAGCCCTGTTGCTTAACTGATGGTGGATTGTGCGAGTGGGCACCGTTCTCATTTTGCCTCCAGCCAACTTTAATTCATTGATGCATTTGCTATTTTCTCTTCCAGAGAGAGCACAAATATCGGTACGAGTAAAATACAGCCCAAAGTCTCCTCTTGTATACCAGTATGTCGGTCGACCATCTCCCGTCTCATAGGCAGTCGCGCCCTGTTGCCCCAGATCTCCCTCCACCTTAAGCTCGCCAACGGGGCTGGTAAGAAGTTATGGGAAGGCTATTTGAGGTTAGCCAGCCAAATGTATCAATATCCATTTCCAGCTAACCGGCTCTTGCCCTTGCACCAGTCTAATATTTGACGATAGCTGCTAGAGCATGAGGTAAACATGGTGTGTGGCCCACTTCTCAGGAGTACGGTGCTTCTTTACCCCCGCTCACTGCCACCCGAGACTACAATTCATAACCGCTTTACTTACTAATTTAGAAAGTGTCCTGATGGCTCGGCAAATGCTAACGGCTACCCTACCGGCAGTGGCTAGACGTCCCGACACCCCATGAACTAGCAGGTAGACTCCGGTTAACCCGTGCAAGCTCCTTCACCACAATTTCCCGGATCCAGCTTTTCGCCTTTTTAGTTAGGAATGTGGTTATAGAGCAGAATATCTGGCCCACTATCGCAATCCTTCCAAACTGAACTTTTATGCCTTTTGGACCTAGGCACTAACTTCACTGGAGGATTTAGCAATGGCACCTCCACGTACTTGAAGACACAAGCCCCTACAGTAGAAGGCTATAGTTCACAGTGGCACTAATGCCTAGAGGGCTATAGGAGGCAAAAACCTCTGAGTGATTACCTGCTTCTTCGGTAAATCCCAAGGCTACAAATTATTCCAGACCACTGGACCTTTGGGCCCCGCCTAGCCTACTGCACAGAACCCCTCTTGAGAGGCCAGCACTTCTGGGCTGGCCTTGGCTACATGTATCGTCAAGGTCTCCAGGTGCTTGAAGCAAGGTAAGAGTTTGCCCTGTTATCACAGGACTTGAATGATAAAAATAGGGTTTTGTTGACGTTTTTCGTGTCAGTGTCCCCTGATGGCACCTTCCTTTTCTTCCCGCCATTCTTATTTCAGGGGAGGATGTACTCGAGTACTAGTACGGTTGGTTCCACACTAGGGGATGTGGGATTCAAGGGTATTGGGTAGGGGAAACGCCCTCCCTCTGTTAATGTTTCTGACTTTATGATTTAAGTTGGGCTGTATACATTGGATGAACCCTGGTCTTGTACCTAAGTTCAATCCAAAGATCTAAAAAAATATATATCCGGTGGATTCATGCAGATTTCTGTTTTCCATGCGGATATGAAACGTCTAGCCCAAAGAGCGGGCATGGAGAAGAAGACTCGGTAATGGGAAAAAACGATCCAGAGATGAGTGTCTGTCTATTTATTGACTGTCGGTTTCTGATGGCTTTCGATCCTCTCCTCCACCCCCCGGCGAGACCTGATCTGGACCGGTTGCTTCTTGCTCCTCATTACTCCAGGCTAGGTTTCTTTCTTCGTGAAGGGGATATCCCTAATTTCACTCCCCCGGACGCTTAGTTGTCCCAGACAGCCCCTTCTGGGCTTTGCCATCAGGGGAATGAGGCGCAACTGTACCTGGTCCAGAATTATCCCAGCCTCAGATAGATCAACTGACCCCACAGACCTGAAACCATCACCAACCCTCACTCGAGTGTCACCAGAGGTTCGGAATAACATTGTTCCGAAGAGGAAGGAAGCCGGCAAAACGAGACCTCTGATCGGGGTATAAAACAGAAGGGGCGAGGCGTGCCGTATTCCCTAATGAAAATAGGTTTATTGGGCGCGTATAGAAACTGAGATGTGTACCGGTATTCTGCAAAGTATTGAGGCGCCGGTCAACTGAGCACCGGTAAATTAAAGGTTGGGTACGGCAGAGCAGGGTAATTTTTAGTTGTCGTTCATCCATCCGAAACAGGCCGGAGAAATGGGGGACCATTTTCTTTTTCCTTTCCCCGCTGTCGTTCGTTGTCCCTTCAAATTTCGCTGCTCGGCAACCCCTCACTGGCCTGAACTGGTAAATCCCCCTCCTTCTTCCCAACTCACCACCACCATTCTCCCTCTTCCCTCACGATACAGAGGCTCCATTCGAAGGTGGGTAATCTCCTTTCTTTCTTTCTTTCTTTCTTTCTTTCTTTCTCCATCCCCTCTCCTGACGAGAATTGACGGGAGATTTTCGACCGCCTATTTATTGTTTTCTCGATATTTTACTGACTGGATGCTAGCACAAGCGCGCCGCTAGACTAAATACCCAGTAGTTTCGGAATCGACTCTTGACAAGGCCAGCGAACGAAGCCACGAGGACGAAAGCTACGCGAAATAATTAATCCTTTCATACTAGGGTTGTTTCCTCACCATATTTCTCTCTAATACTTCCTCTTCGGTGGCGATTACCAAGCTGTAGGCACTTGCTCGTTTCTACCAGAACGACTGCGCTCGAAGTAAACGGCTGAGTGTGATAGACGGCCGAGATAAACACGATTTCCAAAAGAAGGAGGAGGCCTGTCCACAGAACAAAGGGAGGGTTTCGACAGCCCCGCTATCCTATTCCAACACTGCTTTCCTCCGGTCTAGCAAACGCACCGAATACTCTACTGCCGGCATAACAGCAATTTACACTACCCTTCACATCTTCAACACGCGGTTTGTTTCTCCTTCTACCATCGTTACTCTCCATTCCACGTACAAATCACATATCCTGAAGAGCCCCTCATCATTTATCGCCGGATCGCAAGCTTCGTCTCATTATTCCATCCACTCACTCACTCACTCACTCACTCACTCACTCATTCATTCATTCGTCCATTCATTCATTCAATCTTTCATTCGTTTACTCCATGTCTCTCCTGAGCCCCCCTTTCCCTTTTCGGGTGTTATGAAATTGTGGGGTTTAGTAGCTCCTGTTATTGGGTAAACATGGGCCCCTCAGTCTGCGCCACGAACAGAGCCCGCTATCGGGGTCCGCTTCGACTAAACTCTCACCCCTCAGCCTACTATTACTCCCTCCACGTACCTCCCCTTCCGTATCCATACCCACTTCCTTCCATCTTCCTCCCCTTTCCTCTCCCGCTCCATTCTCCTCAACCCGCTTTGTCCATAACCTCTTAGAAGATCTCCATTCCTTTATTGGTTTCTGACTTCATAGCTAGAACACTCCTTATTTGACGGGGACGTCCTTCTTATTCCGTAAGTTGCTGTCCATTCGTCCGTTCTTACCCGAACCCATCAACGCTTCCCTCCCCACTCGACTGCTTACTTATAGATCCTTGCGCTATGCCGCTTTGTGGCGATTCCAAGAAGCTGACATGTTGGAACCTGTGCTTGTACATCAGGGGTCCTATCCTACCTCAGATTCTCCCAGCGCTAGGCTCGCTTCTTGAACTATTTTTTCCGTCTTTATATCCACCTTCCCTCTCCCCCTTCAACGAAAGGTCGAGATAACTCTCCCTGCGCCCCCGCCCTTCCTCTGCGTTTTCTCCTGTTTTAAGACTTCGTGAACCGGCATTTGCGAAGAACGACAGAGAGAACCATGTCCAGACATAATTCCTCTTCAAGGAAAATTTCCTTCAATGTCAGCGATCAGTATGAGATCCAGGATGTTGTCGGTGAAGGAGCTTACGGAGTAGTGTGGTATGTGTTTTATACTTCATCCAGTCCAGTGGAGATGTTAATTGCCCGGCTAGCTCAGCACTTCACAAACCTTCAGGCCAAAAGGTTGCAATCAAGAAGATTACTCCATTCGACCACAGTATGTTCTGTTTGAGGACTCTTCGCGAGATGAAGTTGTTGAGATACTTCAATCATGAGAATATTATTAGTATTCTGGATATTCAGAAGCCGAGGAACTATGAGACCTTTACCGAAGTCTATCTCATCCAGGTTTGTCACTCATATGCCTGACGGGTAGTAGCTTGGCTCAACTAACCGGTAACGGGGATAGGAGCTTATGGAAACTGATATGCATCGCGTGATTCGCACACAAGATCTTTCGGATGATCACTGCCAGTACTTCATTTACCAGACCCTACGTGCGCTGAAAGCCATGCATTCGGCCAATGTTTTGCATAGAGATCTCAAACCTTCGAATCTGTTGC
>Ga0307509_10008757_pt1 | contig 12795 bp, 9 predicted proteins | sample 10_EM_MG_FD_202245 | JGI IMG/M metagenome (GOLD analysis project Ga0307509, IMG submission 202245) | Populus trichocarpa ectomycorrhiza microbial communities from riparian zone in the Pacific Northwest, United States - 10_EM | ecosystem: Host-associated > Plants > Roots > Unclassified | place...
ATGACCCCATTCCCGACGCGCGACGCGGTCTACGCGCCGCACGTCTACACGTTCGTGTTCGACGCCGATCCGGCGCGGCTCACCGCGCTCGTGCCCTCCGATCTCGAGCCGAGCGTCGAGGGCGCGCGCGCCGAGGCCACCGCGTGGCACACGCCGCTGATGATCGGCGAGTACGGCATCGGGCCGACCGAGCCGAACGCGGATCTCTGGATGGGCGTCCAGGCCGAGCTCCACGATCGCTACCTCGCGAGCGACGCGTTCTGGGTGTGGAAGGAACAGAGCCAGGGCGCGTGGGGCGTGTTCGACTTCTCCGCCGGCAGCTGGTCGGAGCGCCCGCAGGTCGTCGGCTGGCTGTCGCGGATCCACGCGGCGCGGATCGCGGGCGACGCCAGCGCGAACGAGTACGACTACACGACCGGCGCGCTCCACCTCGAGAGCCACGGCAGCTCGACGCCGCACGCGATCTACACGCCGTCGGCGAGCTTCACCGCGACGTGCAACGGCAGCGCGCTGGCTTCGACGCGCGACGCCGCCACCGGCCTGGTCGAGCTCGCCTGCGACGGCACGCTCGACGTCACACCGTAGCTACTGCGCCGCGATCGGCCAGACTTCCCAGGTCACGCCGCCGGTGCGCGGATCGCGGAGCAGGAGCGCGAGCTCGCCGGTCTGCGGATCGTCGGTCTCGACATGGATGTACGACGCGTGGAGATCGAAGTCGTGCATCGTGCCGCACGAGGTCAGCCAGTCGACGAGCATCACACTGTCGTCGGCGTCGACGGACATGTGGACGTCGGTGTCGGGTGGCACCGTGATCATGGCGCCGGCCGCGGGCGCCGCGGCGCCGCCGATCACGACGTTCGTCAGGACCGGGTTGTCCACGGCATCGCCGAGCCACACGATCTTCGTCGCGGCGAGCGAGCCCGACGCCACGCCGAGCTGCAGTGGCACCGGCACGCCCGGCATCAGGCCGAGCTCGGTCCGCGCGGCCGCGAGCTGATCCTCGCTCGGCGCGGTGATCGTCGAGCCCGAGACCGCGCTCGCGAGCGACATCGGCGATACGACGATCGTCGCGTCGGGCGCGAGCTGCGCCGTGGTCGCGCCCTTGGCCGCGGTGAGGAGGTCGAGCTGCGACGTCGCCCCCGCCGGGATGTGCGGCGGCGTCGCGCGGACGGCGATGATCCGCGTGTGATCGAGCTGCCACTCGGGATCGATGTCGCCGAGGCAGCCGGCGAGGAAAAGCAACGGCAGGTACTTCACAGCACACCTCGCACGCCGATCGACGGGATGATCGGCAGCGACTTGAACGCGGCCGATTGCGTGTAGTCGTAGCCGTAGAAGTAACCGACCACGCTCTCGTTCATGTAGACGTTCTGGACGTCGAGGAACCAGGTCAGATCCACGGCGCCGAGCTTCCAGCTGCGATCGATCCGGATATCGAGCTGGTGGTGAAGCGGCGCGCGCGCCGAGTTGGTCTCGTCGTAGATCGGAATGTAGAGGTTGCGATCGCTGTCGAACACCGCGGCCTTGACCGGCGTGTAGGGCAGGCCGGAGTACAGCTGGAACCGGGCGCCGAGCTGCCACTTGCCGTGCTTCCACGACAGCGCGGCGTTGAGGCTGTGCGGCTGGTCGTACGTGAACAGGCGCTCGGGATCGCCGGGATGATCGACGCGGGTCGAGTGCGAGTACGAATACGACAGCCAGCCGAACCACGGCCCGCCGCGATACGTCGCGAGCAGCTCGGCGCCGACGGTGCGGCCGCGGCCGTCGTTGCCGAGCGAGCCATCCGCCTCGGTCACGACCAGGTTCGAGCGATCGGTGTAGTAGGCCGACGCCTGGACGCGCGTGCCCTCGCGCGGCTCGTACTGGAGGCCGAGGATCGTCTGGGTCGATCGCTCGAAGTCGAGGGTCGAGTACAGCCCCTCGCTCTGGTACTCGGGCGGCCGGCGAAATGCGCCCGCGGTGAGCCGCGCGATCACGGTCGGCGTGACCTTGACCTCGAGCTTGCCGCGCGGCTGGATCGCGAGCTTCTCGTTGCGCTCCATCTCGTCGAGCCGGAGCCCGCCGGTGAACCGGATCCGGTCGTCGAGGTTCGCCGCGATCGAGCCCCACTGCGCGAAGTCGGGGAGCCAGTAATGGCCCTTGAACGTCTCGGTGACGTCGCGCGGATCGTACGCGCCCATGTTCTCGCCCTCGCGCTGCTCGTGCGGGAGCGCGAGCTCGAGCGAGCTGCGACCGACCTGCGCCTCGGCGCCGAGCTTCCACTCGACGTTCTTGAGGCCGAGCGCCTCCTTGTCGGTGTGGATCACCTCCGCGCGCGGCGTGACCGTCGGCTGGGTGACGTCGATCTTCTGGAACTCGCCGATCTCGAAGATGAACTGCGGCAACAGCCCCGACAGCGCGAGGTTCACGCTCCACGGCCCCTCGTGATACTTCGCGGCGGCGGTGAGGCGCGCGAACGCGGTGCGATTGAAGAACCGCTTCGTCTTCGCGTCGGTGTCCTTCGTCGCGTAGAGCTCGAACGTGTCGATCGTGCCGACGCTCGACAGCGTCAGCGCCCAGTGCGCGTCGAGCTGGTGATCGATCCGGAACTGCTCGTCGTAGTAGCTCGGCACGGTCGTCAGCGACAGATCGACACTCGCCGGGATGATCGACGGCAGGATCAGGTCGATCAGCGAGCGCCGGAACCCGAACATGTAGCGGGTCTTGCCGGCTCGGCCCTGGACGAGCAGGCCACCGTCGATCACCGAGATCTCGGCTTGCTCCGTCGCCTTGTCGTCGCCGGGCCGCGTGGTCAGCTGGATGATGCCGGACGACGCGCGGCCATAACCGACGTCGAAGCCGCCCGGGATGTACTCGAGCGTCTCGATCGACTCGGCGGGCAGGATCGCGCGGAAGCCGATGTTGTGGAACAGCACCGGGATCTCGAAGTCGTCGACGAGGACCTTGGAGTCCTGCGGCGACGAGCCGCGGATCACGACGCCGGAGTAGCCGAGCGGGAGCTGCTGGTTGACGACGCCCGGCATCGCCGATAGCGCCTTCACCACGTCGCCGCCCGTCCCGGGCACGCGCTGGAGCTCGCTCCGATCGATCACCGCCGCACCGGGTGCCTCGACCGGCGCCTCGCCGGAGATCTCGATCTTCTCGCCGGTCGTGTCGAGCTCGAGCAGCACGACCTCGTCGATCGTCGGGCCGACGACGTTCGCGAGCCCGACCTCCATGCCGTCCTTCTCGACCGTCACCGTCACGCCGAGCGGCGCCTTGATCCGGAAGCGGCCGCCCTTGTCGGAGGTCGCGGTCTGGTCGCTGCCCTCGTACGAAACTTTCGCGCCGCGGATCGGCCGGCCGAGCTTGTCGATCACGCGGCCCGTGACCTCGATCAACTTCGCCGGCGCGGCCTCGTCTGGAGCTGGTTCCGTAGGCGCGGGTGTGGGTTCGTCGGCCGGCTGCGCGAACGCATCGGCACCCACCAACAACCCCAGCACGATCAACTTCGTTCTGTGCAAAGCGGGACGGCCTAGCAGCAACTCGCGTGCCCGAAACCATAGTCGAAACCGCCGATTAACCGGCGGTTTGCTGCACGGATCTCCGACAGGTGTCGTCGATTCGTACGCTCATTCGTATGCCGACGCGTAGCGCTCGGACGGATCACCCTCGTCCTCGCGCTGCTCGCCGAAGTGAAAGTTGAGCTTGGCCTGCTCGAGCAGCGCCTTGCCGTCGTTCGAGATGAAGTTGTCATCGACGTCGAGCTTCGAGAGGTGAGCGAACGCCTTCTGTAGCGCGAACAGCTTGGTGATGCTGTCGTCGCCGAGCGTACCCATCTTGAGATCCAGCTCGGCAAGTTGTGGCAACACCTTCGACGCCGCGATCCGCTCGACGAGTTGCCCGGTGAAGTTGAGGTTCGTGAGGCCGAGGTGGTTCAGGTGCGGCAGATTGTCGCCATCGAGGATCGGCAGGACGTCGGCCGGCTTCGGCGCGGCTCCCGACGGCTCCGGTCCGTACTGGACCGAGAGCTTTTCCAGGCTCGGCCACTGCGCGCTCGCGATCGCCTTGGCCGACTTCGCGTCCATACCACCGGTGATCACCTCGAAGTGCTTCAGCCGCGGCAGCACGATCGTGCCGAGCTTCATCGAGCCCGAGCGCAGCCGCAGCGTCTCGAGGTTCGGCAGCGCCGCGAACATCGGATCGAGGTTGCCGAGCGAGCTCCAGTTGAGCTCGGTCTCCTCGGAGTGGAAGTCGCCGAGGAACAGCGAGCGCAGCGCGGGCAGATAGCGCTTGCCGATCAGCTTCGCGATGGCGCCGTAGTCGTTGTCCGCGAACGTCACGATCCCGACGGTGAGATCGCGCAGGAACCGACCGCTCGGCGAATCGAGCAGCCACTCGACGACTTGCTCGATCGTCGCGGGCTTCTGCTTCGCCTTCGTCGCGGCGTCCGCCTCGCCGTAGTCGTCGTCGCGCTCGTAGGTGTTCGCGACGCGCGCCTTCGTGATGAACCCTGCCTTCCACTCGAGCGTCATCACGTCGTCGAGCCCGGTCGCGAGCGGGCCGAGGAGCGTGGCGGCGTGCTCCTTCACCAGCGCCTTCTCGGCCTTGCGCAGCTCCTTGTTCTTCGGATCCTTCTTGAGTCGGAGCTGGAGCTGCGCGAGCTCGCCGCGCGGATCACCGGTCTCGCTCAGCCAGTCGGCGTAGATCGCCTCGGCGCCGTCGACGCCGTCGTCGACGGCCAGCGCGAGCTCGGGGTTCGCATCCTTCGGCCGCGCGGCGCGGTTCGGCACGGAGCTTCGCTGGTGCTCGGCGACCGCGTCCGCGAAAAGCTTCTCGAACTTCGCCGCGCGTTCCGTCTCCGACCGCGCCGCGAACGGCGTGAACTGACCATCGACCTGCGCGGGCGGCGGCGCGAACCGGTCTTTCGCGCCCTTCCAGTACGTGTCCTTCGGCGAGCTCAGCGTGTAAATGCCGCCGTCACCGCCGAGCACCGCGCCATCGCCCCAGCTCGCGATCGACCACAGCTTGCGCGTGCTCGGCGACGGCAGCTTCTTGAACGTCTTCCCTTCGTCGTCCGAGCGCAGCAGCACCGCGCCGCCCCAGCCACCACCGACGACGAACAGCGAGCCCGCGACCCACGCGCAGTCCTCGAGGTCGTTGTCGACCGGCGTCTTGACCTTCACGAACGACTTGCCGCGGTCGGTCGAGCGATACGCGACACCACCATCGCCGAGCAGGATGATCGTGCCCTTCGGCCCCTCGGTGATCCGCGTGATCACCTCGCTCTTCTTCGGTCCCTTCAGCGCCGTGAGCTTCTTGCCATCCCACGTACCGCAACCGGCGCCGACGATCCACAGCTTGCCGTCGAGCTCGGCGAAGTCCATCACCTTGCCCGGCATCTCGAGCTTCGCCGGCTTCCAGTTCTTGTCCGGACGATCCGACGTGAGCACCACACCCTGATCGCAGCCGAGCCACCACGCGCCGCTCGCGTCGCGCAGGATCGTGAAGATGTAGCCCTTGAACGGCGGCTTGATCTCGCGCCACTTCGCACCCTGATCGGTCGACACCGCGAACGGCCCGCCCATCGAGTAAAGAATTCCATCGATCGAGAACAGCCCGTACGACGTGCCCGGGCTGCTCCGCCGGTAGAACTTCTTGCCGTCGCTCGACGCGAAGCAACCCTGGCCCGTCGCGACCGCGACGTGATCCTCGATCACGATCCGGTGGACCGAACCGCCGCCACCGCGGACCTCCTCGACCTTCAGCTCGGTCGCCTTGATCCCGCTCGGCGATCTCGCCGCCGATGCGGCGACCGGCTTGGCCTTCGCCTTCGCGCCCGCCTCGGCGTAGCCCTTCTTCGTCTTCTCGGCGATCAGCTTCGCCATCTCGGCCTCGGCGGCCGCCGGCGAGGCCAGCTCCTTCAGCGTGGTCTGGCCGTTCGCGCCGATCTTGCCGAACCGCACGCGCAGCTCCTTGCCGCGCGTCTCCACTTCCCAGAACTTGTTCGACGTTCCCTCGGAGAATTCGAAGCGCCTCATCCGGGCGAGCGTAACCGAAAACAAAAACGGGCCGGCGAAGCCGACCCGCTCTGTTCATCCGGAGACGTGATCAGTCGAAGTCGTGACCGTGACCCTCGTGGCCACCGCCGCCGCCCTTCTCTTCCTTCTTCGGCTTCTCGGCGATCAGCGTCTCGGTGGTGAGCATGAGGCCCGACACCGACGCCGCGTTCTGGAGCGCGGTACGAACGACCTTGGTCGGGTCGATCACGCCGGCCTTGACCAGATCCTCGTACTCGAGCTTCGCGGCGTTGAAGCCGAAGCCGTCCTTACCTTCCTTGACCTTCGCGGCGACGATCGAACCGTCGACGCCGGCGTTGCCGGCGATCTGACGGAGCGGCTCCTCGAGCGCGCGGCGGACGATGTTGACGCCGTAGCGGCGGTCGTCATCGAACGTCAGCTTGTCGAGCGCCTTGATGCCGCGGATGAGCGCCACACCGCCGCCGGGGACGATGCCCTCTTCGACGGCCGCGCGGGTCGCGTACATCGCGTCCTCGACGCGCGCCTTCTTCTCCTTCATCTCGACCTCGGTCGCCGCGCCGACGCGGATGACCGCGACGCCGCCGACGAGCTTGGCCAGACGCTCCTGGAGCTTCTCGCGATCGTAGTCCGACGTGGTCTCCTCGACCTCGCGGCGGATCGTCTTCACGCGCGCCTCGATGTCTTCCTTCTTGCCGGCGCCCTCGATGACGGTCGTGTTGTCCTTGTCGATCTGGACCTTCTTCGCGCGGCCGAGATCCTTCAGCTCGAGGTTCTCGAGCTTGAGACCGAGATCCTCGGTCACCGCCTGGCCGCCCGTGAGCGCCGCGATGTCCTGCAGCATCGCCTTGCGGCGGTCGCCGAAGCCCGGGGCCTTGACGGCCGCGACCTGGAGCGTGCCACGCAGCTTGTTGACGACGAGCGTCGCGAGCGCCTCACCGTCGACATCCTCGGCGATGATGACGAGCGGTTTGCCCTGCTTCGCCACCTGCTCGAGGACCGGCAGGAGCTCCTTCATGTTCGAGATCTTCTTCTCGTGGATGAGGATGTAGGCGTCGTTCATCACGCACTGCATGCGCTCGCTATCCGTGACGAAGTACGCCGACAGATAACCGCGATCGAACTGCATGCCCTCGACCACGTCGAGCTCGGAGGTCATCGTCTTCGCCTCTTCGACGGTGATGACGCCTTCCTTGCCGACCTTGTTCATCGCCTCGGCGATCATCTCGCCGATCTCGGTGTCGCCGTTCGCGCTGATCGTGCCGACCTGCGCGATCTCGGCCTTGCCCTTCGTGGGCGTCGACATCTTCTTGATCTCTTCGATCACCGCCGCGACCGACGCGTCGATGCCGCGCTTGAGGTCCATCGGGTTGAGACCCGCGGCGACGAGCTTCGCGCCCTCGTTGTAGATCGACTGTGCGAGCACGGTCGCGGTGGTGGTGCCGTCACCGGCCACGTCGGAGGTCTTCGATGCGACCTCCTTCACCATCTGCGCGCCCATGTTCTGGAACTTGTTTTCGATCTCGACTTCCTTCGCGACCGTGACGCCGTCCTTGGTCACCGTCGGGGAGCCCCACGACTTCTCGATGACGACGTTGCGACCGCGCGGGCCGAGGGTGACCTTCACCGCGTTGGCGAGCAGGTTGAGGCCCTTGGCGATTTCGCTCCGAGCGCTCGACGAGAAGATGATTTCTTTGGCAGCCATGTTGTGAGTTCCTTGCTTTCCGCGGGATCAGTCGAGAACGGCGAGGAGGTCTTCCTCGCGCATGATGAGGTGCTCTTCGCCGTCGATCTTCACTTCGGTGCCGCTGTACTTCGAGAACAGCACCTTGTCGCCGGCCTTCACCTCGAGCGCGACGACCTTGCCGTCCTTGTCGCGCTTTCCAGCGCCGACGGCGATCACCTTGGCCTGGATCGGCTTCTCTTTCGCCGAGTCGGGGATGAACAGGCCACCCGAGGTCTTGGTCTCCTCTTCGAGGCGCTTGACGAGAATGCGGTCGTGGAGCGGACGGATTTTCATGTGGGATCCAGTAACAACCAATAGGGTCGTTGGCAACCCCTGGCGGCGAGTGCTAACAATTCTGATTTATACCCTGTAAAATAGCGTAGTTATCATCGCCGCGCCGGATCCGTGATACACCGCGGTCAGCATGGCTCTCACGGACTACGAAAAGTACATCCGCACCGAAGAGCTCCTCGGTCTCCAGAAGACGGGCGAGACGCTCACGTGCCACGACGAGCTGCAGTTCCAGGTCGTGCACCAGGCGCACGAGCTCTACATGAAGCTGATCGAGCACGAGCTCCGCTTCATGGCGACGCTGCTCCAGGCCGACGAGGTGTCGCGCGCGATCACCACGCTCGGCCGGGTGTCGCGGATCCAGCGCGTGCTGCTCACCTCGATCGATCTCCTCGACACGATGGCGCCGACCGACTACATGACGATCCGCACCGGCCTCGGCCGCGGTTCGGGTCAAGAGTCGCCCGGCTTCCGCACGATGCTGAAGCTCCCGCAGGAGATCGTGTGGCCGGCGTTCGCGTCGTACCTCGAGCGCAGCGGCGTGGGGCTGCGCGAGCTCTACGAGCAGCCCCACGATCACCACGAGCTGTTCCAGCTCGCCGAGGGCCTGACCGACTACGACCAGCTGCTCCAGATGTGGCGCTATCGCCACCTGATGCTCGTCTACCGGATCATCGGCACCGGCACGCCGTCGCTCAAGGGCAAGCACTCCGACTTGCTCGCGCACGGCATGAAGACGCGGTTCTTCCCGCAGCTGTGGGATGTCCGCGACGACGTGTTCGCCGACTGGACGAAGGCGCAAGAAGCGCAGGGCAAAGAGCCCGGGTACCACGGGTGAAGGCCGCACTCGTCGCCATCGCGCTGATGTTGTCGTGTGCGCGACACCCGGCGCTCACCGTCGGGATCGCCGGTGGCTCGATCGGCCTGTTGTCGTGCGAGATCCAGCAGGGCGAGCAGCAGAACTGCGGGATCATCACCGCCGCCGTCGGCCTCGGCCTCGGCGGCCTCGCGTGGCTCGTCACCACGTTCGCCGACACCGACGCGCACCAGCTGCCGAACGACGACGACGAGGTCCTGCCGAACGGTGCGGTCCGCGTCCATTCGCGCACCGAGCTCCCACCGGTCCCGCTCGATGCCGGCGTGATCGATGCGCCGGTGCCGGTCGTCGATGCCGGCGCGATCGCGGACTAGCGCGAGCTCGTTCAGCTTCCCGGTTCCGCTTCACGATTCACTATTCGCGGTAGCTCACCCGCAACCGGTCGCCGCTCGAATCCTTCCAGCGGATCGGTCGCCGAATCGACGCTCGAGGTTCGCCTCCTCCGATCGATCACGATCGGGACGCGTTCGGTTGCGGGTGAGCTACCTTGAATAGTGAGTCGTGAAGCGGAACCGAGAACGAGAACGCCGCGCTTCGGACTAGCGCTTCTTCCGCAGCACGCCGATCCGGTTCATCTCTTCCTTGTACGCCGGGTCCTCGCCGCACTTGGCCTTGATCGCGGCGTCCTTCTGTTCGAGCTGGTCCTTCGTCAGGTGCGTCGCCGCGATCGCCGCGTTCATCTTCGCGACGAGCTCGTCCTTGTGCGCGCGCATGTGGTCCTTGATCCTGAGGTCGACATCCGGCCCCACGAGCGCGCTGTCGTCGCGGATCTGCTGGACCAGCGGCTCGAGCTTCTTCATCCGCTCGATCTGCGCGGCGCAATCGCCGTCGAAGCTCGCGAGGAGCGGAACCATCTGGTACGTGTACTCGAGCGTCTCCTGCGCGACGCGGTCGAGCACCGTGGGATCGGGCGCCACAGCGACGGGCTCGGGAGTCGGCGCCGCGGGCGCGTCCTGGTGATCCTTCTTGCAGCCGATCAGGAGGCAGAGCACGAGCACGATGCGCATCGTCGGTTCCTAACATGTTAAGCCAGGGCATGGCCGACCCCGTCGCCGACAGTCTGCTCGAGTACCGCGCAAAGTTCCCCGCGCTCGAGGAGTGCGTCCACTTCATCTCGCACTCGCTCGGCTGCGTGCCGGCGCAGGCGAAAGACGATCTGAACGAGTTCTACGAGCTGTGGCGGACCAAGTCGATCACGGCGTGGAGCGACTGGTTGCCGGAGGTCGATCGCGCGGGCGAGCGGATCGCGAAGATCATCTCGGCGCCGCAGGGCACGATCGTGATGAACCAGAACGTGTCGACGATCATGGCCGTGCTCGCGTCGTGCTTCGACTACACGGCCGAACGCAACAAGGTCGTCTACGAGTCGCTCATGTTCCCGACCGTGTCGTACGTGTGGCAGGCCGAGGAGCGGCGCGGCGCGAAGTGCGTGCTCGTGCCGCCCGCAGCCGACGGCATCACGATCGATACCCAAGCGATGCTCGACGCGATCGACGAGCACACGCTGCTCGTGCCGCTCCAGCACGTCGTGTTCTCGTCGGCCTACATCCAGGACGTCAAGAAGATCTGCGAGAAGGCAAAGCAGGTCGGCGCGCACGTGATCCTCGACTGCTACCAGTCGATCGGCACGATCCCGGTCGACGTCGTCGATCTGGGCGTGTCGTTCGCCTGCGGTGGTTCGGTCAAGTACCTGTGCGGCGGCGCCGGTGCGGCGTGGCTCTACGTCCGCAAGGATCTGATCGAGCAGTTCGCGCCGCGCGTCACCGGCTGGTTCGGCAACGAGGCGCCGTTCGCGTTCACGATGCCGGCACAGACCTACGCGGACACGGCGTGGCGCTACATGGGCGGCACGCCGGCGGTCGCCGCGCTGTACCAGTCGCGCGCGGGCCAGCAGATCATCGGCGAGATCGGTGCGCGCAAGATCCGCGACAAGTCGCTCGTGATGACCCAGAAGGTGATCGACTGGGTCGACGAGCTCGGCATGAAGCTCAACTCGCCGCGGCCCGCAGCCCAGCGCGGTGGCTCGGTCGTGTTCGACTTCGTCGGCTCGGCGGACGTCTGCCGCGAGCTCAACCGCCGCAAGTTCTTCTGCGATCACCGGCCCGGGGTCGGGATCCGGATCGCGCCGCATTTCTACACGAAGGCCGAGGAGATCGAATTGTTCTTCGGCGAGCTCAAGAAGATCCGGCACGGCGCCGGAAGATGATCGCGCCGAGCGCGAGCAGGATCGGTGCACCGCCGCCGGGTCCGTGCGCGTTGCAGCTGCAGGCGTAGAACGTCGTCGACGGCAGCACGCCGTTACCGCTCCCGCCATCGACGTCGGGCATCTCCATGTTCGTGCTCACGCCGGTCAGGTGGACGACCAGCGGCGAGACCTGGGGCGACGTGATCACGAGCTGATCGTCGAACGTGCCGACGCGGGTCGGGTGGAAGCCGACCGTGAACGTCGCGCTCTCGTTCGGCTCGAGCTGGGTCGGAAAGCCGATGCTGTCGATCGAGAACGGCGCGCGGATCGTCGGCGGATCGAGCTGCAGCACGGTCGTGTTGCAGTTCTGGATCACGATCGGCTTGGCGTTGTCCATGTAGAGGTGAACCGGCTGAGGCTCGAACGGCACGGACTGGGGCGCGATCGCGCCACCCGAGCTGATGAACGTCGCGGTGACCTCGGTCGTCATCACCGGCTTGCTACCGACATCGGTCGTCCAGGTCACGTTGTCCGCGAGCATGAGCGGCTCGCCGATCGGCCCGGCGGTGAGCTGGCGCCGCGGGCTGATCGAGATGACCGCGGTCTTCGACGGCGGCAGCGTCGCCGGATAAGCGCTCGGCGCCGTCAGGCCGAGCTCGAAGTTCGAGATCGGTGACAGCGCCGGTGCGCTCACGCCGATCGTCGCGGTCCCGCTCGATACCAGCGACAGGTTCGACGAGGTCGTCGGCTGGCCGACGCAGAACGTGCCGAGCTCGACCTTCGTCGGGATCTCGTAGTTCGCGGTCACGACCCGGCCGCGGATCGGCACCGCCAGGGCATCGCCGGGCACGTCGTTGACGATCAGGTGGTTCACGAGGTCGCCCTCCGCCACCGGCGTGACCGTGACGTCGATGCTCGCCGGCGTGGTCGCGGACGTCGGGGCGCCGAGGGAGATGCTCGGATTCGCGGCGTCGAGGTGCGCCGTGCCCTGGAGCGCGAGTGGTGCGCCGGTCGAGGCCAGGTCGACGGTCCGCGTGACCGGGCCATCGTCGAGCCGGACCTCTGCGAAGTCGAGGCTGCCTTGATCGGCGTAGAACGGCGAGGTCGAGCCCGTGCAGGTCGCGCCGACGTTGATCGACGTCATCGTGATCGTGTCGGTGCTGGTCGCGGTGATCGTGGCCGGCGCGGGGCCGGTCGCGACCGGCGTGCAGGTCGCGAGGAGGTCCGCGATCGCGGTCGGCACCACGCTCAGCGTCGCGGGCGGCGCGAGCGAGAACACGCCGATCGGCGCGAGGCCGAGCATCGCGGTCGTCGGGCGGTTGCCGGTGTTCGCGAAGTGCAGCGTCGCGCTGGTCGACCGGCCGAGCGGCACGGTGCCGAGCTCGAGCGTCGTCGGCGTTCGGGTCAGCAGCAGCGTCGCGCCCAGACCCGTGCCGCGCAGCGGGATCGAGCGCGACCGCGAGATCGTGTCGTCGAACGTGACCAGCAGCGACGCGCGGCGCGACCCGATCGCCGACGGATCGAACACGAGCTCGATCGCGACCTGCTGGCCCGCGGCGATCGTGCACGGCGTGCCGGTACACGTGCCGGTCAGCGAGAACGACCAATCGAGGGCGGAGCTCGGATCGACGTCGACCACGTGGATGCTCTTGACGTGCAGGGAGTCGGTGCCGGCGTTCGCGAGCACGACGCGGCTGGA
>Ga0307509_10008758_pt1 | contig 12795 bp, 10 predicted proteins | sample 10_EM_MG_FD_202245 | JGI IMG/M metagenome (GOLD analysis project Ga0307509, IMG submission 202245) | Populus trichocarpa ectomycorrhiza microbial communities from riparian zone in the Pacific Northwest, United States - 10_EM | ecosystem: Host-associated > Plants > Roots > Unclassified | place...
CTTCTTGAGCGCGACGTCGGAGAACGTCAGCATCTTGACGCACTTCTGGGCGAGGAACGGGCCGATGCTGTTGTTGATCCGGCGGCCGGCGAGGATGACCTCGGGCAGGTAGCCGAGCTCCTCGGCCTTGGTGGTCAGGTAGTACGGATCGACGCCGATGCAGTGACCGCCGACCAGGCCTGGCGAGAACTTGAGGAAGTTCCACTTGGTGCCGGCGGCCTCGAGCACGTCGGCGGTGCGGATCCCCATGCGATCGAAGATCAGCGCGAGCTCGTTCATCAGCGCGATGTTGAGATCGCGCTGGGTGTTCTCGATGACCTTGGCGGCCTCGGCGACCTTGATCGACGCCGCCTTGTGGATCCCCGCGGTGACCACCGAGCCGTAGATCCGCGCGACGCGATCGACGGTCTCGGCGTTCTGGCCCGACACGACCTTGAGGATCTTGTCGAACGTGTGCTCCTTGTCGCCGGGGTTGATCCGCTCGGGCGAGTAGCCGAGGAAGTACTCGGTGCCGTTCTTGAGCCCGCTGCCCTGATCGAGCAGCGGCCCGCAGATCTCCTCGGTGACGCCGGGGTACACCGTGGACTCGTAGACCACGCAGTCGCCCGGGTCTTGCTCGCCGAGATCACCGGACCGAGATCGGGGCGGTTGTTGCCGTCGATCGGGGTCGGCACCGCGACGATGTAGAACGTGCAGTCGGCGAGCCGCGCCGGATCGGCGGTCATCTCGAGCTGTTTGGCCGACGCGAGCTGGTCGTCGCTGACCTCGAGCGTGTCGTCGTGGCCCTGCTTCAGCTGATCGACGCGGCGCTGCCGGATATCGAACCCGACGGTGGGCAGCTTCCTGCCGAACGCGATCGCCACCGGCAGCCCGACGTACCCGAGACCGATCACCGCGATCTTCTCTTGCTCCAAAGGTCGCATTGCTTGAAAGATGACCACGATCGACGACAGCAGTTCAAGCGATCGGACCGGGCGAACGCGCTCGGGCGGGTAGCCGTGAGTGCGCCCCCACGCACGTTGCCGCGTACGCGCCCGGCGGCGGGCGGGATCAACCCACGAGCAGCACGCCGAGGAACCGGCCGTACGGCATGAGCCGCGCCAGCTCGATCAGCTCCTTCTCGCGGCTGTGGTGGGCGCGGCCGACCAGCGCGACCGCGTCCATGCACGCGGCGGCAGAGGCGTGCTCGCCGAGCAGCTCGAACCCGGTCAGGTCGACCAGCACGTGGGCGAACAGGTCGGCGCCGTCGATCAGCGCCCGGGCGAGCTGGGGCACGACCTGCCCGGCGCTCTCGACCCGCGGCGGCGACAGCAGCGCCAGCGAGCCATACAGCCAGCGGGTCGAGAACACCGAGTCGTCGGAGTCGGTCTCCTGGTCGCGGTTGAGCGCGCCGAGCCCGGGGTAGCGCACGTTGGCGTCGACCACCGCGATCGTGGCGCCGGTCAGCTCGGTGAGCGCGACGCCGAGCTGGATCAGCAGCGGCGGGACGGCGACGCTGTCCTCGGCGGGCACGAAGCCCACCACCCGGACGCCCTCGTTGTGGAGCCGGCGCGCGACCCGGATGCACGCCGCCTTGAGCTCGCCGTCGCCGGGCTCGATGCCGAGCGAGGCGAGCACGGCGTCATCGGTGTCGGGCCGCCGCGCGATCCCGGTGCGCGGCTGCGCCACACCGCGGCGGCGGAGCACGGCCCAGCCCAGCGCGCCGCTGCCCAGCGCGCCGACCACCGCGCTCGCCGCGATCCGTGGGGTAGCGGCGAGCGGCGCCCAGAGCCAGATCGCGGCGACCGCGGCGGCGATCGCGACGAGGCCGACAATTCCAACGATGGTGCGCGGCAGCGACACAGCGGGCTCAGCATAGCTCGCGCTCGCCGTCTGCGCTTGACCGAGACCTCACGTTGCGCACGCTTGCGGGACGGGCCGCGCACGCGTACTCAGAAGGAAGTGCTTTCGATCGTCCACGTGCTCTCGTCCTATGGTGTCGGGGGCCAGGAGCGGGTGGCGCTCGATCTCGCGATCGGCCAGAAGGCCCGCGGCCACGGGGTCAGCGTGATCTCGCTGGCGGCCCCGCCCGACGGCGCGATGGCGGACGAGTTCGCCGACGCCGGGATCTCGACCAGCCGGGTGATCAAGCACGACGGGCTGGACCCGTCGCTGGTGCCCCGGCTGGCCCACGCGCTGCGCGAGTGCCACGCCGACGTCGTCCACACCCACAATCCGCTGCCGCTGATCTACGGCGCACCGGCGGCGCGGCTCGCCGGCGCGGCCGCGATCCACACCAAGCACGGGATCAACCCCGGCGGGCCGGCGCACCGCTGGCTGCGACGCACCGCAGCGCGCTTCGTCCACGAGTTCGTCGCGGTCAGCGACACCACCGCCGAGCAGGCGCTCGCCCAGCAGGACACCACGATCGAAAAACTCCACACGATCCCCAACGGGATCCGGCTCGAGCGCTACGCGCCCGACGCCGAGGCCCGCGCCGCGATCCGGGTCGAGCTCGGCCTGGGCGACGCCTGGGTGGTCGGCACGGTCGGGCGGATCGAGTCGGTGAAGAACCAGGCGATGCTGGTCCGCGCGATGGCGCCGATCCTGTCGTCGCGGGTCCGGCTGGTGATCGTCGGCGACGGCGACGCCCGGCCCGAGGTCGAGGCCGCGATCGCCGCGCTGCCCGAGCCGCGCTGGGCGGTGATGACCGGACGGCGGATGGACGTCCCGCGGCTGATCCACGCGTTCGACGTGTTCGCGCTGTCGTCGGAGAGCGAGGGCCTGCCGCTCGTGGTCCCCGAGGCGATGGCGGCCGGGCTGCCGATCGTCACCACCGCGGTCGGCGGCCTGCCCGGCGTGGTGACCGATGGGGTCACCGGGCGGCTGGTGCCGGTCGACGACCACGCGCTGGCGGCGGCGCTCGCCGGGCTCGAGGCCGACCGCGATCGCGCCCGCGCGATGGGCGCGCGCGGGCGCACGGTGGCGCTGGCGCGGTTCAGCTTCGACCGCATGGTCGATGCCTACCTGGCGCTGTACGAGCGCCACACCCGGCAGGCGCGCGTGCCGGTTCAGGCCCGCAGATAGCACGCCGCGCGACCGAGGCCCCCGTCGAGCTCGGCCTCGCGGCGCAGCACCTGGTCGCGGCGGTTGGCGCGGTCGGTCTCCATCACCAGCTCGCGGAGCACGCGGAGATCGCGGGCCGCGGCGGCGACGATGCGGTAGCCGGTGCGCCGGACAAGGCCGAGCGCGCCGCCCGCCGGTCCGGTCGCCGGCACCAGCTGGTCGAAGCACGCATCGGCCCGCGCCCACATCACCTCGTCGATCCCGGGGACCTCGAGCTGGAGCGGCACCTCGCGCCGGGTCGGCCCGCCGGTGTACGGCCGCTCGAGCCGCAGCCCGAGCGGCGACAGCTCGACGGCCAGGCCGCTGATCTCGGCGTCGGCGACCAGCTCCCAGCACAGGGCCTCGATCCCGATCCGTGGACTCTCGCGGCGGAACTCTCGCATCGCAATATTGTCCCCGGCGGTCGCCACGCGCCGCCAGTTTTTGGGCCTCAGCGGTTGTGGTTCGAGCGGTAGGCCAGCTGGGGCAGCGCCATCTGGGCCAGGAACATCGCGTCGGAGATCGTGCGATCGGTCGCCAGCCGGCGGACATCGAACCGATCGATCGGCGCCAGGCCGCGCAGCGCCGGCGGCCACCAGCGGTTGACCCCGCTCTGGTTCGACATCCCGATCTGGTAGCCCGCCGCCGCCAGGGCGTCCCGGATCCGGTGCTCGCCGTTGATCCGGCGGCCCACCGGGTACGCGAGCGCGCGCACCGGCCGGCCGAGCTGGACCTCGAGCTCGCGGCGCGAGCCGAGCAGCTCGTCGGCGAGCGTCGCGGCGTCGAGCGTCTGCAGCACGCGGTGCCGGCGGCCGTGCGACTCGATGTCCATCCCGGCGCGCGCCATCGCACGGACCTGGTCCCACGTCATGATCAGGGCATTGGCGTGCGCGGTCTCGATGTCCGAGGTCCATTCAACGTCGAGCGCGGTCGCCAGATCGCCGAGGAACCGCTCGACGTCGAGGTCGGCGGTGTTCTTGACGATGTCGGTCAGCTTCTCGTGGATCAGCGGGTCGTCGAGCCGGAACGAGCGCGGCACCGGATAGCCGAGCTCGATGGCCTTGCGCTCGGTCCGTCCCAGGAGGAGTGCGATACGCTCCCACCAGTACAGTCGGCGCTCGGAGACGAACGAGGTGGCGATGAAGAACGTCGCCCGGATCCCGACCGCGCGCAGGATCGGCAGCGCGACGTCGTGGCACGACAGGTAGCCGTCATCGAACGTCACCATCACCGGATTGCGCGGCAGCGGTGCTCCATCGATCGCGGCGATCAGCTCATCGATCCCGATCGGTGTGCCGTAGCGCGCGAGGGTCTCCATCTGCCGGCGGAACTGCGCCGGTGTGGCGTCGGCCACGTTGGGATCGTAGGGATACGCCGGGTCGTGATCGGCGAGGTGGTGGTACGTGACGATCGTGATGATCGGCGCGGGCGCGTGACGGCGCAGTTGCATGACCGCCGAGAGGGCACCGGTCCTCTGGAGCCATCCTGCGAATCGCTCGCGCATCACGAAGCGACATCATACCGCCTTTGGCCCGGATGGTATGGTTCGGACGCTTGTTCGCGATTCCCGGCATCGCCGCCCTGATCGTCTTCATCCTGGCCCGGCCGCAGGAGTCGTTCCCGCTGCTCCAGCGGGTACCGTTCCTTCACGTGTTCACCGTGCTCGCGGTGATCGGCTGGGTGATCGATGTGCGCCTGCGCCGCCTGCAGCCGATCGCCACACCGACGCTGCCGTGGGTGATCGGGTTCTTCTTGTGGGCGCTGATCGGCACCGCGGTGCTGCTGCCCGACCAGCTGATGGGCCGCACCCTCGAGCTGGTCAGCCTGTTCGCCCTGTACGGGACGATCGCACACGCGGTGCAGCGGTTCCGGACCTTCCAGCTGCTCGCCGGCGTGCTGACCGCGACCTGCCTGTTCATCTCCCTGGTCTGCTTCCACCAGGGCGTGTCCGAGAAGCAGTGCGTCGGCGGTGAGGAGAGCGCCGGCGACATCACGGGCAAGCCCGACGGCCGGCTCTGCGAGACCAACGAGGAGTGCCGCGGCCCGGGGGCCGAGCCCGGGTTCGAGTACCGCTGCGAGCACGTCGGCCTGTTCGGGACCTACTCGATCGACGAGCGCGTGCGCTACCGCGGCGAGCTCCACGACCCCAACGAGGTCTCGCTGACGATCTGCGCCGGCGCGCTGTCGCTGCTGATCGGCTTCGCGATCCGCAAGCGCAAGCCGCACAGCGTGTTGTTCTACGGGCTGGCCGCCGCGATCGTGTTCTACACCGTGTTCATGACCCAGTCGCGCGGCGGGCTGGTCGCCGGGCTGCTGGTCCCCGCGATCTTCATCGTGCGGCGCTACGGGCTCAAGTCGATGATCCCGGCCGCGGCGGTCGCGCTGCCCGTGCTGTTGCTGGGCGGCCGCAGCGGCGAGAACGCCGAGCAGTCGACGCTGGAGCGCTACGAGGCCTGGTCGACCGGCCTGAGCATGTTCAAGGGCAACCCGATCTTCGGGGTCGGCGCGCGCCAGTTCGCCGAGCACCACTACCTGACCGCGCACAACACGTTCGTGCTCGCGTTCTCCGAGCTCGGGTTCCCCGGGTTCGTGCTGTTCATGGCGGTGCTCTACCTGAGCTTCAAGTCGCTGGTGGTCGGGCTGCGCGACCTGCGCAACGTCCCGGGCAGCGACGCCGCGACCACCTGGGGGCTGTCGCTGCTCGCGTCGATGGCCGGCATCGTGTTCCAGATCAACACGCTGTCGTTCGCCTACCACTCGGTGATGTGGATCTTCTTCGCCATGGTCGGCGCCTGGTGCGGCGCGATCCGCCACCACCTGCCGTCGTTCCAGGTCCGGATGACGTGGCGCGACTTCTTCCTCGTGATCGGGCTCAGCCTGGCCTACCTCGGCGGGCTGCCGCTGTTCCTCCGATACAAGGGATTCTGAGCCCGGCTACTTCTTCTTCGCGGCGGGCTTGGCGGCCGCCGGCTTCTTCGCCGCGGCCGGCTTGGCGGCCGGCTTCTTCGCCGCCGCGGGGGCCTTGGCCGCGGGGGCCTTGGCCGCCGGCGCCTTGGCCGCGGGCGCCTTGGCCGCCGGCGCCTTGGCCGCCGGCTTCGCCGCCGGCGCCTTGGCCACGGGAGCCGGGGCCGGGGCGGGCACCGGCGCGGGGGCCGCTGGGGTCGGAGCCGGAGCCGGAGCCGGGGCCGGGGCCGGCGCCGCGGTTGGCGGCGGCGACGGGAGCTGCGCCGTCACCGGCCGGGCGACCGGCGCGCGAACCGCCGGGGGCGGTGGGCTCGGCTTGGCGGGGACGATGATCGGCTTGCTCGGCGTGGGCAGCGGCTTGGCCGGACGCGGGGGAAGCGGGCCGCGGCGCGGGAGCTCGTCCGCCTCGTAGATCTCGCGCTCGTCGTCCTCGTCGTCGTCCTTCTTCTCGTCGTCGTCCTCGTCGTCCTTCTCGTCGTCGTCCGGCAAGATCGGTTTCACGATCCGCGGCTTGGCGACCGCCGCGATGTCCTCCTCGTCGTCCTCCTCTTCCTCTTCGTCGTCGTCCTCTTCGTCGTCTTCCTTCTCGTCGTCCTCTTCGTCGTCCTCCTCCTCCTCCTCCTCGTCCTTGCCCCACGGCGGTTCGCTGCCGTCGCGCCAGCCGCCGGCTTCTTCTTCCTCCTTGTCCTCCTCCTCCTCCTTCCACTCCTCCTCCTCTTCTTCCTCGGCGCTCCAGTCGGTCACGCCGACGGTGGTGCTGGTCTCGTCGTCGGCCTCGTCCTCGTCGTCCTCGACGACCTTGGCGCCGCCCTCGGCGTCGTCGTCCACGTCGTCGTCCTCATCGTCGACGTCGACCTCGTCCTTGTCGTCGTCGTCCTTTTCGGCGGACGCCGGCTTGTCCTCGTCGTCCTCATCCTCCTCCTCGTCGTCATCCTCAGCTTCATCCTCGTCCTTGTCTTCGTCCTCGTCGTCGCGGCTGATGCGCTTGGGCGAGGCTGCGGTAAAGGGGAGCGTGAGAGGCGATTCGTCGACGGTTGCACTGCGCATATCGGTTCCTGGCCGCATTCTAAGCATGCGGATTGCTGGGCGTGTCAACTCGGAGGGAACGCTTTGCGGCAGGTGGCCGATCCGGCCCCCGCGTACCCCAGCGCTCCCGTGCGTGAAGGCTCCTGCTCCTCATCGCAACGCTCGTGGTAGCACCGCCTGCCCGCGCCGACCATACCGGCGTGCACGCGACGCGATCGGTTTCTGCGGTCTCCCAGCAGACGTGATTCCGCCCACCCCCGGACCGCGGCACGCCGCGTTAGATCACCATGCGACCGGGTGTGGCGCCTGGCCCTACGCCTCACCATGGGTCGCGCCGGCCGGATCTACCATCACCACGGCGGCCGGTGCGACCCCGCCGAACCCGGTGTTCCAGGCGACGGCGTACCCGGTGACGTTGCGGAGCACCGCGGTACCGCCGGCCGGGAACTGCGCGGGATCGACCGTCCATTCCCCCAGCGCGTCATCCTCGTAGCAGGTCGGACCTACGAACAGCGTGGGCCGGCCCGCGCCGGTCCGCGGCGGCCGGGCGACCAGCTCGGGCTGGCTCCACCGCAGGTGACAGCTGCGCGATAGCTCGACCACGCGCAGCGCGCGGTCGTCGAGCTCCCGGGCGACCGCGATCCGGCCGGCCGCGAACCCGGCGCCATCGGCGACTCGCCGGCCGGGCTCGATCCACAGCTCGAGCGGCGGCGGCAGCGCGGCGCGGACCTGGGCGAGCGCCGCCGCCAGATCTGCCACCGCGTGCCAGGCTCCGCCGAGGTTGACGAACCGCGGGGTCACCCCGGCATCCGCGGCGGCGGCCACCGCCGCCTGCGCGGTCGCGGCGAACCGCTCGCCGGTCGCGGCCGCCACCGGGCCGTGGTGGACGTGGAGGCCGACCGGCCGCGGCGCGGCCGCGCGCGCCAGCTCGCCGATCGCCGCGCGCAGCCGATCCGGGTCGGCGTCGAGCCCGAACCGCGACCGGCGGTGACCGCTGCCGTCGAGCACCGCGCCGACCGCCGGATCGCGGCCGGTCAGCGACGCCGAGATCCGGATCGCGATCTCGGCGCCCGCCGGCGCGGCGCGGACCTGCGCGACGGTCTCGCACCCGGCGATCAGCCGGCCGCGCCAGCCCACCGCGGCGGCGAGCGCACCGCCGGTCGGATCCGCCACCGACAGCACGCCGCGCCCGGCGGCGGCGAGCCCGGCGACCTCGGCGACCTCGGCGGCCGACGCGACGTCGAACCCGCCGAGGTGCGCGGCCGCGAGCGCGCGCACCGCCGGGTGGGGGAACGACTTGGCGGCGAACAGCGCGGTGACCTGCGCGCCGCGCGCCGCGCCGGCGATCGCGGCCAGGTTGGCATCGATCCTCGCGAGATCGAACACCAGGCTCGGCCGCTCGCAGCGCTCGATCGCGGCGGCGATCGCGGCGGGGAGATCGTGCCGCACGCCGCAGGGTACCCCCGGACCGGATCTGGTTGCACCCGCGCGCCGCCGCTCGCATGCTGCGGCCATGGACGACGACGTCGTGGTGCTGGCACTCGAGGGCGGCAAGGCCAACGCCCTGACCCCGGAGCTGCTCGACACGATCGAGCGGATGATCGACGGCTTCGAGCGCAGCCCCGCCCCCGCCGCCGTGCTCACCGGCTACGAGCGCTACTTCTCCGGCGGCCTCGCGCTGCCCCACATCATCGACTACGGCGTCGTCGAGATGCGCGGCTTCATCGCGCAGTTCTCACGCGCGATGACCCGGGTGTACGCGTGCGACAAGCCGATCGTCGCCGCGGTCAACGGCCACGCGATCGCCGGCGGCTGCGTGCTCGCCCTGATGTGCGACTGGCGGATCGCCGCCGCCGACGAGTCGCTCCGGATCGGGCTCAACGAGACCCAGCTCGGCATCGGCCTGCCCGCGATCGTGATCGAGGCGCTGCGCGCCGCGGTGCCGCCGGCCTCGCTCGTGCCGATCGCGATCGAGGGCACCCTGTTCAGCCCGGCCCAGGCGCACGCGCTCGGCCTGGTCCACGAGCTCGTGCCGCCCGACGACCTGATCGCCCGCGCCACCGCCAAGGCGCAGAGCTTCGCCGACCTGCCGCCCGCCGCCGTGGCCCAGGTCAAGCACGCGCTGCGCGCGCCCGGCCTCGAGCTCATCGCCCGCACGACCGAGCAGGAGGTCACCCGGTGGCTCGACACCTGGTTCTCCCCCGAGGCCCAGGCCCGGCTGCGCGCCGCCGTCACCCGGCTCGGCGGTGCGGTGAGCCGCGCCCAGCCCGACACCGAGCTCGCCGACCGCGCGCGGCCCGCGCACACCGTCAGCCAGCCGCTGCCCCGGTTCCGCCGCGGCACCCGCGACCCGCACTGATCAGCGCCGGTCAGGTCAGCCGGGCGCGGAGGAACGCCATCACCGGCTTCTCGAACCAGGTGTGGATCGCGATCGAGATCGCGCTGGTCAGCGCGAGCAGGCCGATGATCAGCACGGCGAGCGCGGGCGACGACCACGCGGCGGCGCCCTTGGTGACTACGCGGAGGACCGTGAAGATGATGTAGGGGTGGACGAGGTAGATGATGTAGGACGACTCGCCGAGCAGGTAGATCAGCTTGTTCTTGGTCGCGAGCCCGAACACGCGCTCGAGCAGCAGCGCGCTGAGCACGATGAAGAACGATGGGATCCCGGCGATCAGGTGGCGCGGCAGGACATCGCGGTAGTACTCCTCGAACACGGCGATCGCGATCAGGTTGCCGACCAGCACGACCAGCAGCAGGGCGCGCAGGCCGGGCACGCGAGCGAGCACGTCGCGCCGCGCGCTGCACCAGCGGAACACGTAGAACACCGCGATGCCGTAGCAGAACTCGAGGATGATCGGCCGGGCGTAGAACGCCATGATCGGGCTGGTCGTGGTCGCGGCGTGGATCGCGAGCATGATCGCGATCAGCCAGCCGCTGCACAGCAGTGGTGACCAGCGCGGCGAGATCCGCAGCGAGATCGCGAACCAGACGTAGAAGAACATCTCGTAGTTGAGCGACCAGCCGAGCAGCAGGGTCGGCATCATCTCGCCGCTGGCGGCCTCGTGCGGCAGGAACGCCAGCGACGCGAGCAGGTGCGGCACGCTCGCGGTCGTGGTGTGGAACAGCGACGGTGCGACCGCGGCCATCGCGAACACGAACGCGGTCGCCGCCCAGTAGAACGGCACCACCCGGATCACGCGGCGCAGGAAGAACTGCTCGGGCTTGCTGGTGCCGATGTACGCGATGATGAAGCCGCTGATCACGAAGAACACGTCGACCCCGCGGCTGCCCACGTCCCAGTCGAGCTTGAGCCCGGCGACCGACGTGGTGTGGAAGTAGACGACGCCGAGCGCGGCGATGACCCGGAGCAGGTGCAGGTTGTAGAGCATGTCGACGAGCGCTTGCCGCCCATCGTCCCGTGGCCGTGCGCCGGCGCGCAAGCCTGCGAGCGAGGCAATTCACCGGACGCGGCTCGGTAAGACCACCCTGGCGAGCCGAGCGGATCCGCACGCGGCGCTCCCGGTGTGCAGCGCGCGGCGGCGCGGCGCGTTGAACCGTGGGCAACTGCCGGCGAACCAGCGGTCACCACGCGCGCGGCGCGAACGGCGCGGGCGCCGGTCGCGCGGCACGCGGGTAGCATGTAGCTTGCCTTCGTGCGCACCGCGGCAGTGACGATCGGCGTGATGTGCTGGGCGGCAGCAGCAGCGAGCGCCGCGCCACCGGAGCCGAGCGGCCCGCATCCCCGGATGCTGCTCGACGCTCCGCTGCGCGCGGCGTGGCAGGCGCGCGGCAAGGACGGCCGCAACCCGGTGGTCGGAGCGATCGCGCTGTGCGGCGACGATCGGGGCCACGAGCACGCCGGGGCGCAGTACATGGGCTCGGAGTGGAAGAAGCTGCTGCAGGCCTGCCTGGTGGCGTGGGCGGCGACCGGCGACCCGGGCCACGCGGCGAGCGCGCTGCGCTACTTCACGGCGCTGATCGACGACCTCGATACGATCGGCGATGGCAAGGGCGGCGACGCGGCGGGCAACCGCGACTCGGGCTACGCGATCCGCAACCTCGCGCCGTACACCGCGCTGGCCTACGACTGGCTGCACGACGCACCCGGCATGACGCCGGAGCTGCGGGCGCGCGCCCGCCGGCGCTGGGCGGCGTGGCTGGCGTTCTTCGAGCGCGGCGGCTATCACCCGCACGATCCGGGCAGCAACTACCACGCCGGCTACCTGCTCGCCGCGACGATGGTCGCGATCGCGCAGGGCGGCGAGGCCGGCGAGGCCGGCGGCGCGCTGTGGCACGAGGTCGCCGACCGGATGTGGCGCGTGGAGATGGCGGCCGCGCTCGCGCCCGGCGGCGTGCTCGACGGCGGCGACTGGGACGAGGGCTGGCAGTACGCGCCGCTCTCGGTCGCCGAGTACGCGCTCGCCGCCCGGACATCGCGGTCGACGGCGTGCCGGGCTGGCTCGCCGCGGTGCTGCGCCGCCACGTCCACGCGCTGAACCCGAGCGACCGGCTGTGGGCCGGCGGCGACTTCGACAGCGACCAGGCGTACATCGCGCCGGCGACGATGACGCTGGCCGCGGTCGCGCTCGGCGACGCCGGCGCCGACGACCGGCGCTGGGCGCGCGGCGAGCTGTCGCGGCTCAAGCTCGGCGACCGCGACTCGCTGCTCTACGCCGCGCTCGCCGCGGTCGGCGACCCGCCGGTGCTGGTGCCGCGCGCGGCGTGGCCGACCTGGTACCGCGCCGCCGCCACCGCGACGCTGTTCGCGCGCACCGGCTGGGACGACCGCGCGATCTGGTTCGTCGCCGAGTGCGCGCGGACCGCCGCGCTCGACCACCGCAGCCCGAACGCCGGCAACTTCGTGCTGTCGCGCGGCACGGCGGACCTGATCGTCGATCCGTCGCCGTACGGCTCGCTGTCGACGCTGACCGGCAACGCGCCGACCGTGCGGTCGCGCCAGCTGCCCGGGCCGTACCAGCCGAGCCAGGGCGCCTGGGGCTCCGGCGTGCGCTGGCGGTGGGCGACCCGGACCGCCGGCGGCGTGGTCGCGGCGCGCTGCGACTACGCCGACGCGTTCCGGTTCCAGGACCACCCGAGCGACGTGCCCGAGGCGCTGCGCGACTTCGTGCTGCTGCCCAGCGCCGATGGCCGCGACGCGAGCCTGGTGATCGCCGACCGCGCGCGCACCGGCGACGCCGGCAACCAGCTCTACCTGCGGTTCCGCGTCCCCGGCGAGCTCGCGCTCGACCGCACCGGCGCCGCGGTCGCCGCGATCGGCGGCGCGCGGCTCGCGATCCGCGGCATCGCCGCCGGCGGCAAGCTCGCGAAGACCGCGCTCAAGGACTGCTTCCGACCCGGGACCGAGCGCGGCAACTGCGACGCGGCGCGGATCCCCGTCACCGACTACCGCATCGAGCTCGCCGGCCCCGAGCCGCGCGCGGTGCACGTGATCGAGGCGACCGGCGACGGCCGGCCGACCAGCCAGCCGATCTCCGGTGCCGGCTGGGCCGGCGTCGCGATCGCGGGCACGCGCGACGCCGTCGTGGTGTGGCCGACCCGGCCCGGCGCCGCGCTGGCCTACCGCGCGCCCCGCCGCCGCGCGGTCAGCCACGTCGTGCTCGACCCGCCGGCGACCGCCGACCGCGCCACCGTCACCGCGCGCGCCGACGGCGACGCCTGCCTGGTCACCATCGCGCCCGGCGGCCCGGTCCCCGCCGC
>Ga0307509_10008759_pt1 | contig 12794 bp, 12 predicted proteins | sample 10_EM_MG_FD_202245 | JGI IMG/M metagenome (GOLD analysis project Ga0307509, IMG submission 202245) | Populus trichocarpa ectomycorrhiza microbial communities from riparian zone in the Pacific Northwest, United States - 10_EM | ecosystem: Host-associated > Plants > Roots > Unclassified | place...
GGTATTCGGATAATTATGAGATGAGTAAGTATGCATGAATTACAAGAAAGGCTTCCTGAAGACTTAACTCTATCATTATTACTAGATTCACTTATACGACAATTCCTTTATACGACGTACCTTGTCCCCCAACAACGGCGCCGCTTCATACTCGGCCACCCCCTTTTCTCGATCTAGTTTGGGCTACCCGACAACGTTAACCAAAGTCCTGTCTATTTATCTCCTTACTGCATCATTTCATTCATTTTCGGGAAATAGCGCGCCATGGATGGTGAAGACTCTGGTCAAATCCAGCGCGGTCAACGCTCGGCAACATGCATTTGGACCGTAAGTGACCGGTTTCCCCTCCGAACACCACAGTGAGCAGGGACTCTGCAATTTATTCGAACGTCGAGCAAGAAGAATTTGTGTCGGAGTCACCACCATTCGCTTGGCACATACCAGCGTCTTGGCGATGGAATTACTCATTTCGGGCACCCACCATGGACAAACAAAATTATAAGTACTGTCATGCCCCAAACAATGCGACGATATAAAGCAGCCCATCCGTCTCGTTCCTTCATTCTTCGCCTTGATTCGTTGGTATTCCCCTGCTCACTTTCTACCGACGTCACGATGCAAAGGTTTTTGGCAGAGAACCTGTCTTGCTACCACGTTGCAACCTTCTTAGCCATCGTGTTCTGTGTTTATTCGGCCGTTCGACGGTGGCGGGCGCATAGGCTCGCAAACCCACAAGGACTTCCGTATCCCCCGGGCCCAAAACCTTTCCCAATAATAGGAAACATGTTTGACATCGCACGCGACAACGAATTTGCAGCGTATCAAAAACTTGCAGACAAATATGGTGAAGCGTTTATTGATTTTTTGCCTCATCGCTTTCTGATACCCTCGGCTAGGAGATTTGGTGTTTCTCAGCGCTCTGGGAAAGAACGTACTTTTTGTAAATTCTTTCGAAACTGCCCGAGAGCTGTTCGAAAAACGCTCTGTAAACTATTCGGATCGCAACGAATCGCCTATGAGCCACGATCTGTAAGTCCGCATCTTGAGCCTTTTTTCTCTTGAGTGCTCAAATGGCTCATGCTTTTCTGGGAAGAATGGGGTGGAATTTTAGTTTTGGCCATATGCGCTACGGTATGGAATTCTCACTGTCAAACGTTTCCCGTGATCCATTGTATACGAATCGGACTTTTTGTCTCAAGGCATCCGATGGAAAAAGCATCGTCGTATGTTTCACCGCCAGTTCCGACAATCAATGGCTCCCGTATATTGGCCTATCCAAAAACGAGAAGCGCACGCACTCCTCCGTCGTCTTTTACACTCACCCGAGGACCTCGATTACCATTTGCGCCAGTGAGTCAACTATTTTTATTTATCCGCCTTCATCCCTAGAAATTTGATACACTTAATTTTATGCAGCAACGCCGCTGCTGTCATCATGAGTATCACATATGGGATTAAGATTGCAAGCACTAACGATCGGTATATCGCAATAGCAGAGAAAGCGATGGAAGGCATGAGTCAGGCAGCCAGTCCTGGCGCCTTCTTCGTCGACCTTCTCCCTTGCCGTGAGTAATGTTAAACTGATTTACTTCCCTATCATTATTTCCTTGAGTACTTATATACCCCTCCGTCGCGGATCAAGTCAAGCATGTCCCGTGAGTTTCTACTTCCCGCTTTCCGTTTACGGGCCTGAATCAGATACGATTTGAATCCTTGAAATAAAGCGAGTGGCTTCCTGGAGCTTCTTTCAAGCGCAAAGCCCGTGAATGGCGTGATGCCGTTATGAGCATGCGAGATGAACCGTTCAAGACCGTTCTCAACGAAATGGTAAACCCCAATCAATCAACTCTCATCTCCCAGTGTACAATCAAGCGTTGAAATTTCTGCTAGAAAAACGGGACCTCACCATCTTCGTTTGTTTCCAACCTTCTGAATGATCTAGAATCAAAGGAGAATGTTGGGGAGGAAATTGAAACTATCAAAAATTGTGCCGGAGTTGCATACGCTGCTGGGGCTGAAAGTGCAAGTTCTTTTAAACTTTCTTTGCCTAGACCGAAACCTGATATCATTGTGCAGACTGTTTCGACTTTGATGTCTTTTGTCCTGGTTATGCTCCTTTATCCCGAGGTACAAATGAAGGCACAGAAAGAGCTTGATGCTGTGGTTGGGCAAGATCGTCTCCCTGAATTTAGCGATAGGCCTTTGCTTCCATATACAAATGCAATACTTAAGGAGGTCCTTCGGTCAGTGTCCCGACCAGTATCATTTGCTTTATCTCAGTTATTAAAAGTATCTGGGCCTTCTATAGGTGGAATCCAGTGGCGCCTCTAGGTGTGTTGTAGTTGTGAATACATTCTAAACCGTGATTGATTCATTGTTAGGGTTACCTCACATGGTCACTCGAGACGATGAATTCAACGGGTACTTTATCCCCGCCGGAACTACTGTCGTTGGAAATTCCTGGTTCGTGCCCACTTACTTGACCCCTACAACAAACCTAACTAGCAACGAAAGGCGTATTCTACACGACCCAAAAGCATGGCCGGAGCCAGAACGCTTTATCCCAGAGCGCTTCATGGGCGAGGGCGATAAAGGTGAATTACAACATCTCTGGCCAACCGACAAGCTCTCTTCGGCCTTTGGGTACGGCCGCAGGTTCTGCCCCGGTCGTTACATGGGAGACGCCCAAGTGTGGATCTCCATTGCGTCGATTCTAAGTGTGTTCGATATTCGTCCGACGCTTGATGAAAATGGACGGCCGATTGAGGTTAAGCCCAAGTTTAGGTCTGGAATGATATGGTAAAGCGATGTCTCCTCGGACCGTTTCTTTTGGAATGTGGCTCACTTATCTGCGTTGTTAGTCATCCTTTGCCATTCAAGTTCTCGATGAAGCCGAGAAGCGAACAGGGAAGGAGGTTGATTGAGCAGACGGAGAGTTCCTAGAAGCCTGGAATACCGTGACAATATGTCTTGTCACTGTCTGGATTGTTTGTACATAACCTTCGTCTTATCCTTTTCGACTGCGAGCTTGCAAGGGATCGTCTAAGCATGAGGCATGAGTCAGAAGCGAACGAATGAGTATTATGTTGTCTACCTCAGCCATTCTTCTGCATCATGAATAATCAATGCATTTAGTGTATTGTTACATTTTCCCGCATTCGCTAGCCAAGATGGGTGATATCATAACGACCCAGGCCCCCCCGCTTCTTGCGTACTCCCTCCCATTCATATGACCAGCATACGAGCTACAAGTAGTGCAATATATGTGTCGGTCCAGTGGGTTATTCAGGGTGGAAAATCTAAGTACTTATGATCCTTTCAAAATCTGGTACATTATTCTTATAGATGTTTTCGTATTAAGAATACGCGTCAGTTTTGCCTTTGAGTCCTTTCCTCACGTAATTTTTTAGTTCTTTTGGAGCTAAAATTAGATTGATGGTCGATCTTTCGCTGCTTGGTCTTGATTCTTCTTGGATTTCCAGGGTTTCGTCTCCCCCAAAAAGATGGAGCCGATTAAGGACCCATTTAATTTTTAGAGTTGACTCCCTCATAATGCATATTTACACCCCTCGGCGGACAGCCCAGGCTATGAGTTATGAGGAGTTATTCGTTATTTGGTGTGAAATATTGGTTTCATACCCACCAAAAATTATGGGGTATGAGCCTATGAGGGAGTATGGCTTACTAGGAGTAGTCCGCAGACAGGCGCTAGGGTCATCAAGTTATTGCGCTTTTAAGAAGCGACTCGCTTAAAAATTTAAATTGCTATTCCAATGCTATTCGGTAGCACGCGGTGTCGTGACCACTGCCCTGCAAAGAGCGACGCGCACAGGACGCGAATTTCCCCTTTTTTATTGATTCATTTACGTTTTTAGGGGGAAGGAAAACAGTATAAAGACCCACCCAACATTTCTCAATTCTTCAGTCGAACAAGCCCTCGTTCACTGTTATCTACACTTGCACTCGCAAACGTCCTCTCTTCATACCCAAAAATGTTCTCCAAGCTCGCCACTCTCATTGTTGTCTCGCTCGGTGCCCTCAGCGCTTCCGCTGTTGAGTACAGCTGCGGTGGTGGACCCGTTCAATGCTGCGGCTCCATTCACAACTCAGGCAGCTACGACATCAACAACATCGCCTCGCTCGTCGGAGTCGCCATCTCTACCATCACTGGCCAAATTGGTCTCGAATGCAATCCTATCACTGCTGTCGGGGCTGGGACTGGTGGTAACTGGTAAGCTTTGTTATGCTTGTAATTTTATTGCAACTGCTCACGTATATCGTTAGCGCTTCATCCCCCGTGTGCTGCGAGCACAACTTCACCAGTGAGATATTTCTTTTCCTTTCTTTCATGCTTGTTGGCTTGTGCTAATTCCGTGTCCTGTAGACCAATTAGTTGGCATCAACTGCACCCCTGCTACTGTTGGCGCCTAAATTTATTGATACACCTGTTTTGGGATTGGTGGAGGATGGGGACGATGATAGTTATGCTACACTTAGGACACTGCTTATTATGCAATAATGATAAATTTATGACTCTTACATTCTCAATCTGAGAGGTCGAAACAATTTTGATGACCATTACAACTTGCCATTTTTATGCTGAATGATTTTGGTGTCCAAGTTCCGGACCCTAACACAGGCAGAAATTGAGGGAGTCATTGTTTAATCATTAGAGGAAAAAGTGGAATGTGCTACAAGGTGATTGTGGTAGTAGTTGAAACTCCACTTCTGTAATGGGTGAAAAGCCAACTCCAAGTTCAGAATGATGAAATAAATTGAAAAATCAAAGGCACCTTGAATGCGCAGCTTAAGCTTAGACTCGAGCCCTGGATGGTTACTCTCTGATCCTATAACCAATCAAATATCGCGAACCCATCTAATATACCTAATGATACAAAATAAATACATTATCTACCATTTTTTTGGCCTAAAATTCACCATCGTCTTAACCTTGCATAAGAGAGATTAATTCAATGAATCACGTACCCAAACGTTGTCCCTGGACTAAGTTTGCGGAGTGGCGTCTTATGCCAATCCAGAGTATCCATATACACTCGGTTGCCCCACCTGTTTTTATGACATTGAGCACCGATGAAGAGAGAGGAAAGCAAGTGGTGAGAGGATACGTACCACCTTTGAATCGTATTTCGACCAATACTCCCATCGTGTGGGTATTGTAGACTATATATCATCGTTTGGCTGTGCACATTAAATATTGGTTGAACTCACCAGAAGAAGACTAGAATCACTCCAACAGCGGTCCCGGCGTCCAGGGCAGCCGATAAGACATCTGTGGAACACCCATCAGACAGAGTGAGGGCGCATGGGATGGGCGAGGACATACAATTATACTTGGCCCAATACGAAAAATGCTTTCTTCGTACCACATACTGGAAGCAAAACCCAATGATAGCCCATGGTACATAGTTAATTGCAGTCGCTGGGGGGATTTGCCCAACTCCAGAAAAAATAAGACTGCATCGTGGCGACGGACACGCTAAAATTAGCCATGATACGGCAGTGAGAATTATGGCAAAAGACACACGGAAAGCTAGATAAAGATATGATCAATGGAAGAAATTCCCAAGAAAAAGATTGGTGAGACCCACTTAAGATAATTTAAGAGGGTATTTGGGTATCGTCGGGTAAGAAACCATAACGCAAGGGGGCATGCAGCGCCAATGAGAAAGAAGAAGCTTAAGCCTACAACTCGTTCGTCATACAGTCCTCATATGGAGGCACGCCCTAAAACATACCACTGGTGCCATGTGAGCACAGCACTTTAGGGAGAAAGATTAGGGCTCACTAATAAAGTTGCCCCTTTGTAAATTGCAGACCTGGGCCAATCACGCCCCACTGCAAAGAGTTAACACAGAAAGTGCGAGGGTGTGCCGAAAAACGCTCACAATTATGGAGGCTGTCCCAAAGACCTGTGTCGAAGCACACGTGAAGCTGAATGGGAAATGATCAGCAAATGGCACCGCGCGAAGCGGCGATCACACCGACTTGTTTTTTTGGTTTTGATCGCAAAGATCTCTTGATAAACCACCACGTTGAGCAGAAGGGAGGAGAAAAAGGACGACGGTCTCACGGAATGTGGGAGAACATCCTAATATTTCGTATGCCATTAAGAAATTTCCTTCAATGGATCAAGGGGATACTCACCAAGATTGAACCCCAAGCTGTACCGTTCCTGCAATAACAGTTGCGACGATCTGGATAGGTATGGTTAGCGTAAATTCCTCAAAACTCATCTTCCAACCATACTTGACACCAGAACATCGGCCGTGGGGGGATCTACGAGGAGAGATACAGACGATACGCTTAAGACACGAACAACGAGCAGATACCTTCATATAGCTACAGTTACGTTAGCATCGCAAGGCAGAGAGGAAAAGAAATGTAGAAAGCTCACTGCCCAAGTTTGAAATCGGCGGTAAATTGCATCGCTTGTGACATAGTAATATAACCGTAAGTCTGGGGGGTTTTAGTACTAAATACTTCAAGCGTCATGTAAAAAGTACCTTGAATCTGATTCGAGGTAGGGATTAAAACTGGCACGCACAAAGACAAGGAGAAACTACATACATCATCATAGCATTTGGCCTGCCTACACCAGCCATCCACAGGCGTTAAAAGCAAGCGCAAATGATCCATATCAAGGACATACCAGGCAACATGAAGCCCACGATAAGTTCCGTAATTACACTGAAACAGTCAATAAAACTACACCACGACCGGAATTCATAACTTACTTGAGCCCAATTTGTCGATTCGTAATCGCCTGAATCATCCCAATGGGAATGACGTACACAACAGCTAAACGGAGGCGCTCGTCAGCCTCGAGGCATAGATAATTATAGACGTAATAGAGCCATAGCTTACCCACAACAAGGGCGATAACAAGCGCCCATATCGTCATCCCGGAAGGCCATAATTCAATGCAAACACATGCGAAGACGAATGTGACCACTATATCCCTCTGTTAGACTAATCCCGCTTTCTTGAAGATAACGGCTCAGAACGCACCAAAAATGCAAAAATAATACCAGTCAGGAACTATAGCAATGGCGGATAACGTCGTTCAGTTTCCGAGGTTAACAATGACACTAACGAAAGGGCAGAGGAAAAAAGACAATAGACATACCTTGGGGATATTGAGACATCATCCGTGCATGGATATCTGGTTGTTCTCGCATAGAGCGCCCAATTTGCAGGCGGATGGGTTTATGGAAATGGATCATAGCTGCAAAATTCAGGCGTTAGTGATTGTTGCAATTCTCGAATGGACTTGTTTGTTTACCATGCATCAATGTCGCTAAGAAGAAGTGAACAAGTCGTCGGTCAAAGAAACGTCAGAGCGGATGAGGCATGCCGCTCACCGGTAATAGATAGGAAAGAAAGTCCATAAGACATAGCGAATGCAATACTACAATTTACCACCGCCATCAGCAACTCCAGGTTCCTCATTCGCTATAACGATATCGCAACTCACGGGAGATACAAGGGGCTGTACACCTTGTAAGCGTCGAGGTCACGCGTAACGTCGGCGTTAAGGACTCGTAATACGTCGTAAGGTTCTCCAGTGTTATCGTAAGCGGTAAGCGAGGAGATACTGGCGAACGTGAGGTGAGGTCAGCTTGTTCATTGGAGACCTATCCCAGAAGGAATTGACACTGACGGGAGATATTGGCTATGCCAAACGTTGTTGTACTGTATCGAGACGAGTATCAGGGACAGAACTATTGAGGATTTGGAAAATGTGACATACGTATAGCAGGGGAGTTAAGAACCCTTAAGGGGAAGAGCGCACATTAGTTATGGATGACCTTTCTCCACCATTGAAACTCACAGTAGAAGAAAAAGAACCCAATCATTACATTGGCTTCTGCCCACCCTATCAATTTACAAATCAATCAATAGGTCCACTTTCAATTTCTGACATTGCGTTATGCATACATGGTGTCGCCAGTCTAGGGGAAATAGGATGAGAAATACCGCCCGATGTAACGAGGATGAAACGCACGGGCTCCCAATGAATGCAATTTGATTCCAATCAAGTGTGACCACTGAGAATCCCAACCCACTATGGTACCTAAACCATTTCCCACTTGTCAGCAAGAGTGATATTGCCCTCAGATGTCCAAGACAACGTACCCGAAGATTTGGTTAATTTTCTAATGTGCGGGATGGGTAAACTTTAGCAAGCGCCGGTGACATCGGAGTGGACGATAAGTGGCGATAAAGAATCGTGGAACTTACTATATTGTCTGGAAAAATCCAGCAGACCTGCGAACAACAGCCCTAAGGATATGTGATGATAAGAGCTGTAATACTTTGTGACTTACCCAAGTGAAAACACTGAGCAGAGAATCGAGTTAGTGTCTATTTTGAAGAAAGCAGACGCCGAGAAGGAATACCTAAGTGCCTGGAAGAGGTACCCGGGGACAATATCTGGAAGAAAAACGCAAGGAGCTGATGAGTTTCTTGGCTCAAAAGGCGGTAAAAGAAGCGAGAAGTCAGGAAAGAAGAAAAAAAGGATATAATGATGGAGATGAGAACAAGGAGCGTGGATACGTACACCAAACAGTAGCTGCGATGAAAGCATATAAGAAAAAACGTTCTCTGGTTAGTCCGTCCCGAGGTCCAATGCCGGCATAAGTCTGAGAATGGAGGGTGTTAAATAGGGCGCAAGAGACCAGGGTATTCGGCCAAACTGCAGGATAATAAATTTGGGGGACCCGCTTTCTTGAGGAAATTGCATACTCATGGAAGGTGGTGAAACGAGGAACCGACGAGCAATGCCCCCCATGGAGAAACCGATGAGTTGCGTGGACATCACAAGCATCCAATTATCTGCCGTGTGTCAATGTTCGCATTTCTGGGGAAGCGTCGAAGCGACTTACACGAAAAGCTCCACGCTTGTTTGTAGTAAACGCGCTGGACGGCGACGATGTCTGTCGCGTAGGCACTCTGTGCGCCCACGCTTGCCATAATAGTTACCAAAACCTGATTACGGAGATTGCAACATTTTAAAAGCGCGCGGCGCCATGGAAGATGAACTCACGTGTTCCTTGATAGTAAAAGGGCCTGGGTTCAAGTCCAAACCAAAGATTGACCAGCGCGGGCATATTCGAACCCACGCACGACCTACTGGGAATACCAGAAGTTGGGCGACAAGCTGTATTCATATAGCGATGTGAATTTGTCGATCATAAACCATCCCTGCAGACATCAAAAACTTACACCACCAATGGCCACTGATGGATATCGAAAGTAGAAAAATTGGTTCATGCCGGAGAGCAAAATGGCCCAGATGAGACCCAGAGTCCAGGCTCGTATAGTCGATGCGGGCATCTCTGGATCATCAAAATTGGCCACCGCAGAACGGACTTCGGGGTAGGGGGAATCGTCCTCTGCAATAATTTCCAAATAAGCCAACGTCTAATTGTTTACGTCCAATTGTCTTTGGACCTCACGCACCAAGTATGGAATTACTGTCATAATTGGGGTCGAAAATGCCACTATCCTGACCGGTGTAAGTCGAGGAGGAATCCGCATGATTTTCTGCATGATTGTCAGTGCAAGAAAACAGCGATGTGAACGTGTTTGGGTGTTTACCTGACGACTTTTCTGCGTCTCTCAGATTGTAATCATCTAAGGGACTTATCTCCTCCTTGGAATTAAACCGGTTCATAGCATCCCTCCTAATAATCGCGTTGCTGCTGCTGCTTGCTTGGGCCGGGGGATATGTATGTATTGAACCCTCCAGGGCAACCGGAGCACCTTGTTAGGACCAGACTCTGATCGATGCGGACGACGGAGGCTGAATTGGACGATGCGAGGGATATGGATAATATGTAGATAGTATGTGTGAAGAAGGGGTGGAGAGCTGGCTGCCCCTCTCCGCTCTCGCGAAACCTGGGACCGACCAACTTTAAGGCACCGCACCTTTTCCCCATGTCACGTGCGAACTTCCAGGAATCTTATCAATCTTCTTATTGTAAGTGCATTCAACATTCAATGTACATGTCTATATGGCATATGTCGTTGGTTGTCGATAAAATTTCTGCTAATCTCCAGGTACAACTCGTGCTCGAACCTGCTCGAACCTATACGCTACTTCATGAACCCAACTTCTGCTCATTAATTCACGATGTGAGAGACAGCGTGGCTGAAACAAAAGCGGACTTTGTGAGTTCCTTGTATTTGACTGCGTACCTGACTTGGAATAAGGTGGCCATGTTGGGAACTTGGTATCGGACATAGACTATAGTATGCCCAAATAGATATCTCCGAGCTATAAACGCCTCCCCATCAATCACAGCTGGAACTGGTTCATCCTGAGTTTCTGAGCCCACCACTGCATAACCCTTTCATAACCAACACAACGACGAGTCACTGGTTTTCATCATACTCAATCGGAAATTACTGTCTCATCGTTCTGTATTCCCCTCATCTCTGGGAGCGTAGACCTGGCCTTATCACTCTCAAGATGAATATTTTTTCCCAAGACCATGGTTCCATCTTGCCTCGTCACTCTTCCTATCCGGATATTCCGGAATGCCAGCCGGCTTTTTCGGGTGGGTATCTTTGTTCAGCTGCATGCTTGACTGGGGCTCTATTCTCATCCCGCGCCATTGTGGCACTTGAAGAGCTCCCCTTTGGCATATTTGATGAGTCGGGCAACATGTCTCTCGAGGTCACTAGCCCTCTTCTGTGCTGAAAATGGAAACCACAGACTTCGTTTTCCATAAAAGTAAGCTTCGTTTACACACAGCAATGCTCCGCCTGAGCTATTCTTATACAAGCAAGCATGGCTGGCAAGCCTTCTTATGTCTTGCTTTCCTCATCCAATAAGATCATTTTTGCGCTATCGGGACAATCTCTAAGGCTGCCGTAGAACCAGAACTCTACTGACTTGTGTACTACACCCGGTATCACTACAGTTGCGGCGTTCCATAACCACGAGTTCGAGAACCTCCGTGCTCTGAGATAAGTGGAAATCTTGGAAATCTTTATATAAGGAATAACAAGGATTTACACTGATCTACATGAATTTTAACATATCCCAACATGATGGCGAAAGTAACAGAAAGACATGTGGTCATTTTTGATGGCGTTATCCTAGGGTGTAAAAAAAAAATTCATCCCAACATTACCTTCACTATTCCACCAAATTTACCATCAGAGCCATCAGAGGCCTCCAAGATAAAGGTTTCGTAGTGGTCTCGTGCGTTGTAGTGTTCCTTGCCTTCGGTATCTCTCTTTTAATATTCAAGATTCCAATCTATTCTAGTCCGAACTACCACCTTGTGTGAACATGATCTACCAATTATATCTCCTAGTCATGGGTTCATTAAACGGTGTCATAGCTACATTGTGTCCTAAATCCAACATTGCAACCACGTGGGACCACCCTCAAGTCCTCCGCCACCTATTAGAGTCTATGGGTTAGAATGGCATTAAAATCCCGCCGTTTAAAGTTCCCTTGCGAAGTCTGCGCAACTTGGATGCACTCTCTTTACCTTCTTTCATTTCGTACAAGCACAAATCTACCATACATATTATCTGTATTATCTATTATAATCTTTGGTGCCCACCACCTACAGTACGTACTAGGAATCCACCGTGCATCGAGCCCTGGATCCCATATATGGCGGACCGCATTTAATGGATTTTGGGAAAAATCAATCTCTGATGGGATTGGAAGCTGCTGGGCCCTCGCTATCACACGTTATTCGTAAGTAGTGAGTACTCAAATGCATTTCGATCAGAGAGGTTTATGAACAGTACCGTAATATCATTAAGCAAGGAGTTGGAATAGGAGGAAATCCATTGAGTGTATATATAGTAAAGTAGTAAAATTGCCCATGAACCATAAGCCAAACCGCATCAGCTCTAATGGAAAAGAATTTGCAGGGGCTTCGCAACCCCCAAACATTCAAGTTGTCGGAAACTAGGAATCTCAGAAACCCATGCCTGCAAATCCAGAAATTGACCTATTGGGTAAGACGCGGAAACCTTAGAAACTCCGAGTCGAAATCTAGAGCAGTCTACCACTACGTATTCGGTAGTTTCTAGGTTTCTGGAATCCCGGAAACTATTATGTACATAAAATCACCTAGAAATTGACTGAAGCTAGTTCGAAACGCAAAGCACTGATGCGGGAAGAAGGGCTGATGCGCCACAGCTGCGCATGTTCATCAAGCCTTTATTTTATTCACATCAGGTTTGCGAGCCACAATCATGCAGGGGTGTAAATTTAAACTCACCCAACTTTGGGGATGAAAAGATTTCATTGTAGTTATTATCTCTGATCATTATTCAGGACCAAAAATCACGGTACTCCATTGAGCGCTTATTGGACTGATCACATATACTTAATCCGGTTAGCGCTCATTTGTGAACAGACGAAAAATTCGTGTACCTTGTAATTGGATAAGAACATAAATTTGAACAAGCGATAAATAACAGATCTAATATTTGGACTGTTTACAATCGCAATCTAGGGATTCATGTGGTATGATATACACGCCCATATGAGTCAGGCGTCTCACGGTTAACTGCCGGTGACAGCCGTCGGTTATAAAGTTGGTTAGGCTGTGAATGTTCGTCGGATCAGTGAATGATATCCCTGCCCAGACATTGCACCGTCAGCCGCCGAGTATGCCACTGATGTGCTTCGTATCTCCGCTGGATATGCATAGCTGGATATCCTGCTGGAATACTGCCAAATTTTAAAAACATTGCCAGATGGGAGCTATACTGGGAGGTACATGGAATAGTCATTA
>Ga0307509_10008760_pt1 | contig 12794 bp, 9 predicted proteins | sample 10_EM_MG_FD_202245 | JGI IMG/M metagenome (GOLD analysis project Ga0307509, IMG submission 202245) | Populus trichocarpa ectomycorrhiza microbial communities from riparian zone in the Pacific Northwest, United States - 10_EM | ecosystem: Host-associated > Plants > Roots > Unclassified | place...
GACGCGCCGGCGACCGCCGCACCCGCGGAGTCGACGACCTTGCCGGCGACCGCCGCGCGGGCCTCGAGCTCGACGACGAGATCGTGCTGATCGGTGTCGCCGACCATGATCGGCAGCTTGCCGGTCGGGCCCGCGGTCCCGCGCGCGACGAGCTTCAACGCGCCGGCCGGCACGTTGTGCAGCGTGAACGCGCCGGTCTGCGCGTCGGAGGTGCCGTGGACCATCAGCGTCTTGACCGCCTCGAACAGGTTCGTCAGGCCGACCTCGCCGGCGAGCTCGACGGTCACGGTCGCTTCCTGCGGCGGGGTCACGCGGCCGCTGATCGTCACGCCGCTCTCGATCTCGATCTCGACGCCGGTGACGTCCTTGTCGACGACCTGGACCTGCTTGCCGATGTTCGGCACCGAACCCTCGCCGAACGCGAAGATCATGAAGCTGCCCGGCTTCACGCCGTAGATCTCGAACTTGCCCTGGTCGTCACTCGGATCCGGCGCGACCACCTGGCCGCCCGTCATCGAGAACACGCCGAGGTGGACGCCCGGCACACCGGCCTTCGTCCCTTTCTTCACGGTCGCGCCGCTGATCGTGTACGCGCGATCGACGACGACGCGCACGTTGTCGACCTGCTCGCCGATGCCGACCTCGACCGTCGTCGGCGCCACCGTCGCGTAGCCGCGCGCGAACGCGCTGATCGCGATCACGCCCGCGCTCAGGCTCTTGACCGTGAAGTTGCCGTCGGCGTCGGCCGTCGCGTTCGGCATGCCGCCGTTGTCGAACCGGCCGCGCTGGGAGCCCGCGTGAACCATCGCGAAGGGCACCGGCTTGCCGGTATCGCGCGCGATCACGACGCCGCGCACCGATGCACCGGGCGTCAACACGAAGTCCTGGGTCACCGGCTTGCCGTGGACCTCGAGGTCGGCGCCCTTGGACGTGTAGTCGTCGTGGCGCGCGTTGACATCGTAGTTGCCGTCGGGAAGTGACAGCTCGTACTTCCCGTCGTGACCGCTGACCGCGACGAAGTCGCTACGATCCCAGTCGAACCGATCCGCGAGATGGAACGAGATCCGCGCATCCTGGACCGGCCCGCCGCCGATGTCGGTCACCGTGCCGTGGACGAGTGTTCCGCCCGCGGCGAGCGCGATCACGACGCCGGTCTTCTGCTCGCCCGACGCGACCCACGTCTTCGCGGTCTGGTTCGGCAGGAAGCCGACCGCGGTCGCCGTGATCACGTAACCTCCGGGCGGCACCTTGGGTGCGACCCAGGCCCCGGTCGCATCTGCGACCACGACGATGGGCGGATGATCGGGCGTGATCTCGCCGCCGAGGCCACCTTCGGTGATCGCGACGACCGAACCGCCGATGCCATCGCCGCCGGCCTGCTTCGTCACGCGCCCCGCGAGCGACGCCGGCACCGCCGCTTTGGCTCGGTCGTGCGTCGCGATCGCGAGGTGACTCGCGCTGCTGGTGCTCGCGATGCTGGTCGCGCCCTTGCCGTGATGGAGCACGAACCACGCGATCACCGCCGCCACGACGATCACCAGTCCCGCGATCAGCTTCTTCATGCGGGCGGCATCATACATTCGGCGCGCCAACGCCCGGCGTGCAACGCGCCGGCGCCGCGCCGTGAATCCACGCGGTTGCGCCGATCAGCGAGGCGGATCCGGGACGCGCTGCGACCCGGCCCGCGACACCATCACGGACAATCGCCGGGACACACCTCGGACGGTGCGCACAGGCCGTCGCCGCACACCGGCGCGCACGCGCCGCAGTCGACCTCGCACGTGCCGCAGCTCTCGCGCGCCGGATCGCACGCACCATCGCCGCACGTCGGTCCGCCGGCGGTGCAGCTGGTGTTCGGCAAGCAGGTCGGCGTGCACACCGTCCAGCAGTCTGCATCCGCGCATCCGACGAGCGCGTCGCCGTCCTCGTTCGCGGCCGTGCAGCTGTCCTGGACCACCGGCCCTTCCCAGCGGAGCTCCCAGTGATCGCTCCCGTAGTTGCCGCCGAACACCGAGATCCCGGCGCCGTCGAGCGTGGTGTAGACCGCCCCATCGCTCACGGCGCTCGGCGTCCCGACGGCGGGGACGAGGGCCCACGTGGTGCCGCTCCATTCGTACGTCTGGTTCCCTGCGATCGTGCCGCCGCTCAGGATCAGCGAGCTACGCGCGGGATTCCACGCGAACGACATCTCGGATTCCCGGGTCGGCGTGAAGCCGAGGTTCTGGACCTCGGTCCACACCCCGCCGTGCTCGAGCCACGTGTCTCCAAAGCTATCGCCGTTGTAGTACCCGCCGAACATCACCAGCTGGTTCCGGATCGGATCGTAGCCAGCTGCGGCGCCTCGGCGCGGGGGAGGCGGCGACGCGACCGGCGTCCACGTCGTGCCATCCCACGCCCACGCGTCCCCGTACGTGATCGTCGGGCTGTACTCGCCGTTCTGGCCGCCGCACAGCACGATCCGCTCGCCGTCCCAGGCCATCGCCGCGTGCGATCGCGCGGGTGGCGAGGTCGCAGGAAATTTCTGCGTCCAGCCACCTCCGGTCCAGACCCACGTCTCGTTGTTCGGCGTGTCGCTGATCGTCGCGCCGCTCGCGCCGCCGAACAACACGATCTGGGCGTGGACCGGATCCCAGGCCATCGAGTGATACTGGCGCTTGCTGGGAGGACCACCGGCGCGCAGCTGATAGCCGGTGGAGCCCAGCTCCCAGGTGTCTGCGACGGTGACGTTCGAGGCGTTGATGCCACCGTAGAAGATCACGCGATGGCCGGCGAAGTCGTTGACGCCTTCGAGCCTGCCGCGCGCAGGGATCGCGGGCACCAGCGTCCACGTGCTCGTCGACGCGTTCCACACGAACGTGTCATTGCGGGACACTCCACCACCGTCGACCCCGCCGTGAAGGATCGTGCGCGTGCGCGTGCCCGCCAACGCCGCGACGGAGCGCGTGCCCACGGCCGCCGAGTTACCGAGGTTCGTCCACGCCGTGCCGCTCCATGCCCACGTGGCCGACGTGACGACCCCGCCGGTGGTCGTCCCGCCGTACATCAGCACGCGCTGCGAGCCGAGGTCGTAACCGATCGCGGCGGACGCGACCTTCGGCGACAGCCCGCCCGGCGTGACGTCGTGCCAGTCGGTCCCGTCGTAGGTCCACGTGTCGGCGAAGTACACGGTGGCGCCGAACCCGCTGTCGCCACCGGTCAGGACGATCGCGCCGGCTTTCGGGTCGTAGGCGGCCTCCGCGTACTCGCGCTTCGCAGGCGCGTGCGCGGTCGTGATCTGCTTCCATGCTTTGCCGTCGAACTCCCACGTGTCATCGAACACGCCGAACTCCGCGCCGGTGCGATAGCCTCCGAACAGCACGACGACGCGGCGACGCGGGTCGTAGACCATGACGTGCCCGGTGCGGCCGATCGGACCGGGCGCGTTCACGTTCGTCCACACCGCGCCGTTCCATAGCCACGTGTCGCCGATCTCGTAGGTGCCGTCGAAGCCCCCGAACATGACCGTGCGATCGAGGTCGCGGTCGTAGGCCATGGCGCTCGCCGCGCGCTGGACCGGCGCGACCACCGGGTCGAGCGTGATCCAGTCAAACCCGGTCCACTCGTAGACCTCGTTCGTGACGTGGAACGACGTGTCGTTGCCCCCGAACATGATCAACCGATCGCGCTTCGAGTCGTAGCTCGAAGTCGACCCCGAGCGAACGGCCGGTGCCATCGTGTGGTGGGTCCAGCGCGGCGTCTCGACCTTGCAGGTGCTCGAGCAGCCGTCGTGATCGAGGTTGTTGCGGTCGTCGCACTCCTCGTGCGCGAGCACGTCCACGAGCTGGTTGCCGCAGCTGAAGTCGGAGTGGCAATCGGCCGAGCAGCCGTCGAGCGCGAGCACGCCATCGGCGTCGTAGGTGCCATCGACGGCGTTGCCGTCGTCGCAGCCCTCGCCGAGCTCCACGATCCGGTCGCCGCACACGCTGGGCAAGCAGACCTGATCGAGACAATGGCCGGTGACCGTCTTCGCCGTGCAGTCGGTGCCGTCGGCCATGCCGGTGCACGCCGACAGCTGCTCGGGCAGCACGCACAGATGATGCGTGTCATCGCAGGCATCGCCCGCGGGGCACACCGTTTGATCTCCGCAGATGACCGAGTTGCTAGCGACGCAACCCGACCACAGCACCACCCCGATGAGCCACTTCACACCCCATCATAGACCGGCCTGCGCCTTCAATGCTTCGGCTTGATCGTGAGCGCGGAGCGCCTCGACGATGTCGTCGATCTGACCGTCCATGATGGCGGGCAGGTTGTGCTTCGTGAGACCGATCCGATGGTCGGTCACGCGGTCCTGCGGGAAGTTGTAGGTGCGGATCTTCTCGCTGCGATCGCCGGAACCGACCTGCGACTTGCGCGACGCGGCCTCGGCCGCCATCTGGCGCTCGCGCTCGGCCTCGAGGATCCGCGAGCGCAGGATCTTCATCGCCTTCGCGCGGTTCTTGATCTGCGAGCGCTCGTCCTGGCACGCGACGATCGTGCCGGTCGGCAGGTGCGTGATCCGGACGGCCGAGTCGGTCGTGTTGACGTGCTGGCCGCCGGCGCCGCTCGAGCGATACGTGTCGATCTTGAGGTCCTTCTCGTTGATGTTGACGTCGACCTCTTCGGCCTCCGGCAGCACCGCGACCGTCGCCGCGCTGGTGTGGATCCGGCCCTGCGCCTCGGTCGCCGGGACCCGCTGGACGCGATGGACGCCGGACTCGAACTTGAGCTTCGAGAACACGTCCTTGCCCTCGATCAGCGCGATCACTTCCTTCATGCCGCCCGAGCTACCCTCGTTCATCGACATGACCTCGACCTTCCAGCCCTGACGTTCCGCGTAGCGCGTGAACATCCGGTAGAGGTCTCCAGCGAACAGCGCGGCCTCGTCGCCTCCGGTGCCGCCGCGGATCTCGAGGATCGCGTTCTTGCCGTCGTTCGGATCCTTCGGCAGGAGGAGGATCTTGATCTGCTGCTCGGCGGTCGCCTTCTGCGTCTCGAGCGAGGTCAGCTCCTCGCGCGCCATCGCGCGGAGATCGGGGTCGGCCTCGGCGTCGGCCATCTGCTTGGCCTGCGCGAGATCCGAGACGAGCTTCTCGTAGCCGCGCCACGCCGCCACGAGCGGATCGAGCTCGGCGTGCTCGCGCGAGTACTTCAAAAACTCGGTCCGATTGCTCACGACACCGGCAGTGCCGAGCAAGGACTCGAGCTCTTCGCGGCGCCGTCCGAGCGACGCCATCTTGTCTTTGAAGTTCTGAGACTCGAACAAGAGACAGGCTTACGACTTCGGCGTCTGCGCCTTCGCGTACTTCTTGTTGAAGCGGTCGATCCGGCCGGCGGTATCCAGCAGCTTCTGCTTGCCCGTAAAGAACGGGTGGCAGTTCGAGCAGATATCGATGCCGAAGTCTCCGCGCGTCGAGAACGTGTCGTGGACCGCGCCGCAGGCACAGGTGATGTGTGCGGGGCGGTAATGCGGGTGACCAGCGGTGTCTTTCATAGCGGCGGGTAGATGTAAGGCTTTACCGGCCTCGACGCAAGGCCTTCTAACACCGCGGAGCTACGAGGCTTTCGCGCGGCCACCCAGCCGGGCAGGGGCCTTGTCGGGGTACAGCGGCTGGATCTCGTGGCCGATCCGGAGATCCCGCACGCCGCGATACCTCGCCGCGAGATCGAGGTTCAGGAACACCTTGTTCTGATCGAACAGGCCGAACGAGGTCGACACGATGATCTGCTCGTCGCCGATCTTCTCGAAGCCCTCGGGAATCACGTCGTGGCCGTAGATGCTCATCGTGCCGTTGGTCGCCTTCAGGAACCGACGCGCCTCGGCCTCGGTCGCGGATCGCGCCCACAGCACCTTGCCGACGATCGGCGTGTCGAGCAGGTCGAGGGGGCTCGCGAACCCTGCACCCGAAAGGTCCGCGCCCTCGAGATCGGTGATCGAGTCGATCACCGCCGCCGGCGCACCGTGGGTGAACACCGCGCCGCATCGCGACACGGCGGCGAGGGCGAACGTGTGGATGATGCCGCGCATCCGCGCCGTCGCCGACGGCCCGAGGATGTGCTCGAGCAGCGCGACCTCGTCCGCCGCGAACTTCGCGGTGTGCGGCCCGCCGATGTGGCCGTGCTCGTGGTTGCCGAGCAGCGCGTGCACCCGACCGGGGTACTGCGCCGCGAGCCCGGCGTACGCGATCATCAGCTCGCCGGACGCATCGCGATAGTACTCGCCGAGAAAGTCCGGCCAATCCTCGGGCTCGATGTGCGGGCCGTGGATGAGATCGCCGGTGAAGATCAGGTGGACGTCGCCGCCGTAGTCGATCAGCGCCTGCTCGAACACGTCGACCATGCGCAGGTAGTCGCGCATGCAGCCCTGGAGGTCGGTGCACACGAGCAGGCGACCTTTATCGGGGAGCCTGATCACGCGCGCCATCGAGATCTCCAAACCTATCAGGCCACGCGCGGCGTCGATAGGTCCCGATGTGGGACACTGATGGGTGGTGCGGGACTGACATGCGGCGCGTGAAAGCGATCGTGACGGGTCGGGTTCAGGGCGTTTCGTATCGCGCTGCGACCTGTGCCGAGGCGCGGCGGCTCGGCCTCGTCGGCTGGGTGAAGAATCGCGCCGACGGCGGCGTCGAGCTGGAGGCCGAAGGGCCCGCCGACCAGATCGCCGCGCTGCTCGCGTGGTGCGAGCAAGGCCCACCCGCTGCGCGGGTCGATCGCGTCGCGGTCGACGACCTCGCGCCGGGTGGGACCGAGCGCGGGTTCTCGGTCACGTACTAGGTCGTACGAGGCCGGGCCCGCTACGCCAGGATCCGCAGCACGCGGATCATCGTCGCGAGCTCGCGCGGCAAGGCGAGCAGCTTGCCGAACGACGCTCCGGTGTGACCGTAGAGGCCGGTGACGTGGACGCGCGGGTCGGCCTCCGGCAGCCGCTGCGCGAGCAGATGCGCGTGCTCGAACGGGATGACATCGTCGTCGGCGCCGTGGACGAGCTCGACCCGGCCGCGGATCCGCGCGAGGTGCGGGCGCGGATCGAGCGCCGAGACATCGACGTGCGGCAGCGCGGCCTCGGCGAGCTCCCACGCGCCGGGCTGCGCACCGATCCCGACGAGGAACAGCTCGCGCACGGGGGCCGGCACACTCGGCGCGAGCTCGTGCGCGATCGCCTGGTAGCGGCCGTCGGTCTTCATCTCGGGCCGGCCCCAGACCCGCTCGATGTACGTGCGCCAGCCGGCCTCGAGCGCGGCGCGATGCTCCGGCGCGTGCGGGATGCCGGCGAGGAGGTTGAGCAGGACGACCGGCTGGTTCAGCGGATCGCGGGTTGCCTCACGCCCCGACGCGACCCTTCCCGTGACGCAGAACCGCAGCGTCTCCGCGAAGTCGGCATAGCCACCGAAGATCACGAGCCGGTCCGCGAGCTCGGGCCGCTCGGCGGCGAGCGCGAACGCGAGCAACGAGCCGAACGAGATCGAGAACACGGTCGGCCGCTGCGCCGACCAGCGCGGGAGCGCGTCCGCGACCCGGATGAAGTCGCTGATCGCGCGCGCGTCCGGGGTCAGCGCGAGGTAGCTCGGCACGAACGGCGCGACCACGAGGTGACCGGCGGCGCACAGCACGCGGCAGAACCGATCGAGGCGCGGATCGTCCGCGGCGGCGTAGTGCAGGCCCGGTGCGATCAGGTACGTGCGGCGCGGCGCGCGCTCCGGTTCGTAGAGCCGGACGCGGAGCTCGTCGACCGCATCTTCGCGGGTCGCGACGCGCGGCGCCTTCGCGGGGTTCGCCCACGGGCCGAGCCAGCGCGCGAGGGTGAAGATGCCGCTCACTCGTTCACACTGCAGTAACGGTGCGCCTTCTGCTGCGGTTCGCGGTAGTTCTCGGCGGGGGAGATCGCGCTCGTGTCGACCGGGAACCCCGCGTCGCGGAGGAGCGCGAGGCCGGCCGCCGTCAGCGCACACTCGAACACGCCGAGGCGTTCGAGCTTCGGGAACGCGGCGCGATCGCGAACGAGCGCGCGCGCGCCGGCGTCGGTCAGCGTCCCGAGCGAGAAGTCGAGCGTCGCGAGCTGCGCCGCCTCGGACCAACCGGCGATCGCGTCTACGATCTCGTCGGAGAACGGGCTGTTCATGATCCGCAGTGCGCGCAGGCGCGGGAACCGTCGCGCGAACAGCGGCCCGAGGTCCGCGACGACGCACTCGGCACCGTAGGCGCGCTCGATCTCGCCGAACCACAGCTCGAGATCCTCGAGCGCGGGCCACGGCGCGCGCAGGATCGTACTCAACGTCGCCTTCCGCATCGTGCTCGTGCGGAGCGCGAACTTCTTCACGTGCGGCAACGCGAGGTCGCCGAGCACGACGTCACCCGTGCCCTTCAAGATCACGGTCTCGAGCATCGGATAGGCCGCGCCGAGCCCGCGCAGATCGCCGATCGGTGCGCGAGAGATGTCGATGGTGTCGAGGTTGGTGTCGTCGAAGTCGGCGAGCACGAGCCGGCGCAGCGGCGGCCGTGGTCCGGCGTGCAAGATCGTCGCGGCGATCGCGGTGTTGTCCTGATCGCCCGAGCGCACGCAGCCGATCACGAGCTCGCGCAGGAACCGGCACGACGGGTGGCGCAGCACGTCCCACACCAGGTCGACCGGCTCGCCGTAACGGCCGAGGATCCGCGCCTCGCGGACGAACCCGAGGTCCCACGCGAGCTCGAGCTGCGGCGGATCATCGTCGCTGCCGAGCGCGTGCGCGAGCGGACCGAGGAACGCATCCGCGTGGATCTCGAGCAGAGCGCGCTCGGCGTCGGCGAGCTCGCCGTCGTCGGGTCGCTCGCGGCGCGCCGCCTGGATCGCGATCAGCTTGCCGCGCGGATGCTCGCGCTGTTGCAGCCAGTCCGCGTAGATCAGCGCGCCGTCGCGATCGTCCGGATCAGCATGGAGCTGGGCATCGAGCGCGGGATCGCTCGGCTCGTCGGGAACGACCTCCTCGTGGTCGACATCCTCGACGCGACGCCAGCCCTGCTCGAGCAGCGTCCGTTGCTCGGCGACGTAGTCGCGCTCGGCCCAGAACACGTGGCGCAGCTCGCGCACGACCGGAACGGCCGGCTGTCCGATCCGACCGCTGCGCTGGACCAGCTCCGGCCAGGCGTACTCGCCCGTCGGGCGAGCGGGGCGCTCGGTCCAGACCTCGACGAACTCGCCGTCGCGTTCGAACCGAGCCATGCAGGCTACGGGAAAATGCCGCGCTCTTTGTAGACGTGCTGCAGGCGCTCGAGACCGATCGCGTAGCTGGCGGTGCGCCAGTCGGTCTTGTTCGCGAGCGCGTACTGGCGAACGTTCTGATACGTCTGCTTCATCCGGCGCTCGAGGCGGCCGAGGACGTCGGCGATCTCCCACTGCTCCGCGCGCTTGTTCTGCAGCCACTCGTAGTAGCTGACGATCACGCCGCCCGAGTTGCAGAGAATGTCGGGAATGACGTCGATGCCCTTCTCGAGCAGGATCTCCTCGGCCTCGGGATAGGTCGGGCCGTTCGCGCCCTCGACCATCATCTTGACCTTGAGCGCCTTCGCCTCGGCGACGCCGACCTCGAGCTCGAGTGCGGCGGGGACGAAGATGTGCGCGTCGAGCGCGAAGAACTCCTCGCGCGAGATCTTCGAGGCGCCCTTGTACCCGGCGACCGACCGCGTCTTCGCGACGTGCTCGCCGAGCTTGTGCGGGTTGATGCCCTCGGAGTTCGCGATGTACCCGCCGACGTCGCCGACGCCGAGGATCACGGCGCCCTTCTGCGAGAGCAGGCGCGCCGCGTAGCTACCGACGTTGCCGAAGCCCTGGATGATGACGTGGCAGCCGTCGAGGTTGAAGTTCTTGTCCTTCGCCCACTCGGTGATGCAGTGGACGACGCCCTGACCGGTCGCCTCGGCGCGGCCGTGCGAGCCACCCGCCGACACGCTCTTGCCGGTGACGACGCCGCGGACCGTGTTGCGGTCGCTGGCGCCGGCGATGTTCATGTACGTGTCCATCATCCAGACCATGGTCTGGCTGTTGGTGTTGACGTCGGGTGCCGGGATGTCGTGATCCGGACCGATGTTCGTGCCGAGCGCCGCGGTGAATCGGCGGGTGATCCGCTCGAGCTCGTTGTGCGAGTAGCCGCGCGGGTCGAACTTGATGCCGCCCTTGCCGCCGCCGAACGGGATCTCGTGGAGCGCGCTCTTGAACGTCATCCACGACGCCAGCGCCTTCATCTCGTCGAGGTTCGCCTCGTGGTGGTAGCGCATGCCGCCCTTGTACGGGCCGAGGATGTTGTTGTGCTGGACGCGGTAGCCCTTCAGCATCTCGATGCGGCCGTTGTCGCGGCGAACCGGGAAGTTGACGATCAACTCGTTCTTCGGCTGCCCCAGGATCTGGGCGATGTCCGGATCGATGTTGATCAGCTTCATCGCCTTCTCGATCTGCTTGGTCGCGATCTCGAAGAGATTGCCGCGGTCTTTCAACGCCACTTCGGTCTTCTGCGCCGCCGGTGCGACCGGCGTTTGTGCGGTGCTCATTGCGGCTAGGCGTACCGCCCTGAGCCGGCGACGAGCAACCAATTTCACACGGCATTTCGGCTCATTGCGCAGTGCGTTGTACGCGGACGGGCGCTATAAGGGCGCGTGTCCGAAGCCACGGATCGCAAGCTCGCGGAAGCGGTGGCCGAAGGCGGGCGCCTGCGCGCGCTCGTGCTCGAGCTGTGGCAGCGGACCCGGATGGACTGGGGCTTCGTCACCGACCGCCTCGCGATCACGTTCCGCAAGGAGAAGTGGATCGGGAGCCACGAGCGCCGGTTCGTGAGCGAGACCCTGTACGGCATGGTCCGCAACCTCCGGCGGATCGACCTGGGGCTCGAGCGCGCGCGTAAGACCAAGCAGAGTCCGCGCGACCTCGAGCGGTTGATCGCGCTGCTCGTGCTCGAGCGCGTGATCGAGCCCGCGCGCGCCCAGCGGGTGGTGCCCGAGCTCGACTGGACCGCGGTCGCGGGCGTCGATGCCGCGATCGCGACCGAGCGCAAGCCCGCGCGCCGGATCGCGCTCGCATCGTCGCTCCCGGACTGGCTCGCCGAGCGGCTGGTCGCGGATCACGGGAGCCGTGCCGAGGCGCTCGCGAAGGGTCTCAACGAGCGCGCGCCGATGACGGTCCGCGCGAACACCCTCGTCGGTGATCGCGCCGCGCTCGCCGCGTCACTCGCGAGCGAGCAGCTCGAGACCCACGCCGGCCGGTGGAGCGACACCGCGCTGATCGTCGACACCCGGACGAATCTGTTCGGCACGGCGGCGTTCGGCGCGGGCGCGTTCGAGGCGCAGGATGAGGGCAGCCAGCTCCTCGCCGAGCTCGCGACCCCGACCAGCGCGAAGCCGCTCGTCGTCGATTACTGTGCGGGCGCGGGCGGCAAGACGCTCGCGATCGCGGCGCGGCTCGCGAACCGCGGACGGATCGTCGCGACCGACGTCGACGACAAGAAGCTCGAGGAGCTCCGCCGCCGCGCTCGCCGCGCGAAGGTCTCGAACGCGCGCGCGTTGCGCGTCGATGATCGCGAGCTCGATGCGCTGCGGGAGAAAGCGGACGTCGTGTTCGTCGATGCACCGTGCACCGGCACCGGTGCGCTACGCCGCAACCCCGAGGCGCGCTGGCGCCTGCGCGAGGACGAGGTCGCCGGCTTTGCGGATCGGCAGCTCGAGATCGTCGCCGCGGCGAAGCGACTCGTCGCACCGAACGGTCTACTCGTTTACGCGACCTGCTCGGTGCTCGCCGCCGAGAACCGCGACCTCGTCGCACGCGTCCTCGCGGCTCACGAGGATCTCGCACCCGTGCCGCTGGCCGAGCGGTGGGGCGCGGAGCGCGCTGCGGCGCTCGGCGATTCCGACGCCCTCGAGGTCGCGCCGGACCGCCACGGGACCGACGGGTTCTACGCGCGGGTGCTCCGCAGAACTTGATTCGGGCACTCGCGATGCAGGACCCCGGGTGTGGACCGACTTCCAGCTGCGCGCGCGACGCCAAGCGCAACACTCGACGCAAGTGACGTTGCCAACGGCAACGGTCACCGGCGTGATACCGTCGCGAAGCGAATGGCGATCGAAGTAACGGTCGTGCGGGACCTCGCCGCACTCCGTGCGCTGGAGAGCGAATGGCGGTCGCTTGCCGGTGGCGGTGGCGGGAGCATGTTGTTCCGCGGTCCGGACTGGCTGCTGCCCTGGTGGCTCGCCTATCACAACACGCTGCACGCCGAGCTCCACGTGCTCGTGGGCCGCGCGACCGAGCCCGATGCGACGACCGCAGCCGGCGATATCGTCTGCCTCGCGCCGCTGTATCGCCGCACCGTCAAGGTCGCGCTGCTCGACACCCGCGAGCTGCGGATGATGGGCGATGCCGGGCCGCGCCCGCCGTCGCTCGATCTACTCGCGCGCGTCGGCTGGGAAGACCGCGCCGGTCAAGCGCTCGCCCGGGCGCTGATCGAGGACGCGGCGAACTGGGACCTGATCGATCTCGAGCCGCTCGCCGATCCTTCGCGCGTCCGCGCGACGTTGATCCAGCGCCTCGCACCCGCGGGCTTCACCGTCGAGAGCGCGCCGTCGGCCGGCGGTGCGAACCGGATCGCGCTTGCCGCCGCGCCCGCCGAGGCGACCGATGCGAGCGGCCTGATCCACACCTACGGCGGCGAGCTCGCGGAGCTCCGCAAGGGGATGAGCGTGCTGCGCCGCCTGTCGCGGCTCGAGTGGGCCGAGCGCGACGAGTCTTCGCCGCTCGCCGACGACGAAGCCGGCGC